>Ga0247609_10000121_pt1 | contig 109172 bp, 75 predicted proteins | sample 172DNAGHGlowgp2_FD_193487 | JGI IMG/M metagenome (GOLD analysis project Ga0247609, IMG submission 193487) | Sheep rumen microbial communities from Palmerston North, Manawatu-Wanganui, New Zealand - 1728 DNA GHGlow gp2 | ecosystem: Host-associated > Mammals > Digestive system > Stomach > Rumen ...
CAGATATCATCCTTTAATATCAAGGCTCTGGGAACTATCAGCGATGCCCGTTATACCAACAACTCCAGCGTGCGTTATATGCTGTCGGAGGATGGAAAATACAAGGATGATATCTGTCTGAACAAGGATATGCGCGAGGGCAGCACTCCACTGACTGCCGCAAGCATCGACCTGAGCTATCATGCAGGAGGTTGGTTTATCGACCTTATCGGTAACTACTATGATCGCATCTATCTGTATTATTCTCCCATCACCCGCTATCACAATGATGTAGCCGACAAGAACAACGACGGTATTCTCTCAGCCGAGGAGATTGGCGACATCAGTCAGGCCAAGGGCAAGGGCGGTTTCATGCTTGATGCCTCTATCGGTAAGAGCATCCGTCTGCGTCACGGACGTTCGATGAGCATCAACCTCATGCTGACCAACATCCTGAACAATATCAAGATAGTGACCGGTGGTATGGAGCAGAATCGTCGTGATATCGATGAGAATGGTGAAACCATTCGTACCTATTCTTTCAAGGACAGCCCCAAGAAGTTCTATGCTAATGGCATCAACGGTATGCTGATGATTTCGTATAAATTCTAAAACGATGACGATTATGAAAAAGATACATTATTTATTATTAGCATTCGTTAGCGTACTCTTCGCTGCCTGCATGAACGGCGACTGGGATGAGCCCACATTTAACGATGGCGCTCCCTTCGGCAATAATGAGATAACGGAAGATGGACTCGTCACCATCGCTCAGCTGAAAGCTGATGCCGACTATAAAGACGCATTCGACAATAACGGTTGCGCACTTGTAACAAAAGATATCAAGATTAAGGGCCGTGTTACCGGCAATGATGTCGGTGGCAACCTCTACAAGCAGTTTGCCCTGCAAGACGAAACAGGCGCACTTATCATTGCAGTCAATCAGGGTGGTTTGAACGGATTCCTGGCCGAGGGTCAGGAGATTCTGGTAGACCTGAAGGGACTCTATGTAGGAGGCTATGGTTCTACACCAGAGGTCGGCATACCATACAATGGCGGCATCGGTCGTATGTCGAAAGATATGTGGGCTACCCACTTCAAACTTATCGGCGAACCTGATGCATCGGCCCTCCAGCCCACCGATTTCTTAACCATCTGCAACGACATCTTCGATGGCAAGAACGACAACGTGGGCAAGCTGGTGGTACTGAAGAACGTGACCTTCACCTCAGCCAATGGTAAGAACAAACTCATTGATGGTTCGACATCAGGTAGCAACTATTTCAGCGTACAGCTCGACCAGTTCCCTGATAAGACAAAGGGAGAGAATGTCTATAAAGTAGTTATTCGTACCAGTTCTTATGCTGATTTCGCTGCCATGGTGTTGCCTTTCGATACAGAGAATAACAAGAAGGTGCCTTGCGACATCTATGGTATAGCCACTCGTTACGACAACGACTGGCAGATCAGCATCCGCAAGACCGCTGATATTCAGGTGCTGAAGGCAGAATAAAGAATGTAATAATGTAAGAATGTAAAAATTAAAAAATACAAAGATATGAAAAAGATTTTCAGAAACCTTATGGCAATCGCCATTGCAGGCATGACCTTTACAGCCTGTGAGGACGTGCCCGCTCCCTATGATGTCTTTGACGAGGGAACAGTGATTGAAGCTGCCGGCTCGGGTACGGTAGCTGACCCGTTTAATGTGAAGGCTGCAATTGCAAAATGTAAAGAGATTGGCACCACAGAGTCTACAGAGAAATATTACATCAAAGGTATTGCAGCCACGATGGCAACAGCCGATGGTACTTATGGCAATGCGACCTTTAACATCGTTGATGTAGAAGGTGGCGACGCCTTCAAGTGCTATCAGGTGGCAGGTACCAACGGACAGAAGTTGCCCGCAGGCTTCACCATCAACAAGGGTGACGAGGTGGTAGTCTATGGTCCCATCTACAATTACAATGGCAAAACCCCTGAGACAGCTGGTAAGGGCGCTGCTTATATCGTCAGCGTAAACGGTAAGAGCACCGATGATTCTTCAGAGACACCCTCTGAGGTTAATGCCAAGAGCGTGACGATAGCTGAGTTCAACGCAGCTGCTGAGAGCAGTGAGTGGTATCAGCTCACTGGTATTGTGAAGAACTTGAAGGATGGCGACAAGTTTGGAAACTTCGACCTTCAGGATGAGACAGGTTCTGTCTATGTCTATGGTCTGCTCTCTGAACAGGGTGGTGCCAAGCAGCAGTTCCAGGAACTTGCCGCTGAAAAGGGCATCAAGAATGGTAGCAAGTTGACCATTATTGGTAACCGTGGCTCTTACAATGATAAGATTGAGGTAGTGAATGCTTTCTTTGTGAAGGTAGAAGAGGATGGTGGCGAACAGCCCGCAGGCGAAGCCAAGGGTACAGGTTCTGAGGCCGATCCCTTCAACGTAGCTGCTGCTATTGCCAAGTGTCAGGCCATCGGCCAGACGGCATCCAGCGAGAAGTACTACGTCACAGGTATTGCCCAGGGTGCAGCTACTGCCGACGCCACCTACGGCAACGTCACCTTCGACATCGCTGATAGCGAGGGCGGCGCTAAGTTCAAGTGTTACCAGGTAGCAGGCTCCAATGGCGAGAAACTGCCTGCCGGTTTCTCTATCAACAAGGGTGACGAGGTGGTGGTCTATGGCCCCATCTATAATTACAATGGCAAAACCCCTGAGACTGCTGGCAAGAGCGCAGCCTATATCGTTACTGTCAACGGTAAGGCTACCAACGAGGGTGGTGACACCCCACCTGCCGGAGAAGCAAAGGGTAGCGGTACACAAGCTGACCCCTGGAATGTTGTTGCAGCCATCAACGCCATCAATTCAGGAACACTGCCAGACGAGGCTTTCGTTAAGGGTATTATTGTTCAGCTGGACAAATTCAATAGCACTTATGGCTCTATCACATACTGGATTTCTGACAGCAAGGATGGTAGCACCAAATTGCAGGTATACAGCGGACTTAACCTTAACAAGGAGCAGTTTACTGCACTTGAAGATCTTGCCATAGGCGACGAAGTTGTCGTTGCAGGAAAACTGAAGGACTACAACGGAACACCTGAGTTCGACAAGAACAACTACCTTGTATCTCATAGCAATGGTAGCAATAGTGGTAACACAAATACCACTGGAACACTCGATAATCCTCTGACTGCATCTCAGGCATACGACGCCGTAGCAGCCATGGAAAAAGGAGTGACATCTGAAGCCGACTACTATGTTAAAGGAAAAATTTCCAGCATCAAATTCACTTTCAGTGCTCAGTATGGAACTGCTACCTTTAACATCTCTGACGATGGTGCTACGGGTGGCAAGGAGTTTATCGCATACAGCTGCTATTACTTCGGCAATCAACCCTGGGTTGAAGGCAACACACAGGTTCAAGTAGGCGACGAAGTAATTGTTTGCGGCAAGGTAGTGAACTACAATGGTAACACTCCCGAATTTGCCAGCAAGAAGAACTACTTAGTGAAGCTCAACTCTCAGACAGCTGCCAGCCGTCGCAAATAAGAGTTTCTCTATTTATCATACGGGCTGTATCCACAACTGATGCAGCCCGTTTTTTTCCCTAATATTCTAACCTAATTATAAATTGTTTTTTCCTTCAATTATTAAATTATACAAAAATGCGTAACGCAAATATGCGTAATTACGTTTTACGACTATTTCCTTCAGTACTGGTTAAAGAGCAAAAAATAAAAATCTTTCAAAAATATTTGGTAGGGTCAGAAAAAGTTCGTACCTTTGCAGCCCAAAACGGATTATAAACAAAACAATAAACAGTAAAAATGAAACAAGGTATTCATCCCGAAAACTATCGCCCCGTCGTGTTTAAGGACATGTCCAACGGCGATATGTTCCTGTCGAAGTCCACTGCAAAGACTAACGATACTGTGGAATTCGAAGGCGAAACTTACCCCGTGGTAAAAGTTGAAATCTCTAGCACCTCTCACCCGTTCTATACTGGTAAGAGCAAGCTCGTTGACACCGCTGGTCGTGTTGATAAGTTCATGAGCCGCTATGGTAAGGCTGCTAAGAAGTAAGCAGAAGGATCGAGAAATAATATATTTTTCACGGACAATTCATAAAGGTGCGTTCAGGGTAGTTGCATATGCCCCAACGCACCTTTTTTCAAATTAAACAGACATGAGACTAAAAACCCTTTTATCCAGCACGGCTATTTTCCTTTGCACCCTTTGTCTGCTGACTGCGTGCGAAGATGATAGTGATAACTTCAGTAAGATAAAACCCGACGGCAAGGGAGCCAATGTCAACAAGAATGATGCGTCTCAGAATCCAGACCTTGCACGCTTGGAATTTCCCAAGGTGAAAGACGGCAGCAGCTATGTCGTGGTACACCGTACCTCCGACATGCAGGGCATCAATTACTCTCTGGAGTGGGACGCGGAGAAGAAGTCGCAGCGTTGGTCATGCTATCAGATGTATGCCGGCAACTCGGGCGGATATGTGGGGCGCTACGATACACAGTCGAATGGCTATCCTCAAGATCCCAACATACCTGCCAAAGACCGCTTTGTCAATGACCCCTATTGGGGCTCAGGCTATGACCATGGCCACATCTGCCCTTCAGCCGACCGCCAGTACAGCTACGAAGCCAACATGCAGACCTTCTATATCTCCAACATGCAGCCCCAACGTAATATCTTCAATGCAGGTGTATGGGCCGATATGGAGGCACAGTTGCGTAATAAGTGGAATACCAACAAGTTTCGTCGCACTCTCTATGTAGCAAAGGGTGGCACCATCGACAACACCATGCAGACGCTGGGCACCACTACCTCCGGACTTATCATACCCCGCTATTTCTTCATGGCTATCCTCTGTGAGGATGACAATGGCAAGTACAAGGCATTAGCCTTTTGGATAGAGCACAAGAATTCCGACCAGTCGCGCGACCTCAGCCAGTATGTCATCAATATCGACCGTCTGGAGGAGTTGACAGGTATTGACTTCTTCTGCAATCTGCCAGATGAAATAGAGAATGAAGTGGAAAGTGTCACACGATCAAAATTATTAAAGGAATGGAATCTTTAAAAAAACTAATAAGTTTGGTGAATTGGAAAAGTTTGTTTATCTTTGCAAGCATAATATATTGTACAGATTTATATTCACAAAATACAACCAAACAAACAACAATGAGAACTGTTTATGATTTCACTGTCAAGGACAGAAAAGGTAAGGATGTGTCGCTAAAGGAGTATGCCAACGAAGTGCTGCTCATTGTGAACACGGCAACCAAGTGTGGGTTCACGCCCCAATACGACGAACTGGAGAAACTCTACGAGAAGTATCATTATCAGGGCTTTGTCATTCTCGACTTCCCCTGCAACCAGTTCGGCCAGCAGGCTCCCGGCACTGACGAGAGCATCCATGAGTTCTGCAAACTCAACTTCGGCACTGAGTTCCCTCGTTTCAAGAAAGTGAAGGTCAATGGTGAAGATGCCGACCCCCTGTTCAAGTTCCTACAGGAAGAGAAGGGCTTTGCCGGTTGGGATATGGAGCACCCTATTGCTCATATCCTCGACGACATGCTCTCGAAAGCCGATCCCGACTACAAGCAGAAACCCGATATCAAGTGGAACTTCACCAAGTTCCTCGTTGACAAGAAGGGTGTCGTTGTAGCCCGTTTCGAGCCCACCGAGAAGATGGAGAATATTGAAAAGCAGATTGAGGAGTTGCTGAAATAATGAAAACGAAGTGTTTAATTATAGGTAGTGGACCTGCTGGTTATACCGCAGCCATCTATGCCTCCCGAGCTAATCTCAGTCCGGTGGAATACTGTGGACTGCAGCCTGGCGGACAGCTCACCCAGACCACTGAGGTGGAGAACTTCCCCGGCTATCCCGAGGGCGTCGACGGTAATCAGATGATGATGGACCTGCGCCGTCAGGCCGAGCGTTTCGGAACAGACATCCGTGATGGTGAGATAGTGAAGGTCGACTTCTCCAGTCAGCCCTATAAGGCATGGGATGATGCCGGTGAGGAGATAGAGGCCGATACCGTCATCATCGCCACAGGCGCATCAGCCAAGTATTTAGGTCTGCCCGACGAGACGAAATACAATGGTATGGGTGTCTCTGCCTGTGCCACCTGCGATGGCTTCTTCTATCGCAAGAAGACCGTGGCTGTGGTTGGTGGCGGCGATACCGCCTGCGAGGATGCCCTCTATCTGAGTGGACTGGCCAAGAAAGTCTACCTCATCGTGCGCAAGCCTTTCTTGCGCGCCTCCAAGGTAATGCAGCAACGCGTCATGGAGCGTGAGAATATCAAGATACTCTTCGAGCACAACACCTTGGGGCTCTATGGTGAGAATGGTGTAGAGGGTGCCCATCTGGTGAAGCGTAAGGGCGAGCCCGACGAGCAGATGGTCGACATTGCCATTGACGGTTTCTTCCTCGCCATCGGTCACAAGCCTAATACCGACATCTTCCGTGAGTGGCTCGATGTCGACGAGGTAGGGTATCTGAAGAAGATTGAAGGTACGCCACGCACCAAGCTTCCCGGCATCTTTGTAGCCGGCGACTGTGCCGATCCGGTCTACCGCCAAGCTATCAGTGCAGCCGGCACCGGTTGTCAGGCAGCCATTGAAGCCGAGCGCTATCTGCTAGAGCATTGATTCACTTAACTACCATTATAATAACGGGTTGTAGCGTTGCTGCAACCCGTTTTTTGTATCTCTCGATAGAGGATGATAGTGGTTAGTCGTAAGAGGTTCTAGATGGCTGACGTCTGTCGCGTACGCAGACCTCCCAAACCTTGCAGCAGCGTGCACTGCCCTGAGGACCGTCTACGGTGAGCGTCACCACATAATGTGCAAAGTCACGTTTATAGGTGTGTATCGGATTCTGTTCGTTGCTTGTAGTGCCGTCGCCAAAGTCCCAATGCCACGAGGTGACAGGTCCGTAGCTTTGGTCTGAGAAACATACAGTCCTTGTGTCGGGTACCACGGTAAAGGTCCAATCACATTCTATGGGTTTGCGGAATTGCGATTCCAATGGCATCAGTGTAAAGAGTCTTTGCATTGAGGCATTGCCATACATCTGATGCTGCTGTGACAGGTTCCAGAAGCCATTGTTCTGACGTTCTCCATCGTAGTCGATGACAGCCCAACTGAGTCCTATTTTCTTATTCTCGTAAAGTCGGCTCTCTGTCGAATGCTCCGGCCCGTCAGGGCTGGCGTAGTCGAATGGTGTGATATAGAATTCCATTCTCAGCCACCCGCTCTCACCGTGTTTGAAAGCGTAGTCGTATGCATAGTTGGCATAAGGTAAATATTTGAGCCACTGTTGAGGTCCCCACACCATGGTCCATGACTTCCCTTCTGTCGGTGGTGTCATGATATGGTAGTTCTGGGCATGTTGATTCTGAAATTCAAAGAAAGCATCGATGCGGCTCTTGATATCAGGATTCAGTCGGAACTCGTCTGTATGTGGTCCTCCACTAAGGTCAGCATCTACCACAATCTCATAGGTGTCATTATGCAGGCTCAGTTGATTGAAGTCCCAAAAATCATCGTATGCCTCATATAGGAAATATAGTCTGTTAAGCCCGTTTACCCAGCCCACCTTCACTTTGATGTCAAGTGTTGATCGGTCGGTTGTCGGATGTTTCCCCGTGTCGTCCCACATGTCATTGATGGTGATAGTGTAACTCTCGGGTACGATGTCCCAGTCTGTGAAATCACCATCTATGCGTGGGATGGCTGTCCGCGGAAATTGGAAGACCTTGAACCCAGGCTCCTTTACCTGCGCTTCTGTATGCCTTATGAAGGGCATAGCAGCCAATAGAACTAAAAGTAGTGTTAGCTTCCGCATAAGTTAATAGTTGAATAATTCCACTTTAAGGAACTGCGGTTCAGCCTTGCCGAAGTTCAGTCCTTGACCTGAGAACCCCTCCTCCACTGCGTATAGCAAGTCGTAACGTAGTTGTATCTCGTCGCCGTTGAGCCATCGTCCCTCGTGCCATTGTCCCTGAGCGTCAAAGTCGCCTTCTGTGACCTTTGCCAGTCCTACATATCCCTTGCCGTCGGCAGGAAGGAAAGTGACTCGCACATTAGATCCCAGGAAAAGGAATCCTTCTGGCTCACTGATGGCGATGGCGTATCCTATCGCCTTTGGGTCGTAAGTGCCACCTGTCAGTTGCGGTGTGCCGCCATTTCTCATACCACTCGATACCAGTTCACACACGATGTTGACATTGCCTAGTTGGATGGTGTCTTTCACTCGCATCGGTTCGCTGCCCTTCAACCAAGAGGCATTGATGCGTCCTTCTGCTTGTGCCTTAAGTATCACGGGAGCTACGCAGCCCGCTTTCTTATAAAAGCTGCGGAAAGTGGCGTTCACTTCCTCGTCGCTGTTGCGCTCGAAGCCGAATGGTGAATAGCCGATAGCCCCCATTGCACCTATGGCATACGCAGCATTAGCAGCACCGTTCTGTCCTGATCGTGATTCAGGAATAAAAACGGGGTTGTCGTTGCGTGCGTAGAGTTTCAATATTTCCGGGAAGTCGTTCAGATAGATGTCAGGTGAGAGAATGTCGATATGAGGTGCGGCAGCCCTCCAAATATCGTGATTCTGAGCCTGTGGCCCGCCACTGGGGTAGTTGCCTGGTCGTGTATCCTCAGGTTGCACAATCCATGCATTGACGAATACCGGTATGTCGTATTCTGCCTTTCCAGCTGCTGTGATACGCTCCATATAGTCGGCATAATGCCAAGCCATGAATATCTCAGCAGCTCGGTCAGCAGGTCCGAACACCTCTTCCCAAGTACCTTCCGTCTTGTTGCCGCCTGCACTCCATGCCGAGCGTGTCTCAGGCAGCAGTGTCTCCTGATGGGCTGACAGCCATTTCATCAGTGCTTCAGGTACTTGTCCGTTATAGGCCTTCTCTGCGAGTGGACAGTAGTCGCGCGGGTGGCCGTGCAGTCCCACTTCGTTCTCCATCTGTACCATGATGACCGTCTGTTGTTGAGCATCCACCTCCTTGAGATGGCGCATCATGGCAGCAAAGGCTTTGGCGTCGGCCTGGCAGGTCTCTTCGCCTAAGGTGGTCAGGATGGGAAGTGGTTTCCCCTCTGGTGTCTGTGCCAGAGGGAACCGTTTCGTATCTCGTTTCACCCATGTGGGTGTGTAACTGGTGATGCCGTTCTTCCACGATCCGAACCATAGCAGCGCCAGTTTCATGTTGTGTGATCGAGCGTCCTCCAGCAGGTTGTCGACTACTTTGAAGTCAAACTGTCCTTCTACGGGCTCTGTCTGTTCCCATGATACTACTGCCAATACGGTGTTTACGCCAGCATCTTTCAGTTTCTTCCAGTAAGGAGACAGATAGGCTCGACTTGATGATGTGGAGTTACCAAGTTCGCAGCCCAGCACCAGCCATGGCTGTCCCTGGACAATGAGTTGTGTGACGTTGCCACGTTTCTCCAGGTGTGGAGGTTCCGCTACAGCAGTTTCCTCCTTTTCTATTCCGGTGCAACTGCTGACTATGAGTGCAGCGGTGAGTATAATAATGATGGTCTTATTCATAGGTTTATTTCTTATAACGGTCTATCAGATGTTGTGGCAGACGGACGATACAGATGTTCATCGACCGGCCGTCATCGGAGAGCATGGCCGACTGTATCTCTATCTCCGTGCCGTCGGGTTTGAAGGTGGGGTGTACATGGTCGCGGGCCGTCGTCTTATGGCCTGCGCTGAGCAGAATGCGTTCTCCCGTATGACGGTCGATGAGCCATAGCTCACGTGCGAAGTCATCGCCTGCCACCCAGTGACCGTCTTGCGATCCGGCTACATGCCAGAAGCTATCGCCGGGCACCTGTCCCTCGAGTGTCAGCTCTCGTGTACGCATGTTGACTACAGCAATGCCTGTGGCATACTCCTTAGTGCCTGATGGTCCCCAGTCATTAGAAGTGGCAAACGACTCCAGGCCGTCAATTTTCTTCTTTTCCCCCTTGTTGATGGGGCGATGTCCGATGATGGCGATGACCAGTTCATCGGCACTGATCACTGCTTCGTGGGTCACCCAGTCATGCTCTGTTTCCCGATAGATAGGACGCAGTCCGGTGCCGTCGGCATTGCATATCCAGGTGCGTTGTGGTGCTTTGCCGCCTGTCTCCCAACAGAAGATGACTTCTCCGGGATGCCATGGGTTACCTTGTATATGTCCCACCTTGAAGTGGACAGCGCACACGAATTCCGACTTGCCTGTAGTGAGATCCATCTTACCGATGCCTCCTGGACCGGCACCCATCTTTCGTGGTCCGAAGTTGGGGGCTATCTGTTCGGCAATGGGGTATTTGCGCGCATATTCCTTGTCAAGGCGGAAGTAAACGAATTCTTCGCTGCCGTCGAGCGCCATGTCGCCTTCGCTGCACATCTCTGCAGGTATCACGCCACAGATGCGCTCATAGGCCGTCTTTTTCTTCAGCTTTCTTGCCTCTGAGTCGGCAAAGAGTTTCTCCAGGTTGATTTCCACCACCTCCATACCCGTGCGCTTGTCGTCCTTATCTTTCTTTACGCGCATAATATAAAGGTTCATAGACTTGCGGGCCACGCAGAGCATGCCGGTGAAGCCACCCTCGGTCACCTGTACGATGTCGCCTGTCTCTTCATTGACTGCCATAGCCTCGCCATGCACACGGTTGGACCGGAAGATGACCCACTTGCCGTCTGAGGTCCACTGGTTGTGGGTCTGATAGATCTTCGAGTCGCCTGTGCCACTCTTGCTGGTGAGGAACACCAGTTCTACGCCCGTCTTCGGGTCGTTTATTACCTTGCGTTCTGAGGGGAAACGTTGTCCCATCTGTGCTAGCGCTCCTGAAATGCCGAGAAGCGAAGCAATGGTAAGAATAGTTAGTCTCTTCATGTTTTTGTAGATTAGAATCTTATTTTCCCGTCGTAGTTGAAGATAGGTTGATTAGTAGGTACTTCGTTGTCGTAGAACTGCACGGCTGAGTCGTTCAGCTTAGGGTGCTGCGTCTGTAGTAGTCGGATGATCTCAGCCCCTGCCCATACAGCAGGTCCATAGCCGTGGGCTGCCATCACGTGGACAGGACGGTGGGCATAGAAGGCTGCATCGAAGCCCATGCCCGTGCCCACACAGACATTCTCTACCTGTCCTTTCTCGTTGACCGATGTCTCCACGGCATGCCAGCCTAATAGTGCGACGGGGCCGTAGGCTTTCGCACTTATCCATCCCTTATTGACAGCATGTGCCAGGCAGTAGGTGTAAATAGCCGTTGCCGATGCCTCCAGATAAGTGTCGTTGCGGTCGAGCAACTGATGCCAGTAACCGGTATGGTGCTGCAATGATGCCAGTCCCTGTGCATGTTGACGCAAGAGGTTCAGTATGTCGGCACGTTTAGGATGGTCGTCAGGTAGTACGTCGAGTACTTCGCAGAGCGTCAGTATGGCCCATCCGTTAGCGCGTCCCCAGAAGAAGGCGGGATGAGGCTCCATCTCTTCCACCCATCCGTGACGGAACAGCTGACGTTCCGGCACCCACATCCTGTCGGCAAACTGAATAACTTGTCGGGCAGCTTCATCGTAGTATCTCGTGTCGCCCGTCAGTTGTCCCATGAAGGCCACTGTCGGTATGCCCATGAACATGTCGTCGAGCCACACCGTGTTCTTCTGCGGGCGCAGTCTGGCAAAGGTGCCGTCGCTGAGTCGGTATTCCTTGTTGAGAATATAGTCTGCATAGCGTTCGATGAGCGGTTGCAGGGCGGCACTCTTCGTCCGGTCGCTAAGTACAGCCTTGATCATCGAACAGCACACAGCTCCTGCATCATCAAGTGCATGAGGATCAATGACGCGACGGATGTTGCCGTCAATTTTCTTGTTCTTCTCAAAGATTGTCTGAAAGACAGGAGCTATGTCGGCCAACAGCTGATGACGCTTGGAGACATACTGACGATAAGCCTCGTCGCCCGTGGCTTCATAGGCAGCCAGCATGGCACTATAGGTGACGCCCCACTCATAACTGGTCAGTCGGAATCCACCTTGTTTCAGTTGGGTGTCGGCATTGATGTCTTTCAATTGCTTCACTTCTTTGCCTGTCTTCTTGTCAACAAGCACAGCCGGTGTCTCCTTGTCGACATATTGCAGGATTCTGTCCATTACAGCCTTAACCTTTTCCGTGGTCGGGATGCCATATCCCGTCTTATATTCTGGCTTCATCAGGTGAAGCGGTGTGTTATTGTCGTTCACTTGCTGTGCAGTGGCTGAGTTTATAAACGCCCCTGAGCATAACATGCAAATTAAGATAAAACCTTGTTTCATAGTTTTCAGTTTTTATTATTGTGACTACAATCCCATTGTCGTTTCTACTTGATGACCTTTCGTATCGTGGTGCTGCCGTCTGTCATGCGCTGGCACATGATGACAAGGCCTTTGGCAGCATCGATCTGCTGTCCTGCTATGTTGTAGTACTCCGTAGCAACGGGCATAGTGTGGCTTGCTGGCTTTGCTATGTCGGTGCTCGTGCCGTCAGAGAAAGGGAGTGTAGCACCAGCACCTGTCTGCACTGCTGTGGGAATATCATCCGTAGCAGCCACCGTATAGTTATAAGGTACGGTAACCTTGTTTCCAAACGATGATGGCTTGCTCACGCCATTGTTGGCGATAGTATTACTGGCATCCCATGTCACTGCCACGGCATCACTTTCAGCATAGATATTAGTCACGCCAGAGGCGAAGTAGTTGCCCTCTATGAGAAACTCCGAGTTCTTTCTGGGATTCATGCATCGGCCGGCTCCGCTACAGCTGTAGTAGTTGTTAAGCATGTGTATCTTTCCCACACGTGCCATCGGCATGCGCTGTTTGCATCCTGTGCTCCACCAGTTGAAGGCGAAGGTGGTGTTCAGATAGCCCACGGTCTCACTGTCGCTTGATCCCACGAGGTTGGTGTTCTGATGCATGTAGGAACGGCTGGAGTATTGGAATACGCACCAGCTCACGGTGTTGAAGTCGGCCTTCTGTGTGATGTCGAAGTTGCCGTCCATGCCGTCAATGAATGTGCAGTGGTCTATCCAGCAGTGTTTGGCACCTGTGGCAGAGATGAGGTCGTTGCCCCCCACATCGATAGACCCGGGTCCCACGAAGGTGATGTTGCGAATGATGACATTCTCTTTCTTGAGGCTGAAGATGCCCGACTTGCGATAGTTCTCGCTTTGGTCGCCTGTGGTCTCGATGATAATCCTGCGGGTGTTGTATTCCGCCTCTTCCGAGACCTTTGTGCCGTTGGGCAGTGTGCCGCCTCCGCCGCTGGTGCTCATATTGGGCACGCCGGCAGCGTTGAGCGTCGCTTTCAGTTCGTCCGTGACAAACCACTGTGTGCAGAGACGTGCATTATTGATGCCGAGGATGGTCTTGTTGCCTTTGTCGAAACTGATGTTCTGCGACACGATGAAGTCGCCTTCCGAACCGTCGAGGATGATGACGTCATACTGCTTGATAGCATTCTGGATAGCCGACTTCATATCATTTCCATTAGACTTCAGCGTGATAACCTTTCCCGTGAAGCCCTCAGGAATGGGGTAGGTCCAAACGCCTCCGCCCTTACAGTCGTATGTGGAACCAGCATTAGTGCGCGACGACACGGTGCAGAAGCCGAACGGCTTGTTTTGGTCGTAGTCGGTTGCTATGGCTGTGAGTGATAATGCAAAGAGTAGTAGGGTAGTAATTGTCCTCATATTTGTATTGGTTTTTTGTTCTGCTGCAAAAGTACGAAAAAAACTCCAACATATCGTATGTTTTTATTCTTTTTTTTATATCTTTGCAAGCGTATAAAAAACAACTACTAAAAAATGAAACGACAACTACTTACAACTATTCTGGCACTATCCTCTATTATTGGAGCAACGGCACAGAACACCATTGCCAGCGACCCGTCAATCGACACCAGTCTGGCCCGTCACAACTTCTTCTATACCGGACAGAGCAAACAGCGACGTATGTTTATCGTCAAGGATGGACAGGTGACGTGGAGTTATACCGACCATTTGAAGCGTGGCGAGATTAGCGATGCCGTGCTGATGAATGACGGTCATATCCTCGTGGCCCACCAGTATGGCGTGGCAGAAGTTAACCAGCAGAGTGAGACCGTCTGGCAATATGCGGCTCCCGAGGGAACAGAGATCCATACCATACAGCCCATCGGACGCCACCATGTGGTGTTCGTACAGAACGGAAAACCTGCCAAGGTGGTGGTGATGGAGATACCCAGTTGCACCATCGTCCGTGAGTTCCCTTTGCCTTACAATGAGAAGGGCTCGGTCCACGGACAGTTCCGCAATGCCCGCCTCACCAGCAGAGGCACGCTGCTCATCGCTAATATGGCGATGGGATGCATCCATGAATACAACAGCAACGGACAGGAGGTAGACCGCTGGGGCGGTTTCCTACCTTGGTCGGTGCAGGAACTCCCGAAGACTGGCAACCTGCTCATCACTGGCCGCAAAGGTCTTATACAGGAGATCAACCGCCAGGGACAGGTGGTGTGGCAGGTGAACACCGCCCCATTGGGCATCACACAACCTCAGAAGACCGTTCGCCTGAAGAACGGACATCATCTGGTAAACAACTGGTATAACGAGTGGAACAAGACGCCGATGGATACGCTCCATGCACCGTTGCAGGCCGTGGAACTCGACAAGGACGGTAAGATAGTATGGCAGCTCTGCAGTTGGCGTGACCCTGACCTGGGACCCTCTACCACTATCCAGTTGCTCGACGAGTCTGTCAATCGCAACCGCCTGTTCTTCGGAGAGTACAATGCCCAGAAACCCAAGCTCTTCCTTGCTCCCAACGAGCCGGTAGGCGAGGGAAGGGGCATCCATCCCGGACGTGTGGCATGGATTCATGCCCCAGGCGTGGCGAAGTGGGACGGCCATACCGGATTATGGGTGGAAGACCGTTGGAACGACCAGACGATAGCAGATGCCATGATACCCGAGGCTGTCATCCAACTCACGGGCGAACCGACAGCCAGGAAAGCGTGGAAGTCACTGTTCCGCCATTTCAATAAAGAGCATGGAAAAGGCAACCGCGGCTATAAGAAGGGTGAGACCATTGCCATCAAACTGAACCTCAACAACGCCCTGACCCATCACGACACCATAGAACTCAACTCCTCACCATTCACCACATTGGCACTGGTTCGTTCGCTGGTGCAGGATGCCGGTGTGAGAGAGCAGGATATCATCCTCTGCGAACCCAGTCGTGCCATCACTGATAGTATATATAATAAGGTGCACCGCGACTTCCCTGCCGTGCGCTTCATCGACAATATCGGTGGCGACGGTCGCGAGAAGTGTGAGTACTATAAAGACCAGATAGTCTATTCCGTAGACAATGGTAAGATGGCACGCGGACTGGCTAAGTGTGTGGTCGATGCCGACTACCTCATCAACTCGGCTCTGCTGAAGACACATAGTGGCCCCGGTGTCACACTCACCTCGAAAAACTGGTATGGTGCCACTGACATCAACCTGCTCTGGCGACAGAATGCCCATAACAACGTGAGTCAGGATAAGCGCAATGGGAAACCCAACTACAAGACGTTCGTCGACTGGATGAGCCATCAGGACATGGGACAGAAAGCACTGCTCTTCCTCATCGACGGCACCTACGGCTCTCGCGATGTGAACGGCGCTCCCAACCCCAAGTGGATGAAGGAACCCTTTAATGGCGACTGGGCCTGCTCTCTCATCGTCAGTCAGGACGAGGTGGCATGCGATGCCGTCGGCATGGATATCATCATCGGCGAATGGCCCGAGTTTGGCAGCCTGAACTATTGCGACGAGTATCTGCGCGAGGCAGCCACCATACCTCATACGCCCAGCGGTACTGTCTACAAGCAAGGCGGTCAACCACTCACCAAGCCCCTCGGACTCATGGAACACTGGAACAACCAGAAGGAGAGGAAGTACACGAAGATTGACTTGAGATATAAAAAAATTGATAATTGATAATTGATAATTGACAATTGATCATTATGAAGTATTGGCGCATAGGGTTATTATCATTTTTCTTCTGCCATTTGTCATTTAGCGTTGCAACCGCGCAAGACATATTCCCCGTCACCGATCCTGCCATGCAACGCAGTCTGAACGGTACGTGGCAGTTGAAGGTCGTCAAGGGCATCGTCGAGAGCACCGATGTGCCTGAGCAGGATGCCTCGTGGCGTGCGGTTCCCGTGCCGGGCTGTTGGGAGCAGTATGGCTTCTGCGAGCCACGCTACGACAAGGCCGACTCGCTGACAGGCTACTACCGTACCTCGTTTGCCGTGCCCCGCGAGTGGCGCGACCAGCGCATCGTGCTCCGCTTCGATGGTGTGCTCTATGGCTATGACCTGTGGGTCAATGGTCTGCTGGCGGGCTCGTGGCGCTCGGGCTATAATACCGCCCTCTTCGACATCACTTCTCTGCTCAATCGTAAGAGCGACACTCAGCAGCTTGCCATACGTGTCATCACACAGTTTCCTGGGAGCGACTTCGACTACAACGACGACTGGGCACCCACTGGCATCTTCCGCGATGTCACCCTCATGGCGGTGCCTAAGACGCATCTCAGCGACCTCACCATCCATACGAAGAACACGGGAGAGGTCACTGTGCTGACCACAATAGCCCATCCTGCCAAGGATATTGCCTTAAAACACGAGATACTGAATGCCAGGGGCGAGGTCATCAGCAAGGTTGGCGGAAGCGGTAAAGAGGCGTCCCAGTTGTCAAGGTTGACAATAGAAAACCCCTTGTTGTGGTCGGCAGAGACCCCACATCTCTATACCCTGCGCACCACGCTCAGCAAGAAAGGACAGACGCTGCAGACCTTCCACCATCGGTTTGGAATCCGTGAACTGACCATCGATGGCAACGTGCTCAAACTCAACGGGCAACCCGTCAAACTGCGTGGCGTCACCTGTCATAGCACCGACCCGCGTACATTGAAGGTGGTCTCCGATGCACTTACCCTACGCGATATGAAACTGATGAAGGAGGCTTCGGTCAATTATATCCGCACCAGCCACTATCCGCGAGAGCCGCGCTTCTATGAACTGGCCGACTCACTGGGCTTCTACGTCATCAGTGAGGTGCCCTTCGGCTATGGCGACAAGAACCTGTCGAAGGAAGAGTTCTACCCCGTATTGCAGCAGCGTGCCGAGGCTACCATCCGTCGCGACAAGAACCATCCGTCGGTGCTCATCTGGAGCCTGGGCAACGAGAACCCGCTCACCGATATCACCATCCGTCTGGGCGACTATGTGCATGCCTCGCTCGACTCCGTGCGCCCCTACTGTTATCCGCAGGTGGGCAGCTATTTCCGCCGTTTCTGGGAGAAAAGCTCCGACAATCCTTTCCCCTCGGCTGCCCCCATTTACGCTCCCCATTATCCTACCACCGGTCAGATAGCCGGTTTCTATCAGCACCTCGACCGTCCCGTCATCTTCACCGAATACTGCCACACGCTGGGCATCTCTTTTGAAGACCACGACCGCCAGTGGGAGATTATACAGCGCACACCAGGCATTGCCGGTGGTAGCGTATGGGAGTGGGTCGACCAGGGCGCACCCTTTATGAGTGAGAAGAAAAAAGAGACAGCTGAAGGCCGCCGTTTCAGCGGTTACGAAGAGAAGGTCTACACCTCTGAGGATGCTGGTTTCCAGATGTTTGGCAACAAAGGCACCGACGGACTGCTTTATGCCGACCGCACGCCACTGCCCAACTACTATGAGTTGCAGCACAACTATGCCCGTGCCTTTGTCGCAGCAGTCGACAGCGTGCCACAACGTTTAATGGTCAATGGTCGATGTTCAATGTTCAACGTTCGTTGCACCAACCGCTACGACTTCCTCAATCTGAAAGACAACGTCACCATCGCTTGGGCATTGACCCACGACATCGACACCATCGCCCGTGGTGCCTTCAGTCCTGACTGCAAGCCCCACGAGTCGGTAGACTATCCGCTCAGCCTGCCCGCTCAGGCGTTGGCCAGCGATAGCACACTCGTCGTTCTCCACTTCGCGCTGAGCGACGTGCAGGGCCACCGTTTCCTTCAGCAGAGCTTCGTGCTGCAGAAACCCAAGGTGGAGTGGGGTGGCACGGGTCGCGTGACCGACTGCCTGCAAACAGAACCGATGGTGCGTGCCGGCAGAAAAGCCACACTCGCAGAGAGCGTCACTCAGAAAGGACGCCTGCCCCGCCATTATCTCCTGCCACTGAGCAATACCGAGGTGACGTGTACGCTTGACCGTCAACCCTTCGATGGTGGCGAACACGTCAGCTTCACCCTTCAGCCCGACAGTGCCGATGTGTTTCGTGCCGAACTGGGACTGGCTTATCTGCTCGACGCCTCGATAGACCGTGTGCAGTGGATAGGACAAGGTCCCTTCGCCTCCTATCCCGGTCGTCATCAGGCCTGTCGCTACGGCCTCTGGGCTAAGCAGATGGGCGACCTCTATTTTGAAGGCAATCACGGTGGCGTAGATGCTGCCCTGCTCACCGATGCCGCAGGCAACGGACTGTTGGTCACCGGCGACAGCCTCGACCTCAACTTCGAGCAGACCGACCGTGGCCTCGTGCTCACCGTCAATGCCGGCGTGTCAGGCCAAGGCCCCAAGTTCCGTCGCACCGCCTTCCCCATCGAGGCCAAGACCCCCACAGCCCGTTTCACCGTCTATCGCGTAGAAGCCGGTCGCTGGCCCTCAGTCCTGCGCCGCCTCTTCCGCCAGCCATCAGCCGTGCCGTCGCCCTTCCGTCCCTTCCTCACCCAGTACGACACCTACCTCAACCGCTTCGACGATATCTTTGGAAAGACGGAAAAGGAAAAGTAAGAAAAAATTTTGCATCTTGAAAAATAATTTGTAATTTTGCAAAAAATAAGAGTAGGATGAAGAAAAGTTCAGTTTTGAAACGGTTACAATCTCTGAAGGGACAACTCAGTTCAGTCGGAGTATGCCAATTGGGACTTTTTGGCTCTACCGTTAGAGAAGAGAATACGCCAAAGAGCGATATTGATATACTTCTTGATTTTTATTCAGAACAAGAAACCTATATCAATTTCTTGCTTGCATGTCAAATATTGGAGAGTAATTTTAAAAATAACAAACTTGACGTAGTTACTCGTAAAGGTCTTAGTCCATACATAGGACAGACAATTTTAAATGAGGTAGAATATGTATAAGTCATATATTCCATATCTTCAGCATATACTTGACGAATGCTTATACATAAGCTCCGTTATAACTGTCGATATGGATATAGAGCACTTTCTGCGTGACGAGACGTTAAAACGTGCGGTCACTCGAAGTCTCTCCATTATAGGTGAAGCTACCAAGAAAATTCCTGCTGATGTTAAATACGCTTGGCAAAGCATCTCTTGGCGCCAGATGGCGGGTATGCGTGATCGTTTGGTACACGATTATATGGGCGTCAATTATTATATTGTATGGGACGTTGCAAAGAATATTATACCGGAATTGACAGTTCAGATAAATAATATTATCGATAAAAATGCTTGTAGTGACAGATGATTATCATATTTCAATCATTTCAAAGAACGCTTAGCGATTTTTAGTGGACAGTAATGATTATTGATTATAGATGGTTTCAGTATAAGTAGGAAGACCTTTCGAAGTTATCTTAACAACAGCAGGATTCTTTCCCGTCATATTGTCATCACGGACAAAGAATGTCAACTGTCCTCCAAATACAGGCATCTGACGAGAGCCTAAAGATGTCAGGCAAGTTGGGTCTCCATTGGCCATACCACAGAAAGTCGCCTTCCCCCTGACAGTAACATTTATCAGATTATTGCTTTGCGGACAAAGATTTCCATTTTTATCTGTAATAGTGACCGTAAACATCGTTAATAATCCTTCACGCACAAAAGAAACCTGAATAGCAGCGGGACGTCCTGCCGTAGATATCTTCTTTTTATCTGCTATCTTCCCATGACTATCATAAGCAACGACCTCTATAGTACCCGGTTCGTATCTGACATGATCCCATATAAGTCGATATCGACGAAGTATTGCTAACGAATCAGACTCAGAAGAAGCATTATCACTTTTCTTCTGCCGACCCATGCTCTTTCCATTAAGAAACAACTCTGCTTCGGGGTAATTCGTATAGACCATCACTGGGGTTACCAGTCCCTCCCTGCCTGGCCATGTCCAGTGAGGCAGAACGTGCAATGTATGACTATCAGTGTTCCACACACTGCGATAGAGATAATAGCGATCTTTAGGCAGATTCGCTAAATCAATGATTCCAAATAAAGAGCTATGACTTGGCCATGCATCATTATTATAAGGCGTGGGTTCACCCAAATAGTCAAAGCCAGTCCATACAAACTGTCCTATATACCAGGGATTGTCATCACTAAGTGCAAAATCAACATCTGGCACATTACTCCATGAACAGTATTCCGTATCATAGCCCGAAGACTGATGGTCTGAGTAGGTAGCCATCGCTTTCAGGGCGAGCGGAAACTTGTAGACACCGCGTGAGCTAACCGTTGATGCTGTTTCAGAACCAAGAATTAAACCCTGATCCCATTGTTTCCATGCCTTGGCATAGTTCCATGTATTGTAGTTGATACCAGGAATATCAACGGGAGCTGCGAAACCATTTTTCAAAACGTAGGGTATCTGATCCATGCAAACGGTGACAGGACGTGTATGATCCTCTGCATGTACAATAGCCTGCAGATGCTCTACCATACGGAAGCCCTTTTCGTCACGTTGATTAGGAACCTCATTGCCGATACCCCAGAGTATCACACATGGTGCATTGCGGAAATGGCGCACCATATTACGTAGTACATTGTCGGCCTCTTCTGCAAAGAAATGATGGAATCCATTTTCGCATTTAGGAGCATCCCATTCATCAAATGGCTCTATCATGAGCATCAGTCCCATCTCGCTGCAAAGTTCAACAAGCATGGACGAAGGCAGGTTATGTGAAGTACGGATAGCGTTACACCCCATGTCCTTTAACATCTTCAAACGCATACGTATGGCATCCTTATCAACAGCGGCCCCAAGAGCGCCAAGGTCATGATGGACGCAAACGCCTTTTATCTTTGTATGCTGGCCGTTGAGAAAGAATCCCTCATACGGAATGTATTCAATGTTTCGAATACCGAAACTGGTCGTGGTTTCATCAGTAACTTTCCCCTGTACGGATATCTTTGTACGCAAGGTGTATTGACTAGGACTATCGACAGACCATAATTTTGGATGGCTGATGCGAAGATGGTGCACAGCCTTCAATTGCGAAGTGGGCGCATACTGTTGGGTATAGTTCTGCACTACATCGCCATTGGGAGCCACCACCTCTGAATATATCGTCAAACTATCCTGACGATTACTATTGACGGAAACTGTGGCCTTGACGATGGCATAATCGCTCTTGACAACAGGCGTAGTAACCTGTATGCCCCACTGCGGCACATAGCTGGCACCGGTTTCTACCAAGGTAACTGGTCGGAAGAGTCCTGCACCAGGATACCATCTTGACGAGTATGCAGGATTATCAATACTAATGGCCAACACGTTATCCCCTGGGCATACCATCTCAGTGATATCAACACTGAAAGCGCCATAACCATAAGGTTGAAAAGCAACCTGCTGACCATTGACATAAACATGCGCACGACTCATGGCACCATCGAAGTAAAGCCATGTCCGTCCAGATGCCTTTACCGTGAAATGTCTGCGATACCAGCCTTTGCCCATATAGGGCAGTCCTCCCGTTCGTCCCGTCTTTAAATGAACCTTCTTCTCACCATTCTGTATGTTGCGCACAGACTGTAGGTCGTTGTTGCGATCAAAAGGCTTATGAATGGCCCAGTCATGTGGCACACTGACGCGCTGCCACCGGCCGTCATCATAATCTTTAGCCTCAGCACCAGGTGCATCACCCAGCAGGAAGTGCCACCCGTCTGAAAGCAAGGTCTCACTTCGCTGGGCAAATGCCAGAGCTACCGACTGTGATAACAATAGGAAGAATAATAGTCTTTTCATAATTTGATGTCAGCATTGAGAACGATATCAGCCGAAGAACGACCTACCATGATACTGAATACGCCCGGCTGCATACGGAAAGACTCACTGATGACATCATAATACATGAAAGCATCTCTGTCAAGCAATACAGTCACATGCTTACTTTCACCTGGGCGCAGTGAGACCTTCTCAAAACCCTTCAGTTCCTTAGCTGGACGCACAACGATGGGTTGTTGCTCACCAACATATACCTGTGCCACTTCCTTGGCCTCCTTTTTCCCTGTATTAGTGATGGTGAATGCCACTTCCACCTGACCATCAGAGAGTTGGTTCACTTTCAAGTCACTATACTTGAAACTGGTATATGAAAGACCGAAACCAAAGGGGAACAGCGGCTTGATACCAGCACGCTCATAACCACGATAGCCCACGAAGACACCCTCACGATATTCTACGGTCCTTAATTCACGCGCCTTCGTATTTTCATTGTAATTGGCGGCAGAAGGGTTATCCTCCAAACGGCGCTCAATAGAAATTGGCAGACGACCACTGGGCGACAGCTTTCCTGTTAGAATCTCAGCTAAAGCCATTCCTCCCTCCTGACCAGGATACCATGCCATCACGATACCCTTGACATCATTAATCCAACTATCCATCTCAACACCACCTCCAGCATTGATGACCACTACGGTATTCGGATTGATTTCTGCCACTTTCTTTATCATTTCACGTTGGAATTCTGGCAACATGAAAGGACGGTCGAAGCCCTCACCTTCGATACTGCTATTAAAACCAACAGCATAAACCACATTATTGGCCTTTCGCAGTCCTTTTCGAAGGACATCCTCGTTAAGTCGTTGTAGCGTGAGCTTAATGTTAGCAGAAGAGATATTGTCAAAGTATTCAACCTCCAGATGATAGCCTTTCTTTCCCTTTAGATGGAGAGTCTTCTCACGATAGGAATAAGCATGATTTCCCCAGTCGGCAGCCACCTGTTTACCATTAATCTTAATGCGATAGCCATCATCACCACCAATATGGATTTTCAGTGTCTCATCTTTCTGTGGTTCATAATAACCAGTCCAACGCACAGAGAAAGTATCAGTAGGCATTCCCTTCATCGCACGACCATACTCCCAGTCGAAGTCAACTTTCTCATCAACACGCAGGGCAAAGGGGTTTCCTTCGAGTGACTTATTGTTATAGTAAGCGCCACAAAAGCCTTTCTCCGTCTTGGTGCTATCAGTAAAGACCTCCGCCTGAATATTATCGAAGATAACATCATCTGTCAGCATCATCGTTTTTTTACGAAGCGAAGTCATACCCTTACAGAGTGATGTTGCATGAAAAGGTTCCACATTACCACTACCACCACCCGTTGTGATCTCGCTAGCATTTGTGCCCATGACAGCAGTAACACCCTTCAAGGGCAACACACCTCCTTCATTGCGCAACAGCACAATACCCTCACGAGCCAGTTCCAAGGCTGTTTGAGCAGACTGTTCATAGTCCAAGGGTATAGACTCGTCTTTCTGCTGACGGTCGAAGAGTCCGAAACTGATGACCGTCTGTAGGATATGCTTCACCTTCTCATCAATGACACGTTCATCTACGGTACCATTCTTCAGTGCCTCCTTCAGGTTGTCCATATTCAGGAACTTGCCTTTAGGCATCTCTAAATCCAATCCATTATTGGCAGCTGCAATAGAAGAATAGACCGACGTCCAGTCCGACATCAGAAGTCCATCAAATCCCCACTCCTTACGCAATACATCGCGGTTTAACCATGCGTTCTCCGTGGCATGAACGCCATTGAGAAGATTATAGCTATTCATAACTGCTCCTACGCCAGCCTTTGTAACTGCCGTCTTAAAAGCAGGGAAATAGATTTCATAAAGCGTACGGCGATCTATCTCCGAGTTGACATGATGGCGATTCCATTCCTGATTATTACCTGCGAAATGCTTGATGGTTGCCATGACGCCTCTCGACTGTACACCTTTTATATATTCACAAGCTATCTGACTGGTAAGATACGGATCCTCACCAAAATATTCATAGTTACGGCCACACAACGGTGAGCGATAGATATTGACACCAGGTCCTAACAAGATACCCACGCCACGGGCACGGGCATCATCACCAAGACTTACACCAAGGCGATGGAAGAGACTGCGATTCCACGTTGCTGCACTAAGGATTGAGGCAGGATAGAGCGTGCTGTGAGGTGCATGGTTACGCAGTCCCACCGGACCGTCGGCCAGCAACACCGTAGGAATTCCAACCCTTGGTATAGCTCGCAACGAGAAAGATGTCGCTCCCGAGAGGTAAGACACCTTCTCCTCGAGCGTCATATTCTTTACGATGGCATCAGCACGTTGCTTTGCCTCTTTCGTGATAGGTTGTGCAACGGAGAACAAAGAGGAGCAAAGAAAGGCTCCGATAAAAAAGAGTCGAGTCATGATGATATTTTTTTATTTAATTGTCATTTCTACTGATTGGTCTCCGACCATGATGATATAGGTTCCAGGCTCAAGGACATTATTTCCCTCACTATCCACAAAGCCAAGATCACGTGTGGTATTCAGATGGAAAGTATAGTTCACACTCTTTCCTGCCGGAATGTCTTTTTTGGCAAAGAACCTCAACTCCTTAACAGGACGCGTCAATGGCGCATACTTGCAAGTCACAAAGCCAAGTACCGTTTCCTTGCCATCCAGCTTGCCCGTATTGCGAACAGGTATGGTTACTTCGAAATCCTCATCTGACTTCAGTTCTTTCTTCGATATGTCAATAGCTCCATACTGAAATGTTGTGTAGCTCAGTCCATATCCGAAAGAATAGAGAGGCGTGCTGGGAATATCCTGATAGAAACCCTGATGATGACGGGCACTGGCACGCTGGTTATAGTAGATTGGAATCTGACCAGACGTATACGGGAACGTGATAGCCAACTTACCGGATGGATTGATACGTCCGGAGATGATTCCTGCCAACGGTTTTCCGCCAGGAGTACCGGGTTGCCACATCTCAACGATAGCATCAGCCAGCGGTTCCATGCGATTCAGTTGCAGGGGACGTCCGTTACTCAGCACAAGCACTATCTTCTTACCCGTATCACGAAGATGTTTCAGTAAGTCCAATTGTATCTGAGGTAGCTCGATGGTAGAGCGCGATGTATTCTCACCGCTCCACTTGCGGCGCTCACCCAGACAGGCAATGACAACATCGGCCTGCTGTGCCAAGCGTATAGCCTCCTCAAATCCCGCAATATCTTCTCCTTCGAAGTCGCAACCTTTGGCATATCCTACTATGGTTTCTTTTCCGAACTCATCCATCAAAGCTTCCCATATCGTTGTCACATCCTTTTTTTCACCATGGCCCATCCAACAGCCCATCATTTCCTCCTGTGCTTTCGCTAAAGGGCCAACGACAGCGATACGCTTACCGCTCAGTGGCAGTAGCGAATGTGTGTTCTTCAACAAAACCATCGATTCTGCCGCCAACTGCTCTGCTGTTTGACGGCTGTCCCCACGCAGGAATCGACTATCGTCAACAGGTTCTGGTGTATAAGGATGCTCAAACAGTCCCAATTCAAATTTCAGGGTGAGGATACGCCTTACGGCATCATCTATCAACGACAAGTCAACAGTCCCCTTCTCTACCGATTGTCTCAAATGCTCATCATAAGCATGCGACATCATGTCTATATCAACTCCTGCCTTTATGGCCATCTCGCCTGCACTTCCAAGGCTAGCAGCAGCACCTTGGCTTTTCAACTGGGCGATAGCAGCCCAGTCCGACACCACGATACCTTCAAAACCAAGTTTATCGCGCAGCACATCCCGCAGCACATAACTGTTTGATGTCACAGGCGTGCCGTTCAGATTATTAAACGAGCTCATAATCGTAGCTGGTTTCTCCTTCATACACAGGCGATAGGGAGTGAGATAAGTATCCCACAATGTCTGCTGCGACACCTCCGTATATACATAGTCACGTCCAGCTTCCGAAGCGCCATAAGCCACATAGTGTTTCAAACAGGATGCGATAGAAAGACTGTCGTTCAACGATGAGCCTTGATAACCACGCACAGCAGCAGCACCCATCATACCGTTTAGGTAAGGATCCTCGCCATAGCCCTCTGCCACACGTCCCCAACGGGGATCATGAGCCACATCGACCATTGGCGAGAAGGTCCAGTCAACGCCCGACATCCTTGACTCTTGAGCAGCCACACGACACGACTGCTCCGCCAACTGTTCGTTGAAGCTGCAGGCTTGTGCCAGAGGTATCGGAAAAATGGTACGGAATCCGTGAATAACATCGTGTGCAAAGAGAATGGGGATGCCAAGCCGCGACTTCTCCATAGCCGTGCGCTGCATCATGTTGCGCAACTTTGGATCTGTACCGAAATAGATCAGCGACCCCACTTCTGCAGGTATGTTTACTACTTCACGTCCCTTGTTGTTCTCGATATTATTACGTCCAAGTGTGAACTGCACCAGCTGCATGATTTTCTCGTTCAGCGTCATCCTACCCAACAAGTCTTCCACCCTTCTTGAAACAGACGCTGCTGTGTCCTTATATACAGGTAATTGCTCGCGGATAGCGAGTGATTGCGATTTAGAGAAAGGCGTCTTTGCTTTCTGTGTATAATAATCATGCATGATATACCATGCTTGTTTTCGTTGTCCCTGGTCAGACACCAGTCCCTTACGATTCCATCCGTCCTGATTGGTAGGATGCAGACGGGTAGGACTACGGAAGTCGAAGAGTATCCATGGGGAAACGCCACAGAGGTTATCGATATTCTCAAACATCGTCAGGTTACGGCGATAGAGTTCTGCCTGATATTCCTCACTCCAGCTACTTGCCACCTCCCTGTCGCCATGTTGTCCATAGAGTGCTTCACAACCGAACTCTGAGATAAAGAGAGGCTTTTCCTTAGCAACATCCCAGAACAAGTCCTTTGGGTTCTTCGGCCATGCCGCATACCAACCCATATATTTATTAATACCTATCACGTCGAGGTTGTGATAGAAGTCATCATCCATTACAAAGCGGTCTTTCTCCGAATCATAGGCAGCTAGATCGTAGGCAGCAGTGAAGAGACGGGTAGAGTCCATTTCCTTACCAACACGCAGCAACTCACGCAAGAAAGCATTACGCGCAGGCGTATTCTTTGTCTCATTGGCAATTCCCCAGAAACAGTCTGCACAACGGTTGCGGTCGCGACGAATTGTCTCGCGCAACATATCCGAAGCTTTGGCAAGTGTTTCCTTGTTGCCGAAATCTATATCCTGCCATACAGGAATCTCCTGCCAGAGCATGATGCCCATTTTCTCTGCCAGTCTGACAATATACTCATTCTGCTGATAATGCGCCAAGCGCACCATATTGACGCCAAGTGCCTTTGCCTCTGAGAGCAGCATCATCGCATCGCCCTCACTATAAGCGCGCCCCATGCGCTGAGGTATCTCCTCGTGGAAAGAAACAGAACGAAGGAACGTCTCCTTGCCATTTAGATATATGCGCGTTCCTTTTACCTCTATATTACGGAAGCCTATCTCATCCTTCACCTCGTCGGCAACAGTTTTTATCGTCACCGCATAGCATTTAGGCATCTCTGGCGACCAGCGCTTCAGGCCCTTGACCTTTATACGACCGCAAGCCACACCCTCGCTGTCGGTCTTCAACTGGAGGTGTTGCTTCAATTCGGGAATCTCCACTTGTACGTTTTCCCCTGCTATGGTCTTCGACAGTTCTACCCGAACATTGATAATATCAGGCAAGTGTTTGTCCAACTGAACAACATAATCACTGATATAGACCTCCGGCACACTGACCAACATCACATCACGCGTGATACCGCCATAGTTCCACCAGTCAAACGACATTGCAGGGATTGCCTCCTTGCGTCGTGTGTTATTCACTGCGATGCACAAGAAGTTACTTCCTTCTTTTAGTTGGCTCGTAACATCCACTTGAAAAGGAGTAAAAGCACCTTCGTGCTCCATCACCTTCTCTCCATTCAGGTAAACAGCACAGCGATTGCTTACACCCGAAAAATAAAGTATCTCCTTACCAGCCCTCTTCGGTTGATAGTCGAAGTGACGTGCATACCACACCGTTCCCTCGTAGTATTTCAGTTCCGCAGCCTGACTATTCCAGTCGCTAGGAACATTCAGTCGAAGTCCTCCCTCGAAAGAGAACTCGTAGAATTCCTCTTTCGTCTGTGGCTTCGCATTCTTATAGACCGGCATCCGCTCGCCCGCGCTAAAAGGATCAATAAGCGCTGCCCACTTCCCGTTAAGACTCGTACAACTTCGACCATAGACATTAGCTACATAAGAGGTGGCTGCAACAGCATGGGTGGCACCTATTATAATATATAAAAGGAGAATAGCAATATTTCTTTTCATTTTCGATGATAGCGATATAATTGATAATCATTCTTTTCGGGCAGTGAGAAACGTATCTTTCCGTCTGCTTCCACAGAGACCTCTGTCGAGGCACCCGTTCCGAAGACTGGTTGAAGTAGCAAGCGGTCGCCTTCCTTCAGCCAAGTCTTCATCAGAGTACTATTTGCCTCGTTGTCTTCACGAAAAACAAGCAGGAAGCCCTCTTCATCGTTCAGGATAGACTGAAAGCCTGTCCATGAGCGTCCGTCCGGCTCGTTTCCTATCGGAAGAATACAACCTTTATGCAGTTCTTCCTGGACCTTTCGATACTGCTTCACAACCTTTTCCGCATCGAATGCTGCATCTGGCAGATTCTGCGCTTCCATCCATGCCAATGGCTGTCCGGCCATTGCCACAGCGAAAAGGTAGTCGAAACGATAGTTATGGGGAGCAAAGCCATCATTCTCAGGATACTTGTCCTCGTTGCGCCACTTATTCAGGAATTCCACCTGCAGACGCTCAGTGGGAACATAGCGCGAGAGCTGCCACAAGTTGCGCAACGTCTGATAGGGATAATAGTTACCCCAGTCTGTATAGCGATTCTCCAAGAACACGTTGCCATATTCAGCAAACATGTGATAGCCACCCCTGCGGCCAGCCGTAGCATCCAGATTGAACATCACCTCCTGATGACTCTCCTGCATGACTTTGTCAAACAGCCTTCGCAGGTTTTGCTCAGCCCGTTTGGTAGGAATCTGCAAACCGTCAATCTTGAAAATAGTGATGCCGTATTGTTTCCACAATGCCAAAATTGCATCAGCATCTTTCTGCCAGTCGGCAAAATCATTCTGGATGCTTGGGTTATACCACAAGCCAATACGAATGCCCAACTGCCCTCCTTTCTCCACAATAGGTGTCAAGCCATTGGGAAACTTGATGGTGTCCGGCATCCAGTAGTCTGCTTGTTTCCATATATCATTAAAGGAACCTTTCGCCACCTTTGAATTGGGACTCTTGCCTATCTGCCAGCCATCATCCAACTGAAACACACTAACACCTAAACGAGCAGCCTTATCCAGCTCAGCAAGACAGAAAGCCTCATCTATCTTGCTATCCTGGCTGCGGTCGCCCCACGTGTTCAGCATCACCATCTCGTCGTTAGCACGCTGACATATACGTGCCTGTTTCTGATAACCGCGCAGGTTTGTCAAGGCATCTAAATCGCTACCGTCGTATACCCCAAGTACCACACCATATGTAGGCACCCATTCCGTAGGCGAGACATCCTTAGCTGCCAAACCAGTCCCCGTCACCTTGAAGGTTCCGAAGTCCGTACGGAAGTCATAACCAGGATAGTGAAGTTGTGTACTGGAACAAGGAGCCTCTTTCAGAAAAAAGAAGCCATCATTAGAGATTCCATCCTTTGCAAAGAGCAGGTTGCCACGATGAGAACTTTCTCTATATGGAATAAACGAATGCTCACTTACCAGATTATTATTCCAGTCTGTATAGTCAAGAAACTCCACTGTACGTGTCTGCCAGTGATGACCATCCAACTCCAAACGGTCGAGCACGGGCACCTTTACTGCCACGCTCATATCTGCCGTCGATTCAATATTCTTTCTATCGGCGCCTGAAACTTCTTTCTCCGTCTGCTGTCCTTCAAGTTGACCTCTTAAATAGGTCTGACAAGCAATGGCAGCTACATCATCATAGATGCGATACTCTCGGATCACATCCAGTTTGCCTTTAGAGAATGATACCTTTACTGACAGATAACCATTATGTAGTGAATTTCCAACAACAGCCTCTGTTTCAAGATGACCATCGCGTGCCTCACCTTTCACCATGAGCATATCAGGATTCTTGCCCTGTGCCGACAGATAGCGACCGTTCTTCTTATTCAGCAGACCGATCGTCTTCAAGTCTCCACCATTCCATAGGAAAATGCGTTCCATGCTGTCATTACCCATTCGCAAGGTATCATCATTTAATTGCGCATAGCCCTGAAGAAGCGACGGCTTCTTGGGTTGGTCGAGCATGATGTTGGGAGCGTTGAAACGTTGGTTGTCTGGTGCATCCTCAGCACCCGCACCAGCCTGCATGAGCTGTTGCAGTTCAGGGATATATCTCTCATAGACACCGCGTGGACTCACACCATATTTATGGCATAGCGAAGCTGCCATTCCCACCACTTCGCCCATCATGCCTGTGGTACGCATGACGCGTATCGTGCCCAGTGCCACATGCGTGCAACTGATGTTACGTCCTGCCATAAACAGGTTGCTGATGTTACGAGAGTAAAGGCAACGATAGGGTACGTCATAAGGATGAATCCAGTTGTGCACAGTCCTGGTTTTGAACTCCTGACCCGGAAAGTACTTCGTATTCGCTGGGTCAGGAAAGTGCAAATCGATAGCCCATGTAGTACAGAACGAGGCATCCTTGTGCTGTATGTTATTATCAATATCGTTTTGCGTCAGCACATAGTCACCCAACAGTCGGCGTGATTCACGCTTTCCCTGCACATAGCCCAACCAGTCGAGCTGACGACGCGCATACTTGTCTTTACGTTTGGATCTGTTCTTCAGGAAGCTCCAGTTGGAATAAACCACAAACATACCATAGTCGCGGATTTGCTCCGCCTGTGTGATCTGGTTCTTGTTCATACCTGTCTCCCAGGTCCATTCACCATTAGTGACAAACTGCGCATTCTGTTCATTGAACGCCATACCATATTCAAAGAGAGGAAAAGCCACGGGTTTATCCGTTGGCTTAGAATACCATTGCAACGAAGAGCCCATCACAAGCGTATCAGCATACTCAGGTGCCAAACTCTCGTTGTACTCATAGCGGGCCTCTCGTCCCATAGAATAGTCGGCACCAGCCAATGCGCCTATCGTTCCGTCACCCGTGCAGTCTGAGAACAAGCCTGCCTCGAGGACTATACGTTGTGCAGTCTCAATTTGTTCTATTACAACATGGTCTATCCGATTATTCGTCGTCTTCACGTCGATGGCACGAAAGCCTGCAAACAAAGTGATATTCTTCTCACTGAGGATGAAAGAGTCTTTCTTCTGGTCTTCATAATATTCGGCTGGCATGGCATTGCCACTTCGTGTGTGACCAAACTCACGAATCATGCGTCCCAGTCGCGGATACTTACCCGTCTCACTGACACCACTCAGATGAACACGCACCTCCGATGAGTTGTTGCCGCCCAGTACGAAACGGTCGTTGACCAAGGCCACACGCAGATGCTGACGGGCTGCAGCCATTGCTGCACACATGCCCGCAATGCCACCACCAACGACAACAAGGTCGAACGTCTGTGACTGGTCTGCCTGCACTTTCTGCAAGCTTCTGCGCCACGCCGCGGGCTGCGCAACGGCATTGGGGTTAAAAGACTTTGATGTAGTCAGCAGTATCGCGTCACAACGACCATCGAAGCCTGTCAGGTCGTGAAGAGCAAGCTTGGTCTCTCCTTTTTCCAATTCCACTTGTCCTGCCTCTTGCCAATACCATCCATGACCGATAGTACCCAACTGTTCTGAACGGAAGTTTTCACCTATGGTCAACTGAAAGGCGCCAGGTCCTTTCTTTCCTCCACTAAAAGGAGCCGTCCAATTGTACGTACGCACATAGACATGATACCTTCCACCCTTCTTTACAGATAATGTTGTCGTTGCATCTGCCACGGGGGTTCCCAGTCCGTGAGCCAACAGATAGGGCGACCCCATCAGGTTCATGAACTGCTGATCAACGGCCCAGCCACCTTTGTTCTGGAAAGCTTCCGTCTCAATCAGGATATCTGTTGCACCTATCAGTAGTGAAAAGCCTATAGAAATCAGAGATAAAAGAAATCTTTTCATCGATATTGTATTTTTTATTATTGTTCTTTTTGTAAGCTTTGTCCTATGACGTTATCTAACCTAAAGTTTCATGTGGTCAAAGCGATGCCTTGATATAACCATTTAGATTATTTTGCTCAGCAATATAATTTATTTTGCCGTACAATTTAATTTATTTTGGTCGGCAATTTAAATTGTATGTCAAGCCTACAGTTGAAGTTTGGCACTCCGAAACTGCAGGTTTGACCATACAAAACCCTTCAAATAACGATTACTTCACGGTCACATCCGCTATCTTCATCCATCCCTCAGAGGTAAGCACCTCATCACGGGCCGATATACGGATACCTATCTCATTATCCTTCTGTGTATCAACCAGACCAACGGCCCATGTGTATTTACCTGCGGCAACATTGCTCAGGGTGATATCTGTCTTATAGGTATGGGGTGTTCCCTTTACCCATTCGTTGATCTGCGGATTGTCATCAACAAACTGATAAACGGGCTTTTCTTGTGCGTCGAGAAGGGCAAAGCAAACTTTGTATTTCTGATTCCATTGAGGAATATTGGTGGGACAATAGCCCCATCCCAGGTTTGACCATCGATGCACAATAGATACCTTTCTACCTGAATTAGCTGATGTAGGTACTGAAATCTTATCGGCATACAGACGATAACCACCCTCGGCAATGAACTCCTTGACCAGATTGAATGCGGTGTTAAACCAAGAGTGTGTCTCACCAGTATTAACATTTGACGAGAAACGAAGGTCCATCATATTTACATTGGCACCTTTACCCTCGTTAAACTCACCCTGTCGTACCTCTGCAAAGTTATTATAGCCATCACCCTTGATAGAGTTTCCATGAGAAGACTCTACCCAACCACCTTCCATGACGAAAGGAGTCTGATAACGATATTTTGCAGCGATGCCACGTTCCCATGCCTTATAGTAATTCTTCATACCAAAGGCATCATGACGCAAGCAAAAACCCTTCTTTACCGCACGATCAATCAGTTCCTCTGACTTCTCCAAACCATTATCAGCCGTCTCATTGGTGTTAAGCAGACAACGGTGGTAGTTGATCATGATAGGCACACGCTTGAAAGCATCGACCATGAGATCGGTAATCCACTCAAAGACTGCTTCACGGGGAGAAGCATCACCGGTAGAGTAAACAAGCGTATGGGTTTCACCCCACTTTCCAAGTCCGAAACCACTAACGAACTGTGTAACCTCCGGGTCATCGTATTTGGCAGCAAAGTCGCGCAGGAACTTTCCGTATTTCTCCTGAAAAATAGGATCATCAGGATAAGGTGTCCACCCCTTGAAACTACCTGTAGTTGTCTCAAAATATTTTGCTCCAGCTTCCCTTACATACTCCGGCGAGAAGTTCTCGTGCTTGTCGCGTGAGTCTGTCACAAAGGTCCAGGCAATCTTCAGTCCACGTTCCTTTGCACCCTTCATGAGCATACGGAATCTACGAGCAGGAGCTGTATCCACATCATCCTGCCAGATATACTTTCCTTCCTCGGGATTGAAGTGCGACCAGGCACCACGCATATACAGCGTTGTTCCGTAGTCAGAGACCTTCACCTTGCCTTCTGCCGACTCAAAGTTATCATACAGTTCCCAGAAATTATCCATCATGCCATCGCCAATACCGGCATAGATAACCCATCCCTGCATGGGATTCTCTTTCTGAATCTTATAGCGTTCTGGCTTGAAATTAACAATCTCATTACCGCTGATATTCCAATCTACGGTAGCAGTTTCCTGTTGCTCATCCTCGGAACACGAAGTTCCGAGAACGGGCATCAGAGACATTAATACGCCTACGATAAGCGTATGTTTACTGAATAATATATTGTTCATCATTTTGTTTTTTACTTAGTTGCAAATGTAACGGTGAGCTTCTCAATGTCAACAACAACAAAGTTGCAGTTCTCAGGCAGCAGGAAGAAGGCATAACGGTTGTCACCCTGACCCTCTACCAGTCCTTGTGGTGTGCTGTCCTTAACCTCTATGAAGCCATTATGGTCATTACGCTTGGCGTCAGCAGTAGAACCATAGGCATAGACGTTGTTGTTATGGTTAGAGACACAGAACTTCACGGCACCCTTTGGATTGTCTCCGCCTATAGCAGCTGTCTCGCGTGGCAGGATAGTGCCTTTGTAAACGAAGACATTAGGATTAGCCAAGCTCTGTTTCAACGTATAGGCCTCTTGGAAACCATCTGCAATATTCTTTTCCTGATCATCGCAGTTTTCAGCAAAACCGGTATCGTGGGCAAAACTGTTGAATGAGCCCCACATCCAGAGTTTGACAACCTCCTGTGTATATGGGTTCTTGCCAATCGTCGTGTTGTTATATGACACGGTCTTGTTCTTCAAGTCTGTGGTAGGAGAATAGATGATGATGGTCTTCTCCTCTACGTTGATGACAATGCGGTATGTACCATCAGCAGGAATTGTCCAATAGCGCTGGTTTGTCTTGGTGGTCTGAGCCAGGGCAAACGAAGCTGATGTACCATCTGCAATGGCATGATTATCAGCATCCTGTGGAACAATCGACATCTCCTGAGCATCATTGAATGTCAGAGGTATGTAAAGCTGACCAGCCTTCAACTCGCCACGCCATGCGTATAGATTCTCATTCTCAAGTGTCTGCTGAACCTCTATCTGTTCACCACCAGTTGCACTACCTGCCAAGAACATCTGATCGGCCTCCACAAGGGCGCCTGCAGCCAGAATACGAACCGTCTTAGCACGCAGATTGATGTTAACGCGATAGTTATCCTCTTCTGTGATGACCCAGCTATTAGCCTTTGCCTCATCAGTAATCACACATGGCATATCGCCTGTTGTGATAGCCTCATCAGCATTCAGCGGACCGACCGCATTCTGCTCGTCGGCATAGATAACAGGGAAGTTTATCTTACCAGGCTTGAGGTGCATCGTACCTGTATAGACCATATCGTCATCACTCTTACTGAGTTCTGCACGACCATCGGCTACAGCCGTACCATCTACAAAGAGCTGATCAGCCAGGAACTGCTTAGGACCATAGGTCTTCACCGTGAATGAAGCAGTCGATACATCGGGCACCTTCATCTGCGGACCTTCGAACGAGGCCGTCACTGTCACAATGACCTTGCAAGGAGAACTTGTCATCTGTCCGAAGTGTTCCACCAGCATCTGCTGCATCTCTGCATTGGTATAGGAACGCGAGAACTTTCCGTCATCCTCATATTCCACAATATCCTCAGCAGCACTGCCATCAACAGAGAATTGATATTTATAGACGGTAATGTAATCATTACCATAATCATGTGCGGCGCACCAACTGAAATTCAATGCAACATCATCAGGGTGGTCTTCGTCCAGTTTAATATATTCTGGTATATCGGAGAACTGCATGTCTGAATGATTTCGCGACAACCAGTTGTCAATCTCCTGATCGCAAGATGCCAACAACAGGACCAAGACTGCCGAACCTAGCATCTTTGCATATTTCATTATGTTCTTATTCATATACTCTTCAAGTTAGACTATTAATAACCTTCGTTGTTTGTAAGTGCTGGACAGAGTTCCATATCGTGTGTAGGAATAGGCCACAGCATCTGACGAGCAGGGAACTTACGCTCTGCACCCGTTGTGCACAGACCAGCCTTGAACAGAGCAGAGAAGTCTGCCAGTCCATCTTCATCAATCATAGGAGTCATGCCCCAGAACCAGTTGCCCTTGTTGACCACATTTGTCAGCACAGCATTGGGATCCATGAGCAAGATATAGTTATAACCATTGAGTGCCTTCTCTGCCAGATTCCATCTCATCAAGTCCTGCAGACGCTGGTTCTCCATAGCCATCTCCATGCGGCGCTCTATGCGAACCTCATAGCGCATCTGCGACTGGCTGACAGCACTTACGGCAGGATATGCCGTTGTCTCGCTCTTGTTGACACCATAGGCACGTGCTCTTACCTGATTAATACAATCGGCAGCAACATCCAGGTCTTTATTCTGCTCAATCAGCGCCTCTGCATAAATCAGCAGCAGGTCTGCATAGCGCATAATCACATAGTCTTGCTCTACCTTCAGTCCGTTGTCCATCCAAGTAGCATCGATGCCTTTCTTCCACAACAAGCCATTGTAAGAAGTGTATTGAGCCACAATACGTGTATCCTGATTTGACTGCAGTTTACCTGTAGTATAGTTCATGATCTGCGTGGCAGCAGGACTTGGATTGAACTCATATCCGCAATGATTAGTGCCAAACTCAACAATGGTCATTGCACATCGGGGGTCACGGTTCTGGAATGGATTATGAGGATCGAACAGTGGCGACTCGTCGATAGGCTTTCCATCGGTACAGAGGAAAGCAGCGAGCAAATCCCATGAGGGGTTGTAAGAGCCATAGCCTCCTGCGTTACGTGGCAGTGCGTTCTTGACAATCCATGAGTCCAGAACCACATCATTCTCTATAGAACGTGGAAGAACAAAGATCTTCTCTGGCACATTCTTGGTCTGCTGTTTGAACAGATCCGAGAAGCTGGGATAGAGAGAGTACTGATTCAAGGCAATACATTGAGCAGCAGCCTTCTCTGCAATGTCATAGTCGTGCATATAGAGTGCATAACGAGCCTTCATAGCCAGCGCTGCTCCCTTGGTAGCATGAATAGTTGAACTCAGGGAGTAGCTCTCAGGCAAGTACTCGATAGCCTTGTCAAAATCATCATAAGTCTTCTGCTTAACCTCATTTTTATCCATGCGTCCCATGCTCTCTGCCTCTGAGATGGTCTTTGTCTCATCCATGTAAGGCACATCTCCATAGAAGAAGGTCAAGTCGGCGTATTTACATGCACGGCAGAAGTATGCCTCACCAGCATAGCGGTTGCGTGTCTTCTCGTCGCAAGTAGCCTTGTGAATATTCTCAAGCAACGTGTTGCAGCGAGCTATCAGCTTATAGCTCTGGTTCCAAAGAGTATATACCTCATACTGCTGTCCGTTGAGCGTAGCGTCGAGCACACAGCCATTACTACCTGGGTTACGGTTTTGCAAACGGTAGGTTGTATTGTCAGACCATTGCTCAGAGGAGTTAAGGGGCTCCTGCCAATAGCCCAGGATATAGAATTCGTTGGTTGCCATCTCGAGTTCATTCTCGGTAGTATACCAGGCTGCGGTATTACCCTGTGACTTGGGGACAAGGTCCATATCCTCACATGCTGTGAATGCCAACAGGGCGGCTATGATAATTGAATTTTTTACTTTCATAGAATGGTATGTTTAGAAATTGACTTGTATGCCAAAGAGCAGTGATGTGGTAATAGGATAAGAGCTAACGCCCATTTCAGGGTCCCACCCTTTGGGGAAATTGCTGATGCAGAAGAGGTCTGAAGCACTTGCATAGACTCTCACTTTCTCTATCGTGAGGGCATCCATCCACTTCTTAGGGAGTGTATAACCCAGCGAGAGGTTTTTCATTCGCAGATAAGCACCATTGAAGATCCAGTGGTCTGAAGTGGCATAGTTATTACTTTTCGACACACTACTCAAACGGGGATAGAAGGCTGACGCATTCTCTTCCGCACTATTCAGTGGACTCCAGTAGTCACCCTCTATGATTGAGGGGATGTTGCCATAGTTATCGCGCAAGGGCTGCACCATGGCTGTCTCTAAGTATGAGTTCTGCTTACCTACACCTTGGAAGGCCATATTCAGGTCAAATCCCTTCCATTCAGCACCTAACTGTACGCCAAACTGATAGCGAGGCAGTGAGTTACCAAGGGGAACACGGTCGTACTCTGGCGATATTTTTCCATCGGGCACACCGTCAGGGCCACTGATATCGCGGTACTTCAGGTCACCCACGGTTACTGTTGTTGCCGTACGTGCAGAGTTGTTCACCTCTTCCTGTGTCTGATAAATGCCCTCACACACATAGCCATACCACTCATTGAAGAGTACACCTTCACGTTTTACCTTTCCTCCACTGATGATATCAGAGTTATTCAGGTAGTCAATACGCGACTTGAAATCAGAGAGATTTAAAGTTACACGGTATTTGAGATCAGCAATATGGTCGTTCCATGTGATATCCAGATCCCATCCCTTTGTTGACATCTTACCAGCATTGGTATTAGGATCGTTGTAACCCATGGTATAAGGAATCTGGATAGCCAACAGCATATCGCGTGTCTGCTTCCAATAATAGTCGAAGGTGAAACGCAGACGACCGTTCAGGAAATGGGCATCAAGACCTAAGTCGGTAGAAGTGGTGGTCTCCCATGTGATGTCCTCAACAGGCAATACCGACGGACGAGCTGTCTTTCCTGAAACCACAGAGCCATCGGCCATATAGAAGAAAGAGTTACCAAACGACATCAGAGCCATGTAGGGGAAGTAGTTACTGCCTATGCGCTCATTACCCAGCATACCCCATGAAGCACGCAACTTCAGGTGTGAGAGATAACCTTGATCTGTGATTTTCTTCATGAAAGACTCTTGGGTCATCACCCAACCAGCCGAGAACGAAGGGAATGTTCCCCAACGATAGTCCTTGGCAAAACGAGAAGATCCATCATGACGCACATTAGCCTGGAACAGATAACGGTCGGCATAAGAATAAAGTACACGTCCGAAGAATGAGTTTGATACATACTCAGAACCAGTACCGCTGTTATCCTTGAAGTCTTCAGGACCAATGTTCAGATAGGGATAGCCTGTCAACTCATACTGGTCGCGTGCTGCACTAAGGCTCTCCGACTCTGTAGAGTAGTTCTCATAACCTGCCATCAAGGTCAGGCTGTGGTCTCCAAAGGATTTCATATAGTTGGCAATAATCTGAGATGTTACGCGCCAACTCTCATTACGTGATTCTGTCAGTTTGTTGGTTGCATAGATAGAACCGGCATCAAAGTAACCCCCAAAGGTATTGGGGTCGTCGGCCAGAGTATAGCCACAAGCCAGTTTGAAGGTTTTTCCTTTGCTATAGTTCAGATAGGGCGAAACAATGGCTTGCAGTGAAAAGCCATCGAAAGGTTTAATGGTAATGCTTCCCTTACCCTGAAACTGAGTACTGCTGTTATGTGAGTAGCCACCCTCAGTCAGCAAGCCATAAGGGTTAGCACCACTCTTTCCTGAAGCCAGACGTCCGTCTTCCCATGTTGCAGGATAGATGGCAGGCATCTTACGCATGTCACTAAAGGGATCGTAAACGGTATTGTCGCTCTTTGCATGGCGCAGACTGAAGTCAATGCTGGTAGACAACCATTTGTTGATGGTGAAGTCGTTGTTGGCACGCATCATATAGCGCTTGAAGCCACGACCATCATACAGTCCGTCAACATCATCGTATGACAATGTGACCACAGAGCGTACCACCTTATTACCACCTGTCATGGTCAGATTGTGCGAGCTACGAGGTGCACTGGACTTCAACATCAGTCCCTGCCAGTCCGTAACAGGATACTGGTCTGGGTTGGTTTCATGATAGCGCATCCAGTTCTTTGTCTGGTCTGCCGTATATACCTGAAACAGTCCGCCTGAAGGATTATCATTATACTGCAACTCATTGTTCATCTCCAGATAGCGAGTCACACCCACCATGCTTGGCTGTGTGGTTGGGATCTCAAGACCCAGCTCACCAGTATAGTGCAACGACAGCTTGCCCACATCCTGACCACGCTTAGTGGTTACAAGGATAACACCTGCAGCAGCCTTGGCACCATAGATACTGGCAGCAGCAGCATCTTTCAACACGGTGATGTTCTCTACATCGTTTGAATTAACATTATCCAGCGAACCTTCCACACCATCGACAATAACAAGTGGTGACGAGTCGCCCATGGTGGTGACACCACGCACATGGATACTGCTGGCTCCACTGCCAGGAGCGCCACTGTTTCGTCTTACCATGATACCAGAGAGCGAACCCTGCAAGGCGTTGGACAACTGAGTATTGTGTCTTGCCACCAAGTCTTCACCCTTCACAGCACTCACAGCACCAGTAAGATCCTTTTTCTTCACCGTACCATAACCAATGACAACCATTTCTTCAAGACTGTTGCTGGTCTCAACCAAGGTTATATCGTATTTGCCACTGGCAGCTATTTTCACTTCCTGGGTGTTGAATCCCATATAGCTTACCTCTATGACATCATCCTTTCCACACTCAATCGTATAGTTACCATCCATATCACTGATGGTTGCCTTATTGCTTCCTTTGATCTTCACCGTGGCACCCATGAGCGGCTCACCGCTCTGGTCCACGATGTGTCCTGTCACAGTGCGAGGCTTATCATCATTCGCTGCCTTGTCAGAAGTCTTTGCCTTCTTGGCACTTGTAATGACGATTTGCTTTCCGTTAATAGTGTAGGACAAAGAGGCAGTGGCACACAGATCTGCAAGAATCATTTCAATGCTGCGTCCCTGCAACTCAATAGTCACTTGTTCACTCAGGCGTTTTTCCACAGCCTGATCGTAAACAAATACATACTTACCCTGTGCTTCGATATACTTAAAGACAGACTTGATTGTTGTGTTCTCAGCCTTCAGTATATACATCCCGTTTGCATGGTTCAGCGTGATAACGCCTGCCCACATCGGAGATGCGATAGTCAGGGCTGACAACACAACCAACGCTGCCAATCGCTGACGACATAGGGATTTGATTCTGAGTGTTCTCATACAATAATAATATTAATAGTTTATGTTTAGATTAATGAATACTCACATTGTTTAATATTAGCCAGCCATTGTGGAGCAGACTTTTATCAACAGCTATCTCAAGAGCAGGCCTGTTTTCTTTAGTCACATCGACCAGTGCCACAGCCCATTGATACACGCCCTTTTTCAGTTCCTTGGAGCAAAGCGTTACTTTACTGGTAGAAAAGTGCCCCTTTTCCCATAGAGAAAGGTTACTTTTCTCATCGAGAAGTACCGCTTTTACTTCACCGTCCTGCAACAGGGCATAGGCAACCTTGTATTTCTGGTTCCATTGTGGGATATTGGTAGGACAGTAGCCCCATCCCATATTGGTCCAAACGGAACTGATTGTTACATCCTTAGCGCCGGCTTTCACCCTGTCTGGTACAGTAACTGACGAGGGATAGAGTCGATAGCCCCCTTCTGCCACAAAGCGTTTAACCAAATCGAAAGAGGTGGCAAACCACGAACGAGTCTCGTCATTCACGCGCAAGTCCATCATGTTCACATGGGCTTCCTTCGCATCCAGATACTCTCCCAAGCGCACATCCTCAGGATGTCCCTCACGATACTTTCCGCTAGGATCACGCCAGTAGCGGTGATGAGCACCTGTTATCCAGCCTCCCTCCATGATAATGGGGCGACGGAAGTTCCATTTCTCAGCAAAGTCCTTTTCCCACCTTTCATAATAGCCAGTCATACCAAACGCATCGTGGCGCAGACTATAGCCTTTATTGATAGCACCCTCGAGCAATGCCTGACTACGCTCGTGAGGTGCCGACCAGCTAATCGTGTCGCCTACCAACCGATGATAGTTGATAATCAGGGGAATCTTCGTGAAGGTCTTCGTGTAAAGGTCGGTAATCCAGCTGAACACCTTCTCCTTATTACTATAGTCTCCATATTTCACGCCATGAGCTTCGCCCCATTTTCCAAGTCCATAGGCATCGATAAAGTCCACCTTGTCAGGGTCATTGAAAGCAGTAGCAAGCGCTTTCAAGAACTTGGCATATTTCTCTTGAAACACAGGATCATCGGGATAAGGCGACCAAATAGAAGGGTTGTTGGGGTCTTGGAAGCCACAGGCACCAGCTTCCTTCACATAGAGCGGCGTATTCTGTCCTTGGTCACGACTATCCACCACAATACGGAAGGCCAGTTTCATGTTGCGATCCAACACACTTTGGAAGAGCCTGCTAATGCGGGAATCAGGATTCTGCCAAGCATATTGTCCCTCCTCAGGCTCCAAAGAGCTCCAAGAGGTACGCACATAGCATGTATTGGCATAGTCAGAGACACGGACAACAGAGTCTCCCACACTCATTTTGTCATACCCCATCTTGTCCCAGAAGTTCTCGTCCCACGTTCTTCCCATATACATCACCCATCCGTTTAGCGGGTTGCGCAAAACGCGAGTGCTATCAGGCAAGAAAGTGGTCGTAACCATCTTGGCTTGAAGCGTATGGCATGCTGCCATCAGTAAGATAGCAAATAATTTATATCTCATTGTCTTAAGGTTGGTTTCTAGTATAATATCGATCTGACGAGAGAAGACTCCATCAATGGAAATCGGTGCCAGCCAGTGCGTTAACCGACTTTATCACATCGCGAACATCCTTCTGATAAACCAGTTTTCCATACAACTGGATATCGGAATGCATTTCATCAACAGTATAGTTTGTACCATAGTAGTCATTAATTCGAGTCATCACCATACCCAGGTCTTCACCATGTAGGCTAAGCACCCCGTTCAGCCAACCGGCATATTCCTGAGCATCTACCTCCCGAAGGCTCTTGAAGGTGCCATTTTCCAATTGCAGCAATTGGTTAGGACGCATCGTCACGGCATCATAATTACTTGTCGTTGCCGATACGCAACCCTCTATAAGCACCACCTCTGTCTGATTATTACTATAGTGGTTGACACAGAACTTGGTACCCAGGACCTTAACACTCACGCCATCAGTATTAACAATAAAGGGATGATTCTTGTCGTGAGCCACATCAAAGTACACCTCTCCACAGGCATAGACCTCACGGCGCTCACCATTGAAGACTTTAGGATACCTGACCTCTGAACGCGAATTGGCAATAATCTTTGTACCATCGCTCAGCATAATGGTCATCTTCTCACCAACAGGCACCTTGATGGAAACATACTCCAGCGCAGCCTGACTTATCAGCGTTCCTTCGTCAACGCCCATTGAAGAGCGATAAGCAAAGAAACTGAAACTCATCACAAGGACAACAGCCAGCGAGGCTGCCAACGACAAGACAACACGACGGCGCGACTTCCTCTGGTGTATCTTGCGGAAGGTGAGTTGCTCTATCCTGCTCAGGTTCACGCCCTCAGGCACTCCGTCATTAACGAAAGCCTTGAGTTTGCGATCCTCCAGACTATCGCCATAAGCATAGTCGGAAAGGGCATTTCCTATGTTGTTATTATCATTTCTTTGTATAGTCATATATTATATGTATGTGTTGACGTTTTTAATAATTGCCTGTCATTGGGACTATCTTCCCGTCCTTGGCCCTGTCATCATCTCTTCGTCCAAGCAGTTTCTTCTTCAAAGCACTCATGGCGTATGCAATATGGTAATTGACCGTTGCGAGTGTGATGCCTGTCAGTTTGCATATCTCCGCATAAGGCATCTGGTCTATCTTCGCCATATAGAAGATACGCTTGCACTTCAGTGGCAGTCCCTCGATGGCTTCGTGCAGCGAATTAACCTCCTCTTCCGAAATCATGCTGTCCATTGGTGTCAGCATGTGAGGGAACTCAAAGTTGGGAAAGTCATCAATGTTTATTTCTAACTTTTTCTTTGAGGTCTTACGCATCAGCGAGATTACCTTGTGATAAACAATAGTAGAAAGCCAAGCGTTGACATTGTCTATTTCCCCCAGCGACTTACGGTGTGACCACACCTCCAAAAAGACATCACTGACCACCTCCTCGGCACTCTCCTTGTCGCCAAGCATACCATATGCCTGAAAGTACATTCGCTCGGAATGCTTTCGCATAAAGTGCTGAAGGGCCAGCTCGTTTCCCTTCGAGATGAGGATTAGTTCTCGGTCTGTCTCAGGCATTGTTCAGGGTTTTCTACTAATCATGACGCAAAAATAATAAAAATATATAGTACTCTTCTGCATAAAATTTATTTTTTTCTTTCCTTCATGCTTTTCTGCCCTTTCTTGATAGCCTTAAACCATCGTTTTGCCATCCTCTTGGCTCCCTTCTGATTAGGGTGAACACGGTCGTGAATAGTCATTGTTCGCCAATCATGTCCTGTTGCCATGTCAACCAGGAACAGATGCTTGTCGGCATCACCTGTCACCATCTCGGCAATACGTCTGTTTAGTTCTGGGATATAACTGTATTTAGGTAGCTTCCCACTAGGTGTCACCTGTGCAATGAACACCAATGCCTCGGGGTTAATAGTATGAATCGTACTGATGATGTGCTGATAGGCCTTTATCATTCCGTCCACAGGTTGTTGATCTGCGAAATGATTATGTCCGGCATGCAGCAGAACGATGTCTGCAGGATACAAGCGATAAATGCTGTCCACACGCGCCTCAATATACTCTACTGGCTTGCCACTAAAGCCACAATGACGCAAAACTCCTGCTGGCGTCATTCGCTCTCGCGGACCAATGAAGTCCACCTCATAACCCTTTCTCTGGAACAACTGCCATAATGGATAGAGGTATGAGTTGAACTCATCGCCACCTTCTGTAATCGAATCACCCATTCCCATCACAGAGAAACGCTTCTCCTGCGTTTCTGCCATCATAGTGACAGACATCAGCAGGAGAAGCACGAAAAAAAATCCTTTTATTGTCAACCTATTCATCTTCAGCAAAAACGCCATTATAGTTACACCAGCCATTGCCCTCTTCCAGTTCCTCTTCCTCGAAATCACAAGTTCTGGACAATTGCTCCGAAGTAGTCACCACATTGAAATAGCTGGCAGCTATCATGCTGGTACATTCTATCTTCGTCACTATGACACTACAGGGTATATATGTCTTTTTACTCATAATCGTATATGTATAAATTAAGGTAATTATAATTTCTGGCCTACGACATTGTATTTAATGCCATTCTTCATCATGACAATTCGACCATTCTCTATGAACTTGCCACTACGCTTCGTGCCACTATTCTGTAAGCCTTTCACACTTGCTGCCTCATTCTCGAATGATACAAACGAGCGGGCTTCAAAACCACCCAGCACCAGATAGGCTCTATGTGCCTTGTTCATAAAGGCAGCACCACCAGCCTCAGCATAGTAGAATCCCAATCCGCTTTCGCCATTGGCCAACTTGTAATGCTTACCATCGCCTGTTGTCGTCTCTGCAACGTCAGAACCCTTCAATAAGTTGGTGGGAGCAGCCTCATCCGAAACCGCAACAACAGGGTCATACACGCCTTCTGTACCTTCAACCAACAGCGCTGTACCTGCCGGAACAACATAGCCTGCTTCGTAGGTAGTGCCTTCTGTCAGTCTGCTGCCAGTAATAGAACTAAAAGTCTTTCCTATCACTCCTACCGGCATGGTAAAGGGCAGGCTGAGGTAATAGGTCCCAACACCTACAGACGAGATATTGATGGCAGCGCTAATAGAAGTGTTGTATTCATGCTTTACGTTGTTAGTCTCTGTCGTAGCAGAATTAGCAACGACATTCAGGTTATCAGCAGAAGAATTGTTATAAAAAAGGCAATTCGTCACATTCAAAGCACGGGCAAATTTTTCCTCTGGAGCAGTACCATTCCAAATACTGGCACCTTGACCATTGATTTTATTATTCACAAATGTGCAATTGGAAAAATTCAATTCTTGTCCATGATGCATAATCACAAGACCACATGGATCATCTGTTGTACCTGTTGCCTCGTTATCTGCAAAATAACAATGTTCAAAAGTGGTAAAGCCTTTATTAGGATTGTCACTAAACAATCGTGCTACAACCCCACGATTTTTGGCTTTTATATTCGTAAATGTGCAGTCGACAAATTTTACTGTTGAACGTCTTGCGAGCAAAGCACTTCCTCCTTGTCCAGCATTATCGATGTTTGTGAAGTTACAATTTCTAATCGTGACTAGGGCACCACTATTATCCATATAGATAGCCCCAACGGTTGCGTTACCTTCACTATTTTGACTAAGACTGAGATCTTTGAAATCTATGTTGCTGATATTAATGGGTTTTTCTGTATTTCCATTTGCGGTGGTAGTAGAAATCTGAAATAATCGGTCGCGTTTCCCTGATTGACCTATCAGCGTTTTGTCTCCACTAAACACTGTGCGTTCAACACCTTCTGCACCGAGAAGATTTACACCCATATTGAAATAAAGAGTAGCTGTTGGAACATAGGTTCCTGCTGCAAAATAAACGTTGTCCCTGTTTGCGAAATTTGCATTGTTTTGAGAACACTTCCCTTGGAAGGTAGTCAAATCCCATGCATTCTCCCAACTTGTTCCATCCTTTGTTCCTGCACCATCAGGGCTTACATAATAATCTGTCGCAGACGCACAGAGTGCGCATGCTGTAAGGAAGATTGTTGTTAATGTTTTTTTCATAATTATCGTTATAATTGTTAGTTTCATTTCATCACGACTTTTTGGCCATTCATAATGGCGAGACCCCTATAGCTGCGGGTGACGCGCTGGCCGGCCAGGTTATAGATATGTTTAGGAGCCAAAGTTCCACTCTTCGTGGCAGCGACGCCGGTAGTCTCGTCGGTAGTCACCGTCACGCTGTTCAGCACCACCCAACCATCGCGTTTTTTGTCTTTGGCTACGGCGATGTCAAGACCAATGGCATTATCCTTCGTGGTATCTACCAATCCGACAGCCCAGGTATAGTTGCCGACTGCTACGTCGCTGAAGTCGAAGGGCGACGAGAAGGTCTGATCGTTATCCTTGACAATCTTCGAGAGGTCACTTTCCTGATCTACAAAGACTTTCTTAACCGTGTTGCCCTGCATCAAGGCATAGGCTACCTTGTATTTCTGGTTCCACTGAGGGAGATTCGTCGGACAGTAGCCCCAGCCACTGTTGGCCCAGATGGATTTTGGCGTCACGCTGCTGCCAGGCTTGACGACCGACGGCATGGTGACTTGCGTGGGGTAAAGATGATAGCCACCCTCACGAATGAAACGCTTCACCAAGTCGAAGGCCTCGTTGAACCACGAGTAGGTCTCACCATCGCTGATATTCGAGTTGTAGCGGAAGTCCATCATGTTGGCATGGGCATCCTGAGCGTCGTCGAACTCACCATGGCGAACAGCAGCATAGTCGGCATAGCCGTCCTGCTTCATGGGACTGCCCCCGTGCGACGACTTCACCCAGCCACCCTCGCTCAGTACGGGACGCTGATAGGTGTACTTATGCACGTAGTTCTTCTCCCAGTTGGAGTAGTAGGTCTTCATACCCATGGCGTCATGGCGCAGCGAGAAGCCGAGGGCTACGGCCTTGTCTAACAGACGCTCAGAGTTAGCATCGTATTTGTTGTCGTCCCATTCCGTGCCGGTGAGAATCCAACGGTGGTAGTTGATGACTATGGGAACCTTGGTAAACAGCGAGGCGGTCAGGCCGGTAATCCAGTCAAACACACTCTCGCGGGGCGTCATATTACCCGTAGAATACTTCAACGAGTGCCCCTCACCCCACTTGCCAAGTCCCGTACCGCTGATAAACTGTACCAGATCAGGGTCGTTATACTGCTCGGCAAAGGCCGTCAGAAACTGCTCGTATTTTGCCTGGAACACAGGGTCGTCAGGATAGGGCGACCAGACCTGCGTACTACCGGTGGTCGAGGTAAAACCCTGGGCACCGACATCCTTCACATACTGTGGTGTGAAGGTGTCGTGCTTGTCGCGGCTATCGGTAATCAGCGAGAAGGCCAGCTTCAGGTTCCTTTGCTTGGCACCTTCCACCAACATCTTCAGGCGCTGGGCAGGTTTGGTATTGCACGTACTCTGCCAGGCATAGACGTTTTCTTCCGGATTAAAGTAAGTCCACGCCGCACGGATAAAGAGCGTCGTGGCATAGTCGCTGACCTTGATTTTCCCTTCTGACGAGGTAAAGTTGTCGTACTCCGACCAGAAATCGTCTGAGAGGCCATCACCCAGACCAGCATAGATGACCCATCCCTGCATGGGGTTACGGCATCCCTCAGTATCATCCACCTCAAACGATGTGGTTGTTTGCCATGCGGGAACCACTCCACCACTGTAGGCACCAGGCAATGTACCATCCGTGCGCTGGGCACCAATCTGGTCAACGGTAATATCGCTGAGGATGTTCCATGTAGATACCCTGTCACCAGCATCCTGACTGCTATACATACTACTTGCAGCCTGAGGAACTATGACCTGCAACTGATTCAGTTGGTTGGTGCCAAAAACAGTGCTATAGGTATTTCCCACATAGCTGTCGGTATTGTTCCATGCAGTCAGCTTAGCATCAGCCCCACACACATTATAACCACCCGAAACGAAAGTGGTGACCGCACCCTTGAAGTTATAAGGGGCGTTCGTTGCATCGCCCACAACAATTGAGTTTGCGAGATAAAGCTGAGCCTTGTCCGCCATCTCTACCTGTGAACCGCCAGTATTGCCTGCCAGTGTAGAACCAACTATATAGAGTTTGTTTTCGAAACTACCCTTACCATTCGTATAGACTGCACCCGAAGCTGTTGAGGTCGATACGTTATTAGCGATGGTCGAGTTGACGATATATAGCGCCTTACCATGCTGAACCAGCACAGCAGAGCCTATTCCTTCCGTCACCGTGTTATTATAGATGGCACAACGGTTTAGTACCGATGTTCCTTTCGCATTGCTATTGGAAGAGAAGCGCAAGGCTGCACCACGCGCCTTACAGATATTATTATAGAACTGACAATGCTCGGCTATCAAACGACTATATTGCGAGGTAATAGCCATACCTCCCAACTTTCCCGTACACTTATTGCCGTAGAACCGACAGTTCTCAACCTTTGCATAGCCACAGTCTCGCAGCAGCAAGGCACCATGATGCTCACTGTCTGTGTTATCGAAAGCGCAAGTAAAGTCAATGCCAGTAATGTTGACTGCCTTGATCGTCTCGCCATCGGCAGTCTGCGTATTAAAAAACATGATGATGGACAAATCGCCACTGTCTGCCGTGTCATTGTTGTTCCTGTCGCCAGAGAACACCGTAGGCGTTGCCGACGGGTATGTGGGAGTTGTCGTAACGGTACCTGTCAGGTTAGGTGCATAGCCACCTATAAACGTATAGCCATTCGTGGTCTGCAATTGAGCAGTCGGCTTATACACACCACCGGCAAAATGAAACGTGTTACCACTCTCGTAGCTATTGATGTTGGCACTCAGCGTGCTCAGCGACATGGCATTGTTCCAACTGCTACCATCACCACTACCCCTGCCATCAGGACAAACGAAGTAGTGGGTATTGCCTGCCCGGTTCTGAATATAGCTCAGGTCTGTTACGGCATAAGGGTTCTGCACAGCAGCATGAGCAGATTCCTGTGCTGCCTCCTTAAACGAGGTCGAAAGACCAGTAGGCGTATATTTATTGCCCACCACACTCTGACCGAAGATAGCCTCATACCAAGTGCAGGCAGCCGTATAACGACCATGAATCACATTCAGATGATAGCCGTCACGGTTCATGTTGTCACCAATGAAGGTTGTACGGGCATTCTGTATGGCAGTACCGCAAGGAATGAGCAGATCCATCTCGTGCTCTTTGAAAGCATTGGTTGTGGCATCAATGATGGCCTCATACATCTTCTGCTGGTCTTTGTCGTATTTGGCAAAGTCGCTATGCGTGGAGTTCTGCGCATAGGCCCAGGTCTGATGCAGAATTAGCTTGGCCTTAGGCAACTTCTCCTTGACATACTTAATCAGTTCCGCGAGATAAGGCTCGTAGGTGTCATACTGTCCCGACATGCCACTCACCTGTTGCAGACTCACATAGTCCCAGGTCTCATCGGCCAGTGCCTTTTCAATGGTCATGCTTCCCGTCTCAACCTTCACGCCGTCAAGTCCAATCTTGCGATAGGCATAGTCGGCCGTGTTATTCACCATATTGTTATAGTGACGTTCCAGCGAACAGCCACCAATGTACATATTGCCGATAATCAGCTGTTTACCGTCAGCCTCAGTTATTTCATGTAGATACTGTTCTACAGCATCCTGCGAAAAGCTATTTCCAATAGCTAATACTTTTACGACGTCTTGTGCCGCTGCCGTCCTTAGAACAAGGAACAGCAGCACAAGTAACGTCATCCTAAAACTAACCATGAAAAAACTAACTACTAACTATTATAAACTACTAACTACTTTCTTACCATTAAGGATGATGATACCCTTCTTGCCTGAGGTCACACGCTGACCGTTCAGGTTGTATGCCACCTTCTGTTGGTTCTGTGTACCAACGGTCTTGATAGCGGTTTCACCACCGCCATCATCAGGATTATCATCAATTGCTGATGGGGCGAAATCATAGGCACCAATGACATTGTTTTCACGAACGGCACCTGTCTGGTCCAGAGTGATATCTGCAGCAGGGTTGATAGCAGGATCGAGCGCCTCGACTACAGCGGCGAAACCCTCCATGGTCTCGTTCTTGGCAATAGGAGCCAGCACACCATCGGTCAAGACATTGTCACCAAACACCTCCTTACGTGTCTTGTCGGTGATGTTACCCTGCAAAGCGATGTTGTCGCCTGCGGTGATGCCACCCAGCACGATGGAGTTAAGGATATTAGCTTTTGATGTGGCGTTCAGAAGGATTTCCATCTGGTCGGCCTCAGCCTCAGCAGCCGAACTGTTGTCGGCAAAGGTGCAAGACACCACATTCAGGATGCGACTGTAGTTACCATCGGGAGCAGTACCGTCCCAGATGCAAGAGCCCTTACCATTCACCTTATTATTAATAAAGCTGCAGTTCACGAAGTTCATCTGCTGACCATGCTGCATCATCACGATACCGCAAGGATCACCGGCAGCACCCGTTGCCTCGTTGTCGGCAAACAGACAGCGCTCAAAGGTGGTCCATCCTTTCTTGATGTCACCCTGCAGGCGAGCCACCACACCACGGTTGGCAGCTTTATTGCCCGTAAAGGTACAGTCAACGACCTTCAGCGTAGAACGCTTCGAGAAGAAGGCATTGGCACCCTGACCACTATTAATAAGGTTTTTAAAGTTGCATTTGCTAACGGTCACCAAGGCGCCACAGTTATCCAGATAGATAGCACCTTTCGTGTCGTTACCGCCCTGGGCAATATACAGATTTTCGAAGTCGATATTTGTAATGGTGACACATTTCTCCGTTGTTCCCACACCCACAGCGGTGTTTATCTGGAACACACGGTCGCGGTCACCCTCGTTTATTTCTCCATCACCATTGGCATCGCCATTGAATACGGTGCGCTCAGCACCCTCGGCGCCAATCAGATTGATGCCCATCTTCACATAGAGTGTAGCTGTGGACACATATTTGCCAGCGGCGAAGTACACGTTATCACCATTTTGAAAGTTGGCTGCGTTTGCACTGTTGAACTGTTCCAGCAGTTCGTCAATACCCCATGCATTCTCTGCACTGGTACCGTTCTTTTCACCAGCACCTGCAGGACTAACATAATAGTCAGCAGCTGAAGCAATGGCTGGCGTTGCCATTACAAGCAAGGAAAGCGTAAAAGTTTTTAGATTCATAAGAATTGTGTATTGGTTATTAATAATAAAAGAGATTCTACCTATAGTGACGCAGCTTCTCGAAAAAACTATAGGTGAAAAGCAAAAAAAAATTGGGCCACGGTCAAAATGCCGTAGCCCAAGCTGTCTGTTTGCTGACTAACTATATTTCAATCATTTCAAAGAACGCTTAGCGATTTTTAGTGGACAGTAATGAGAAGAAATAATCACTTGTAAAGAAAAATGGCCAAAAAACAGGTCTGTGAAAATTCGCGTTCTAGAACAGAAAAACCGCGCTAAAAACGCAACGCTAAAAGAGTTGAAAAGTAATTTTGGCTATTTTACATCTTAATTTAGCCAAAGTTACACCCTAATTTAGCCAAGATTGCATTGCAATTTAGCCAAAGTTGCATTGTAATTTAGCCAAGATTGGAATGCAATTTAGGCTAAATTGGAAACTGCTTTTTGTATGGAAAACGGAAGATGCTAATAATCAGTCGTTTACAAACTCCCAAAATACAGCCCAATTTCCAAAAAAATATTTTTCGTTTCAGAATTCTCGAAAATTAACTGGGTATATTGTAAAATAAAATATTGTTTTTGGTTTTTTGCTCACTTTTTCGTAATTTTGCCGCTTGATATTACATCCTAAACAACTATATATCTATATAATCAAAAAACAAAAACCAAACATGAAGAAGCATTTTATTGTATTTTGCTTGCTGTCACTATGTGCGATAGCGGGCTTTGCAGCCGACGTAAAAGTGAGTGCGCCTTCCTACTGGTGCTTTGACCAGTTTGATGCTGGGCGAACCTTCCAGACGTTAACCCCCTTTAACGGTCTCTACCTGCGAGCCTCAGGCGACAGACCTCTGACCATTGAGACGGGTTCTTACCAAGGAACATTCAGCGACGGCAGTACGTGGAGTGTACAGCGTATAGGAACGAACAAGGCAGGTAATATTTTTGATTCTAATGGCATGACCGCCTCACAGTCACCGCAGAGCAAAAAGACTGATGACTGCTTTGGCATCCATGTGGCCGTTCCTGGAACGTTGTATGTCATCATGAAGAACTCCAGCACTTACGATGGACGTAAAATGGTCATGATGTTCAACGGAGAGAAAGTGCAGGAGTTCCCTTCCTCTACGTCACCTATTGAGCTGAAGCATACGGCCACCACGGAGGGCGTATATTTCTTCACCTCTGACAGAGCCTATAGCCTCTTGGCAGTGCGCTTCGTGCCCGAAGTAGAGACGTATGATATCCTGGCACCGGCAGACTGCTTCTCCTTTGCATCGACACTGAATCTTGACCTGAGCAAGTCAGACCTGCGGGCGTACATTGCCGAGTCTGTCAAAGATGATCAGGTGAAAATGAAGCGCATAGAGACTGTTCCCGGACAAACGGGCGTCGTGATGCGCGGCAAGGCAGGGCAGACATACACTGTGCCGGTGCTGAAAACAGTCAGTGCCGTAGGCAATAACATGCTATATCCTGCTATGACTGTACGTAATGCAAACAGTGAGGAAGTGGTGACAACGTCCGCCTCTTATCACCATAACAGCGATAATTTTGCAGCTGAATTGGTGCATCGCTGGCAAGAATACTGGCAGGAGCGTCCCGGTCAGGGAACGAGAGTGAATGCCGGTGGCGTGAAGATTATCTTCAGTGACTCGCAGACCCACAGCCGCGGCGTGGAGAATTTCCGTACCAGCGGCATTGTTGACCCCATGCGTTTGCCCAAGGATGCCTTCTATACACACCAGGCAATGTGGGATGGTTGGGTTGATGACCTGAAGCCACACACATACATCTGTGGCCACTGGAACTATGATGAGGGTCAGACCATACCTAATATATTTGTAGTATCCACCAGTCCTTCTGTTGAGTTGGTGCTCCCTAACGACAATGTCCTGCAGCCTGCGAAGAAGGACGGTGACTTCCTTTTCACCTTCAAAGACGTGCCCTATGTGGCAGGTACGCTTACTGCTATCGGCTATGACGCGCAGCACAGCGAGCAGTCGCGCTATTCCATTGAGACTACCGGTGATGCTTCTCAGCTGGTTCTCACCGCCATGCAGCATCCTACGGGCTGGAAGGCTGACGGTGCCGACTTGGCTCTTGTCACGGTAGAAATATTGGACAGTGAGGGCCGTCGCTGTCCGTTGGACAACCGCGATGTGACTTTCACCCTTGAAGGTCCTGCCGAGTGGCTTGGCGGCGTGGCTCACGGTTCTACCAAGCCCATTGGCAACCGCTGGACCAACGATAACTTTGTTCGTGCAACCACGCTGCCTGTAGAGTGCGGCGTCAATCGTGTCATGTTGCGCTCGCTGACCGAAGCTGGCGACGTAAAGCTTACGGCAAGTGCCGAGGGGCTGGGCTCTGCCAGCATAGACCTCACCACTCTCTCCATAAAGACCGAGGGCGGACTGACAACCTTTAAGCCGTCCGACGGACTCAAGCCCGTGCTTGACCGCGGCGAGACGCCATCTGAGCCCAGCTTCGTGCAGAGTCTGGTAGGCGTTCCTGTGAAGAGTGCCAAGGCAGGTAGCGGAGGTGACCCCAAGACATGTTACGACGACAAAGAGACCACCTCATGGTCAAGCGGCAACACGCTCAACACCTCGTGGATAGAATTTACTTTCAACGAACCCGTGCAGCTGAAGGAGATTTCATGTAAGATGGGCGGCACCAACTTCCGCACCACGAGTTATCCTATCGCCATCTACGCCGGCGAGACAGAAGTGTGGCGCGGCTGGACTCCCAAGTCGCTCGGATATGTACGCATGAAGCTCAGCGAGGCTCCCGCCGCCGTGACTTATACTATCAAGATGCTGAACCAGAGCACTACGGGCGATGCCTTTGGTGATATCGTGGAGCTGAGTGGCGCAACGGCAGCAGTGTCGGGTAGCAGCTACGTGCTGAACATTGCTGAGATAGAATTCCTTAAAGATGCGGGAAACGAATAACGAATAAAAGAAACTTATAATTTTCCAAGTGAATTATGAACAAGATATATAGAATACTTCTGATAAACCTTTCGTTTGTCATCTGCCATCTGCTGTCTGTTCCGGCAATGGCCCACGAGGTATATAACTTCAACAGCAATTGGGAGATAGACTATTCAGAACTGGCATCGGGTGTGAAGACCGGCACCGAGCGTGTGACCCTGCCCCATGCATGGAATGAGGATGAGGCTTTCAAGGTCTATATCACCGACCAGAGCGACGGTATAGTATGGTATCGCAAGACCTTCACCCTGCCTGAATCAGCGCAGGGTAAGCGTGTCATCATTGAGTTTGAGGGCTGCCGCCTGGCTGCCGATGTGAAGGTAAACGGCCAGGATGTAGGCTACAGCGAGAACGGCGTTATGGCTTTTGGCTTTGATATCACTGACAAACTACAGGCCGGCGAGAACCGCATTGAGGTGAAAACAGACAACTCCTGGAATTACCACAAGAGAGAGACCAACAGCGTGTTGCAGTGGAACAGCAACAGTTTCTACTCCAACTACGGTGGCCTGAACAAGAACGTGTGGCTGCACATACTGCCAGAGGTGCATCAGACGCTGCCACTCTATTCTAACCTCGGAACAACGGGCGTATATATCTATGCCAAGGATTTTGATGTCCCGTCACGCAAAGCCACCATCTGTGTGGAGAGTGAGGTGCAGAATGACGGCGCTACGGCAAAGGATGAGCCATTGGAAGTTATCATCACCGAGCTTGACGGCACCGAGATCGCCCATTTCACAGGAGCTACAGGACAACTGGCTCCTGCCGGTGGGCGCACCGTGCTGAAGGCTGAGAAGGAGGTCAGCGGCCTGCATTTCTGGTCATGGGGCTATGGCTATCTGTACAATGTCAAGACTATCGTGGCCAATGATACCGTCACTACCACGACAGGTTTCCGCAAGACAGAGTTCAAGAACGGTATGTTCTACCTCAACGACCGCGTCATGATGGTACACGGCTATGCCCAGCGCACCACCAACGAGTGGCCTGGAGTGGGAATGAGCGTACCTGCATGGGTGAGTGACTATAGCAATGATCTCTTTGTAAAGTCCGGAGGCAACCTCGTGAGATGGATGCATGTCACACCATGGGTGCAGGATGTGCAGTCTTGTGACCGCGTGGGGCTTCTTCAAGCGATGCCTGCCGGCGATGCCGAGGCAGATGTTGAAGATCAGCGATGGACCGACCGTAAGGAGTTGATGCGAGATGCTATCATCTACCTGCGCAACTACCCCAGCATCATCTTCTATGAGTGTGGCAATGCCGACATCAGCGTAGCTCACATGAAGGAGATGCTCGCCATCCGCGCACAGTATGACCCCTATGGCGGCAGGGCAATGGGTTCGCGTGGCATGCGTGACGTGGACGAGGCAGAATACGGCGGCGAAATGCTCTATATCAATAAGTCGCAGACCAAGCCGATGTGGATGATGGAGTACTGCCGTGATGAAGGCGTAAGGGGATACTGGAACGACTGGAGCGCACCTTACCATAAGGAAGGAAACGATATGGTCTATATGAACTATATTATCAACGCTGAGGAGAAGCTGTTTGAGCGTATGGCCACCAAAAGCCAGTCGATTCCTAAGGGCCAGGCATACCTGCACATGCCAATGGATCGTATGGTTTACGACCAACTGAAGATGGTATTTGATGATGACGGAGAATCTGCTTCTGTCAAGAATGTCTATGGGCTGGACGTGACCAACGGTGATGACGGATACTACACCCTTGACGGCAAGCGCATCTCTACCCCTGGTCAGGGCCTGTATATCCACCGCGGCAAGAAGACGCTCCGCACTTCCTCGGCCATGGAGAAGTAAATAATATCGAGGATAATATAATAGGAATGAATACGAAGAGAGCCCTGGTTCCCATTGAGGGAGCTAGGGCTCTCTTATTTGTAATGAAAAATAGCAGAAAAATTTTTTCCATTCCAAAATTCTTCAGTATTTAACTGGGTAGATGTAAAAATACTTCTAGAAATAAATCCTATAGCTTCCAAGTAGGAAACTATAGGATTGCCGGTTGGAAACTATGGGTTTGCTGGTTGCAAAGTACCCGTTTACATCACGAAAAAATTCCAATACCAGGAACCATAGCATTGGCGAAACTCATCTATCGTAAACCAAGTATAGCGAATGTCATCGGTAATGCCGATTTTATTCTTTGTTTGGTTGAATCTTAACCATCGTGTAATACCCCCCGAAGTTTCCAGTTCCACCGAAGGATTTTCCTTGAACCACGCTATCAGTTCTTCTGTACTAACGCCAAGATACATTTCTCTTCCACGAATCATTCTTTTCTCCATAACTTTTTTCCGCAAAGGTCAGAGATCTTTTTGGCATAGGCAAATTATTTTGATCTATTTTGATCTATTTTGTTAATTTTTGATCTATTCCTGTAATCGTCGTTGATTTTGAGTACCTTTGCAAAACATATGACGAAGTACAGAATAGAAGTGAGAGAGGTGCTTAGTCGCACTGTGGAAACGGAGGCCAAGAATGAAACGGAGGCTGTCGAAACGGTGAGACGGATGTACCGTAATTGCATGATTGTTCTAGATGCTTCTGATTTTAAGGAAACAGAAATTGGCGTGAAACGATGAAAAAGCTATGCGTCATGCAGGTTATGTCGAGAAAAATGCGTAACTTTGCATCCGCTATTGCTTGTTTATTGTGAGCGTCGGCAAGACATTGTGGAATTAGATAGCAGTATCTAAATTTCTACGAGACCTCAGACATAAAAGTCCACCAAACATTTATACAGAGGGTCTCAGGGGAATGCGGATACGCCTATGCTTCATAGGCGTACCCCTTCCTTTCACCTCTCTGTATGGGCTTCTGTGGTGGACTGCCCTTGTCTGGAGTTGAATGGGAAGAGGGTACGCTTTCTTTTGTCCGCAGCAAGAACGACAAAAGAGCAATGAGCACAGAAGCAAAACCATTTTTGAAATGGGCAGGTGGTAAGGGACAGTTGTTGCAACAATTGTCTGAACATCTGCCCAGTCGTATTGGCAGCGAACCGTTTACATACATCGAACCCTTTGTTGGTGGCGGAGCGATGCTGTTCTATATGTTGCAGCGTTTTAGCAATATCAGAAAAGCCGTTATCAATGACATCAATGAAGACCTTATATTGACTTATCGCATCCTACGTGATGATGTGGAATCGCTGGTGAAAAGGCTAATGTCATTAGAACGTGAATACCTTTCCATTGATAATCAAGAAGCACGTAGCGCGTTTTTTTATGAAATGAGAGAGCGCTATAATCAGCATTGTGGCGATAGTATCGATAGGGCCGTTCAGCTGATTTTCCTCAATAAGACATGCTTCAACGGACTTTATCGGGTCAATGCCAAGGGAAAATTCAATGTACCTTTTGGTCGTTATACCAATCCAACCATTTGTAATGCTGATGTGTTGAGAGCCGATAGCCGTCTGCTGCAAACCTCTCAAGTTGAAATCAGTCAGGGTGATTTCTCGCAAACACTACAGCATGCTGAAGGACTCACGTTTGTTTACCTTGACCCGCCATATCGCCCGCTGGATGCCACTTCCAGTTTTACAGCCTATGCCAAGGGCGATTTCAATGATGACGACCAGAGGAAGTTGGCTGCTTTCTCTGTTGCTAATTGTCTGACGCAGTTGGGTTATAAAATCCTTAATGTTATTACATGGGCCAAGACGAATCCACCACCAAACATTTCCTGTCGCTATTTTACTTATTCTACAGAGTTCGTAATCTGGGCAAGAAAAAAAGAAAAGGTGGCTCATTATTATAACTATGACTTGATGAAACATATTAACGATGATAAGCAGATGACCGATGTTTGGCGTCTGCCTGCCATCGCTCCATGGGAGAAATCGTGTGGTAAGCATCCCACGCAGAAGCCACTGGGATTGCTGAGCCGTATCATCATGGCTTCTACAAAGCCTGGCGCATGGATACTCGACCCATTTGCAGGTAGTAGTACCACTGGTATAGCAGCCAATCTATTAGGGCGTCGCTTCCTTGGCATAGAAAGGGAAGATACTTTTGCTTCCATCAGCAAGGCACGGCGCGAGGAATTAGAAAACAGCAGGATATTCGCCACCTACAAACGGAAGCTTCCCGACATCTCTAAGGCTGAGGCAATCCAAACAGACTGTTTCGTGTGCAGGGAGGAGACAGAAGAGACACTGCCGTTCTTGTAGGATAGCGGGGGATGGGGAGTTGTTCTTATGCAATTTTGTGATGTCTAATAGTCGAATTGCAACAGGAATTCTTCGGACGTGAGAAAAGGTAATTGGCAGAACTCGTAAAAGTCTTTTTTGTTATTTGTTACTATGACTTCGCATCCGGCAGCGAGAGCACATTGGTATTGCAACATGTCTTCATAGTCTTTTACAGGAGTTCTTAAAGCGTCGTCTAATTGATTAGCATTGCAAGGCAATACATTTACTATTTTGCGGGCATTGCTTATCATTCCATAGCGTTCTTCCTGAGTACGCTTACGAAGAATATATCCCATGTTGGCAAAGGTCAAGTAGGATGCGAAAAGCTGAATAGCTCCAGTTCTGCCCAATTCAATAATCGTCTCTGCGTATTCTCGATAATTCCGATTGTCAACAAAGTCCATCAAAATGTTCGTGTCAAGAAAAACCTTTGTCATATTTAGTATCCTAACATATATTTAGTTCTTTCATCGTTCATCTCTTCGGATGATAATGAGAAGTCGCGTACCAATTTCTTCGTTTCTTCCGAAATGGTAAGTCTTTTGAATTTCTTGCGAATCTTTTCGGCAGCAGTTGTGTTTTGCTGTTTCTTTTCTGCTTCATTCATGGCTTCTTGCAGAAAGGTCACTACAATACGCATATCCTGTGGCTTCATGCTTCGCAGTAGGTCTGCGTAAGGAGCCATAGGCGTTTCTGATATTCTTCTCGCTAATGCTGTCATAACGTTATTGTTCTTTGTTCTCTCTGCAAAGTTAATGTTTTTCTTTGGTAAATCCAAGAATCTTTTGTTTTTTTTGAATTTGAAGCCTCATAATGATACAAATACGCTGTTTTTTGTTGGGGAATTTAGGCTAATTATTTCTTATCTTTTTATGTGGTGGATATTTGTGTGACTTTCCTACGAAACATTCGTAATTTGTGATGTTTCAGGTGTTTATTTTCTCGTTTTTGTTTTCTTTAACACAATTTGTTTGCTTTATCTACGAAAGTTTCGTAGATTTGCAACCGTAAATCAATTAAGCATAAAGAATATGGAGAAACTGACCCAACAAGAGGAAGAGGTGATGCAGCAGGTGTGGCAACTGGGAGAATGCACCGTGAAGGATGTGCTGCAGCGAATGCCTGAACCGCAACCGCCATACACGACGCTGGCTTCGGTGATGCAGAACTTAAAGCGTAAGCTGTTCGTGAGGCAGCGACAGCAGGGCAAGACCTACGTCTACGAACCTGCCATCCGCGAGAGCGAATATAAGAGTGGCTTTATGTCGGGCTTCGTGCGCGATTACTTCCGCGGCTCATTTCGCGACATGGTGTCGTTCTTCGCACGCGAAGAGAAACTCTCGCCCGATGATTTGAAGGATATCATCCGGGAGATAGAAAAGGGCTTGGCTGAATCTTGAGACCAGAGTTTTTATAAATAAAGATAAGGAGGATTCTGATATATGATGATGTATCTATTGAAAGTGAATGCGCTGATAGTGGTGTTCTACGGCTTCTACCGCCTGCTGTTTGTGCGCGATACGTTCTTCGCCTGGCGGCGCGGTGCATTGCTGGTAATGATGATGGCTGCCTTGTTGCTGCCGCTCACTGAGATAGGTTGGTGGGTGGAGAGCCATCATGCCACGGCCAACCTGCAGGAGGCGTATCGCGAGGTGATGCTGCCCGCGGTGACCGTCACGGGTGGGGAGTCTCACTTTCCGTGGCTTCGGCTGTTCACCTTATTATATATAATAGGGGTGACGGTGCTATTGGTGCGGATGGTATGGCAGTTGGCCACCATCATACGGATGACCCGAGGCGAGAGGATTGGCCGTGGGGTGTTTCTGATAAAGGATTCTGCCTGTCCGTTCTCGTTCTTCCGTTGGATTTTCGTGAACCCCGAGGCACAGACGAAGGAGCAACTGCAGGAGATCATGACCCACGAACGGGCGCATGTGGAGCAGTGGCACTCGGTGGATATCGTGCTGATGGAACTGTTCACCATCGCTTGTTGGCCCAACCCGTTTGCGTGGCTGATGCGGCGCGAGGTGAGGTTGAATCTGGAATATCTGGCCGACGAGCGGGTAGTGGCTGCCGGATTGGAGCGGAAGGCTTACCAATATCATCTGCTCGGCCTGGCCTATGGAAAGAATGTAGCTACAATTTCAAATAACTTTAATGTTTTACCTCTTAAATTAAGAATCAGAATGATGAACAAGAAACGTACAAATAACTGGCTGCGGACAAAGTATCTGCTGCTGGTGCCTGTGATGGGTGTGGCTCTGGTGGCCTGCAACCTTGATAAGAAAACGGCTGAACCCGCTACGGCTGAAGAGCAGGTGGCGAAGGCCGACGGTGGGACTGAGAAGCCTGTGGTAGTGCCTGTAGTGGTTGCCGGAACGCCTGAGCAGAGTGCTGCTTCTGCTGAGAAGGCGGCAGGCGATGGCAAGGTGTTCGTCGACGTGGTAGAGCAGCTGCCGGAATTCCCCGGTGGCATGAGCGAGCTGATGAAATACCTACAACAAAACATGAAGTACCCGAAGGCGGCTCAGGATGCGGGCAAGGAGGGACGCGTCATCGTGCAGTTTGTGGTGAATGCCGACGGCTCGATTGCAAACCCTAATGTCATATCTGGTGTTGAACCCTCGCTCGACAATGAGGCGCTGCGCGTGGTAAAGATGATGCCTAAGTGGCAGCCTGGCAAACAGGATGGTAAGGCCGTGGCCGTGAAGTTCGCTCTTCCTGTAACGTTCAGTTTGCAGTAAAACTCTCTCTCATCGCTTCTGCGACAACAGGAGGAGACCGCCGACGGTGAGCAGACCGTTGAGCAGCAGCAGTTCGTAACCGAAATGGTAGGCGAACTGCTGTTTTGCTATCTGGTCGATGGCATAACAGAGCAGGGGAGAGGCGATGCAGACGTAGGGCACGTAGCGGTCGCGTACGCGGCGATGGGTGAAGAGTCCGAAGGCAAAGAGTCCCAGCAGCGGCCCGTAGGTATAGCTGACGATGGTGTAGATGGCATCGATGAGCGAGGTGCTATTGAACGCACGGATAAGGAGGATGACCCCTACGAAGAGGACGCACATCAGGATATGGGCTCTGCGGCGCAAACGCTCGTCGGCCGGTCGCTCACGGATATCGACACAATAGCTGGTGGTGAGCGACGTGAGAGCTGAGTCGGCAGAGGAGAACGAGGCTGCCGTGATGCCAAGGGTGAATATAAGAGGAGAGAGGAGTGAGGAGAGAGGAGTGACGTGGGAGGAGTGAGGAGAGAGGAGAGAGGAGTGAGGGGAGAGCCCTGACTGCTCGACGAACATCGGAAGCAGTTGGTCACCCTTGACTGGCAATGCGATGGCGTGGCTCTGGAAATACTGGGCAAGCAGAATGCCGAGGGCAAGGAAGAGCAGGTTGGCGGGCAAGAAGGCGACACCATAGGTACACATGTTCTTCTGGGCTTCGCGCAAGGTGCGACAGGTGAGGTTCTTCTGCATCATGTCCTGATCAAGACCTGTCATCACCACCACGATGAAGGCACCGCTGATGAGCATCTTCCAGAAGTTCTGGGGCGACGACCAGTCGTCGAAGACGAAGATGCGGCTGCGCTCATCGGCTGCTATGGAACGGATGGCATCGGAAACAGAGAAGTGCATCACCGTCATCACATAATATATAATAAGGAGTAGGGCGGTGAAGAGGCAGAGGGTCTGAAACACATCGGTGAACACCAGCGTCTTGATACCGCCACGACGGGTGTAGAGCCAGATGAGAAGGACGAGCCCCACGGCGGTCATCACAAAGGGAACACCCATCGCATCGAACACGAACTGCTGGAGCACCAGACAGACCACATAAAACTTCACCGCAGCGCCAATCATCTTGGAGAGCAGGAAGAACGAGGCACCGGTCTTGTAGGAACGGTGACCAAGACGCTGTCCGAGATAGGTGTAGATGGTGGTGAGGTTGAGCTTGTAATAGACTGGCAACAGCACGAAGGCGACAGCGAGATAGCCCAGGATAAAGCCTATACAGAGTTGGAGATAACTCATGCCCGAGGTGAGCACCATGCCCGGCACGCTGACAAATGTGACACCCGAGATGGAGGCGCCCACCATGCCAAAGGCAACCATATACCAGGGCGAACGACGATTGGCCCGGTAGAAGGTCTCGTTGGTGGCGTGCCGTGAGCTCCATCGGCTGATGGCGAAGAGCACGGTGAAGTAGATAAGTACGGTCAATAGTACAAACATGGTTGCAAAGATACATACATTTTCACAGATTATGCAAGAAACAGACCTTTTTATTCTTAAAGGATGATTTTTTTATTGGTTTTATGCATTATTTGTTTGGTTTTGTATATCTTTGCAAACGAAAATGCAAAAATAAACATAAGAATAATTAGATATTATGAGCAGACAGAAGAAATTTATCCTTCCTGAGAGTGAACTTCCAAAGCAGTGGTATAACATTCAGGCCGACATGCCCAACAAGCCGTTGCCGCCTATCCATCCGGCTACCAAGCAACCCCTGGGCGTAGACGACCTGGCTCACATCTTCCCACGTGAGTGTTGCGTGCAGGAGTTGGACACCGTACATCCATTTATCGACATCCCTGAAGAGGTGCTCGAGAAATATAAGTTCTACCGTTCTACCCCCCTGGTGCGTGCCTATGCACTGGAAGAGGCTCTTGGCACTCCCGCACATATCTACTTCAAGAACGAGTCGACCAACCCGCTGGGTTCGCATAAGATCAACTCTGCGCTGCCACAGTGCTACTACGCCAAGCAGGAGGGAACGACCAATGTGACCACGGAAACGGGTGCAGGACAGTGGGGTATGGCACTCTCGTATGCCGCCAAACTCTACGGACTGGAGTGTGCTGTCTATCAGGTGAAGATTACCTTGCAGCAGAAGCCCTACCGTTCTATCGCCATGCGTACCTTTGGCGCTGCCGTGACAGGCTCTCCCTCGATGTCGACCCGTGCAGGAAAGGATATCATCACAAAGGATCCTACGCATCCCGGATCGCTGGGAACGGCTATCAGTGAGGCAGTGGAACTGGCTACCACCACGCCAGGCTGTAAGTACACGTTGGGCTCTGTGCTCAACCACGTAGCCCTGCATCAGTCGATTATCGGTCTGGAGGCCGAGAAGCAGATGGCAATGGCGGGTGAATATCCCGACGTGGTGATAGCCTGCTTCGGAGGCGGCTCTAACTTCGGTGGCATCGCCTTCCCCTTCATGCGTCATAATCTGAAGGACGGCAAGAAGACGGAGTTTATCGCTGCTGAGCCTGAGAGTTGTCCGAAACTGACGCGTGGTAAGTTCCAGTATGACTTTGGCGATGAGGCCGGCTATACGCCTCTGCTGCCGATGTTCACCCTGGGCCACCAGTTCAAACCGTCAAATATCCATGCTGGTGGACTGCGTTATCACGGTGCTGGTATGATAGTGTCACAGTTGATTAAGGACGGACTGATGCACGGTGTGGATATCCCACAACTGGAGTCCTTCGACGCCGGCATGCTCTTTGCACGCACAGAGGGTATCATCCCTGCTCCTGAGAGCTGTCATGCTATCGCTGCCACCATCCGTGAGGCGAAGAAATGCAAGGAGACGGGCGAGGAGAAGGTCATCCTGTTCAACCTCTCTGGTCACGGACTCATCGACCTGCCCAGCTACGATCAGTATATCAATGGCGACCTGCAGAACTACAGTGTGAGCGATGAGATGATTGAGAAGAACGTCAGTCAGTTGGAGAAAATTATTTAAACCCACCCCTTGCCCCTCCCCAAGGGAGGGGAGTAAAAAAAGAAAAAAGAAAAAAGAGGCTTCGTCATCACGACGAAGCCTCTTTCCAAAAGATATTAGTCTCTTTGTTATTAATAGTTAGAGTAGTTGTAATACCTTTCTAATTAGTAGATTAAAGTAGTTTTATATCTTCTGATCGGAAAGTCACCACTTTCTCAATACCTTCTTCTGTTTGTGCATCAACGTCACGAAGCGTAGCACCATGAACGTCGTCGAGCACCACGGCAGGACGGAACTCGGGACGCTCGTAGGTGAACGTCACATCGTTGACATGCAGACCTTCCACGTGGCGGGCATAGAGTCCGTAGGCAGGGGTCTGTCCGGCGAAGCGCGGCTCGGGATAGTGGGTACTCTGTTCGCGATACTGCTTGTTGACCAGTTCCTTGTCACCGCCTCCCTGGAAGTGCAGGCGGATATTGTTGAGCCATACATTGCGCACGGGCTCCTCTTTCATACCTGTGACGATAATAGCGCAGAGCGAGTCGCAGTCGTCGGCCACCACATTGCTTATCTGTATGTCGCGTGCCGATGAGGGACGTGTCACCTCCTTGGGTCCGCGGTTGCGACAGCCGGTGGTGATATAGATGGGGTAGTGGTGCACGTGGCTCATGGTGATATTGCTCACGACGATGTTCTCCATGCGTCCCTGATCGACCTCCTCGAAGGCCAGACCGCTGGAATACATAAAGGTGCAGTTGGTCAGCGAGATATTGCGATAGCCGCCATTCGACTCGGTGCCGAGTTTGAATCGTCCGCATACCCAACCCACAGGTTCGGGCACGTAGGTGCCATCGAGCAGGGTGCCACACTTGAACCCTGTGATGTTGCAGTTGCTCACGGCGATATGCTCACAGAGCACTGGCTTCTTCAGTGCATAACTCGACTTCAGTACCAATGCGTCATCACGCGGTGTGTTGATGCGGCAGTTGGTGATGGTCATGTATTTGCAGCAGTCAATATCAAAACCGTCACGATTGGTGTCGATGGTCACATTATCAATCGTCGACAGGTCGCAGCCCGTCATGATGATGCCGAAGTGTCCGCCACGATAGATAGTGATGTCGCGAATGGTAATCTGTCGGCAGAGCTTCAGCGCAATGGCCTTGTCACCAGTGCCGATAGACCCGCCTTTAAGGTTGCCACCGGCTTCGGTATCTTTATGGGTGAGTCCCTTGCCGTCAATCATACCATGGCCTGTGATGGAGATGTTCTTCTCTCCCTCAGCCCAGATGAGACTGTTGTGGAAGTAGGTGTGCCCGCCGTCCTGATACTCGGGAAAACCGCCAAACGACTCACTCTCGTCGTAGGCCTTCATAGAGGCAGGAGCTGCCAGGATAGTGCAACCGGCATCCAGATGCAGGTCGATATTGCTCTTCAGTCGGATACTGCCTGAGAGGTAGGTGCCTGCAGGAAGCAATACCTGTCCGCCACCGTTCTTTACTGCCGCCTCGATAGCAGCGTTGATAGCTGGTGAGTCGAGCGTCTGTCCGTCACCCTTGGCACCGAAGTCTCGTACGTTGAAAACTGCTGTTGCTGATGCAAGAGCGGTAATGAATGATGCTAGTAGTATTGTAAAGATTCGTTTCATGTTGCAAATGTATATAATATATAGGTAAGGTTATAAAGAATATCGTACGAAAACATGGATTTCCGTACGATATCTTATGTTTCTTGGCGGTTCCGCCTGTTATTTTGCCTGTTTTTTTATCTGTTCGCAGATGATGGCAGCCATACGGCCAGCACCCTTCTCGTTGGGGTGTATCATGTCGCTGGTCATCTCGGAGCGTTCGGTCACCACCTCGTGCATATTGATAAACTCCAGGTTATTGCGCTGTGCCACTCGCTCTATAGCCGGTGTCACCTCGTTGACGATGACCGAGTCGGTGATGCCCCACTTGTCGCGGAAGGCCTTGATAGGCGAACAGAGAATGATGCGAGGCTTGGCAGCGCGCTGCATCTTCTTCGTGGGCTTGCCCTTCTTGTTGAGCACGGGCTCCAGTGGCTTCAACTGGTCAATCATCGACTGGTAGTCTACTTCGTATTCGTTTTTATGTGCGTTCCAGATGAAGTCTTTCGAGTCGTTGGTTCCCAGTTTGATGATGACGATGTCGGGACGGAAAGCCAGTGCGTCGCGCCAAGCCATCTCGTTCATATAGGGATGGTCTCCGTTGTTGAGCATTGTGCGGGCGCCCACACCGTAGTTCTTCACATAGTAGTCAGAGCCCAGAAGCTGTTGCAGTTGTGCGGGATAGCCACGCTGCTCCTGCATGTCGATGCCTGAGCCATGGGTGATGCTATTGCCGATACAAGCCACGCGGATAGCATCTTTCTTGGGGGCTTTCACGCTCTTAAGCCATTGCGTCAGGTCGTTCAGCATCTGGTCATGATAAGCCCACGTGCTGCGGAAGCCGAAGCCATGTCCGCCCGAGGGGTAGACGTAGAGTGCACAGTAGTTGCCGTTACGTCGCATGGCTGAGTAGTAGGCGATGCCGTTGGTCACCGGTTGCACCGTGCGGTCGTCGTGAGCCGTGAGAATGATGGCAGGGGGTGTCAGGTGACTGCGCACCGCATTCTGGTTGGAGAACGCCTTCACCAGTTTCTCGTCTTTCTGACCCTCCTCGCCCAGGAAGTTACGGCATGAGCCAACATGTGTCTCACGCTCGTTCATTGAGATGACGGGGTAGAAGAGAATGGTGAAGTTGGGACGCGAGGCATACTCCTCATGGGTAGAGATGGTCGAGGCCAGATGTCCGCCAGCCGAAGAGCCCATGATACCCACGTCGTAAGGGTTGATGCCCCATGCGTCGGCAGAGTCGCGCACCATCAGGATAGCATTACGTGCATCCTGCATGGGAATCTCACGATTACCTTTCGGCATACGATATTTCAATACGAAAAGGGCAATGCCTTGTTCGTTGAAGTAGGGGGCCCAGTCAGTACCCTCGTGAGCCATCGCCAGATGTTGGTAACCACCGCCAGGACAGGCTACCACCGCGCGCCCCGTTGGATTCTGTGGCAGGAATGCCTCTATGTTCGCCTCACCGTCGGCAGTGAGGTTCACCTTGAACTGACGTGCTGTCTGTGCCATCGCAGTGATGACCAGAAGGCATAAAACGCAAAGTGCAGAAAGTCTCTTGTTCATTGTAGTGTAGATTTATACTTTTATGTTAATAGTTTCTTTCGGTTGGCTAGCACCCTTTCTCGTGCAAAGGTAGTGCAAACCGAGCGAAAAACCAAAGAAAAACCATTTTTTCTTTGTTCTTCCGAGGTGCAGCCTACCTTCGACGACAGTCAGAGGTAGTGCAAACCGAGCGAAAAACCAAAGAAATTATTCAATTTTTTATCCCTGCATTCTTAAGACTCGCTTTGCTCGAATAAGCGCCGCAAGCGTCGAGCGATAGCCCCCCCCCTTCTTGCGTCCTTGCAGTAGCAAGCGTCACCCTTTCGGGATGCCGAGCGATCAAGGTGCTCTAAATCTTTGTTTTTCCGAGGGAACGAGACGTTTACGTCGAATGAAGGAGATATGAATAGAAGCGGCAACTATGAATAAGTTGCCGCTTCTTCTTTTTTAATCTTCTTCGAAGAACCTGCCTTTGGGCATCGGGGCGGATTCTGCAAGGCAGCAGTTGTAGCGTTCACGGCTGCGGCGCTCACGAGCAAACATGGCCTTGGTGCCTTCCTCGTCCTGTTGGAATTCCAGGTGCTCGTCGATGGCAAAGGAGTGAGCCATGGTCTCTACGTCAAGGTTGTCAGTGCCGATGAGGGTAAAGGTCCAGTCCTGCTTCTTCAGCTTCTCTATCATGGTACGTACCATCTTCAGCGTCCATTCTTCGCTGCTGTTCTCTTCCCCGTCGGTGATAATGGTCACCAGCACATGATCGTTGTCTTCAATCTGGGCATTGACCTTGGAGATACCCTTGCCGATGGCATCGTAGAGAGGGGTACCGCCACTGGGACAGTAGGCCTTCCATTCGAGGTCCTTGGTCTGTGCGGCAGGCAGGTTGTCGTAGTGCCAAGTGGTGTGGCTGCTATCGAAGGTGAGCAGGGTGACGAACTGCTCTTGGTCGGGGAACTTCTCTTGCATCTTACGGACGGTCTGCAGGGTCTCGTTCATGCCTACAAAGGCTTGCTTGCGGATAACTTCCATGGATCCGCTCTCATCGACAATAATCAGGTTGTGAACTCTCTTGACCTTAACTTCATTCGTTTTCATAATGGTAATTCTTTTAATGGTGAATACTTCTTTTTGACTAGTCTTTATCTTTTAAAAGAAGATTCTGCAGAAAAATTAAGCAATGTAGCGTTTTTTTTGTATTTTTGCAGAAAAATAATCGAGTGATGTACTATCAACATCTGTCAGACAAAGAGATCCTGAATGGTTTCCGCAAGGGGGATGCCTACGTTATCCGTGAGTATTTCTACGGGTATTGTAGGGTGGGCTATAACATCTTCGACCAGCGATATCAGTTGCGGGAGAAGGAGAACCTGGACTTCATGTCGCTGGCTCATCAGTATGCGCTCTACCTGATGGAGCACGACTGGAAACCACTGGAGGACCATTCGCCGAACGTGAGTCTGAAGACCTGGCTCATCAACGGGTTTCGCTATGTGGTGCTCGATGCCCTGAAATGGTACCATAAAGAGTATGGCAGCATCACGTTTGAAGACTACCTGATGTCGTTTGACGTGACCAGCGACCTGCGGCTGCAGTTCAACCGGATGGTGACGGATTTGTGTGACCATGCGCCGTTGGACCGTCAGGAACGACTGATTATCGACCTGTTGCTGTTGCAGGGCTTCAAGTCGAAAGAGATAGCGGCACAGATGGGGATGAGTGCGTCGGCCATCTCTCAGCGGTACAAGAAATTGAAGGAGCAGATCATCGTGCCGTATTTCAAAAAGAACTTCGACATGGATCTGGATATGCCGGAGGTGATGGACGAGCGCGGCATGCTATTTGAAAATGTGGTGGCAGCTCCTTCACTCGGAAAGGAACAAATGACTATGCCGGATATGGACTTTATCAGAGAAGAGGATATGGAACAGAAGAGGATTACACCAGGGTTTTTGCAGGGCAAGCGTACTACGCCCGAGCGTATCACGGAACTGCAGCCGAACGAGATTTTTGTGTTCGGCAGCAATTTGAAAGGAATGCACGGCGGCGGTGCGGCGTATATCGCCTACCGCAAGTTCGGAGCTGTCATGGGGCAGGGCGTAGGTCTGCAAGGCCAGAGCTATGGCATCCCAACGATGCAGGGCGGCGTTGAAACCATCCGTCCGTATGTGGATGAGTTTATAGCATTTGCCAAGGAGCATCCGGAACTGACATTCCTGGTGACCCGCATTGGCTGCGGCATTGCCGGATTCACCGATGATGAAATAGCTCCGTTGTTTGAAGGTGCTCACGATGTGGAGAACATCGTGCTGCCACCGAATTGGTAGTAAAGTGATCCCGTTGGGATTGACTTCGTCCATCCCAGCCCCTGCCACGGGCTGGTCTGACATCCAAATAAAAAAGGGCTTCAACTGAAAACAAGTTTTCGTTTTGCCCTTTTATTTGTATGTGATCCCGTTGGGATTCAAACCCAAGACCTTCAGAACCGGAATCTGACGCTCTATTCAGCTAAGCTACGGGACCTTTCTGCTTGTAATGCGAGTGCAAAGGTAAGAATTTTCCATGAAATACGCAATTTATTCTTAAATAATTTGTAACTTTGCAGCACGAAATGATTAATGGATAGAATAATGAGATGAAGAAGAGTCTTATTGCCCTTTTTTGTTTGGCTAACATCCTGTTGGGATGTAAGAACGACAAAGTGGCTATGGTCAAGGTAAATATTGACCCAGACACGACTGCGACTGATGCGGAACAGCAATCTGATGAGGTGACTGAGGAGAGCCTGATTGAAGAGCGTGAAATGCCTTCTTCAGCCGAAATGCTTTTTGACGATTTCTTCTTTAACTTCGCGGCCAACAAGCATTTGCAGATGGAGCGTATCGCCTTCCCCCTGACTGTCAATTCTGGTTATAAGGTGGAAGAGATACAACAGTCGGACTGGCAGACGGAGCGATTCTTCATGAACGATGATGTCTACACTCTCATCTTTGATGATGAGTCTCAGATGGAGCGTATGAAGGACATGACTATCAGCGAGGCTATCGTGGAGCGTTTTTATCTGGATCGCGATTTTGTGAAACAGTATCTGTTCAGTCGAAAGAGCGGTCGTTGGATGCTCACTGAGATTCGCAACCAGACGCTCCCTAAGAATCCCAATGAGTCGTTTATTCGTTTTTACCATCAGTTTGCCACTGACTCTGTCTTCCAGCGAGCCAGTCTGAATCAAGAGATTAGTTATCAGGGACCTGATCCTGATGCTGAGCCTGAGGAGATGGAAAGTGAGTATGAGGCTGCTACGCTCGATGATGATGCCACGATGCTGGAGGGGTTCATCTCACCCGACTTGTGGGATGACTTTGCCCCTGAGTTACCTAAGACGATGCTTTATAATATCGTATATGGTCCTCTGCCACAGAATACCAAACAGAAGATTCTGTTGTTGCGCGGTGTCTCGAATGGCTTTGAGGAGGAGTTGACCTTCAGGCAGATGCATGGTAAATGGAAACTGACAAGAATTACAAGATAATCCCTTCTGATGAGAGTTTTTTCAGATTATAGTTTATTACCCCATAACACCTTTGGGTTGGAAGCCCGTTGTCATCGCTTTGTAGAGTACGACACGGTGGAGGAGGCTCAGCAGTTGGCCCGTGAGTTGGCTGGTAGTGCTCTTCCTCTGCTCATCCTGGGTGGTGGCAGCAACCTGCTGTTGACCCATGATTTCGAGGGCGTTGTCGTTCATTCCGCCATCCGAGGCATCGAGGTAGTCAGAGAGGACGATACGGATGTAGTGGTGCGCGTAGGCAGCGGTGAGGTGTGGGACGACTTTGTAGCTCTCTGTGTAGGGCGTGGCTGGTGCGGTGCCGAGAATCTCTCGCTTATCCCTGGTGAGGTGGGTGCCAGTGCTGTTCAGAATATCGGAGCTTATGGTGCTGAGGTAGCTACTATTATAAATAAGGTAGAAGTCGTCGACCTTCAGGATGGTAGTGTGAGCGAGATTCCCGCATCTCAGTGTGCCTATGGCTATCGTCAGAGCCGTTTCAAGCGTGAGTGGAAAAACCGTTTTCTCATCACTCATGTGGAATATGCACTGAAGAAGACTTTCGTTCCTCGTCTGGACTATGGAAATATTAAGTCGGAGTTGGAGCGTAGAGGAATAACATCCCCCACGATACAGCAGTTGCGCGACGTGATTATCGCCATCCGACAAGAGAAACTGCCCGACCACCACGTGGAGGGCAATGCCGGCAGTTTCTTTGTCAATCCCGTGGTTCCGCGTGAGAAGTTCGAGGCTCTTCTGCGTGATTATCCCGCCATGCCCCATTATCATGTGGATGCTGAGCACGAGAAGATTCCTGCCGGATGGCTCATCGAACAGTGCGGATGGAAAGGGAGAACCTTAGGTCATGCAGGTGTGCACCATCGTCAGGCTTTGGTGCTGGTCAACCGCGGCGGTGCTACAGGGGCTGAGATTCTGGCTCTTTGCGACCGTATCTGTGAGGATGTGAAGCAGCGCTTCGGCATAGAGATACAGCCGGAGGTCAATATCGTCTAAGGTCAATGCTTAATGTTCAATGTTCAATGAAAATAACATTTCTTGGTACAGGCACCTCTTGTGGTGTGCCGGTCATAGGTTGCCAGTGTGCTACGTGTAGGAGTACGGACCCCAAGGACCGTCGTCTGCGCTGTTCCATACTCGTAGAGACAGAGACCACCCGTCTGTTGGTAGACTGCGGTCCCGACTTCCGTGAGCAGATCCTTCCGCAGCCGTTCCGCCGCATCGATGGCATCCTGATAACCCATTCTCACTATGATCATGTGGGCGGACTGGATGATATACGTCCCTACTGTCAATTTGGTGAGATCAATGTCTATGCCGACCCTTTGGCTTGCAAGGCCATGCTTCAGATGTTGCCTTACTGTTTTGCAGAGCATCGCTATCCCGGTGTGCCTGCTATCGGACTGCATGAGATTCATGCCGCCGTGCCTTTCCGCATCGGTGATATCGACATCATGCCCATCCGTGTGATGCATGGACATCTACCTATCCTGGGCTACCGTTTCGGTCGCTTTGCATATATCACGGATATGAAGAGTATCGAAGACGATCAGTTGGCGCTACTTGATGGGGTAGAGGTGCTGGTGGTCAATGCGCTACGCTTCGACAAGCCCCATCACTCCCATCAGTTGGTCAACGATGCTATTGACTTTGCACGAAAGATCGGTGCGCAACAAACTCTCCTGACCCACATGTGCCATGATATCGGTTTGCAAGTTGAAGCTAACAAAAAACTTCCAATTGACATCAAATTGGCCTTTGACGGTCAAAAATTGATAGTAGAAGGTTAAGAAATGTTATAAAATGAAAGATTGTCGGTAAAAACCATTGCGGTTTGAAATAAAAGAATTACCTTTGCACTGTGTTTTTCATAGTATTAGATTTAAGGTTAACAAGGTTGGAGTACAGCGGTACTCCTTTTTTTTGTGCTTTTTCGTAGCACTTTAGATCTGTCCTCAACGCTTTTGGGCCTTTTTTCCAAACAGCGTATTGTAGTTTTTCTTTAGTTTTCTGAATAGCAGGAACGCATCGACAGCCATGATGCCATTTGAGATCATGTTGGTGACAAACTCCCCCTTGCTGGTGTCTTCACGTTTCACGAAGACTTTGTTCCAAAGAGTGTTCATCTTTGAAGAGTCGTTACTGAGTTCAGCGCTCAGTTCGCTTTTTCGCTGTCTAATCTCTTCCAGCGTTTGATAATGATTTCTGACTGGCATGTTTGGCAGGATTTTGCTCCTTAATGTTCAATAAGAAATGGGGTTGTGACTATCCTAACAGCAGATTAGCAAGGAATCTGACGAGAGGCTTCTCGATGAGTGGTTTGCGGAAAGCAATGAGCAATATGAACAGTAGCAGATGGAAGGCCGCTACGATGAAATAGGCAGCTGTGAGTCCGGTGTACTGTGATAGCCAGTGGGCCACACCGAAGAAGAAGAACAGTAATCCCCCGATGACGATGAGCATGAGTACGATAAACAAGGTGGCGGCAGTCAATAGCCGCACCACCTTGTCTACCACGTCGAGCTTCACGTATTCTGCCTGAAGTCCCAGGTAGTGTTTCAGCACCTCTATGAGTTGTGCTATGTTCTCTACATTTTTATCGCTCGACAGCATCTCTAATAGTCAATTGTTAATTGTTTATTGCCAATTGTTTAGTCCTCAGCCACATCTTCCAAGTCGTCGACGAGGTCGCCCACTTCCTTGCGGTTCAATTTGATGTTGTGCTTCTTCATGAAGTCCTCCACAGTGTCGGCAATCTTCTTACGAGTGTCGCGTCCCTTCTCAGGAGCAGCGAGTAAACCGATAGCGCAGCCGGCGATAGCACCACCAAGGAATGCGCCAATGTAACCTAATGCTTTCATATACGTTTGTTTTTAGTTAATAAAAAAGGATTATCGTTTCGAAGGCAAATTTACAAAAAAATCCCATAATCGATTCAAAAAATGCTGTTTTTTTTTGTCAAAATGAAAAGTTTTTGTCTATTTAACAAAGTTTATGCTCTGTTGAAGGCGTTTTTTCAGTAATAATGTGTAATTTCGCACAAAAATTTTAACGTAAATAAAAAATACCGTATGAAGAAGTACATTGTATTGTGCGCAGGCCTTTGCCTCGCCATGTCGTTTACAAGTTGCAAATCGAGTGACAAGGCTTATCGTCAGGCCTATGACAAAGCACAGCAGCAGGCAGCTGCTCAGAATCAGTATGAGACTCCTGTTGTTCAGCAGGTTCAGACCGTGACACCAGTGGTTCCCACTCAGACTCAGCCTGTTACCCAGACCCAGATTGTCGACAATGTTGACAACGTCGCTGTTCGTCAGGAGCAGGTAGTGATGGTCAATGGCAATGGTCTTAAGAACTTCAGTGTTGTGGTAGGTTCGTTCTCAGTGATTGCTAATGCCGAGGGTGAGCAGCAGCGTCTGAAGAATGCCGGTTACAATGCTCAGATTGTAAAGAACGAGGCACGTAACATGTACCGTGTTGTCGCTTCTACCTTTGACAACAAGGCCGACGCTGTGGTAAGCCGTGATCAGCTGCGCAACAAGTATCCTGATGCTTGGTTGCTCTACTACACTCGATAACATTTTTCGTCCTTGGCTAGGATACTATCTATTGACTACGGACGGAAACGTACCGGACTGGCAGTCACCGATCCTCTGCAGATTATCGCTGGAGGATTGGCGACTGTCGCTACTTCTGAGCTGTTCGAATGGCTACAGGCCTATATAGCGCGCGAGTCCGTTGAGCGCATAGTGATAGGTGAGCCCCGTCAGCCCAATGGTCAGCCCAGTGAGAACCTGGCCCGTGTGCAGCAGTTTGTCAACCGTTGGCGTAAGGCAGTCCCCGAGGTACCTATCGAGTACTATGATGAGCGTTTTACCTCCGTGTTGGCTCATCAGGCGATGCTTGAAGGAGGTCTGAAGAAGAAAGACCGTCAAAATAAAGCCTTGGTCGACGAGATAAGCGCTACCATTATCCTGCAAGACTACATGAGGGCAAAAACTCTCCCCCGACCCTAGCCCCCTCTTAACCTCCCCGAGGGGAGGAATTAGAGGAGAGAGGAGAGAATAATCCGTGTTCATCCGTGGCCATCCGTGCCCAAAGAAAAATCACTCTGTGCCTCTGTGCCTCTGTGGTGAGAATTAGAAATAATCAAATCGTAAATAATAATGGTATTACCAATCTATATATATGGCCAACCCGTGCTGAGGAAGGTGGCAGAAGATATCACTGCCGACTATCCTGACCTGAAGCAACTCATTGCCGATATGTGGGAGACACTGGCCGAGAGTGAAGGCATCGGACTGGCAGCCCCTCAGATAGGACGGGCCATCCGTCTGTCGGTCATCGACCTGCGCCCATTGGCCGAAGACTATCCCGAGTACAAAGACTTCTATCGTACCTATATCAACCCCCATATTGTGGAGTATGACGATGCTCATACGATGAGCAGCGAAGAAGGTTGTCTCTCCCTGCCCGCCATTCATGAGAAGGTGGTGCGCCCCACGCGCATCCGTGTGCAGTGGATGGACGAGGACTTCCAACAGCACGACGAGTGGATAGAAGGCTATCTTGCCCGTGTGATGCAACATGAGTTTGACCACCTCGACGGTAAGATGTTTATCGACCGCATCTCACCCCTTCGCCGCCAACTCATCCAGAGCAAGCTGAAGGCCCTCACCCAGGGTCGCTATCGCTGTGGCTACCGCACGAAGCCGGTGAGGAAATAAGAAACCTACCCCCAGCCCCTCCCCAAGGGAGGGGAGTTTAAATAGTCGGACTATGGATCTCTGCAGGATATTCAAGCACAAGAGCTATCTAAACGTCCCTCCCTTGGGGAGGGGATGGGGGTGGGTCGTTCTTTCCCTTTTTCTTATTCCTCATGCTTCTTTCGCCCAGTTTAACACCGACAAGTTGGTGACCATCGGACGCTCAGCCCTCTACTACGAGGACTACGTGCTGTCTATCCAGTATTTCAATCAGGCTATACAGGCTAAACCCTATCTTTACGAACCGTGGTTCTTCCGTGGCATCGCCAAGTTCTATCTCGACGACTATGTAGGTGCCGAGAACGACTGCACGGAAGCCATCAAGCGCAACCCCTACGTCGTCAATATCTACGAACTTCGCGGTCTGACCCGTATTCGTCAGGATAAGTTCTCTGATGCCATTGCCGACTATACCCGTGCGCTGAAGTACGACCCTGAGAACCGTAATATGTGGTACAACCGTGTGCTCTGCCACATAGAGAATGAGGAGTACGCCGAGGCACAGGCCGAACTCGACACCATGCTCACCCGTTGGAGTCAGTTTGCTAAGGGCTATGCCATGCGTGCCAGCATCTATCTACAACAGAAAGACACGGTGAAGGCAGTGGAAGCCTTCCAACAGAGTCTCACCATCGATCCCTATGACGGTCAGACGTGGGCAGCCCGCTCTGCTGTCTCACTCGCCCGTAGCGAATGGACAGATGCCGAGAAACAACTCAGCGAGGCTATCCGTCTGATGCCCCGTCATACCTCATGCTACATCAACCGTGCCCTCGCCCGTTATAAGATGGACGACTATCGGGGAGCGATGGCCGACTATGACATGGCACTCGATATAGAGCCCGACAACTTCTTGGGACACTACAACCGCGGACTACTGCGCTCACAGGTGGGAGAGGACAATCTTGCCATCCGTGACTTCGACTTCGTGCTGCAACTGGAACCCGAGAACATGCTGGCCCTCTTCAACCGTGCCGTACTGCTCGACCGTACGGGCGATCTGCGTGGTGCCGTGCGCGACTACACGAAGGTCATCGACGTCTATCCCAACTTCTGGACCGGTCTGGAGAACCGTGCCCGCTGCTATCGTAGGTTGGGACTTACTGCCAAAGCCGAGCTCGATGAGTTCACCGTCTATAAAGCCCGACTCTACAAGCAACTCTATGGTATCCAGCCCAAGCTCAGCAAAGAACAGTTGCGTAAACGCGGTGATGAAGACTTGGAGAAATACAGTCAGTTGGTGGTGGAAGAAGATGACGAACCCGAATTGGAGTATCAGACCGACTATCGCGGACGTGTGCAGAACCGCAAGGTTGAGATGGACTGGCAACCGATGTTCGGCCTGTCGTTTGAACCGATGCACAGTGAGGTGAAGTCCAGCGTCATCTTCGACAAGCAGGTCGATGAGTTCAACCAGCGCTCTCGTACACGTACCCTTTATATTAGTAATGCCCATCAGGTGTTGGGCGATAAGCAGTCGGCAGCCTACTTCAACTATATCGACTCCCTCTCAGCCGGTATGCAGGCCACCAGTGACACTCGTCATGCCACCGACCTCCTGTTGGTGCGTGCAGTCGCCTATGCGTCTATTCAGAACAACGAGGCCGCCATCGAAGACCTGTCTACCTACCTCCAGATAGACTCCACCTCCGTGCCCGCCCTGTGGCAGCGTGCCGTGAGCCAGTCGCGCATCAACCAGTTTCTCACTGCCACCGGCAACACACCCTCAGAGGGCGCCCTCGACTTGCGCACCGCCAATGTGATGGCCGACTTCAACCACGCCTTGGCACTCAGCAGTCAGAATCCTTGTCTACTCTACAACCGTGGCTGTCTCTATGCCCAGATGCAGCGCTACGAACAGGCCATTGCCGACTTCACCGCTGCTATAGCCCAAGACCCCACGTTGGCAGAAGCCTTCTTCAATCGAGGCCTATGCCATATCCGTTGCAGTCGTCAGAGTGAGGGCATTGCCGACCTCAGCAAGGCCGGTGAACTGGGACTCTACGAAGCCTATAGCCTGATTAAAAAGTACAGGAAGAACCCTTGATGATGACATTGCCTACGATGCCCGACGGCACCAGTTCGTCCGTAGGCTTGGCTATTGGGGTGGTCTGTCGCATCAGTCTCTCATTCTCCTCACGGTCGGCATCGCCCACCAATCGGTTCCATAGGCAGTTAGCCACCCGTATCTCCACTTTATTCTTCCCCTTCTTTATGAACGGTGTGATGTCCACTTTCCATGGCGAGCACCACACGATGCCCGCTTCCTTGCCGTTGATGAGCACCTGTGCCGCAGATCCCACGCTGTCGAAGATCAGTTGGTAGGTCATACCGTCTTCTTTCTTTTTCAACTTGAACGTGTTCGTATAGGTGGCAGTGCCTGAGTAGTAGCGTATGGCTGCATCGGGATGATGTGTCCAGTCTGTCAGCGTATTAAAGGTCACAGGTTTCGAAGGACCCCCTGCTGTCGTGTCAAACTGAACCCGCCAGGGACCATTGATAGAGATGGTTGTTTCCTGTCTTACGTTCTTGTACGGTTGGGTGGCGTTTTCCCCCTTCTCTTCATGGCTGAACACGATAAAGTACGCCTCGCGCGGGTGTAGTGTCAGGTCGGCGCTGATTCGTCCGTCCTTTGTGACATCTGCATGGATTCTGTTTCGCCTCCCCGTCACGGGGTTCCATAATTCAGCCCTGCGGTGCTGTGTGTGGAAGATGAAGCGCCCTTCAGCCGTCTCGTCGCTGTGATTGTTCAGGAAGTAGATGTCCTCTGTAGCAGTCTGTCTGTGAGTGTGATACAGATGCGTAGTACATGTCGTTTCTACATCGGGTAGGATACCTTCAGCATCTAACATCTCTGGCAGTGATCGCTTGTCGGTAGATGGGTCGTAGACAAGTGCTCCCTGCTGTCGGAAGCCGTCTATCCGTTGTCTCACCTCCTCCGTCAGCGTCTCGTCGGCAGGCAGTATCAGCAGGCGGTAGCCCACGCCATCGGGCAACATCAGTCGTCCGTCTTTCACCATGAGCCGATGGAGTAGGGCATCCGTGGTACAGGCGTCAAAGTCGAAGCCCTGTGGCAGGTTGGGCAGTCGATGAGCCATTGTGCGCATCGGCACCTCGTCGCCCAGATAGATGCATACATCGCTCACGGGCTTGCCCTGTCGCATCATCCATGAGCAGCGTGCCTGATAGTCCCAGAACGGACGGCTCAGTGGCCACAGCGTGTTCATGCGGTTCAGTACATACTGTCTGCCGTTGGCGGTACTGAGCGTGGGGCGCTGACTGGCATTCGTCTGGTTCTGATAGGCTGAGGCGCATACCACCAACTCATTGATGCCATAGGCGTAGGCATAGTCCGCCAGGTTCTTGATATCCGCCAGCGAGTGACGATAGGTAATGTCAGTAAATGCCTCGCCCGATGCTATCTGTTTCCCGTAAAGGTGGGCAGCACTCGCGCAGTCCTTGATGTCGTAGTTGCCCTCCGTCTGATACCCCCAGAACTCCCCCTGCGGTTTATCTATTCCTTTCTTCACCTCGATAGCATCGCCCGCCATACAGAGTGCTCCTCCGATGGCTTGTGCCGTGAGTGTCAGACCATTGGCATGGCAGAGCCGGTTCATTTCGCCATAGTAGCAATCGGTCACCAGGTCACTGATGGTGCGGCGGAAATCCTTTAAGAGCGTTGCTGGCTGAATGTTGTTGGTGGGATGGATGATGATGCCGTCGGCTAACGTAGGCAGGAGTCTTTTGATGTCGTAGCCCCGCAAGCGCAGATATTCCTTTTCAAATCCTACTGTCCAGTTCTGCGGACCAGCCTCATGACTATCCATGCAGACCCCTTCCAACGATCCGCCATGCACCCTGATGCTGTCGATGACCGGCTGCACGTAGCAGCGCCATTGCAGTCGGGCGCCCTCCACCGAGAGCTTGTCGCATTCCAGTCCCAGTGCCTCTTTGCGTCCGTGTTTCGTATGTCCGCCTGTAGAAACCGATACGAAACGCATCACCAGCCATTTCCCTTGTGGTGCATCCCTCCATGTCAACGTACCGTCGGCAGTCATCCTGTCGGTCAGGTCAATGATGCTGTCAGCGCAGATGATTTCCTCCTTATTATATATTGGAGTATTGTCACTGGTTATGAACTCAGACACCAAGCTGGCTTTTTCCTCCCATCTGTCCACACGGGCACGTGCCGATATGATGATGTTGCTCAATCTGACGTGACGCTCCTGCGGGTTCTGCACCACCCTGATGCGGAAAAAGCGCCCTTTTACCGTGGGGAATGCTACGGTCTGCTGCTTGACGCCCCCCAAGTTCTGGTATCTGGCGTGCAACAGGCACACCTTGCGATAGCTGCTGCCGTCGTCCGACACTTCCAGTACGCCGATGTCGGGCAGTTCACGGAAGCCACACCCATAGAATCGGGTAGGGTCGGGTTGTGCCAATGGTGTATGTGTGGGAGGCACCTGCATCGACGATGTGCGTGCCTTGCCCTGAGCCGTCACCTCGTAAGTGATGCTGCGTGCAGTGATAGTCTTGCCAAAGTCAAAATACAGCAGTGAATCAGCAGTCTCTGTCGGTTCTGTCCCCCATATCCTGGAGTCGCCCAGCAGATTGTCATTGTAGCGCACAGCCAGCACCGCCACGTCCTGATGCCAGCCTTGTGGACAGTGGGGTAGTGGCAGGTTGATGCTCGTTCCTCCTTGATAGATAGTCTCTGCCATCGCCAGGCGCTGCATGCTCCTTTCAGGTGTGATCCATTTACCGCCAGCCACATAGCCGTTGCTGCAGTTCACTTCAAACGACAGTCCCAACCGTCGTGCCTCCTGAGCCGAGAACGTCAGTTCATCCCACCATTCAGGCGAGAATACCTGTGATGCCCCCTGTCCGTCGCCATGCACCTGGTCGTAGTAGACCACGCCACCCACGCCTGCCTTCCGAAAAGCCTCCAGATCGGCCGTGATGCCGGCATGCGATGCCTCCGTCTCACCATGAAACCACCATACCTTCGTGCGTGCCGTATCCTGTGGATGGTCGAAGCCCGCGGTCAGCGTCCTCTGTGCTGAGGCAGTCATTAGAGCGAGGGTAGTGCTGAGGCTTACCCCCAGTCTGCGTAAGTAGTGTCTGCTGTTCATGTCAAAAGATTGTTTTTAATTGCAAAGATAATCATTTTACGCTTATTTTACAAGTTTAGGGATCATAAGATTTTGAAATTTGGCAATAAGGTCATCGTCAAATAGTCATATCTCGCACAGCCGTCTGGCAGTTCGCTATCGACGTAGTGCCAGACCTTTGTCGACGAAGTGCCGAACCTTTGCCGACGAAGTGCCAGATCGTGGGGCGTTAGACCCGGGTCTAACGAAACAATACACCCCGGTCTGAAGAGGGTTCAGACCGGGGTGTAACGTATCCCTTTAAAAACGCCTGTAAATAGAGCCTGTTTTCTGGCTACAAAAATACTAAATCTGTAAGCCGAATGCAAGCATTTTAAGGTTTTTTAATTTTACTATTCCTCTTCGTCGTCCCAAATACTGCTGCTATGGCCATATTGGACGAAGCCTTCAGTTGTGTCATCTACTACTTCAGACTTCAAGGTTTCTGTGACAGAACCTTCCATCAGATGCTGTTGCGTTTTGATGGTAAACCATGCTACCAGTGGTGTCATATATTGTTTTTTCATTGTTCGTGTCCTCATTAGTTAATTATTTAACGAATATCTTTTTACCATTTCTCAGATAGATGCCACGAGTGGGCTGAGCCACACGGCGCCCCTGCAGGTCATACCAGTCATCGTTATGGTTAACGTTAACGTTGTTTATTCCAGTCGTGTTGTCATCCTCGAAGTTTATCGAGATACGAGCAGCGACACCAGCCTGCGCAGCAGTTAACTCTAAGTATGCCTTTCCTGCTGCACTGGTCAGCGTACCTTCTGTGCTTACAGAATAGAAACCAGGATCGGAATCCTTCACACCAAAGACATAGTACTTGGTTTCAGCAGTGGAAGTAAGTGGTGTCGATACAGTGGCCGAACCCTTCAGCAGGTTAGTGGCAATTGTTTCTGCCTCGCCATCAAGCACAGGAATATCATATACACCAGCAGATGCAGCCTTGATATAGATGGGCGTTCCAGCAGCCACCTTATTAATCTGGGTGAATGTCACAGTTCCTGCATTTGCAGCTGAAGCATAGTAGGCAGAGACATCTGTGTCCGTAAAGTCGAGGGCCGTACTACTAACCAATGTACCAGCGGTTACGGCATCATTTATCGACATAATCCTGACCTCCAAGTAGTTGGCTTTATATCCATTGGTATTTACTTGGTTCACCAACTTCAGTTTGTCAGCATCCTTGGCAAGCGTGTACCATGTCTCACTCTCTAATTCCACTGTTCCAGTCTCGCCAATTAGAGTAGCATCTTCAAAGTTCACAGTTTGTCCATCGCTCTTAGTGTACCTAATCCATATTTTATCACCAGCTTTTAGATTGTTGATAGAGAACCATTTGTTATAATTTACTTGGAATCCCCAACCAGAGCCCGAAATCTGGAAACAATTTTGTTGTTGGGTCGAGAAACGGCTGTACTCTGTTCCATCGGCAGTGATGGGGTCAATAGCGGTTATATTGGTCGTTTTTGCTATGGCCTCCAGATTGTAGGATTGTATTGTCTGACCTATGGCGACAGTCTCGCTTGCAGTTGGAGTCTCAATAACCACCGACTTGATGTACAGCTTTGTATTTTTGTCTGTTCCGTCAGCAAAGAGATTGACATTGACCGAAGTCTCGCTGGTACTGATAGTGTAGGTGGTGGTGCTCTCTACAGCATCACCAGCAACCTTTCCTTCGATGGCTGGTGCATCATAGAACTTTAGCGTTCCGTCACCGTCTGAAGACCAAGTGATGGTAATCTGGTCGCCATCGTTCAGATTGAGAATGGTGAAGTAGCGATTATTATAAACCGTGTAAAGTCCTTTCTGGTCGTTCCAGTTCTTGGCTACCCATGCACCACCGGCATCTCCTCCAACACGGCTGACAGCAAAGCGGTTGTTGAACGTCTCGTCACCAAGTTGAAGCAAATTAATGTCCTGGTTGTTTACCTTGCCTTTGTTCTCCGTTCCAGCAGTTGTTAAGGTGTTGTTAGTAAATCCTGTGAAGTCATACGTCTCCATGGTTGCACTTACTTTTACGCCCCCTGCTGCCAATAGTGCGAGGGCAAGGAAAAATGTTTTTTTAATAGTTTTCATTTTAGTAAAGTTATTAGTTGTTTATGATTATTGTTGATTTTTCTCCTTCGTATGTGATATTGTTGGGCCTTTCACCATTCAGTAGGGTATTTGTGAATATGATGCCCTCACACCCATCGACGCGTGCCTCTGTGTTCTCTACGTTGAGAGCTATGTTGCTGAGGACGAAGGACTGCACGTCACGTAGGCGGGCGAAGTCGCGGGCACGGCCTTTGATGTTGCTCATCAAAACGTTGCGCAGTGGACGCTCAGGCAGTCCGAGCGCGAAGATAAACTGGCGGCAATCCTCCACGATCACATTGTTGATGCTGATGGTGTGGAAGTCGGGCGTGAAGCGGTTGATGTCGCGTTGTGGAAAACGCTTTGCCAGTTCGCCACCCCATTTCACGCTCCCCAGCATATCGCAATAGAAAGCATAGTCTTTTACACGGGCACGCACGCGCTCCACAATAATGTTTTCTACGCCACCGCCCCGTGCTCGCAAGGTCTTGAAGCGGAATGCCTGGTCAGTGCCATCAAACACGCAGTCGTGCATATATACATTCTTTACCCCACCGGCTACCTCAGTGCCACAGACGATGCCGCCTGCCCCGCGCAGTGCGAGATTATAGCGCAGCACGACGTTTTCTGTGCACCGTCCTACGCGCACGCCATCACCATTACGACCGCTCTTCATGGTGTAGCAGTCATCCTGGCAGTCCAGTGAACAATATTCCACGAGCACGTTTCTTGATGACTCGATGTCAATGCCGTCAGTACGACCGTGTCCGAAGCTGTTGACGGTAATGCCACGGATGATGACACCATCGCAGTACTGCGGCACCACATTCCAGTAGAGGCTCTGGTCGATGGTGATGCCTTCGATAAACACGTTGCGGCAGTTGATGGGTGCTATGCTCTTTGGCATGAATACCGCACCACTGCCTGTCGTGCCGTCGAAGATACGTTCTGCGACAGGCGTCTCAGTGCTGACGTGTTCCTCAATATTAAGTGCCTTCTCTTTGTTGATCTGATAGATCTCACAGTCGGTAGAAGGGCCTACGATATGTCCTTTGCCTGTGATGGCGATGTTTTCCGCTCCGTTGGCATAGATAAATGCGCCCAACGACATGATCTCGATGCCCTCATCACGAGTGAACACCACGGGCAGGTAGTCTTTTATTTCTCCGCTAAAGTGAAGTTCGCAGCCCTCGGCGAGGTGTAGCTCGACGTTTGATTTCAGGCAGATGCGTCCTGACAGCCACTTGCCGGCAGGGATGACGACCTGAGCGCCTCCCTGTTTCGACGCATTGTCGATAGCCTTTTGTATGGCTTTTGTCGACAGCCCCTTTTTGTTCATCCTTACTTCAATCCTCTTGCCACCTACCACCGGTCGTTTTAGCTCAGGCATCGCAAATGGTGCCTTGATGGGTTTTATCTCGGTGGTCATAGCCTGTGGTCCCACATCCTGGCGGGTGGGGATGACGAAATCCTCAAGTTTCCATTCGTCATACCATTTGATGGTCGGTTTTCCCTCAGCATCAAAGGTGATGGGCAGGAAGACGTATCGGGCATCATCGGTAGTGTCCCATTTGTTTCGTTTCACATCGGTCTTGTCCTTTACTTTTGGTGTGGTGAAGTCGCGGTCGAAGGGCTTGTGGTTCAAGTATGCCTTCTCTTTGTTCTTCAGTGTCCGTTTTGGTATATCTGTCTGCCAGAGGGATGGCAGCCAGCGGTCGGCCAGTGCCACGTATAGGAAGTCGGAGATACGGATGACGCTGGTAATCTGTGATCCGAAGGAGTCCTCAAATCTATCATCGATATGAGGGCAACCTAAGTCGGTGTATTCTCCGTGAGGGTCATCGAAGACACACACCTGTGACGGATTGGGCACGTAGCCAGTGGTGCCACTGGTAAACATATAGTGCCGGTCGTGCCATACGAAGTGTGAAGGAGCCTCACGCGTATAGGGCGGACGTATGCCGACGAAGTGTTCGGAGTATTTTCCGTTGGTGCCCAGATAGTCATCGGTCAGTTCTGCACAGATCATCTCCCAGTGGGGACGCTCAAACCATACGTAGGCTTTACCAGTCGTATCATCCACCCACATGTCGAAGTCGCCCACGCCAAATCCTTCGGGCTTCAGCGATTTCACGATTGAGTAAGGGCCTTCAAACTGGTCGGCCTGCAGGATGACGAAGAAGCCGTCGGTGTCCATCGACTTAATCCAGCACACCCATTTCTTCGTGTTCTTATTGTATAATATATGTGGCCGGTCGAGAGTCTGTGAGAAGTGAAGCGGCGACAATGCATTGACCGTGTCGGGCTGTATGATGAGCCCCATGTCCTCCCAGTTGTAGAAGTCGGTAGAGCGATACGCACGCACGCCCCATGTCCAGACGTTAGAGCCCAGGTGTGTGTGTTCTTTATTCTCACCATACCAGTAGTACACTCCGTCCTGTTGGAAGATTTGGAAGCCATGGGCATGGATGGGTTTGCCCTCTGTGTCGAGCCAGCGTTCTCCAGGACGTATGCTGTTATAGGTCTGTGCCGCCAGTTGTGTGCTTAATGTGAGCAGCAGTGCAACTAATAGTGTGAATGCTCTTCTCATTTCAAAATTCTTTTTTGTAATAACTGTCCGTTCCTTACCAGATAGACCTCACCCTTTCGGGGATGAGTGACCTTGCGTCCCTGCATGTCGAAACATTGAACATTGAACATTGAACATTGAACATTGTTCACCGTCTCGATGCCGGAAGCCTGTGCCTCCAGATAGTCGGGCAGATAGTACCCCAGATGAGGCGGTTGGTTGTAGCCTACGTTTTGCCACGCCACCGACATCCGGTAGATATGGTCGTGCATCAGAGTAGGTACGCGTAATTTCGTAGCTGTCGTTGTGGAAAAGATGTTGATGGTGCATGAGTCGGTATGGTCAAACATGATGATCTCTTCTCTCCAGTCACCCATGATGTCGGCAATGAGGAGTGGATTCGCTTTAGTTCCGTAGGTCACGCTGTTGCCGTAGTTGCCACAGGTAAGCAGACGTGTCCACTTCCCATTGCAGACGGCACCCTTGTCGAAAAGTTCGTCTTGTGCATCGCCGTCCCAGTATAAACGGAAGTTATAGAAGGGGAGGCTATTGTTATAGTGACCTACCACCTTATCATCGCTGCCATAGATGTTATAGTTGCCCTTGACGGTGGCTCCTGCCTCGCTGTTATAGTCGTTGTCATCACTATGCCAATACTCGAATCCCCTGCTCGAAGCCAAGATGTCGGCAGCGATACCACGACCAGTGTCTTCACGCCCAGTGTGATGGATGAGCAGTTCGCCTGTACAAGCATCGCGCACACTGAATCCATAGGGCGCTTCCTCGTGTACCATCATCACCTCCAGTCCTGGACGGTCGGGCATGAGGTCGCTCAGATGGAGTGCATCGCCGTGTCCCAGTCCGGTGGTGTGGAGCAGTTGTCCGTCGTTGTCGATGGCAGCTGATCCATAGATGATCTCATCACATCCGTCACCATCCACATCGCCTACACTGACCGAGTGGCATCCTTGTCCGTAGGCAGTGCCGGGAGTGACTGAGGCGTGCAGCCATTTTGTAGTCAGTTTCTCTCCGTCGAAGTCTATCGCCCAGAGGTACGCTCTTGTGTAATAGCCTCTACACATCACAGCCGACGCGTTCTTGTCAGCACCATCGAGATGAGCCACGCAAGCCAGGAAGCGGTCGCATCGGTTTCCATAGTCGTCCCCCCACAGCGTATTGAGTTCTGATGCCGATGGCGCTTTCACCTCGCCAGTGGTGCATCCTCGGTTAGGGTTGTACCAGATGGTGTGGATGGCACGTCCTGTAGTGCCTTCAAATACCGTCAGATATTCAGCGCCACTCAGTATGTAGCCTTTGCTGTTGGCATAGCTCAGGCTGTTGTTAGCCGAACTGATCTTCGTATCGTCAGCCGCCTTGTTGACGTAGTTGCCCAGTCCGTCTATTGATCCTTGAGCCGTCTTGCAGATCATCTCTGCGCGTCCGTCTCCATTGAAGTCGTAGACCAGAAATTGTGTATAGTGTGCACCGGCTCTGATATTCTTTCCCAAGTCTACACGCCATAGCTTTGTGCCGTCCAGTTTATAAGCATCCAGGTAGACGTTGCCGGTTTTTCCGCTTTTCGAGTTATCCTGATTATTAGAGGGGTCCCACTTGATGATAAGTTCGTACTCACCATCGCCATCGAGGTCGCCCACCGAACAATCGTTGGGGAAGTAGTGGTAGTCAGCCTGTGATGCTGGTCGGTCGAGTGTGATGATCTTGAAGATATTGTCCCATGGTGTCACAGCTTTACTGGTCTCCAGTTCTTCTCCGTTTTCCCTGACCACTACTTGATACTGACTGCTGACAGCGCCGCCGGTGAGACTGATATTGCTGACGTCCAGATTCCTGCGTACCACGATACCGTCACGTATCAGGTCGAAGGTCACGTCTTTGCTGTCGGTATCGAAGGTGCGCCAGCTCAGGAAAGTGTTGTTCCCGTTCTTGATGGCCACCAAGCCACGATCCAGTAGCTCTCTCTGCGGCTGTGCACTCATCTGCAGACCTATCATGGCCATCAGCGTTGTTGTGAGAATTGTCCTCTTCATATGTTTGTCTTTTTGTTGTTTTTTTGAGAGGAGAGGACTTATCGCAAGCCCTCTCTCTCATACATATTATGAAAAACAATTACTAACTATCATTTTATGACTTTTTTCCCATTGATGATGTAAAGTCCGGGTTTCAGGTAGTCTGTGGCATTGCCCATCTTGATACCCTGAATGGTGTAAATGCCTGTTGACTTTGTCTGCACCGTCTTGGTATCGCTGAAGATGCCCTTCAGTCCATTGGTCAGCCCCTTGATGCGCGACATGATCTCGTTCATTCCGTGGATGGCGTTCTGCATTTCCTTGGCAGTCGTAGCCTTTTCCGCATCGTTGATGTAGCGCTGCAGTTTTACAGTCCAGTAGCTTGCAGGTACAGCTTCCAGTATACTCTTGGCGTCAGTGACGATAGAGCTGATTTCAGCCTTTGTATCGGTCAGATACTGTGCTTCGTCACCGAGGAAGTAGATGTGGTTGTTGCCGAATCCGAATCCGTTGGCACCAGCAGTAGCACTGTTCTCTAAAGCCTCAAAGCCAAACTCAGCCTTCAGGGGATTGCTGCCATTTTTCTTGAAGAAGACGCTATATGTAGCATATACCATGCCGCTATACTTAGTGCCGCTCACATCACGTGTGAAATAAGTGCCGTCGGCTTTTACGCCATTGTACCACTTAGAAATGGTGATTGAGTCAGCCAGTCCATCCTCTCCGAAGAAGAGTCGGATATTGGGTGTGAAGATGGTGTCGCCATCCAGAATCTGTGCTGCGGCCACCAGTTCGGCTAAGCGTTCCTCAGAGATATAAGCCTCTGCACGATATTCATAGAGTCCTTCATAAGTCAGGTCGATAGTCTGCCAGACTTTACCATCGAGGGCTACGGTCGTACCACGCCATATTGAAGCGCCGTGTCCCTGTGTCAGTGTCTCGTTGTCGCGAATCTCCCATCGGTTGGCCGATGCACCGATGCTCCAGTTCCAGTCCTTGGTGGGAGCATCAAACGATGTGATGTTGCTGCCGGCGCTGAAGTCTGTGAAGTCACCATTCTTGATGAGAATCTCGGTGGGGTTGGCGCGATTAGCTGATGTCGATTCAAACTCCTCCTTGGCAGCGAGGATGTCGGCAGTAGCCTGTTTGAAAGCATCATACTGATTGGTCGAACTGATATTATCGAGCAGGGCCTGTCCGGCATTGACGGCAGCCTGCAGGTTCTGGCGCTTATTGGCAGCAGCTCCAGCATAGATGGGATTGCCAAGCACGGCATTGGCCGCAGCTACAGCCTCTTTCAGTTCGGCAATAGGAGCATTCTGTGCGATGACGAAGCCGCGTGCACGTCCTAAGGCATTCACCTGGTCGAGCAGTTCCTGCGTCTTTTGTTCTGTTACCTGATCCTTGTCGAGTACATTGCCATCAGCATCGATGATGAGCAGTGAAGCCTCGTAGACGGGTTGTGCCTCAGCGATGGCACGATTCAGTGAATCCTGTTCCCAGGGATAGTTGGTAGCGTCCAGTTCCACAGGATACTCCGTGATACGTTTGTTCAGGTTGTACTGTTGTACGATGAAAGCATCCTTTAAGGCTTGGAACTCCATGTCGTCAGAATTGGTTCCGAGGAGGAATGCCTTTGGATTACGCACGCTATATCGTCCACCGGTATTCGGCACTACAGGGAAGTTGAATCCCAGCACCTTCTTGTCGCCCTCTTTGATCTCGCCGATGGCATAATAGGTCTTCCAGTGGTAGCCGCTCATCACATCCTCAATATGGATGGTGTCAGTGCCGATGAAGATGAAGGGGTTGGCAATCTCTACGCTATGGTCAGAGCCGTAAGGGTTGGCACGGTTGGCAGCAGCCACAGCCTGTGCTTCGATAGCAAAGAAGTATTTTCCTGCAGGCAGGTCGTTCAGTTTGTCATCGCGAGTGCGTACGCTGGCATTCAGCGTATATTTTGTACCATCTTTTTGGATGCCGGCAGAAGCGATATAGCCGTCACCCTCATTAAACTCCAGATAATTGGTGTTGCCAGTGAATCCCCAGCGTCCACCCTCGAAGGTCCAGTTGTCCTTGGTTCCCAGTTTGCTGTAGTTATACTGTCCCCATGACGTCCAGTCCTGCAGGTAGGTCGGCATGAGGTTGGCACCATTGGCGTTCAAGTATTCCGTGATGACATCCTGATCGAAACTATCCATGAGCCCTTTCAGGTCATCCCATTTTTCGTTAGCCATCATCTGCTTGGCTTCGTCGATGGCATCGCGCAAGTCTGCCTTGCCGTTGGGCAGGTTGTCATTAGCCAGCAGTGCCTCTGCGTATGCGAGGTTGCGCTCAGCAATGCGGGTGTCGAAGACCTCTTGTGCCCTGCACAGTTGTACGTCGGTCACCATTGTGCCTGCAGCCAGATTTTTCATGGTGAATACGATGTCGTCAGTGCTTTCCAGTGTGAAAGCATAGGCCATCTGCTGCCAACTGTCAGTGATCATCTCTGCTGCAGCCAGTTGTGTCTCGCCAATAGTCAGACTGATGTAGTTGGCACCATTAGCAGTGATGCTGGTCACTCCGTTACCTTCCCCCTTTATTTTATAAGAGAACACGTAGAGGTAGCCAGTGCTTAGCCCCTTGATGGCCTGCATCATCTCGCTGCCATCATCATTGCTGGTGCTAAGGCACATCAGGACATTCTCATTATTAGGACCAGCCTGTTTCTCAATTGTCCAGATGCCTTCCGTGACACCTGCACTGGCATTAGCCCAACCATTAGGCAGTGCCTCTGTGAAAGCACCGTTGGTCACGTAGTTCTGGTCGTAGGTCCAGTACTTAGCAGTGTGGGTGAATACATACCCTGTAGCCTGCATGCCCATTGTGGCAGCTACTACTAATAATAAGGTAAATAATCTTTTCATTGTTCTGTTTTTTTGTTAGTAATAAATGATTTCTGGTGCAAAAGTACACCTTAGCCACCGATGAAACTGGGTAATTTTGTGCAAAAAGGAGTAAATATGTACAGAATAAAAAAAGTTTGGAAATAGTTTGCTGTTTCATGGATTTTATCTATTTTTGCAACAGAATGATGAAGAAACTGCTGATTTTCGTGCTGCTATTTCTGGTGGGTTGGCATCAGATGCAGGCTGTAGATGTCTTTTCTCGCAAGCTGAATACCGCCAGTGGACTGCCCAATAATAATGTGCGCAGTCTGTTGCAGGATGCTCATGGCTATATCTGGATGGGCACCCCCGACGGACTTTATCGTTACGACGGTTATTTCTTTACCACCTATAAATATACCCCTGAAGGCAACAACCGCCTTCTCAATAATAACCACATCACCGGTTTGTATGCCATTGACAGTCATCGTCTGCTCATCACCGAGCAAGGCAACCTGTCGTCAGTCTATGATATAGAGAAAAGAGCTTTTGTCAATGTGAGCGACAGCGAGAAGCAGCAGTTCTATGCCCAATGCCGTGAAAAGCGGATAGACGAACAGGCCATTTCTCCCTACCGCTCCATGATAGCCAACGATGGCGGTGTCATCAACGACAATCTGGGTAATACCGTGGTGATCGACAATAAGGGCCACATCTGGCACATTGACCGTAAGACGCGTCAGACCATTATGATGACCGTCTACGATGAGGCCCTCTTTCCCTTGGTCAGTTCCAAGAAATACAAGGTGATGACTTCGGAGAAGAATGGCTTGATCTGGGTGTCGACGAATGGTTGCGGCATCACTGTCTATGACCGTCACAGCGGAACGGAACAGCACATCCGACAGTCATCCGGTCTGATTTCGACCGATTATATTGTTGATATGTGCATGGATAGCGACGATAATGTCTGGGTGGCAGATGAATTTCATGGCGTGGTTTATCTCACTACTGCCTCCCAACAGGCTGAGGCACTCATGCTCGATGCTCAAGCGAGAGGACTGCGTAGCAATCAGGTGTATATCATGCGTTGCATGGCCGATTCCACCATGCTGATAGCCAATACCGAGGGTGATGTGTATAAGACCGATCGTCTGATGCAGTTGCCAGATCATCCCACGTGGAGTGGACTGGACATCCACTCCGTCTGCGATGATAAGGCAGGGCATGTGTGGATCGGTTCGCGTCAGCAAGGCTTGCTGGCAGGTGACCAGTGCTGGTATCGCCACGATGCAGCCGATGCATCCAGCGTGTCGGCCAATAACATCTACAGCCTGCTCTGCGATAGTGAGGGTAGGGTATGGGTAGCTTCTGAAGATAGCTATCTCGACCTGGCGGTGCGCCAGCAAGACGGCAGTTATACATTCCGTCATTTCTTTGACAGTCACTTCGCAGCCAGGGTGATGATGCAAGATAGCAATGGCATCATCTGGGTGGGCACCCGCAATGGCCTCTATAGTTTCCGTCCTGACGCGCTTATGCACGACTCGCGTGCCTACAGTCAGCTACTTTCTGCCGTCGATTTGAACAATGCGGAGGTAACCTGCCTCTATGAGGATTCGCATGGCATCATCTGGGTGGGCACGATGGGCAGCGGTGTTTTTTGCAACGATGGAAAAGGCGGTTCTTTCGTCAGGAAAGAGTCCGTCAGGATGATCTGCAACGATGTGCAGTCGATACTGGAAGATGGCAAAGGGCGGATGTGGCTGGCCACTACCGATGGGCTTACCTGCTACGACCCCAAAAGCGGCCTGACGATGCAACATTACAACGAGAACAACCTGCTCCATAACTACTACGCAGCCAACTGTGCCGCGCTGCTGTCCGACGGGCGGGTGGCGTTTGGAACCAATGCCGGCATACTGGTTTATGATGCCCAGACGGTCAGCAAGACCCCGATGCCCAGTAGACTGCGTATCACCGACGTGTTGGCTGGCGGACTCAGCAAGGGCGTAGCCAGTGAGGTGCGACTGGCCTACAATGAGAACTCACCTACCATACGCTTCTCGGCTTTCAACTATCGTTCTCTCGCGGGCATGCGCTATACCTATTACTTAGAAGGCTTCGACAATCAGTGGAGTGAGCCTGGCAGCTATAGCTTTGCCTCCTATCGCAACTTGCCTCCCGGAACCTATCAGTTGCACGTCAAAGCCTATGGTTTAGACCAGCAGTCTGACGATGAGGTAATGATGACCATTGTCGTTCAGCATCCTTGGTGGCAGACGTGGTGGGCATGGCTCCTCTATATCATCGCGGGTGTCCTTATCGCCCTGTTTGTCTACCGTCAGTTGCGCACGGTCTATCGTCTGCGACAGCGCATTGCTGTGGAACGCCAGTTGACGGAATATAAGTTGCAGTTCTTCACCAATATCTCCCATGAGTTCCGCACGCCCCTCACCATCATCCGAGGTGCCATGGACCGCATCAGGCGCATGGGCGAGTTGCCTGCCGAGATGCGACAGCCGGTCAGCAGCATGAATAGGAGCGTCAGCCGTATGTTGCGACTCATCAATCAGTTGCTTGAGTTCCGCAAGATGCAGAATGACAAACTGCGGCTGGCACTCGAAGAAACGGAAGTGGTGGGCTTCGTCAATGAAATCTTCCAGAGCTTCTGGGATATAGCTGAGAATAAGCATATCAACTATGTCTTTACCTCGCAGGAACGCTCCCACACGATGTTCGTCGACCGTTCCCATCTCGACAAGATTGTGTTCAATATCCTGTCGAATGCCTTCAAATACACCCCCAGTCATGGCGATGTCACCTTGCGTGTAGGCTTCTCACCCGCAGCGATGACCATCAGCGTTGCCGATACGGGTGTAGGCATCCCCAAAGAAAAGCAACAGCAGCTCTTCAGCCGGTTCATGCAAAGCAGTTTCTCCAACGATAGCATCGGCATCGGGCTCCATCTGACCAAGGCACTCGTGGAGGTGCATCATGGCACAATCCGCTATGCACCAAACCAACCGAAGGGCTCCGTCTTTACGGTAGAGATTCCCTTAGACAAGAGCATCTATGCGCCAGATGACTTCCTGGTGGAGGGACATCAGTTGCTCGAGCAGGCCACAGATACAGACAACAGCGTCTATCGTGAATTGGCATCCGCGCCACTTAATGATCGTCGTGTGCTCATCGTAGACGATGACTCCGATGTGATGGACTACCTCGTCAACCTCTTGCAGCGATATTTCATCATCGAAAAAGCATCCGACGGCATCGAAGCCACGCATATACTCGAACAGCAGGTCCCCGACCTGGTCATCAGTGATGTGATGATGCCAGTCATGGATGGACTGGAACTCACTGCCTATATCCGACGTACTGAGTCGATCAAGGATATACCCGTCATCCTCCTCACAGCCCTCACCACCGACGACAAACGCATCAAGGCCATGAAGCGGGGTGCAGATGCCTATATCACAAAGCCCTTCGATGCACAGTTGCTCATTGCTACCGTCGTACGCCTTATACAGCAGCGCGACACCCAGAAGTCGCAGTATATGCAACAGACCGCTGCCTCAAAGACGGCTCTTCCCGAGATTATCGTTGACGAGCGCGACAAGCGTTTCCTGGAATTGCTCGATCGTTGGCTAAGCAGCCATCTGAATGATGCCACCCTCTCCGTCGACAGTGTAGCTGAGGCAATGGGCTATCGTCGAACAGTGTTTTTCAAGAAAATCAAAGCACTCACAGGCCAGACGCCTGCCGACTATATCAAGTCTCTGCGCTTGAACCGTGCTGCTGAGTTGCTCAGACAAGACACCGTCACCGTCAGTGAGGTCTGTTATCAGGTAGGCATCAGTGATCCCCATTACTTCGCCAAACTCTTTAAGCAGCAGTTTGGCATCTCGCCGAAGAAATACCAGCAGGGTGGTAGCAGATGACCCCACGTTGGCTGAAGCCTATAGCCTGATTAAAAAATACAGGAAGACCCCCTGATGCTTATATAGCGAATCGTTTTCTGAACCATATCCCAAAGACGGGGTCGGTCAGATATAGTTGTTTCATTTCAGAGTATATCAGGTCTTTCTCAATCAGAGCATCTTTCAGTCGTACAATGTTTGATGGGCTTCCCAAATCGTAATTTGTTCTTACCGATTTCTCGTTGAAGCCTGAATGGATGCCTGCCGTGATAGCTCTTAGCATATTCATCTGATAAATAGTGAGTGGTTCCACTTGCTGCATATAAAGAGCTTCATTGGTGCTTACAAGTTCGGAAACTGCCGCTGGCAAGATGTCGGTCGTTGCCGTTTCGCCAGGTTCTGTACGATTAAGGATGATTGAGGCAAGATGTTGCACATAAGATGGATAATCATCCACGGCTTTGCAAATACTTTTTGCCAGTTCTGTGGAAATATGGCGTCCTGCTTTTTCAAAATGACTTGTTATATAGTCTGTCCAATCATCTGTGGGAATCTTGTTCAGCAGAATTAAATCGCCAAATTGATAGAAAGGCATGCTGCGGTTGAGGAAAATATTCCCCATCATGTGTCGTTTGCTGCCATAGAGACAATACGAAGTGAGGTGATGATGCTGCCATACAGAGCGTAGGCGTCCCTGTACTTGCTTCGTATTAGGAAATTCGCCTACTTCCTGAAACTCATCAATGCACACAACGATATGGCGTTTCTTTCGTTGTGCAATAGTCTCTACCAAATTGAGAAGTTCTTCCGGAGTGTGGGTCTGCGGAGTGATGCCTAGCGATATGCTTATTTCCGACGTTGGGTCAACGGGAATGCCAATCTTTGGTGTCAACCGTGTCAGAAATTCACGAGCTTCGTCCATCCAGAGCTGAATTTTCGACGCTGTCTGTTGTAGCACAGCAGCAACCAGTGTGTTGTAGAATTCATATTCACTCTTGCAGCCGAAAATGTCTAATCTTACAATGATAATGTCTTTATCATCAAGATTCCTGCAAACATGGTTTACTAATGATGTCTTGCCATATCGTCTGGGGGATATCAGTATTGAGTTGATACCACCTTCAAAATTGGCCTTCAAACGTCGGCTTTCTTCTTTGCGACCAGTAAAATTATAGTCAGTAACGGCCACTCCATAGACAAAGCTTTTCTCCATAACTATCTGATTTTTAGTGCAAAGATAATGTTTTTATATCAATTTCACAAGTTTGTGAATCACAAGTTTGTGAAATTTAAGTTTATTTAATGCAAGAGCTACTAAAATTTCCGTGAACGAACTGCGACCTCGAACAAGGAGAATAAAACGACAACGTAAGAAATCTGTATAATTTACATTTTACATTTTACATTTTCTCTCCTTCCGCAATAAATAAAGGGAAAATCCCCCGTTCGCAAAATTGAACGGGGGAAATCTACTACTTATTCTTTGATTGTGTGTGGGGGTCTAATGCTTGCCACGCTTCGTAGAACAATTCAGCGCTGACTTTTATTTGAGCGCATACTCATGGTCGAAGGCACGGCTGCACGTCCACGCGCGCAAGGCCGCCTGACGGGGAGGGTGTTCCCACCAAGGGAAAATCTCCGCTTTCCGCATTAAACGCTGGGGATTACCAGAAATTCATATGTACATTATATTAAAAAGTTAAAAAGTAAAAAGTTAAATTTTATAGTATAACATCTTGAGTTTTAGATGCTTATAATATTTTTATAAACTATATATAATATTTTAATATTATATATAGTTTATAATTTTTTAGCCCAACATCTAAAATTTAATTTTTTACTTTTTAACTTTTTAACGTAGCAGTCAGTCAAAGTGTCTTTCCCTGTATAGTGTTGACTCCCTCAGAGCCCTGATTTGTTACTGTTTTGTTAATTACTGTTTATTATACTGATTTTGTTGACTTATCTCTCTGATTAGGTTGTCTGCTTTCCTGTTTTTGTTGTCTCTTTCCCCGGGTTAGTGGACTTCGTACGGATATTGTTTACTCTTCATCTGTTTTTGCTGTCAGTCAAAGAACTCACGGCGGCAGCTCGTTATTAACACGCTCCCTTCGTGTTATTAACGTGAAGGCTTCTTGTTATTAACAGGAAGCATGCAAATTTCAGACCGGCAATCATGCCAATTCTAAAAATTTGTAAAAACGGGGTCGTGTTTTTTGCAACCCCCGATAGAGTATTGTAACTTTGCAGTATGCTAGCATAGAGAGTATTAACACTAAGTTCAACTAAAATCACTATTTATTATGGGACGTATGAAAATGCCTGCGAAAGGGCAGAAGTTTTTCTTCGGTAAGTACACCAACAACAACAGCAAGTCGAGCGGATACGGCAAGACCTACGCACGTGCTGCCATCCTTGGCACCCTCGATACCGAGGACATTGCCGAACACATGATGAATCACGGTTGCGTCTATGGCGTTGACGTCATCAAGGGTGTGCTCGACAAGTTCTTCGACTGCGCCATCGAGTTGCTCTTCACCAACTACCGCATCAAGATGAACGGTCTGGGTACGCTGTGTATGACGCTGACCTCTGAGGGCTCTGACTCAGCAGGTGAGTTCACTGAGTCTAAGATTACCAAGGCTAACATCCGTCTGTTGCCCGATGCAACGATGGATCAGCAGCTGTCGGGTAAGAAGTTGCGTGAGCGTATGTCGTTTACCAACATCGCCAGCTCTAACTTCGTCAGCTTCGATGCTGTGAGCGGCGAAGGCGGCGAAGGCGGCAGCGATAGCGGCAACGGCGGTGGCGGCGGTGACGACACACCAGACATCGATGATCTGCCGTAAGGAATGCCCCGCAAGGGGCTTTCCTTAAAATGTAAAAATTATAAAATGTAAGAATGTAAAAAACTATGAAAAATTTTCCTTTGAAGCGGATTTTGGAGTTGGCCGTCACCATTATCACCGCAATACTCACTACTTTAACGACCACCGCTTGCGCGGGGTGAATCCCCGCATTAAAGCCGCCCCTTATCAAGGGGCTCTAAACTTGCGCGGGCTACTAGTGCTCTGGGTATGGTTGTTAAATATCAGTTTTCTTTGAAAATAAAGGGGTTCAATTTTGTTGAACCCCTTGTTTTATGCCTGTTTATTGCGGAAGGAGAGAAAATGTAAAATGTAAAATGTAAATTTTACCTTTTTTGGATTTTTTTTCGTAACTTTGCAGCCATGAAGAGGTCGTTGCTATCCTTGTTCCTAATTAAAAAATACAGGAAATAACAAAGATGAAGAAAGTGTGTCATTATATCTCGGAATATATGGGGGTGCTGGTGCTGGCTGCCGCTGTGCTGGCACTGCTGTTCCCCAGTGTGTTGCAACAGGTGAAGCCTACGGTGATTAACTATCTGCTCGGAGTGGTGATGTTCGGCATGGGACTGACCCTGAACCTGCACGACTTCCGCGTGGTGTTCTCTCGTCCGAAAGACATCTTCATCGGTTGCCTGGCACAGTTTACCGTCATGCCCCTGTTGGCATGGGCGCTGTCACGTCTCTTTGCGCTCGACGAGGCACTTGCACTCGGTGTGGTGCTGGTGGGCTGCTGCCCTGGCGGAACGGCCTCTAATGTGATAACCTATCTGGCGAAGGGCGACTTGGCTCTCTCTGTGGGAATGACGGGCGTCTCCACGCTGTTGGCTCCTCTGCTTACCCCGCTGCTCACGTGGCTGTTGGCAGGCAAGAGCATTGATGTCAACGTCATCAGCATGTTTATGAGCATCCTCTGGGTGGTCATCGTGCCTATCGTAGGAGGACTGACGGTGAAAATCCTCTGGCCGCGGTTCACTGAGAAGGCTACCGACTACCTGCCTGCTTTCACGTCGCTAGCCATCGCCTTCATCGTGGCTATTGTCATTGCTGCCAATGCCGATAAGTTGTTGGCAGGCGGTGTGCTGATAGGGCTGGTGGTGATACTTCACAACGTCGGTGGACTCTGCCTGGGCTATGTCTTGGGAAGGGTGGCAGGACTCTCGGATGCCAAGCGCAGGGCTGTCGCCATAGAAGTGGGCATGCAGAACTCGGGCCTGGCAAGCAGTCTGGCAACGCTCCACTTCGCGGCTTATCCGATGGCTACTATCCCCGGGGCACTGTTCAGTGTGTGGCACAACCTCTCGGGGGCGGTAGTGGCGTGGCTGTGGAAGAGGGAGTAGGTGTTAGGTGTTAGGTGTTAAGTGTTAGGTGAAAAACAAAGAAAGTTGCACTTTTCTTTGGTTTTTCGCTCGGTTTGCACTACCTTTGACTATCGTCGAAGGTACTCTCGTTCGAGATTTAGAGCTCCTTGATAAGGGGCGGCTATAATGCAGGGATAAAAAATTGAATAATTTTTTTGGTTTTCTTCTCACTTATTCGTACCTTTGACTATCGTCGAAGGTAGGCTGCACCTCGGAAAAACAAAGAAAGTTGCACTTTTCTTTGGTTTTTCGCTCGGTTTGCACTACCTTTGCACCTGCTTAAACTTTAACATATATTGTAAATATGATCAATGTAACATTTCCGGACGGATCTGTTCGCTCGTATGAACAGGGCGTGACTGGACTCCAAATCGCTGAGAGCATTTCGCCTGCTCTGGCGCGCAGCGTACTCTGCTGCGGTGTAAATGGCGAAACCGTAGAGTTGAACCGTCCCATCACGGAGGACTGTAAGTTTGAACTCTATAAGTGGGATGACGAGCAGGGTAAGCACACGTTCTGGCATACCTCTGCCCACCTGTTGGCCGAAGCGCTCCAGGAGTTGTATCCCGGCGTGCAGTTCGGCTTCGGCCCCGCTGTAGAGAATGGCTTCTTCTATGACGTGCTGCTGCCAAACGGCGAGAGCATCAAGGAGAGCGACTTCCCCACGATTGAGGCTAAGATGAAGGAGCTGGCTTCGAAGAAGGAGCCGGTGGTGCGCCGCGAGGTGTCCAAGGCCGATGCGCTGAAGGCATTCGCAGCCGACGGTCAGACCTATAAGTGCGAGCATATTGAGCAGGACCTCGAGGATGGTAGCATCACTACCTATACACAGGGTGCGTTTACCGACCTCTGTCGCGGTCCTCACCTCGTTGACACCGGCGAGATCAAGGCCATCAAGCTGACTTCGGTGGCTGGTGCTTTCTGGCGCGGCGATGCTACCCGCGAACAGATGCAGCGCCTCTATGGTATCACCTTCCCCAAGAAGAAGATGCTCGACGAGTATCTGGTGATGCTCGAGGAGGCTAAGAAACGCGACCACCGTAAGATAGGCAAGGAGATGGAACTGTTCATGTTCAGCGACAAGGTAGGCAAGGGTCTGCCCATCTGGTTGCCCAAAGGCACCGATATGCGTCTGCGCCTGCAAGACCACCTGCGCAAGGTGCAGAAGCGCTACGGCTATCAGGAAGTTATCACCCCGCATATCGGTTCAAAGAATCTCTATGTGACCAGTGGCCACTGGGATCACTACGGTAAGGACTCGTTCCAGCCCATCCAGACACCTGAGGAGGGCGAGGAGTATCTGTTGAAGCCGATGAACTGTCCTCACCACTGTGAGATCTTTGCATCAAAGCCACGCTCGTATAAGGACCTGCCACTGCGCATCGCAGAGTTTGGTACCGTCTACCGCTATGAGCAGAGCGGTGAGTTGCACGGACTGACCCGTGTGCGCTCGTTCACTCAGGACGATGCCCACCTGTTCTGTCGTGCCGACCAGGTGAAGCAGGAGTTCCTCAACGTGATGGATATCATCAACGTGGTGCTCTCTGCCTTCGGATTCAATTTCGAGGCACAGATCTCATTGCGTGACCCCAACAACCACGAGAAGTACGTAGGTACCGATGAGGACTGGGCACTCGCCGAGCGCGCCATCCAGGAGGCTTGCCAGGAGAAGGGCCTGCCCGCCAAGGTGGAATACGGTGAGGCCGCCTTCTATGGTCCGAAGCTCGACTTTATGATCAAGGACGCCATCGGACGTCGCTGGCAGTTGGGTACCATCCAGGTGGACTATAACCTGCCGAAGCGCTTCCAACTGGAGTATACCGATGAGGACAACACGAAGAAGACACCTGTAATGATTCACCGTGCCCCCTTCGGATCGCTGGAGCGTTTCACCGCCGTGCTCATCGAGCACACCAGCGGACACTTCCCCCTCTGGCTCACTCCCGACCAGGTGGCTATACTCCCGCTGTCAGAGAAGTACAACGACTATGCTAAGAACGTGCTCCGCAGCTTCGAACAGCAGGGTGTGCGTGGCAGTATCGACCTGCGCAACGAGAAACTGGGTCGTAAGATCCGTGACAACGAGTTGAAGCGTGTGCCCTACATGGTCATCGTCGGCGAGAAAGAAGAGGCCGAGGGACTGGTCAGCATGCGTCAGCAGGGTGGTGGCGAGCAGCGCACCATGACCATCCAGGAGTTTATCGACAAGGTGAATACTGAGGTGGCTGAACAGACGAAGGACTTCTAAAAAAAATCAGTGTTAATCCGTGGCATCCGTGCCACAAAAAATAGGAGAAACAATGAAGTACGTATGTGACGTTTGCGGGTATGAATATGACCCCGAAGTAGGTGATCCTGAGAATGGCATCGCCCCAGGAACAGCATTCGAAGACCTGCCCGAGGATTGGGTATGCCCCCTCTGCGGTGTAGGCAAGGATGAGTTCAGTGCTGCTTAAGAACCCATTAAGAAACCCCGTTCTGAAGAGGAATGGGGCTTCTTTTTCCTACGGGATGAAGAGATGATGAACTGGGCCGATATCCTGTTGTTGTCCGTAGCTCTGGCCATGGATTGTTTCACGGTATCTATCGTGAACGGTGTCATCGTGGGACGTGTGAGGTGGCGTGTGGTCATCACTACAGCCATGCTCTTCGGCCTCTTCCAAGCCCTGATGCCTCTCGTCGGATGGCTGGCTACCAGTCACTTTGCCCGTTATATCGAAGCCTACGACCACTGGATAGCCTTCTCCCTCCTTGCCTTCCTCGGCATCCGCATGATGATCGATGCCTACAAACCCGAAGAAGAGCAACACCTCAACCCCCGCCGACTGAGCACCCAACTGCTGCAGGCCTTCGCCACCAGCATCGACGCCCTTGCCGTGGGTATCTCGATGGCCGTGATGGACTATCGTACCGTAGCCTCTCTGCTCAGCCCCCTTGTCGCCATCGGTCTCGGCTCCCTCCTCCTCAGCATCATCGGCTACCTCCTCGGCGTGCACTTTGGCCGTAGCATCCGCCAGCGCCTCAAACCCGAACTTCTGGGTGGTTTCATCCTCCTCTTCATCGGCGTGAAGGTACTGATGCAGCATTTGCTGGCGAGTGTATAAGTCGTTTTTTACCTATCTAAAAAGTGAAAAATACGTTTTTATTTTGCCATCTGCCCTTTTTGTAGTAACTTTGCAACCAAATGACGTTTGATTTGACGTGGAACTGAAGTTACTCAATACAATAAAAACACCTGATGACCTCAGAAAACTGAAGGTCGACCAACTGCCACAGCTCTGTGATGAACTGCGTGAGGATATCGTGCAGGAACTGTCGGTCAATCCCGGACATCTGGCTTCGAGCCTTGGTGTGGTGGAGCTGACGGTAGCCCTGCATTATGTTTTCAATACCCCTGACGACCGCATCGTATGGGATGTGGGACACCAAGCCTATGGACATAAGATACTGACGGGCAGACGAGAGCAGTTTGCTACCAACCGTAAGTTGGGTGGTCTGCGCCCCTTCCCCTCGCCCGAGGAGAGCCCCTACGATGCATTCATCTGCGGACACGCCTCCAACAGCATCTCAGCAGCATTGGGGATGGCGGTGGCTTCGAGGTGCGAGGTTAGAGGAGAGAGGAGAGAGGAGAGAGGAGAGAATAGAAAGGTGGTGGCTGTCATCGGCGATGGAGCGTTGAGTGGCGGCCTGGCTTTCGAGGGACTCAACAACGTGTCGTCGTCGCCCAATGACATGCTGATTATCCTTAATGATAATAACATGTCGATAGACCGGTCTGTGGGTGGCATGAAGCAGTACCTCTTGGGACTGAGCACTAATGAGACCTACAACAAGATGCGCTTCAAGATGGCTCGTTGGATGCAGCGTCACGGTATGCTGAAGGACGACCGTCGTCAGGGACTCATCCGCTTGGGCAATGCTTTGAAGAGTGCTATCTCTCACCAGCAGAATATCTTCGACGGTATGAATATCCGCTATTTCGGACCCTTCAACGGACACGATGTGAAGGAACTGGTGCGCATACTGAAACAGTTGAAGGAGATGCACGGTCCGAAGCTATTGCACCTTCATACGAAGAAAGGTCACGGCTACGCTCCGGCTGAAGACTATAAACCCGTGTGGCACGCACCGGGGAAGTTCGATGCAGAGACGGGCGAGCTCTTGGGCACTACTGCCGAGAACCTGCCCCCGAAGTACCAGGACGTCTTCGGCAAGACCCTTCTCGAACTGGCTCGGCAGAACGACCGTATCGTCGGTGTCACACCCGCTATGCCTACAGGCTGTTCGATGAATATCATGATGCAGGAGATGCCCGACCGCACCTTCGATGTGGGCATTGCCGAGGGACATGCCGTGACATTCTCAGCAGGTATGGCTAAGGATGGCCTGCAGCCTTTCTGTAATATCTACAGTGCCTTCGCACAGAGAGCCTACGACAACGTGATACACGACGTAGCCATCCTGCGACTCCCTGTAGTGCTCTGTCTGGACCGTGCCGGACTGGTAGGTGAGGACGGACCGACACACCACGGTGCCTTCGACTTGGCTTACCTCCGACCCATACCCAACCTCACCATCTGTTCGCCTATGAATGAGCATGAGCTGCGTAGGATGATGTATACGGCACAGTTGCCCGACAAGGGACCCTTCGTCATCCGTTATCCACGTGGCCGTGGTGTGCTGACCGACTGGCAGTGCCCCTTGGTGGCTATCGAGGTGGGCACAGGCCGCAAGCTCCGCGATGGCGACGATGTGGCAGTGCTGAGCATCGGTCCGATAGGCAATGACGTACTGCTGGCAGCCGAACAATGTTCAATGATGAATGTTCAATGTTCAATATACGACATGCGCTTCCTAAAGCCGCTCGACGAGAAATTACTACATGAGATAGGCAAAAAGTTCACGAGGATCGTAACTATAGAAGACGGTGTCAGAAACGGTGGACTGGGCAGTGCGGTGCTCGAGTGGATGAGCGACCACGGCTATAGCCCGACAGTGGTGCGCATGGGACTGCCCGACAGTTTCGTGGAACATGGCACCGTGGAGCAGCTCCGTCATATTGTAGGACTCGATATAGAAAGTATCAAGCGTCAAATCATAAGTCTCAAATCTCAAAACCATACATCATGAAGATAGTCATTGCAGGTGCAGGAGCCGTGGGGACACACCTCTCGAAGCTCCTATCGACAGAGAACCACAATTGCGTGCTCATCGACGATGACATGGAACGTCTGGGAAGTGTGGATGCCTCCTACGACATCATGGCAGTGTGTGATTCTCCCACCAGTATCCGTGTGCTGAAGGAAGCAGGCGTGGCTACTGCCGACCTGTTTGTGGGCGTCACTCCCCATGAGAGTGCCAACCTCAATGCTTGTATGCTGGCGCATGAGTTGGGTGCGAAAAAGACGGTGGCGCGCATCGACAGCTTTGAGTATCTACAACCACAGAATGTGCAGATTTTCAATAAGTTGGGTGTTGACTCCCTGGTTTACCCTGAAGTGCTGGCAGCCTCGGATATCATAGAAGGCCTGAAACTCTCCTGGGTACGTCAGCGGTGGGATGTGCATAATGGCGCACTGGTGCTGCTCGGCATCAAACTGCGTGAGACCTGTAAGATATTAGACCGTCCGCTGAGGGAACTCTGTGGCCCCGACGACCCCTATCATATCGTGGCTATCAAGCGTCATGAAGAGACACTCATACCTGGTGGCATGGACACGCTGAAGGTCTTCGACCTGGCCTACTTCATGACCACTCAGGAGTATATTCCCTATATCCAGAACATCGTGGGCAAGGAACACTATGAGGAGGTGAAGAACGTCATCATCATGGGTGGTGGCAAGACCTCTATCCGAGCCTCGCTGACGATGCCTGAGAATATGAACGTGAAACTCATTGAGAGTTCGTTTGAGCGCTGTGAGTACTTGAATCAGGTCATCGACCGCGACAATGTGATGGTGATCCACGGTGACGGGCGTGACCTCGGTCTGCTCAATGAGGAGGGCATCAGACATACCCAGGCTTTCGTGGCCCTTACGGGTAATGCCGAGACCAATATCCTGGCTTGTCTGACAGCCAAGAAACTGGGTGTGCGCAAGACGGTGGCTATGGTCGAGAACCTCGACTACGTCTCGATGGCCGAAGGTCTCGATATCGGTACCATCATCAATAAGAAGACGGTGGCAGCCAGTCATATCTTCCAGATGCTGATGAAGGCCGATGTGCGCAATGTGCGCTCGCTGATGATGGCCGACAGTGATGTGGCTGAGTTTATGGCTGCCGAAGGCTCTCGCGTCACCAAGCTGCCAGTGAAGTCGCTCGGTCTGCCATCGGGTATTGCTATCGGTGGACTGGTGCGTGATGGTAAGGGCATCCTGGTCAATGGTAACACCCAGATTCAGGCAGGCGACTCCGTGATGGTGTTCTGTCATAAGCATACACTGGAGAAGGTGGAACGCTTCTTCAAGAAATCGCTGTGGGGATTCTAACCTCTCACCTCTTACCTCTAATATAAATGGTCAACTGGAAACTCATATTCAAGATTATCGGTTCGCTGCTTTTCATCGAAGCCTTCTTCATGGGATGCTGCACGGCGATGGCATGTGGGTTCAATGAGAGCGACACCTACGCCTTTATCATCTCCACCATCATCACCTTTGGCGGAGCCTTTGCTTGTCGCTACGTGGGCACCTCCAACGATAACATGCTGACCCGGCGCGATGCCTATGTAGTGGTCACCCTCAGTTGGGTAGTGTTCAGTTTCTTCGGCATGTTCCCCTTCCTGTTGCAGGGTTCTGTCAGTAGCGTTACAGATGCCTATTTCGAGACCATGTCGGGCTTTACCACCACTGGAGCTACGGTCATCGACGATGTGGAGTCGTTGCCCCATGCCCTGCTGTTCTGGCGTTCGCTGATGCAGTGGATAGGCGGTCTGGGTATCGTCTTCTTCACCATTGCCATTCTGCCGTCACTGGTAGGAGGTAGCGTGAAAGTCTTTGCTGCCGAGGCCACCGGTCCGATGCGCTCTAAGATGCATCCCAAGCTGAGTACCTCTGCCAAGTGGATATGGAGCATCTACATGTTGCTGACGGTGGCTTGCGCCCTCTCGTTCTGGGCTGCAGGCATGGACTGGTTTGATGCCGTCAACTACTCCATGTCGACGACGGCTACAGGTGGTTTCTCCACCCATAACGGCACCATCTTCCTGGCGTCGCCCCTCATTGAGTATCTGGCTATCCTGTTCCAGTTCCTGGCAGGTATCAACTTCACCCTTCTCTATATGACGATGGTGAAGTTCCAGTTCCGCCGTTTCCTGCACAACTCCGAGTTTAAGTTCTACGTCATGACCATCCTGATAGCTACAGCATGGATCATGTATCTGCTCATCACTCGCATGGGCTACGACCTGGAGGGAGCCTTCCGTTCGTCACTGTTCCAGGTGGTGTCGTTTGTCACCACTACAGGTCTGTCGAACACCGATGCTGGCATGTGGCCTCAGATCACGTGGGTCATCCTGGGCGTGCTGATGTTCTTCGGAGCCTGTGCCGGCAGTACAACGGGTGGTTTCAAGAGCATCCGCGTGCTGATGCTGTTCAGTGTGTTGCGCAATGAGTTCCGCCGCATCCTGCATCCCAATGCCGTGTTGCCGGTGAAGTTGAACGGCATGAGCATCCCCCAGAATAAGTTGGTCACCCTGTTGGCCTTCTTCACCATCTATGTCTTCATGCTCCTCATCACCTGTGTCATCATGGTGGTGGCAGGTATCGATATCACCAATGCCGCCACTATCTCACTGAGCCTGATAAGTAATGTGGGTGCGGGCTTGGATACGAATATAGGTCCCCAGATGTCGTGGGCCGACCTGAGCATGGGCATCAAGTGGCTCTGCTCGTTACTGATGTTGGTAGGTCGTCTGGAGATTATTGCTGTGCTGGTGCTTTTCACCCGCTCGTTCTGGAAAGAGAATTAGTAGATGATGTATAAGTTTGAACCGTTATTAAAACAAACCCTTTGGGGAGGCGACAAGATTATTCCCTTCAAGCATTTGCAGACGCAACTGGAGAACGTCGGTGAGAGCTGGGAGATCTCTGGTGTGAAAGACAACGAGACCGTCGTAGCTGATGGTCTAGATAAAGGCAAGAGCTTGAACCAGTTGGTCAGGGAGTATCGTGAACAGTTGGTGGGGCGTGAGAACTATGAGCGCTTCGGTGATGAGTTTCCCTTGCTCATCAAGTTTATCGATGCTCAGAAAGACCTCAGCATCCAGGTGCACCCCACTGATGAGATTGCTCGTCGTCAGGGTAAGGAGCGTGGCAAGACCGAGATGTGGTATGCACTGGAAAGTGAAGAGCCAAAAGTGAAGAGTGAACAATCAGCTGTCGCCAAACCGATGTTATATTGCGGTCTGAAACAGCAGATCACCCCTAAGCAGTATGAGCAGATGGTAGAGAATGATACCATCACCGATGCTCTGGCTCGCTATGAGGTGCACGACGGTGATGTGTTCTTCATCCCTGCCGGACGCATTCATGCCATTGGCGCCGGTTGCTTTGTGGCAGAGATCCAACAGACCAGCGACGTGACCTACCGCATCTACGACTTCAAGCGCAAGGACAAGAACGGCAACTACCGTGAGTTGCACACTAAACAGGCTGCCGAGAGTATCGACTACAGTGTGGAGGACGACTATCGCACGCACTATCAGTTGGAGAAGAACGAGCCGCAGACGGTTGTCAGCTGCGACTATTTCGTCACTTCGCTCTATGACCTGACCGAGCCGATGACGCTCGACTACTCCGAACTCGACTCCTTCGTCATCCTCATTGCCGTAGCAGGAGCTGGCAAGCTGATTGACGATGCAGGCCAGGAGCTCTCGTTGAATAAGGGTGAGACCGTCCTGATACCAGCCTCCACGAGAGAGTTGAAGGTAGAGGGCACGGTGAAATTCCTGGAGACGTTTGTGTAATACGAAACATATTGAAATGAAAAAAGGCTGCTTGTTTGAGCAGCCTTTTTTCGTGGGTTTATTTCATCTTCCATTCACCATCATCGTCCACCATCGGCACCACTATCTCTTCAGTGACCGAGTCGCGGTAGTGGAGTATCAGGTATACCTGCATGACGTGGAGCAGGGTGTCCATCTGAGCGCCACTACTCTCTAAGTGTGCCACTCCGCCGTGCTGTGTCTTGGCCTTCGCCACATACTGCTTATAGTTGTTCAGCAGAGCCTTGCGATAGCTCTCGGGCATCTCTGAGGCATATAGCCTGCCGTCGAGGAAGGTCTCGTACTCATTGTCGAAGAGCGCCTCGTAGTAGTTCTCAGCAGCCTGTTGTGCCCGTTCCTCGTCTGTGAGCAGTGGTGGCCGCTCAGTAGTACAGGCACTCAGCAATGCTATGACTGCCAACAGCATACAGTGTATCCTCTTCATCTGTCTTACTTCTGCCTGATAAAGATGTTGATGGGCGACCCCGTCAGCGTCCAGTTCTCACGTATCTTGTTCTCCAGAAAACGCTTGTAGGGCTCCTTGATATACTGTGGCAGGTTGGCGTAGAAGATAAAGGTAGGAATCTGCGTGTCGGGTACCTGTGAGATATACTTGATCTTGATGTACTTACCCTTGATAGAGGGTGGGGGAGTAGCCTCGACGATGGGCAGCATCACCTCGTTGAGCTTCGACGTGCCTATCTTTATCTTACGGTTCAGGTACACCTGCTTAGCCGTTTCCAGCACCTTGAAGATGCGCTGTTTGGTAAGGGCTGAGGCAAAGATGATGGGGAAGTCGCGGAAGGGCGCCATACGCTCACGGATGGCATTCTCGAAGGTATCGATGACCACCTGTGACTTATCCTCCACCAGGTCCCATTTGTTTACCACCACCACCAGCGACTTGTTGTTCTTCTGTATCAGTTGGAAGATGTTCATGTCCTGTGCCTCAATGCCACGGGTAGCGTCAATCATCAGGATACAGACATCACTGTTCTCGATGGCACGTATAGAGCGCATCACGCTGTAGAACTCCAGGTCTTCGCTGACCTTGTTCTTACGGCGTATACCTGCAGTGTCGACCAGGTAGAAGTCGAAGCCGAACTTATCGTAGCGGGTGTAGATAGAGTCGCGTGTGGTGCCGGCAATCTCG
>Ga0247609_10000122_pt1 | contig 108749 bp, 90 predicted proteins | sample 172DNAGHGlowgp2_FD_193487 | JGI IMG/M metagenome (GOLD analysis project Ga0247609, IMG submission 193487) | Sheep rumen microbial communities from Palmerston North, Manawatu-Wanganui, New Zealand - 1728 DNA GHGlow gp2 | ecosystem: Host-associated > Mammals > Digestive system > Stomach > Rumen ...
GAACTTCCGGGGATATTATCGAGGTAACTTTGTCTCCTTTGGGTGGATACCCTGTATCCAAAAAGAAAAATCAGGCCGTAAAAGCCTGATTTTTAGCATTTTGGCGGAGGCGGAGGGATTCGAACCCCCGGAACGTTGCCGTTCAACAGTTTTCAAGACTGCCGCCATCGACCACTCGGCCACACCTCCTAATATGTCTCCTTTCCCAATTTTTCCGTTTCCTTGGAGACTGGCCGCTATTTTTAAAGCGGTGAGTGAGGGAACGCGGAGGGATCGAAGAGGGATTCGAACCCCCGGTACATTGCTGTACAACAGTTTTCAAGACTGCCGCCATCGACCACTCGGCCATTCCTCCAATTGGGAGTGCAAAGATAGTGAAAAATTATTCCTTTGCAAAAAACTTCCAATGAAACAGTATTAAATAAATTGCACCCACTGTGACACAGCTGTCGGCGAAGTTGAACACGGGTTCAAAAAACACGTGCCCGCCAAGGCCGGGAACCCAGTCTGGCCATATCCAGAGGGGGAAGTAGAACATATCCACAACCTTACCCTGCATAAATGGAGCGTAAGAGCCCAGGGTGGCCACCGTGGTATAGGTGGACTCACTGAAAATGAGCCCGTAGCAAAGGCAGTCCACAATATTGCCGAAAGCGCCGGCGGTAATGAGCGTAAGGCCAACCAGCACGCCAACGGGGACGTTGCCGCGCTTCAGAAGCTTACTGATCCACCAGCAAAGGACGCAGAACAGCACAAGGCGGAAAATGGTAAGAAGGTACTTCCCTATTACCCCGCCAAAGGACATGCCGAAGGCCATACCCTTGTTCTCCACAAACACCAGCTGGAACCAGTTGCCCAGCACGGGGATGCTTTCTCCAAGGGTCATGTTGGTTTTGACCAGGACTTTTATGACCTGGTCAATGACCACAAGCAAGACGCCAAGGAAGATAAGAAACTTTCCTTTATTCTTCATGAGATTTCTCGACTTCGCTCGAAATGACAAGACTACTTTCGGCCCGTCTTTTCAAGGATAGCCTTGCCCTCTACGGTTGTGGTGGCGTGAGGGACCAGGCGCAGACGCTCCTTAGGGATGAGCTTTCCGGTAACGCGGCAAATGCCGTAAGTCTTGTTCTCAATGCGCACAAGCGCAGCCTCCAGATTCTGGATGAACTTGTACTGACGCTGTGCAAGCGCACCGGCCTCTTCCTTGGAAAGCTGGAAGGCGCCGTCGTCCTCCACGGTCTTGAATGTGGGAGCAGTGTCCAGGATGTCGTTACCACCGGCATGGGTCACAACCTCGCGGAGAGTTGCATATTCTGCGCGGGCCTTTTCCAGCATCTCATTGATAATGGCGCGGAATTCTTCCAGTTCTTCGTCGGAATAACGGGTTTTGGTGTTCTCTTCCATATCCTTATCTTTTAACGGTTAGCTTTATTGTGCCCTCTGTCCATTCAACCTCTGTGGCGTCTGCGGGAGCAGAGGCCATGCTTTCAAGGCCGATAGAGAGGGACAGGGTTTGAGATTTTACATATTCTGAGTACACCTGCAGTGCTTCTGCAAGTGCGGAATCGTCGGAGTAAATGGCGGTGTGAATGCGGTCCGTGACCTCGAAGCCGGAGCTCTTGCGGAGGTTCTGGATGCGGTTCACAAGCTCCCTGGAAAGGCCTTCCAGCCTGAGCTCAGGGGTAACCTCTATATCCAGGGCAACGGTGAGGGAGCCTTCAGAGGCCACCTGCCAGCCTTCAACGTCCTCGGAGGAAATTGCGTAGTCTCCGGGGTTCAGGACAACGTCTCCGCCGGGAAGCGCAAGCGTATATGCCTCTCCGGCAGTTTCGGCCTTCTGGATGGCCGAAATCACCGGCTGTTCCAGCGTGCCGAACGCCGCGGCGATCTCCTTCATGCGGGCGCCATAGGTTTTTCCAAGCACCTTGAAGTTGGGCTTTATCTTGAGGGTCATGATGCCGGAGGCGTCCTCGATGAACTCCATCTCCTTCACGTTGACTTCCGTGAGGATGGTCTCCTTGACGGCCTCAAGCTGACGGCGCACCTTGTCTGAGATGACGGGAATCATCACCTTTGAAAGCGGCTGACGCACAGGGATATTCACCTTCTTCCTGATACCAAGGATAAGCGACGTTGCCTGCTGGGCCAGGGCCATGCGCTCTTCAAGGTCCTTGTCAATGGCGCTGTCATCGGCCTCAGGCATAATGGTGAAGTGCACGGACTCTGCACCTTCCACAAGGTCGCAGTAGAGCTGGTCCATGAAGAACGGAGCAATGGGGGCGGCAAGCACAGCAACGTCTACAAGTACCTTGTACAGGGTCTCGTAGGCGGCATTTTTGTCCGGGGTCATCTCCCCTGCCCAGTAACGCTGACGGTTAAGGCGCACGTACCAGTTGGAGACGTCGTCGCAGACAAAGGCCTCCAGGATTCGGCCGGCCGATTTGACATCATAGTCCTCATAGGCGGCCCTCACGTCACGGATGACTGTATTAAGCTTGGAGAGGATCCAGCGGTCAAGTTCGGATTCTTCGCAGAGCTCGGAATGACCGGGCTTCCAGCCGTCGATATTGGCATACCGGGCAAAGAATGCGTATGTGTTGTAGAGCGTGCCGAAGAACTTGCGGCGGACATCGCTCACGCCGCCTTCGTCGAACTTGAGGTTGTCCCAAGGTTCGGCATTTGTAAGCATGTACCAGCGGAGGGCGTCTGCGCCGTAATTGTCCAGTGCCTGGAAGGGGTCTACCGCATTTCCGAGACGCTTACTCATCTTATTGCCGTTCTTGTCCAGCACCAGACCGTTGGAAATCACGCGCTTGAATGCGGGAGTGCCGGAAATCATGGTGTGGATGGCATGCAGGGTATAGAACCAGCCGCGGGTTTGGTCCACACCTTCGGCGATGAAGTCTGCGGTGGCGCCGAAGCCGGGCTTTCCAAGGTTGCGAAGGCCTTCCTGGGCGTAAGGCATGGCGCCGGAGTCGAACCACACATCTATGAGGTCCGTTTCACGGATCATCTTTTTGCCAGATGCCGAAACAAGGTAGATGTAATCCACATAAGGCCTGTGGAGATCTATCTTGTTATAGTTCTCAAGGCTCATGTTTTCCGGATCAAAGCCCTTGTCCTTGAGGGGATTGGATGCCATGATACCGGCGGCAACGGCCTTCTCTATTTCACTGTAAAGCTCTTTTACTGAGCCGATGCACTTTTCTTCCTTTCCGTCTTCAGTGCGCCAGATGGGCAGCGGAGTGCCCCAGTAGCGGCTGCGGGAAAGGTTCCAGTCCTGGATGTTCTCCAGCCACTGGCCGAAGCGGCCCGTACCTGTGCTGGCGGGCTTCCAGGTGATGGTTTTGTTGAGTGCCACCATCTCATCCTTCACGGCCGAAGCCTTGATGAACCAGCTGTCAAGCGGATAGTACAGCACGGGAAGGTCTGTGCGCCAGCTGTGCGGATAGCTGTGGACGTGCTTCTGCACCTTGAATGCGCGGCCATCGGCCTTCATCATTACGCAGAGGTCGATGTCCAGGGTGCCTTCTTCCTCAACGTGCTCGAAGTACTGCTTGTATCCGGCCTTGACGTACCTTCCGGAGTATTCCTTATAGGAAGGGTCTACGGTGGCGGCAAAGGCGGGATCCATGTCTTCAATGCGCATGAAGCGGCCCTGGCGGTCTACCTGGGCCTGGGGATTGCCATCTTTGTCCATGGGCATGATTGCGCCGATTCCGGCAGCTGCCGCAACGCGTTTGTCGTCTGCGCCGAAGGTGGGGGCGATATGCACGATGCCCGTACCGTCACTTGTGGTGACATAGTCTCCGGGAATTACGCGGAAAGCGTCTCCGGAGGGCTTGAACCAAGGAATGAGCTGATGATAGCGGATGCCCACAAGGTCCTTGCCCTTGAAAGAGCCGTCCAGTACCTTGTAAGGCACAACTTTGTCGCCTTTCTGGTAGGATTCCATAGGGATTTCGGCACCCTTAGGATTGAACCAGGCGCCAAGGAGGTCCTTGGCAAGCACATACACTGCCGGAGCGCCCGTGTAGGGGTTGAAGGACAGTACGCGGATGTACTCGATCTCAGGACCCACGCAAAGTGCAGTATTGGAAGGAAGGGTCCAGGGCGTGGTGGTCCAGGCCAGGAAGTATGCGGGAACGGTTTCAGAGCCGTAAATGGGCTGCGAAACGCCGTCCTTGATAATCTCGAACTGCACGGTGGCGGTGGTGTCGCTTACATCCTTGTAGCAGCCGGGCTGGTTGAGCTCATGGGAGCTGAGGCCGGTGCCGTCTGTGGGAGAATACGGCTGGATGGTGTAGCCCTTGTACAGGAGGCCCTTGTCATAAATCTTCTTGAGGAGGTACCACAGGGTCTCGATGTAGCGGTTGTCGTAGGTGATGTAAGGGTCTTTCATGTCTACCCAGTAACCTACGCGCTCTGTCATGTTTTCCCACTCGGCGGTATATTTCATAACCTCTTTGCGGCAGGTGGCGTTGTATTCGTCAACGCTCACTTTTGTGCCGATATCGGCCTTAGTGATGCCAAGCTTTTTCTCCACGCCAAGCTCTACGGGAAGGCCGTGGGTATCCCAGCCTGCCCTGCGGGCTACGCGGTAACCCGTTTGCGTCTTATAGCGGCAGATGGCATCCTTGATGGAGCGCGCCATCACGTGGTGAATGCCGGGCATTCCGTTTGCCGAAGGCGGGCCTTCAAAGAACACAAACTCCGGAGCGCCCTCGCGAAGCTCCAGAGACTTCCCGAAGGCATCCATCTTTTTCCATCTCTCCAGGACATCTTTTCCCGTTTGGGTAAGGTCCAGCCCCTTATATTCTTTGAATGTCATATATTTTTTTCTAATTTTGCATTGCTTTTTAAGGGTACAAAGATAATCAATTAAACTCGCATAAGCAAGATGAACATTCTTGACATAGTGATTCTTCTCCTGTTCATTCCCGGCATCATCCGCGGTGTTTCGAAGGGTTTCATTGAGCAGGCTGTCTCCCTGGTAGGAATTGTTGCCGCCATATGGGCCGCATCCAGGTTTTCCGGCGTAGTGTTTGACTGGCTCCACAAATACATCACGGTCTCCGACACCGCCCTGAAGGTAATTGCCTTTGCAGTTACCCTCATTGCCGTCATTATTGTGGTGATGCTCCTGGCAAAACTCATTACCGGCATATTCAAGATGGCAAACCTCGGGTGGATAAACCGCCTCCTGGGCTTTGTGTTTGCCGTGCTCCTCAGCGCCGTAATCATAAGCATTGTGATCATCCTCTTCGACACCGTCAACGCCAAGTTCCAGCTTGTTACCAGCCCGGTTCTCACGGAATCGGTCCTTTACGGCACCCTCAAGGACCTTGGTTACACCGTATTCCCCTACCTCAAGGAACTCTTCCAATCGGCATCGGAATTTGCAGCAGAAGTATAGTTTATGGCAAAGATACTTTTAATTGAAACATCAACGGCTGTCCTGTCAGTAGCGTTGTCAGAAAACGGCGTAGTTACCGCCTCAAGGGAATGCCATGAGCCCCGCCTGCAGGCCTCACTTACCGCTCCGCTTGTCAAAGAAGTACTTGATTCCAAAGGATTTAAGGTCTCAGACTGCGATGCTATCTGCGTGGGAAAAGGCCCCGGATCATACACAGGCCTTCGCGTTGGCGTTTCCACGGCAAAGGGCCTTGCTTTCGGCGCCAACCTTCCGCTCATAGCCATAGGCTCGCTGGATACCCTGGCTGCATCAGAGGCTTCCGGTAAAGCCGGAGCCGCTTTCATAATTCCCATGATAGACGCCCGCCGAATGGAAGTTTACACGGCCGTATTCTCCCCTACTGGAAAGCAACTCACTGCCGTAGAGGCTAAAATCATCGGCCCGGAATCCTTTGCCGAATACCTGGATAAAGGTCCGGTACTGTTCATAGGAGACGGCGCCCTCAAATGCAAGGATGTTATCTCTCACCCCAATGCCCGGTTTGCAGAAGCATGGCCTCTTGCCTCCAATATGGCAGTCCTGGCAGATAAAGCCTACAATGAAGGCAATTTTGAGAACCTTGCCTATTTTGAACCATTCTACCTCAAAGATTTTGTAGCCACCGTGTCCAAAAAGTCAATTCTTCCTGGCGCATAAACAGCTATCGCTCAGCCCCTTATAAAATGTCGGGTGCACTTGGCGGTGCACCCGATATTCTATAATATGCTGTCAGTCAATAAGTTCTGCGGCAGGGAAATATCCTACAATCTCTTGCGCAGGTAACTGCGGATATCGGCCACATTGCGAACATTGGCGGTGGTGTCAATCTCTCCGTCAACAATGAACCAGGCCATAGGGAGGGATGTTACGCCATAAAGGCCGATGTAGGGAGAATCCACTCCCCTGGTGTCGCAGACATTGACCCAGGGCAGTTTCTGGTTGCGCATGGCCTTGCCCCATTCGGCTTTGTCCACGTTGAGGGACACAGCGTAAATCTCGAAGCCCTTGGGGTGGAATTCCTCATAAATGGGCTTAAGGGCATCCAGGTTGAACATTTTCTGCTCTGCGGTGGTGGCCCAGAAGTACACCATGGTAACCTTGGACTCGGTATCTGAGAGTTTCACCTTCTTGCCTTCAACTCCGGGGAGCTCTATGTCAATGTAGCCAACTTCTTCGGCCTGCCTGATCTTGGCCGAAAGTTCCATCTCATGAATGCGTCTTTCGGCCTCTTTTTCAAGGGCTTTCACGTACTTTGAATCCGGATAAACGGTCTTGAGGGAGTCCGTGATGCTCTTCATGAGAAGACCGTCCGTGGGCTGGGCGAATACCGGAAGTCCATCATTGAGTTTCTGGAAAAATACCGGGACTACGGTAAGGGAATGAGGGTGCGCCATAACATACTGCACCCTGTCGCGGTAGTACTCTACGTACCTGCGGGAAATGGCGGCGTTTCCGCGGAGGGGATTTGCGATAATGCGGGAAATGTCCCTTACACAGGCGTTGTAGGCGTTCTCCACCTTCTGAAGGTTGAGACTTTCCTCAGAGCCCTCCACCTTATACGCGCCAAGGGTATCGGTTTCCACAACCACGGCATCCCCTTTCTGAAGAAGGAGGGATGCCACCTGGCGGTCCTTGTAATAGAGGTAGATGAACTCCGGCTTGGCCTCCGGGATGGAAAGCTCATAAGAGAATGCGCCTTCGGCATCCGTATTCAGGGTATCCAGCACCTGGAAACGATTCACGTCCAGGAGCTTTACTACAAGTTCCTTCTCCGGGCCGTCCTTGAGGACGCCGTTTATGCTGGTCTTGTCCCTGTCGCAGGAGAGAAGCGAGGCAAGGAGGATGGCGCAAAGCGCTATGCGGCGGCTAAAGCTTTTCATATTCGGCAAGGATTTTGGCGGCGATTTCCTTCATCTCCTGAGGCTCAAGCTGCAGCTTTGCCTTGCGGAAATCCATGTCTCCTTCTGTCTGGAGAGGCACAAGGTGGATATGGGTGTGAGGCACTTCCATGCCAAGCACGGCTACGCCTACCCTCTTGCAGGGAACGGCGGCCTTGAGGGCCACTGCAACCTTGCGGGCAAATGCCCAAAGGCCTTCATAAGTAGCCTCGTCAAGGTGGAAGATATAGTCGTCTTCCACGTGCTTAGGGATTACCAGGGTGTGACCGGCGGCCAGGGGGGAAATATCCAGGAATGCGTAGAAGTCATCGGACTCCGCGCACTTGTAGGAAGGGATTTCTCCGGCGGCGATTTTTGTGAATATTGTAGCCATCTTAAAGGGAAATTTCCATGATTTCAAACTTCATGATTCCGCTGGGAACCTTTGCCTCAACAACTTCGCCCTTTCCATGGCCGATGAGGGCCTTGCCGATAGGGGTTGTGGCGGCCAGGAGGCCCTTGGAGAAATCGGCCTCGGTTTCCGGAACTATCTGGAAGTTCATGACCATCTTGTTGGCAAGGTTCTTGACCTTCACCTTGGAAAGAAGCTGCACGGAGTCTGCGCTGAGCTTACTTTCATCAATGACGCGTGCATTTGCAACCTTCTCCTTCAGGCGGGCGATCTTCACCTCCAGAAGGCCCTGTGCATCGCGCGCAGCGTCATACTCTGCATTCTCTGAGAGGTCTCCCTTCTCACGTGCCTCTGCGATAGCCGCAGAAATCACCGGCCTCTGGGCCAGTGCATCGGCCAGTTCCTTCTTGAGTTTGTCAAGACCGGCCTGAGTCATCATTTCAATTGCCATATGTTTACCTTTTTACTTTGTCAAAAAAAGTTGCAACGACCCTTTTAGGCCGTCGCAGTTTATGTTTATGCAAAGATAGCAATTACTTTTTACAATTCAAAGCATCCAGTTCCAGCTGCTGCCGAAGGGCATCCAGCGAGGGGAACTTGCGTTCGTCGCGGATGCGCCGCTGGAAGCGGAGCCTCAGCGGCAGGCCGTAAATGTCCTCTGAGAAGTCCAGGATGTGAGTCTCGATGGTGCGGGAAGTGCCGCCCACAGTGGGCCTTGTGCCGATGTTGCACATGCCTTTGAACACGTTCCCGGTCACTTCCACGTCAACGGCATAAACCCCGTCACCTGGTACAAGCTTCAGGGGCTCATACAGCTGCATGTTTGCCGTTGGAAACCCTATGGTCCGGCCCATCCTGTTTCCGGCCACAACCACGCCGTACAGCCCGTAGCTATACCCCAGCATGGCATTCGCCGCCTCCACATCCCCTTCTGCCAACGCCTTACGGATTCTGGTGGAAGATATGGGAGATTTCTCGACTCCGCCTTCGGCTTCGCTCGAAATGACAGGGGAAACCGTAACTACAGGCACAGGAGATATAGCACATATCTCCTGTGCCGTACGCTTATCTGAACCTATCCTGTTGTCATATCCCATGACAACCAGCGAGGCACCATAGCGGTCACGGAGCAGTTCCAAATACTGGACTGCGGTATGCGAAGCGAAGCGGCGCGTGAAGGGAATCACCTCAACGCGGTCTATGCCGGCAGCGACAAGAAGCGCCTTCTTCTCCTCAAGCGAGGAGAGTATGCGGAAATCCCGGGCATCTTGCTGAAGAACAGTCCTAGGATGAGGCCAAAACGTAACTACAACGGCCTCCTCTCCCCTTTCGCGGGCAGAGGAGACCACTGTCTCAAGCACATGACGGTGCCCAAGATGGACACCGTCAAAGAATCCTGTAGTTACTACAGCCACTTTACGCACTCAAAGCTCTGGCGGTGTGCAAGCAGCGGGTGCTTTGCAAACACGCGGGCGCCAACGAGGTATGCACCGGTTTTCTCGGGGAGAAGGCTAACCTCATAGGTGGCCTCGCCGTCTTCACACTTCTTGAACTCAAACGGCTGAACTTCAACAATATGGGGCACACCATGCTTGTCGGTTTGGGCAAACACCACCTCTGCGCCAACGTCTTCCGGTTTCAGGTCTCCAAGCTGGAGCTTCATGGAAGCGGTGTAAGGCTTGCTCTGGGTGATGTCGTAGGAAGTCTGGGGATCCGAGCGCCAAGTCTGCTGAACGTTCTCCCACTCACGGCGGACGTGAGTCTTCCAGGCGGCAAGGGTGCGTGCCTCCTTGAAGTCATTGGCCTTAATCTCAAGGGCGCGCTTGCTCTGGGGCTCATAGTACTGGTTCATGTAGTCCGTGAGCATGCGGTTGGTGGTGAAGTTGCAGGCCACCTGTGCAATGGTGTTCTTGATGTAGCCAATCCACTCCGAGCTTCGGCCCGTAGTGCGGTCTACGTTGTAATATGCGGGAGCGATGTCGTTCTCAAGGATCTGGTAGATGGTGGCGGCGTCGAGCTCGTTCTGGAAGTTGTTGTCTTCGTAGGCCTGCTCAATGGGAAGGGCCCAGCCGGCGCCTTCCTTGTAGCCCTCTACCCACCAGCCGTCAAGCACGCTGAAGTGCATGGTGCCGTTCATGGCAGCCTTCTCTCCGGAAGTACCGGAAGCCTCCTGGGGACGTGTAGGGTTGTTCATCCAAACATCCACGCCCTGGACCATGCGCTTTGCAAGGGTGATGTCATATCCGGGAACAAAGACAATCTTGCCGATGAAACGGGGATCCTTGGAGATGTCCACAATCTGCTTGATGAGATCCTGGCCTGCTTTGTCGGCGGGGTGAGCCTTTCCTGCAAACAGGAACTGGACCGGCTGGGCGGGATTGTTCACAATCTTGTCAAGCCTGTCAAGGTCACGGAACAGCAGCGTAGCCCTCTTGTAAGTGGCGAAGCGGCGTGCAAAGCCAATTGTGAGGACGTCGTCGCGAAGAGTATCCATGATGGTAACAAGCTCTGAAGGGCTATAGTGGTTGGAGATGGTGTTGTCCTGAAGACGCTCACGAATGAAGTCGATGAGTTTGGCCTTCAGCTGTTTCTTCACGCTCCAGACCTCTTTGTCGGATACACCGTAGATGCCCTCAAAGCAGGATTTGTCGTAGTGATGGGTGGCAAACTGCGGGCCGAACACCTTTGCGTGAACCGGCTTCCACTCAGGGGCGCACCATGTGGGATAGTGAACGCCGTTGGTGACATAGCTCACAAAGAGTTCCTCCGGCAGATAACCCGGATACATGTGCGCGAAAATTTCCTGGGACACCTTTCCGTGCAGCATGGAAACGCCGTTCACGTTCTGGGAAATGTTGGCGGCAAGGTTACTCATGGAGAACTTCTCGTTGGGATCCGTGGGATTGTCCTTTCCAAGGGACATGAGGGTTTCCCAGTCCACCTTCAGGCGCTCGGGATAATGGCCGATATACTGCCTCAGAAGGCCTTCGTCAAAAGCATCGTGGCCGGCGGGAACGGGAGTATGCGTTGTGAACAGGGAGCTTGCCCTCACAACCTCAAGGGCCTCGGAGAAGTCAAGGTTGTCCTTTTCAATGTATTCGCGGAGCCTCTCCATGCCGATGAATGCGGCGTGGCCCTCGTTGCAGTGGTAAACCTGGGGATCCAGGCCCAGCTTGCGAAGGGCGCGGATACCGCCAACGCCAAGCAGAAGTTCCTGCTTTAGGCGATTTTCCCAGTTGCCTCCGTAAAGGTGATATGTAACCTCACGGTCTTCGGGGATGTTGGCCTCGTAGTCCGTATCCATAAGATAGAGGTCCGTGCGGCCCACCTCAACCTTCCAAAGGCGTGCGGTGATGCTTCGGCCGGGGAAAGCCACGGAAGTGGTGACCCAGTTGCCATCCTTGTCCAGAACCGGCACGGCGGGAATCTTGGTGAAGTCCTGGGCATCGTAGCCTGCCACCTGATATCCCTGTGCCGAAAGAACCTGGTTGAAGTAACCGTAGCGGTACAGAAGACCCACGGCCACAAGGTTCACGTTCATGTCGGAGGTTTCCTTGAGGTAGTCACCTGCAAGGATGCCAAGGCCGCCGGAGTAAATCTTGAGGGAAGTGTCCAGGCCGTACTCCATGCAGAAATAAGCGATGGAAGGGTCTGTGCGCTTTGCCTTTGCGGCCATGTAAGTATCAAATTCGTCCAGTACGCTCTTCATGCGGGAAAGGAAGTCCCCGTCCTCCGAGAGCTGCTGGAAACGCTTTATGCTCACGGTGTCGAGCACGACCAGCGGATTGTGGCCGCTGCGGTGCCATACTTCGGGGTCTATGGAGCGGAAGAGGTCCTTGGCGGACTCGTTCCAACACCACCAAAGGTTCTTGGACAGTTTCTCAAGCCGGGACAGTTTTTCCGGAAGGTGACGGGTCACGAGGATACTGCGCCAGCTGGGGCTGGTTACGTCTGCTTTAAAATATTGCATAGTTTTTTTCTTTGATTGGTAAGAATCACTGTGCTCCTGAACCCTTTCAAGAGCAAGGGAATACGCCTCCTGATAGTATTTGATTTGATTGGTCCACAGGGCGATCTGTGCAACCTCCCGGGCATTCTCCCGGTAAATTTTACGTTTCTTCTTATCAAGGCCGGCCATCTCAAGGATACGTTCGGCCGTACCTTTAACAACTTCGTCGTAGTTGGAGTCGTCGCGGTGAAGCACCGTGATGCCGGGGTGCTTGCCCTCATAGTGGCTTTCCACCCATGCGCCGAAACCTGCAAGGGATGTTGTAAGGGTGGGGATGCGGAAAGCAAGTGCCTCCAGCGGGGTATAGCCCCAGGGCTCGTAGTACGACGGGAACAGCGCCAGGTCCATGCCGCAAAGGAGGTCGTAGTAGGGCATATTGAACACACCGTCGTCACCGTTAAGGTAAGACGGGATGAAATATACCTTAACTTTGTCTCCGATGGCATTTGTGAGCCCTACCTCACGGAGGCGGCGCGTAATGGTGTCGTATTCGGCATTCTGGAGATAGTGCGACACCTGAGTCTGGTAACGGGAGTCACCGTCTCCGGAGAGTTTTGCGCAAAGCTCTTTGTCCGGGCCGTGATGACCGGAAGGAATCATGATGAACGCCTGGATGCTGCGGCCGGGGTCTTCCCCGCGGTTTACGCGGTCCAGGGCGTCTATGAACACGTCTATTCCCTTGTTGCGGTATTCGTAGCGGCCCCCGATGCAGATGAATAGGGCATCCTGGGGCACTTCCTCTGCGCTCATGGCGGCGGCAACCTTCACAATGCGCTCACGCGCGGCGTCGTGGAGGGTGTTATATGCTTCGTCCGTGGGCGGAGTGAAACTGTTCTCAAAGCCGTTTGGCGTGACAACATCCACGGGACGCAGGAACTGCGCGCACTCCTTAGCCGTGATTTCGCTCACCGTAGTGAATACATCCGCGTTTTCGGCCGATTTCTTCTCCAGCGAATAGATGGCCTTCACGTTGAAACGGGCGGCCATTTCGTCTCCGTTGTAACTTGAAAGGTTGTCGTAGAGCGGAAGGTTGTTGCCGGCAATGCAGCGCCCCATCATGGTTGCGTGGGTTGTGAACGTGGTGGCAACCGGAATTCCGGCTTTCTTGATGTGAAGGATACCGGCACCGGTCTGCCATTCATGGAACTGGGCCACTACCTTTTCCCCACCCTTCAGATTGTAGTTCCAGAAACTCTCTATCACGCGCCCGGCCATTATGCCGAACACCGCCGATTCCTTGTAATCCCAGTTGCCTGAGATGGAGTCCACTCCAAAATCCTGCCACATGCGGCCAAGGATGGCATCGGCCTGCGGAAGAGAAGACTTGTAGTCTACAAGGATGGCCACAGGCTTTCCGGGGATATTCCACCGGCCCACCCTGAAACGGAGTCCTTCGGCAAGGGCCGCAGCCTTCCATGAGCGGTAAAGCATGGGGTCTTCCAGGAAATCGGGGTTGCCGGCGCGGTGCATCCATACATCCGGGCCGATGAATATGTGACGCCTCCCAAGCTCTGAGCTCAGGTGGAGGGCCTTTGTGGCGACTACCGTATAAATGCCGCCTACCTTATTGCAAACTTCCCAGCTTACTTCAAATAAATAATCCATCCTCCTAGTCCAAAGCCGCCCGCTTCTCGTCCAGACGGATCTGGAAATCTGAGATTACGTTCATATAGTTAATAAATGCCTCGTACGGGGTGTCGTACGGGTTGAAATACTTGTGTACCTCTCCGTCGGAGAAGAACTTGGTGCACATATAATAGAAGTGGTCGCTCTCCTGAAGGTGGCCCCAGTCCTCATAGAGGTCGGGGTCGTTCACAATTGCAAGCTTCTCCTTCATGGCATACACTTTCTTGAAGGCTTCCTGCTGGAGCTCGTTTCCAAGCCATGCGGTGACGTCACGTTCTTCATCGGCCCAGGAAATTGCATCCTCGACGTCGATGTCAGAGACAGGCTTGTACTTTTTAACCACCTCTGAAGGGGTTGCAAAGCCGAATGTGCCGTCCTTGAGGACTGCGCCGGGAAGAGCCCTCATGAAATCGAAGATGCCGGTTTCTGCGCCCTGGTGCTCTCCAAAGGTCTCGTAGTCCATGAAAAGGTTCACGATGTCGCCATCCTTTGCATTCTCCTTGAGCCAGCCTACATACTGGTCTGCGGTGACATGGTTCTGCGCAAAGCGGAATGCGATGTCGTCGGAGAGGGTGTAGTTGCGGAGAAGGAGTTTCAGGCGGGGCTGGGTGGCACTCGTGTACACAAAGTTAGGGCTCTGCCATCCCATGATGTGGCGTGCACCTTCTGTGAGCATGGTCTTGTAGCCCATCTCATACACAAGTTCACCGATGGAGTTGTTATAAATGAGCTCCGTATTGCGGAAAGCGGTGGGCTTTACGCCGAAGAGTTCCTCGATCTTGGCGGCGTGCTTTGCCACCTGCTGCTTGAACTCGGAGTCTGAGCCAAGCGACGCCAGGGAGTGATAGTAGGTTTCGGCCAAAAACTCCACGCGGCCGGTGGCTGCAAGGGCCTTGAAGCTGTCAATCACCTCAGGAGCGAACCTCTGGAACTGGTCCAGGGCGCTGCCGGAGATGGAGTAAGCAATCTTGAACTTCCCCTTGTTTGCATTGATGAGCTCCAGCATGAGCTGGTTCATGGGAAGGTAGCACTTCTGGGCCACACGGCGCAGGATTGTGCGGTTGGCAAAGTCGTCGTAGTAGTGGGAATCTTTGCCGATATCAAAGAATCTGTACAGGCGGAGCCGGGTGGGCTGATGGACCTGGAAATACAGGCAGATACTCTTTGTTGCCATAATATCTTATTTTACAACTGATTCATAAACTTTCTTAAGCTTGGCGCAAGCGCCGTTCCATTTGAGGGCGTTAACTTCGTCGTAGCCCATGCTAGCGCTGAAGTGTGCCAGGGCGGGATAGCTCAGGAGGCCGTAAATGTCATCGGCCATGGCGTCCACATCCCAGAAGTCTACCTTGAAGGCATATTTCAGGACCTCAGCGGCACCGGACTGCTTGGAGATGATAGACGGAACGCCCGTACGCATTGCCTCAAGAGGGGAAATGCCGAAGGGCTCACTGATGGACGGCATGATGTAAACATCCGAGAGGGCGAACATCTTCTGGACGTCCATGCCCCTCAGGAAGCCTGTGAAGTGGAAACGGTCACTGATGCCAAGGCGCGCAGCGTGGCGGATGGCACGGTTCATCATGTCTCCGCTGCCGGCCATCACAAAGCGTACGTTCTTGGTGCGCTTGAGGACCTTTGCAGCGGCCTCTATGAAGTATTCGGGACCCTTCTGGTAGGTGATTCGGCCAAGGAAGGTAACCACGGGTTCCTTCACTCCGCGCTCTACCTGAAGGTTTTCACGGCCGCTGAAATCCACGGCGTTATGAACCGTCACAACCTTTGCGGGGTCTATTCCGTAGCGGGTGATTACGATGTTGCGGGTAAGGTCGCTCACGGTAACCACTTTGTCGGCCACCTGCATGCCCCTTTGCTCGATTGCAAAGACGCGTGTGTCGATGTTGTCCACGCTGCCACGGTCGAAGGAAGTGGCGTGCACGTGGATAACAAGGGGCTTTCCGGTGAGTTCCTTGGCGGCGATGCCGGCGTAATATGTGAGCCAGTCGTGGGCGTGGATTACGTCAAACTCGTCCTTTCTCTGCATTGCGATTGTGCCGCCCACCATGGCGTAGCGGGCGACCTCCTCCATGAGGTTGGCGCCGTACTTGCCGGAGAACTTGAACTTCTGGCCGTAGCTGATGGAGAAGTCCTTCACCTGGCGCTTCTTCTCATCTTCCACAAGCTTTGAGAACTCTTCAGGGTCTGCGTAAGGAACCATGTTGGAACCAATGTGGATGAACTTTACCTTGTCCAGGAATTCGTCCACGGTTTCCGTGACGGTATCTACTGCAACGTCGGAGGCGTTGATGATAGTTGTGGCGCTCTGGTCTTCATCTCCGGAGGCCGAAGGCATTACGAACAGGGTTTCCACGCCGTTATATGCGAGACCCTTTACAATGCCCTCACAGGCTGTTCCAAGACCGCCTGCGATGTGGGGAGGAAACTCCCATCCAAACATTAGAACTCTCATATTTTACTCCTCCCTGTATTTTTCAATAAGCCAGTTGATATTGAGAAGGGCGGCGGTGGTCATGGCCGAAGAAATGGCGCCGTGGGGCTCGTGGGGCGGATCTCCGTCGTAGAGCTCGCTGAAGCAGCCCACACCGTGCTTGAAGAGGTCTTCGTAGAAGCCTTCGGTGAGCCATTCGGCCCTCTTGATGAAGTTCTTGCCCATCATGTTGAAGCTTGCATAGCAGTACTGTGCAAGGAGGAAGGGCCATGAGCAGCCGTTCATGTAGGCTTCGTCCCTTTGGACCTGATTGCCTTCATAGACGCCCTTGTAGCGGACGTCGCGGGGGCTCAGGGTGCGGATGCCGCGGCGGGTTACAAGTTCTGCGTTCACAACGCGCATGACCTCGCTTACAATTTCGTCGGACACGCAGATATGGTCAAGGGAAACTGCCCAAAGCTGGTTGGGACGGAGCTCAAGGTGCTGGCCGGCGTTGTCCACATAATCGGCCAGGAAGCCCATATCCGCGTTCCAGAAGGTGGGCTGGTAGTTCTTCTCTATGAGTTCCTTTACGGGAGCCCATTTCTTGTAGAAGCTGCCGTTCTTGCGCTCGTTTTCAAGGGCGAAGCAGATGGCGTTGTACCACATGGCGTTGGTTTCCACCTGGTAACCGGCGCGCTCCGTGACAGCCCTGCCATTTATGTAGGCGTTCATCCAGGTAAGGGCCACGCCGTCTTTCTGGGCCCACAGAAGGCCGTTTGGCTGCATGGCTATTTCCTGGCGCACGCCGGGGAGATAACTCTCAATGATAGTCTTCATCACAGGACCGTACTTTTCCCAGACGGCCTTTTTGGATGCGCCGTAGGCAATGTACTGCTGCAGGGTTACGGCCATGTAGAGAGGAGACTCCACCTGGGTTGTGCGGCGGGTGAGGCGCTCCTGGTTGTCTGCGATGAGGTTGTCAAGGATTTCCTCAAATTCCTTGGGGTCGTTGTGGGCATACAGGGTGAGGCCGGCAAGGGAGCCCAAAGTTTCACGGAGAAGGCCGGTATAAAGCCAGCTATATCCCGCCACAATCATCTTTCGGCCGTTATTTTCCCTCACAAGGTAATCCGACGCCCTTACAAGTTGGTCGTGGTAGGATTTGATGGGCGGAATCTTTTCAAGCACGGCGGCAAAGCGGCGCTTGAGGCCGGAAGCGTTGACATTGTCTCCGGCGCAAGCCGAAAAGACAATTGAATCTCCGGATTTCATGTCGATTTCGAAGGTGCCGGGGACAAGAAGGTCTTCGCGGCAGTCGAATCCGCGGCGCATTTCATCTGAGTAGGTGACGCCCTTGTACCACACGGGATTGTGCTTGTAAGAGCTCTGGGCCGAACTTAACTGGAGATTGAGCTCCGGGAAGTCCTCGTAGAGGCAGAATGCGGCGCCGTTTTGAACGGGCTTGAAATCCGTGCGGGCCGCGTCATTTTCTCCGGTAAGCCCGTGGATGTTACGGAAAGCCAGGAAAGGCTTCAGCTCCAGTTTCACTTTTGCGGGAGCGTTCACCAGCTCATAATTAATGAAAAGCTGGCTGGAATCCGGGCTCAGGACAATTTGCTTGCGGAAAACGATTTCTCCGATCTTGTACGTTACCGTAGGGACGGGGTCTGCGTCGAAATCCACAATGTACTTGTGTCCGCGCGGCTCGTAGATGTCTCCGTAGCAGTGGATTCCAAGGTTGAAGCGCTTTCCCCGGAGGGTGAGGCTTTCGTCCAGGGAACTCAGGAGGAGATGCCTGTAACCGCCGAACTTCTCTACCGGTACGGCCAGGAGACCGTGGTAACGCCGCGTGTTGCATGTAACGATGGACGTGTTGCAGTACGCACCGGTCTTGTTCGCCAAGATGATTTCCCGCTTCAGGGAATACTCAAGATTGACGAGTTCCGACTTGTTGAATTTCAGAAAAGCCATAAATATGTCGTTATACTTTCTTTAAAACCATAGCAGTACGGGCCGGCAGATACAACTTCATGGTGTGGTTGTACCCCTGGTTGCCGTTGGGGCATTTCCCGGGCATGGAGATATGATGCTCACCCACTTTAAGACGGGCAAATCCGCCAAAGATCTGCTCATCTGAGTCAAGCACATTCTCATACTCTCCCTCCGGAGCACTGAAGCCATAATCGGCGAATGAGCCATTGGGCGAGAAATTCAGTGCAAAGATACAGTTTTTCCGTAGGAAAATCAATATTTTCTTCTCTTCATCGGCCACAAGGAGCTCCGGGCGGGCGGCAAGGATGCCTTCGGCCCTAAGCAGATGCACCATGGCGGCATCGAAACTGTTCAGCTGGCTGTACCTCAGGAGGGGGTTGTCTACAAGCGACCACTGCCTGCGGGCATATTTGTATGACCAGCCGTTTCCTTCGCGGGGAAAATCTATCCATTCCGGATGGCCGAATTCGTTACCCATGAAGTTCAGGTAACCGTCTCCGGCGGTGCCGGCAGTGGCAAGGCGGATGAGCTTGTGAAGGGCCATACCCCTTTCCACGGCATCGTTTTGGGAGCCCTTGTTCATGGCAAAGTACATCTCCTTGTCCATGAGGCGGAAGATGATGGTCTTGTCCCCAACAAGGGCCTGGTCGTGGCATTCGGCATAGGAGACGGTCTTTTCCTCTGCGCGCTTTCCGGTGAGTTCCCACCAGATTTCGCCCATGCTCCACTGTTCGTCGGAGCGCTCCTTGATCCACTTGATCCAGTGGTCTGCAACGCCCATGGCCATACGGAAATCGAAGCCCACGCCGAAGGCCTCGAAGGGGGCTGCCAGGCCCGCCATGGCCGAAACATCTTCGGCAATGGTTATTCCGGCGGGATTGACCTCCTTCACCAGCATTGAGGCCAGGGCAAGGTAGATTACGGCGTCTTCATCCACTCCGGCGTCGAAGTACAGGCCGTAGTTGCCGAAGTCCTTCCCAAGGCCGTGGTCCCAGTAAATCATGGAGGTTACGCCGTCAAAGCGGAAACCGTCTATGTGGTACTCCTCCATCCAGTATTTGACGTTGGAAAGGAGGAAATAGCGGGTGGCGTCCTTGCCGTAGTCGAAGCACCTGGAGCCCCATGCAGGGTGGTCTCCCTTAGGGCCTGCGTGGAAGTAAAGGTAATCCGTGCCATCAAAAAGGGCCAGGCCTTCGTCAGTGTTCTTGACGCTGTGGCTGTGGACGATGTCCATGATTACGGCAATGCCCTTGCCGTGGGCGTCGTCTACCAGTGCCTTGAATTCATCAGGGGTGCCGAAGCGGGAACTCAAGGCAAAGAAATTGGACACCTGATAGCCGAAGGAGCCGTAATAGGGATGCTCCTGCAGCGCCATTATCTGGATGGTGTCGTAGCCGAGTTTCTTAACGCGAGGAAGGACATCCCGGCGGAATTCCTCGAAGGTGCCCACTTTCTCCTTTTCTGTTGCCATGCCAATGTGGCACTCGTAGATGAAGGGATGGGGGCGCTTGCCGGCATGGCCGTGCTTCCATTTGTAAGGCTTTTCCGGAGCCCATACCTGGGCGCTGAACACCTTTGTGACAGGGTCCTGGACCACGCGGGTGGCGTAGGAGGGGATGCGCTCCCCGCCGCCGCCGGGCCACTCTATGAAGAGTTTATAGAGCTGTCCGTGCCTCAGGAACATCTCAGGGAGGTTTATCTCCCAGTTGCCGGCGCCGGTTGGCTTCAGGGCATAGGCCTCCGTGCGTTTCCAGTTGTTGAAATCACCAATGAGGTATATCTTGTTGGCGTTGGGGGCATATTCACGGAACACCCAGCCGTCTGAGGTGCGGTGGAGGCCATAGTACATGTGGTTGTTCACGGCATCTGTGAGCTTTCCGTCTCCGGCAATGTGCCTGAGAGTTTGCCAAATATGCTCATGCCTTGCATCTATCGCATCTTTGAACGGCATGAGCCAGGGGTCGGTTTCGTAAATCTTTTTCATATTGTCAGTCACGGTCAAGTGAATCAATCTTTTCTTTCACGGTACGGAGGTACTCACGGCACCCCTTGAGAAGCTCCTTGGAGCGCACCACCAGTGCGTCTATGTCGTCCAGTTTGGTCTCTGGGTTCTCCACCTTCTTTGCAATCTCCTCCAGTTCCGCGATTGCCTTTGCGTAATCGAATTTCTGTTCCATTATGCTATGTTAGTTTTAGCGTTATCTATCTTGTCACTGTATATTTCATCTACCTTGGCCGTGAGGGAGCCGTCACTGAAACGCACTCCTATGCGGTCCCCCACCGCCACGCGGTCTACGGTTTTAAGCACCTTGTTGTCCTTGCCCGTTACCAGCACGTAACCAAGGCCGAGTATCTTCCGGGGGTCCGACCCATTGATGAGGGCCTCCTTGAGGGCAAGGTCGGAGAAAGCGGCGCTATGCTTTGAACTGGCGGCAAATTTCACCCTGTGAAGAAGGCCGTCCACAAGCCGCTGGGCCACGGCGAATTTGCCGCCAAGGCCCTTGGAAATTCGGCCGGAAGCAAGCTGCACGGCGCCCTGAACCTCAGAGAACTTCCGGCTGAGGCCAAGACGTACCGCAGCGGCGGCGGAGTCCATTTGACGCGCGGTGCCAGAGTATGAACGCACCAGCCCCACCCTGACATGGCCGAAGACATCGTCAAGGCGTTTTTGGGCCGATGCCAAAAGCTGGGATATCCCCTGCCCTATCCGGGTTTGGATACTGTCCAGGGCATCGTCCTGGGCCATCATGGCATCCAGGAAAAGGTCTGCCAGCGCAGTAGGGGTTTTGACGGAGGCATGGGCCACCATGTCTGCGATATGGACGTCTTTGTCGTGACCGATTGCCGTGACAACCGGGATGGGACATTCGGCAATGGCCACACCAAGTTCATAGCTGTCGAAGCACTGAAGGTCCGTTTCCGAGCCTCCGCCCCTGAGGATAAGTATGGCGTCGTAGCCCTTTTCGGAGGCTTCCAAGAGGGCCGCCATTATGGAAGACGGGGCCTGTTCTCCTTGCATGAGCGCCTCGTAAAGGTCCAGGCAGAACGCATAGCCCTCAGGGTTCTGAAGCAGATGATTGCGGAAATCCTGATAGCCGGCGGCGGTTTTTGATGTGATTACGGCAAGCCTTTGGGGAATGTCCGGGATGGCCAGTTCCTTCTGCATTTCCATGTGACCGCTTTTTTCCAGGCGCTCAATTGCGCGCTTGCGCTCAAGGGCCTGTTCCCCAAGCGTGAATGCGGCATCAATGTCTTCTATGTACAGCGACATCCCGTAAAGCTCACTGAAGGCAACCTGCACCTTCACCAGCACTGTTATGCCGGGCCGAAGTTTTTCTCCGGTGGCCTCCTCAAAATAACGTGTGAGCCTGAGGTAATTCCACTTCCATATCATGGCGCGGGATTCCGCAATGGGCTTGCCGCCCCTTGACTGGGTGAGGCTGAGGTAGCAGTGGCCGTTGCTCCTGGGGCTCCAAGAGGCGATTTCGGCCTTTACCCAGTACCTACCCGGGAAAGCCTCTGCAACTCCCTCTTTGATGCGGGTTTGCAGTTCCAGAAGTTCAATATATTCCCTCTCATCCATACTCTACAAAGATAACAATTTATTCCCTCATTCCGAACACCCCGGCACTTTTTTTCCTCTCCCCATCCTGCCCAATAACCCCCTGACACTCAGCCACATACACACAATCGGGTGCACCTGCAAGTGCACCCGACCATACGCAACTCTCTATGTATCAGCAACTTCCGCACCAGCGAAAATATTCAGTAAGTAGTTACGCCAACCCCGGGCGGCAGGGCTTGCCGATTGACTCGCGGTAGAAGTAGTAGAGTTCCTCCGTGGCAAGGGCCATCTTGGTTACGGAGAAATCGGAGTCGTATGGATAGGTGTACCAGGTGTCCTGGAGCGTATTGAGGTCTACGCAGTCTCCGTATTTGCCAAGATATTCATACTCAATGTGGCAGGAGTAAAGGGAAGGGACCGGCAGAACCATCTCGAAGGGGTCTCCATCCACGTCGGTGCCCCACACCCTGAAGCCGTTGGAGTCGTGGATCATCTTGCCGTCGCCAAGCCTGATGAACCTGAGGGCATTTGGAAGCGAGTACACGTGGACTGGGAGTTCTCCGGTCGAGTACCTGCCTTCCCGGACTTCGGCGCGGACATTTGAGCGTTCCCACTCGTACCAATCCGGGATGTGGTGGAATTCAGTGTCTCCTTCAAGGGCGCGGAGCTCCCCAAGTTCCGTCATCTCCCACTCCTTGCCGCAGTGATTGCACCAGAGCATGGAGCCGCGGGTGCTCATGTGGTATTCCGTTCCGCAGTGAGGGCACTGATACAGAACTTTTTGCAGGCCTTCGGCACGCTTTTCATAAGGCGTGAGTATGCCACGCTCCTTCTGCCAGGCAAAGTCGTCGTACTGGAAGGCTTCCACTATCTTGTCATTGATTTCATCCACGGTGGCGGCCTCAAGCTGCTCCGGGGTGAAAAGGAGGGAAAAATCGGCCTCCGTGGGCTTTACGCCACGGCTGTGGAGGTTCCAGAAGGGGGAGTTCACGTGATGCCCGTGGCAGATGAGTGACGCAACCGGCGCCTTCATCATCTTGCACAGTTTTCCGATAGATGCCGGGAGCACGGCGGTGGTGCCGCAGAGCGAATACCTGGCCTCCGGATAAACCACGGCAATATCCTTGTTGTCCAGCACTTTACGAAGCTGGCGCACCAGCACGGTGTCATTGGTGAACTTACGCTTGCAGATGCAGCCCACATTCCTCAGGAGCCATTCACGGCCGATGAAACCGTCTATTGCCACCACATAGTTTGCCCTGTTGGGGTAAATGATCTGGGTGGCAACCTTGAAATCCATGAAGGCGTTGTGATTGCAAAGGAGGATGTACGGAGGTTTAAGGCCTTCCGTACCGTGGCGGCGGATTATGGGCTTGTGAAGCAGCATGTCCGGCCAGCTGAGGAGCTTTGTAATGGGCTTCAAGTACCATCTGGTACGGATAGGGTCCCTGGCCATGTCGAATCTGGGAATAGTTTTTTTCATTGCAAGGCGGTTTGTAACTGCAAGTTAGTAAAAAAAAGGCTATCTTTGCAAGAGAAGTGAATTATTTTTTAAAAAGTCATAGTGATATGGGTGCTTTTGATGCAAAAAGAGTAAAGGACGCTTGTATTCAATGGATTAGGGACTGGTTCGAGGAAAACGGTCCGGGATGTAACGCCGTGCTGGGCATTTCCGGCGGCAAGGACAGCAGCGTCTGCGCGGCGCTCTGTGTGGAAGCCCTTGGGAAAGACCGCGTAATAGGAGTTACCATGCCCAACGGCGTCCAGCCGGATATTGCCGATTCCATCAAACTGATAAATCACCTGGGAATCAAGCGCTACGACATCAATATCGGCGCCGCCTTCGATGCCCTTATGAGTGAAGTTGAGGCAAAACTTGGATCTTCGGCCTCTGACCAAACCCGTATCAACATGGCCCCGCGCCTCAGGATGACGGCCGTGTATGCAGTCTCGCAGTCAAACAACGGGCGCGTGGTCAACACCTGCAACCTCTCTGAAGACTGGGTAGGCTACAGCACCCGCTGGGGAGACGCCGCCGGAGATTTTTCCCCGCTTGGCGGGCTCACCGTGGCCGAAGTCCTGGAAGTGGGCATGGAACTCGGCCTCCCTGAAGACCTTGTGAAGAAAACGCCGTCGGACGGCCTCTGCGGTAAAACCGACGAAGACAACCTGGGCTTCACCTATGCGGTTCTTGACAAGTACATCCGCACCGGCGTATGCGAGGACCCTGCCACCAAGGCCCTCATAGACCGCAAGCACGTGATGAACCTGTTCAAACTGAAGCCCATCCCTCACTTTGAGCCGGAATTGTAGACTTCCGCTGACGCTGGAGTGATTATTTGGCGCGGGTGTAAACCTGTATAGGGCAGCCTTCGAAGTCGAAGTGCTCACGGAGCTTGTTCTCCAGGAAGCGCTTGTAGGGGTCTTTCACCCACTGGGGCAGGTTGCAGAAGAAGGCAAACTGCGGGGTGCGGGTGGGAAGCTGCGTCACGTATTTGATCTTGATGTACTTGCCCTTCCATGCCGGCGGCGGGTAGTTCTCGATTTCCGGCAGCATGGCATCGTTGAGGGCCGATGTAGGTATCTTTCGGCCCATATTCTCCGCCACATGCGCAGCGGCGTCCAGGACGTCCAGGATGCGCTGCTTCTCAAGCACGGAGGTGAAGATGATGGGGATGTCGTTGAAGGGAGCCAGGCGGGCCTTCAGGTTTTCCGTGTACTCCTTCATTGTGTTCACGTCCTTTTCAAAGAGGTCCCACTTGTTCACCACTATCACGCAGCCCTTGCGGTTTTTCTGGATTACGTTGAAGATGTTCATGTCCTGAGCCTCCATACCAAGGTTGGCGTCTATCATGAGGATGCATACATCCGAGTGCTCAATTGTGCGCATGGCCCTCATGACGGAGTAGAACTCGAGGTCCTCGGTCACCTTTCCCCTTTTACGCATGCCGGCGGTATCCACAATCATGAATTCATGGCCGAACTTGTTGTAATAGGTGGAGATGGAGTCACGGGTGGTACCCGCCACCGGCGTGACGATGTTCCTCTCCTCCCCAAGAAGGGCGTTTGTGAGGGAACTCTTTCCAACGTTGGGGCGGCCCACGATGGCAATGTGAGGGAGGTCTGAGTGGTCATCTTCGGCCGAATCTTCCTCAGGGAGAACGCGAAGGACTTCGTCCAGAAGATCCCCGGTACCGGAGCCGTTTGCGGCCGAAATACTCCAGACCTCTCCAAGGCCAAGGCCGTAGAAGTCAAAGGCGTCGTACATCTTGTCGCCGGTATCCACCTTGTTCACGCAAAGGATTACAGGCTTCTTGCTGCGCCGGAGGATGTCGGCGATCTCACTGTCATAATCCGTGATGCCGGTTGCGGCCTCGCACATGAAAAGGATGGCATCGGCCTCCTCTATGGCTATTGCCACCTGACGGCGGATGGCGCCCTCAAAGACGTCGTCTGAATTGCTGGTATATCCGCCGGTATCCACCACGGAGAACTCACGGCCGCACCATTCGCATTTGCCGTAATGGCGGTCACGGGTTACACCCGCGGTTTCGTCTACAATTGCCTGACGCATCCCGACCAGGCGGTTGAAAAGCGTTGATTTTCCTACGTTCGGTCTCCCGACTATCGCTACTAATGCCATAAATTAATGTTTTTCAAGTGTGTAAAGCCCGCATGACTTACATGCATCCGTGTATTCGCCACTGCAGTGCTCGGGGGTTTTGCCGCCTCTTTTCTGCGCTGCCAGCATTTCAAGTTCCTCCTGTTTGGCGCACTTGATTCCCCTTTTTCTCATTTCCGGGTTGGTGGAAATTTCCCCGTCCGGGAAAGGACGGTGGAAGAAAAAGATGTTTACGCCAAGCAGGAGAACTGCCAGGCCCACAAAGACAAGTGCTGCCAGGAAGGTTTTCACTTTTACAGGGGGAATTCGGAGGAAATGGGCTGATAATTATATACGCGGAGTATCATCCTGGCGAAAGTTTCGGCCAGTGACACTACCCTGAACTTGCCCTGAAGGTGCTCCTGCGCGGGATCCAGGGGAATTGTATCCGTTACATACACCTCACTGAGGGCGCTCTTGTCTATTCTTTCATAGGCCGGGCCGGAGAGCACGGGATGCGTTGCAAATGCACGCACGCTGTTGGCGCCGCGCTTAAGGAGCTCGTTGGCGGCTTCCGTAAGGGTGCCGGCGGTGTCTATGATGTCGTCGATGATGACTATGTCTCGGCCTTCAACCTCTCCGATAGGCTGGATGCGCTCCACCACGTTTGCCTTTGCGCGGGTTTTGTGGCATATCACGACCGGGGTATGGAGGTATTTGGCATAGGAGTGGACCCTCTTGGCGCCGCCCATGTCAGGGGCTGCAAGGGTGAGGGTGTCCTTGTACTTGCGCTGGAGTTTCTTGAGGATGTCAAGGAAGTCGTAGCTGGCATAGAGGTGATTCACGGGCATGTCGAAGAAGCCCTGGATCTGGTCTGCGTGGAGGTCGCAGGTCATGACGGCGTCTGCTCCGGCCACCTTGAGCATGTTTGCCACAAGCTTTGCGCCGATTGAGGTACGGGGCTTGTCCTTGCGATCCTGGCGTGCCCAGCCATAATAAGGAATCACTGCAATAACTCTGTCGGCGGATGCCCTTTTGGCGGCATCTATGGACAGGAGCAGTTCCATAAGGTTGTCAGAGCTGGGGAAGGTGGACTGAATGATAAAACATGTGGCTCCGCGCACACTCTCCTGGAAATACGGCTGGAATTCGCCGTCACTGAAACGGGCTGTCTCCAGAGGGCCTAAGGCAACCTCCGGATCTTCGGGAGATTTCATGCGATTCATCGCATCAACTACTTTCTCGGCGAAATACCGGGAAGCATCACAGGTAAATAGCGCCAGACGGTGCTCGTGAATGTTACTTATCATAGTGTTTTCAGAATAGAGCCAATGTAACCAAGGATTTCTTCCTTGCCGGTGCCATTTGCCGAAGAACTCACAAAGCACGGCGGAAGTTCTTCCCATTCTTCCAGAAGGCGTCCTTTGTCCTTGAGGATTTGGGCGCCGAGGGCCTCCGGGCCAAGTTTATCGGCCTTTGTAAAGATTATGCCGAAGGGAATCCCCTTCTCCCCTAGTTCACGGATGAACCGGAGGTCCACCTCCTGGAGGTCGTGGCGGCAGTCTATGAGGACCATGAGCATGACAAGCTCCATGGAATTGTTGATGTAATCCCAGATTATGTGCCGAAGCTTTGCGCGTTCCTTGTCCGGAAGCTTTGCATAGCCGTAACCGGGAAGATCCACAAGATACCAGTTGTCGTTGATGAGGAAGTGGTTGACAAGCTGGGTTTTGCCGGGAGTCTGGGATGTCTTGGCAAGCTTTGAGTTACCCGTAAGCATGTTGATGAGGGAACTCTTGCCCACATTTGAGCGGCCGATGAATGCGAACTCCGGCGCCTTGAGGGCAGGCTTGCCGCCCACCTTTGTGCTGCTTCCGGAAAACTCTGCCTTTGTGATTTTCATAGCCCTCTTTTAAAAGACACACAAAGATACAAATAATATTTTGCGAAAAAAAGCTAACTTTGCCTTATGGAGCAAGAAGAAAAATTCATGAGAGAGGCTTTGCGTGAAGCCCGCGCCGCACTTGAAGACGGCGAAATCCCAATTGGAGCCGTTGTGGTGTGGAAAGGCCGGATCATCGGCCGGGGCCATAACGAGACCGAAAAACTCCGTGACACCACGGCCCACGCAGAGATGATTGCCATTACCGCCGCCAGCCAGGCCATAGGTGGCAAATACCTCACAGACTGCACGTTATACGTTACGGTAGAGCCCTGCCCCATGTGCGCCGGCGCCCTTGCCTGGTCCCAGGTGGGCCACATTGTCTATGGCGCCCCGGACCCCCGCCGCGGCTACTCCCTGTTCCAGCCCTCCCTGCTCCATCCCAAAACGGAAGTCACCGGCGGCATCCTTCAAGAAGAGTGCTCCGCGCTCATGGTGGAATTTTTTAAAAGCAAAAGATAATGAAAGGCATACACATTTTCCTTGCCGACGGCTTCGAGGACATGGAAGCCCTGGCAACCCGTGACATTCTTCTCCGTGGCGGAGTTCCGGTAGTAACCGTATCAATCTCAGACGACTATCTTGTGGAAAGTTCCCATGGCCTGCAGGTTACCGCTGACACTTCCTGGCGGGACCTTGAAGTGATGGAGCCCGGCACCGATGCTTCAGACGTTATGATCTTCCCCGGCGGCATGCCCGGTTCACGCAACCTTGCAGAGCACAAGGAGCTCATGGAAATCCTTCAGGACCACTGGAGCCGCGGAGGCTCCGTTGCGGCCATTTGCGCGGCCCCCGGCCTTGTGGTTTCAAAGCTTCCCGGCCTTTCCGGCCGAAATTTCACCTGCTTCGACGGCTTTGAAGACGCCCTTATAAAGGCCGGTGCCGTTTACACCCCCGAAGGCACGGTTACTGACGGCAATCTCATCACCGGCCGCGGAGCCGGCTGGGCCGTTGAATTCGGCCTTGCAATCCTAAGCTATCTGAAGGGCCCCGAAGCCGCCGCCAAAGTGAAGGCCGGGCTCATGCTCTGACCCTCCCCCGCTCTATTGTAATGCCGAGGCGGTGTGGGTTAACCGCCTTATTATCAGCTGTTTATAGAGTTATTTGGGATTACTTTTAATCCCAAATAACTCTATAAACGCTTATGTATCAACACTTTAACTGGAACCATGCTTACTCCAGGCGTGGACTTGGTCCACGCCATGTTTAGACCTAGTCCACGGTGTGTTTGGACTTGGTCCACGGTGTGAGGGCACGGCATTACACAAAAACGCGTGTTTTTGCGTAACCAAAAGCCTTTTAGGCCGCCCGTTACGCAAAAATGGCCGTTTTTGTGTAAACAACTGCCCCACTGTAAGACATGGGTACTATATACTTAAGCGCTGTTAATTCCGCCTGTTTGCCACAGAAATGTAATATAGCAGCGTTGCAAGGGATCCAAGCGCTGCAATGACGTAGGTGTAGGCCGCCCATTTGAGGGCATCGGCCGCCATGGGCTTGGTTTCATAGCCCACTATGCCGGCGCCTTCAAGCCACTGTACGGCACGGGCGCTGGCGTTTATTTCTACTGGCAGCGTCACAAAGCTGAACAGCGTTGAAAGGGCAAAGAGGCCAATCCCGAACCAAAGCAGCTGCGGGAAGATATTGATAAGCAGCACCCCTGCCAGAAGCACCCAGGACACAATATTGTTGGAAAATGATACCACCGGAACCAGGGCCGAACGCATGCGCAGCCAGGCATATCCGGTAGCGTGCTGTACCACATGGCCGCACTCATGGGCTGCAACTGCCGCCGCGGCAACTGACCTTCCGTAGTAGACATCCTTGCTGAGATTCACCGTACGGGTTGTGGGGTCATAGTGGTCTGTGAGTTTTCCGTCAATGGACACAATGGAAACGTCCCGGATTCCGTGCGCGGCAAGCATCCGGGATGCTACTTCGGCACCGGATATGGACAGGGGAACTTCCGAGTATTTTGCAAAGCGACGCTGAAGCATACCCTGGATGAGCATGCTTGCAACCATCACCGCGATCATGATAATCCAAATAGCTGTAGTTGACATAGTACTTAGTTATTGAACCGGACAAAACCACTGCAAACGCAGGGCCACCAGCCACAAATTTACATTTTTATGCCGAAATGTCACAGGGAAATGTTATTTTTGCACTGCAAAACGGACAATATGCGTGTAATTGAGGATGATTTTTCCCGTTTGGAGCTTAATCTGAATGCCACGGTAGGCAACTATCGTTATTTCCGCTCCCTTCTTAAACCAGAGACCAAACTTCTTGTTCTGGTCAAGGCCAACGCGTATGGTCACGGTGCAGTTGAGTTTGCAGCCATGATGCAGCGCGCAGGAGCCGACTACCTTGCAGTAGCATACCCTGTAGAGGGCCTTGAGCTCCGCCGTAACGGTATTTCGCTGCCAATCCTTGTCCTCACCGCAGGCACTGATTTCTTCCCGGAAATCATAGAAACCCGCATGGAGCCCTCCATCCCCAATCTCTATTCACTTAAAAAACTGGTTGGAGTACTTCGTGAAAAAGGCCTTAAAGACTACCCCGTCCACATTAAACTGGATACCGGCATGCACCGTCTTGGTTTCATGACGGAAGAACTCCCGGAACTAATAGATTATCTCAAAAAGACCCCGGAGGTAAAGGTCAAGGGATTGTTCTCCCACCTTTGCGTGGCCGAAGACCCTGAGCAGGATTCTTTTACACTTGGCCAGATAGAACTTTTCCAGAAAAACACGGAGTCCGTTGCCGCCGGCATAGGCTATATGCCCATGAGGCACATCCTCAACAGTGCCGGTATAGAGCGTTTTGCCCAGTACCAGTTTGACATGGTGAGGCTGGGAATCGGCATATACGGAATAAGCGCCCTCCCCGGAAAACGCCTTGAACCCGTGGCCTCTCTCAAGTGCAAGATACTGCAGATTAAGCAGTTGGGACCGGAAGATACCGTTGGTTATGGCAGGTGGGGCCACGCCCATGAAGGCACTGTGATAGCCACCATTCCAGTTGGCTACGCAGACGGCATAGACCGCCACCTTGGCCGTGGCGCGGCATCGTTCTCAGTCAACGGTCACCGGGCGCCCACTATCGGCAACATTTGCATGGACATGTGCATGCTGGATGTCACAGGCATCCAGGCTGCACCCGGAGACACCGTTACCATTTTCGGCCAAGACCCTCACGTTGAGGAACTTGCCGATATCCTCGGTACTATTCCCTACGAAATCCTTGTATCCGTTCCCCGCCGCATTCACAGGCTGGTGGTTCGTTAGCCTCCACCCTACCGGCATTACAATAGAGGGGGCCCAAAAAAGGGGGAGAAACTACTCCAGTTTCTCCCCTTTTTCATTGAACAATTCATTTTGCAGTACTGAATAGTCCGTAACTTCCTCCAGTTCCAGTTTTACCTTGTAGCGCTTGCGCCACTTGGTGAGATATGAACTGAACAGTCCCCTCTTGAGATAGGCCCCAAGGATGGGGCTGGTCTTCAGCGTAATGGACCTGACACCTTTTTCTATGACGTAGAAGGCAATCTTTCTTTCAATTTCCTCATCAATCACGGCGCTGGAGTGGATCTTGCCTGTGCCATGGCACACGGGACACTGCTCTGCGGTGTTGATTTCCGTCACGGGCCTTATCCGCTGCCGGGTTATCTGCATAAGCCCGAACTTTGTGAGCGGGAGCACGTTGTGCTTGGCCCTGTCATCTTCCATAAGCTCCTGCATGTATTTGTGGAGGGCGTTCTTGTGATCCTGGGTTTCCATGTCTATGAAGTCCACAATCACTATTCCTCCCATATCGCGGAGCCTTAACTGGCGCGCTATTTCCTCTGCGGCTATCTTGTTTACCTCGAAGGAGTTTTCCTCCTGGTCCGAGGTTTTGGTGCGGATACCGCTGTTTACGTCTATGACGTTAAGCGCCTCTGTGGTTTCAATTACCAGGTATGCGCCCTGTCTCATGGGTACCACCTTGCCGAAGGAGCCCTTGATTTGCCTTGTGACCTCAAAATGGTCAAAGATGGGCTGTTTGCCTTCATAGAGGTGAACTATCTTCTCCTGCTCCGGGGATATCAGTGATACATATTTGCGGGTTTCTTCGGCCACACGTTCGTCGTTGATCCAGATATTGGAGAACGAGTCGTTGAGAAGGTCCCGGAGGACCGTTGTGGTTTTGCTGTATTCCGTAAATAGGAGCTGGACGGTTTTGGACGCGGCAATCTTCTTCCAGGAACTTTCCCATTTCTCTATGAGGGACTCGGTCTCGCCGACAAGCGTGGCTGCGTTTTTGCCCTCTGCGGCGGTACGGATGATTGCACCGTAGTTTTTGGGGAGAATGCTCCCGACCAGTGTCTCAAGTCTACGTTTCTCTTCCTTCGAGGCAATCTTCTGGGAGACTGACACTTTTGATGCGAAGGGGAGAAGTACTATGTTTCTTCCTGCCAATGAAATTTCCGCGGTAAGCCGAGACCCTTTTGTGGATATGGGTTCCTTGACAATCTGGGCTATTATCATCTGCCCCGGCCTGAGGTATTCCTCAATTCGGCCTTCCTTGGGGAGAGGATCTCCTGTCTTGATTCCTGAGTACAGGTCCTTGAGATTGGTGTTCTGGTTGGATTCCCGTACAAATTGGTCGAAGGCGTTGAAATAAAGCCCAAGGTCCAGGTAATGGATGAAGGCCTCTTTTTTGTCGCCGATATCCACGAAGGCAGCGTTGAGGTTGGGGAGGATCTTCTTCACCTTTCCAAGGTGAACGTCTCCAACCGTAAACTTGTTCCCAACGCTGGACTCGGTTGAGTACTCTATCAGCCGGTGATTCTCCATCAGGGCGATATGTACGTCCGTTGACGCGACGTCAACAATCAAATCCTTGTCCGGTTTGGTTTGACCTTCCATTTGGAAATTACTATGGTTTAAAACAAGGGCCCGCGAATCACTCCGTTAGGCCCTTTACTTTGAAAGAAGTAACTTACTTCTTCTTGTGGCGATTCTTGCGCAAACGCTTTTTACGCTTGTGCGTTGCCATCTTGTGCCGTTTATGCTTTTTACCGTTAGGCATAATAAAATGGTTGTTTAAAAATTATTTCTCCTTAACTGCATTAACGAAAGTCTTCGCAGGCTTGAAAGCAGGAATGTCGTGGGCGGGGATGGTCATGGTAGTTTTGCGGGTGATGTTGCGTGCTGCCTTCTGGGCGCGGTGCTTGATGATGAAGCTGCCGAAGCCGCGAAGATACACGGGGTTACCTGCAATAAGAGACTCTTTTACAACATCTGTAAAGTTCTCAATGACAGCCAAAACCGTTGTCTTTTCAATTCCTGTAGCCTTTGCTACTTCGTTTACAATCTCTGCTTTAGTCATAGTTATTAAGTTTTAATTAAGGAACCCTTAAGAAAATCTCCGCAAAAGTAGGTGTTTTTTTCTAAAAATCAAAATGATACCTGAAAAAATCGCATTGGCACGGAGATTGACCATATATATACCATTAATATTATATGACATTTTGGCAGTTGATATGAAAATACAAGATATGCTAAGCGCCGCGCAAGGTGTGGAAGTGAACATCATGCCGGTTGTGGGTGACGCCGGCTCACTGAATTTCAATCCCGCGGAAATTCCTCCGTCAATCCCCCTGTTGCCACTGAGGAACGCCATCGTGTTCCCCGGAACGGTGTTTCCTGTAACCGTAGGAAGGGAAAAGTCAATCAAGCTTGTAGAGGCGGTGGAGTCCGGCAGCGGCTGGCTTGCGGCAGTCCCCCAGATGGATGTTGCCGTGGAAGAGCCCACCGAAAGCGACCTTGCACCCCGCGGCACCGTCTGCAAGCTCATCAAGACCCTGGAGATGCCAGACGGCACGGTGACGGCTATCCTTCAAGGCGCATCCCTGTGCCGTGTGGAAGAGGTTGTCAGCTACGACCCCTACATCACCGCCCGCATAACCTGCATCGAAGAATTCGTCCCGCAGGATGCCGATGAAAAAGAGCTTCACGTGCTCTCCGAATCCCTCAAGGAAAAATCGGCCACAATTGTAAAGACCTCTTCATTTGCACCCAAGGAGGCCGTGGGGGCCCTGAGGAGCATTGACAACTTCCATTTCCTGGTGAACTTCATAGCCACCACCATAGAAACCGAGAACTTCTCTGAAAGGGCTGCCCTGCTGGACACGGAGGACATCTACATCAGGGGCCTCAACCTCCTGAAAGTGCTTGACACCCAGATCCAGCTCATCCAGATAAAGCAGGAGATCAACCAGAAGGTAAAAACCGACATCGACCAGCAGCAGAGGGAGTACTACCTCAACAACCAGCTGCGCACCATCCAGGAAGAACTTGGCATGGACGAAGGCGAGGAAATGGAGAAGATGCGCAAGCGGGCCGATGAAAAGAAGTGGTCAAAGGAGGTGAGAGCCATCTTCGACAAAGAGATGAACCGCCTGGAGAAATTCAACCCCACTTCCCCGGACTACTCCATCCAGCTCAACTTCCTGCAGTTCATGCTGGACCTCCCCTGGGGAGAGATGTCCGACGACAACCTTGACCTAGGAAACGCCCAGAACGTGCTTGACGAAGACCACTTCGGCCTTGACGAGGTAAAAGAGCGCATCATAGAGTACCTTGCCGTGCTCAAGCTCAAGGGCAACATGAAATCCCCCATCCTTTGCCTGTGGGGCCCTCCCGGAGTTGGAAAAACCTCTCTTGGAAAGTCCGTTGCAAGGGCTCTTGGCCGAAAATACATCCGTATCTCCCTTGGCGGCATGCACGACGAAGCCGAAATCCGCGGTCACCGCAAGACCTATGTGGGTGCGCTTCCGGGCCGAATCCTGAGCGGCATCCAAAGGGCCGGGACCTCCAACCCAGTGATTGTGCTGGACGAGATTGACAAACTGTCACAGGATTTCAAGGGAGACCCTTCAAGCGCCCTTCTGGAAGCCCTTGACCCCGAGCAAAACAGCACCTTCCACGACAACTACCTGGACATTGACTACGACCTCTCCAACGTCCTTTTCATCACCACGGCAAACGGGATAGGCACCATCCAGCCCGCCCTCAGGGACCGTATGGAAATGATCAACGTCTCAGGTTATCTTGCCGAAGAAAAACTCCAGATCGCCCGCCGCTACCTTCTGCCCAAACAGCTCCAGGAGCACGGCCTGAAGGCCGACGAACTTGAAATAACGGACGAAGCCCTTGCCGAAATAGTAGACAGGTACACCCACGAAAGCGGCGTCCGCGGCCTTGAAAAGCAGATTGCAAAGATAGCCCGCGTCACGGCCAAGAAGATTGCCCTTGGGCAGGAGTTCCCCCGCGTAATAGAGCCCTCACACCTGAGGGAATACCTGGGCCTTCCCACCTCATTCCACGACGATGTCAAGGGTAATGAAGGCGCCGGCGTGGTGACAGGCCTTGCCTGGACCGAAATGGGCGGAGAGATCCTCTTTGTGGAGAGCCAGGTCTCTGAAGGAAAGGGCAACCTTTCCATGACCGGAAACCTTGGAGACGTAATGAAAGAAAGCGCCCAGATAGCCTGGCAGTACATCAAGGCCCACCCGGAGCTTGCCGGAACCACCACCGCGGAGTTCATGAAGAAGGACATCCACGTCCATGTTCCCGAGGGAGCAGTGCCGAAGGACGGGCCATCGGCCGGCATCACCCTTGTGAGTTCCATGGTTTCCGCCCTCCGCGGCCAAGCCCCTAAACAGGGCTATGCCATGACCGGAGAAATGACCCTGAGAGGCCGTGTACTCCCCGTTGGCGGCATCAAGGAGAAAATCCTTGCGGCCAAGCGCGCGGGCGTACATACCATAATTATTTCCGAGGAAAACAAAAAAGATGTTGAAGATATAAAGGAAATTTACATAAAAGGTCTTACCTTTGTCTATGTGAAGACTATTGCCGATGTAATTGCGGCAATCTTTTAGACAATGGACGTAAAGATAGAACAAAGCTGGAAAAGCGCACTTGCAGAGGAGTTCGGGAAACCGTACTTTGAGTCCTTGGTGCGCTTTCTTCATGCCCAAAAGGCTGCCGGAAAGGTAATCTATCCGCCCGGAAGCCTCATCTTCAATGCCTTCAACCTCACTCCCCTGCCGGATGTAAAGGTGGTCATAATCGGCCAGGACCCTTATCACGGGCCCGGACAGGCCATGGGGCTTTCTTTCTCCGTTCCGGACGGCATTCCCGCTCCCCCGTCCCTGAAGAATATCTTCCATGAAATTGAGACGGACCTTGGCGTCAAGATGAGCGGCAGGCCGAATCTTGAAGCCTGGGCACGCCAGGGGGTGTTGCTCCTCAATAGCGTCCTCACCGTGGAGGCAGGGCAGCCAACCTCCCACAGCCGCATTGGATGGATGGAGTTCACAGACGCCGTAATCCGCACGCTTTCAGAGCGTCGGAACGGGCTTGTGTTCCTTTTGTGGGGAAGGTTCGCCCAGGAAAAGCAGGCCCTCATAGACACCTCCAAGCACTACGTCCTTACGGCGGCGCATCCATCTCCCCTGGCCCGCGGGGCCTTCTTCGGCTGCAGGCATTTCTCACGCACTAACCAGATACTTGTTTCAGAGGGCCTTGAGCCCATACAATGGCAACTATGAACCGCATAGCACTATTCCCCGGATCCTTCGACCCCTTCACCGCAGGTCACCTCAACATCCTCATGCGCGCGCTCACAATGTTCGATGAAGTTGTGGTGGCAGTTGGCATAAACCAGGACAAACGCGGCTTTTTTGAGATGCAAAAGAGGCTGGATATCATTGGTCAGGCAACGGCCGGTATCAAGGGCGTGTCCGTGATTCAGTACGACACCCTTACCGTGGATTTGTGCAAGAAGCTTGGAATCAATCACATAGTCAGGGGCGTCCGCAACATGATAGACTTTGAGACGGAGCGTTCCATCGCAGACGCCAACCGCCGTCTGGCCCCTGAAATAGAGACAATAATAATCCCTACGGCGCAGGAGTTTGCGCACATCTCATCTTCGGCCGTGAGGGATATCCTAAAACATGGCGGAGACTATTCCGCCTTTATTCCCAAGGGGGTGAAGCTATGAAAAAGCTGGTTCTTTTCTTTTTAGGCGTTCTTCTTTGCACCGGCGCTTTTGCCCAGAAGGATTCCTATCCGGAACTCGGGGCAAAGCTTGAGCAGTATTTCGCTGCCCTTGCCGGAGAGCCTGCGGCCGTGCAGAACTCCGAATGCGACTTCCTCATCGAATCCTGCCAGGATTCCCTTGTGAGGCAGTATGTCGCGCTTAAGATCTACGACCATTACCTGAAGTCCAAGATCATGGGCGACGACGCCGTGGCGGTGCACATTGCCCAAAAATGGCTTGTTTCCGGGAAGGTTCCCATGAACTCTGAGGAAGACCTCAGGAACGCCGACATCTACGTTACGTTCAACAAGTCTTCGCTCATAGGGTCCAAGGCCCCGGAGGCCGTTCTCAAAGACCGTTCGGGCGCCACCGTCCGCGTTCCCGTCAAGGGAGAGTACACGGTGCTATATTTCTATGCACCGGACTGCGCCACCTGCAAGGCCGAAACAAAGGCTCTCCAGACACTTATAGATTCAGGTGAGTACCCTTTCAAGCTGGTTGCCGTAAACGTGAACGACCCCGGCGACGACGAAATGTGGCAGATGAATTACGGGGTTCTCAAAACGCCGTGGATGTTCCTCATCGGCCCTTCCGGGAATATCATAGGGCGTGGCCTTGACACTCCGGCGCTGAAGATTCTCCTTGCGCGGGAGTTCTCTTCCGGGAAATACACCTACGGCTCAGACCTCCAGATGGAGCGTTATACCCAGCTCTTCAGCGCCTACGGGGACACCCTGAAGGTTTCAGATGTGCTTGACGTAGCCGATTACCTTGCCGCACGCACCTTCGGCGAAGGAGACATAGATTCTTTCAAGCAGGTGGAGGGAGACCTTCTGTACTACCTCTCGCAGCAGTATACTGAGCCTTACAGGGATGCAATCATCCCGTTCACAGAGAAATACCTTGGGGTAAAGGATGTCTGGACTTCGGCCGCAGATACCGCCAACGTGCTTTCCTTTGGGAAATTCCTAACTGAACTTGTCTCACGCACTCCTGTTGGGACCCGTATCCCGGATCTCAAGGTCCCCGGCACCCTCCGCCGCAAAAAATGCCTGTTTGCAAAGGAGTCCAAGGAAGGCGTGTTTCCCCTTCGGAAACTCCGCGGAAAACCCGGATATGTGGTGTTCTACACCGGCGGCTGCTCTTCGTGCACCAAGACCTTGGATGAAGTTTCGGCCGTTATTGCCTCCCAAAAACGCGCGCGGGTGCTTCTTGTGGACATGGACGCCATCATGGCCGATGACCCTGCGCTGGCCGAAACCCTTCTCGAGACCTTCGACCTAACGGCAATGCCGTTTGTGCTGGAGCTGGACCGGAAAGGATACATTACCCACAGGTATGTGGATTTAAGCAAATTGTGAGATGCCGCGCCGAAAGAAAATACCGGGCGTGGATCCCGAGTACCTCATAAAGCAGAAACAGATGCTGCTGCGCCGCAACCGCCACGTACTGCTTTTCAACGACTCCGAGATGGCAGCCATAGACGAATACTGTTCACGCTTCGGCGTTCACTCCCGCAGCGCCCTGTTCCGGGAAGCCATCATGACAAAAGTTCTCTCAGAGCTTGAGGAGAACCATCCTACTTTGTTCTAGATATATTGTTTTGCAAAACATGGACAACTACAGGCAAATAGACCTTTCGGCCTGGACAAAAACAGGCGAAGGTGGTAATGGCGTCACCTATGAGAACCCGGAGTTGCCGGATGTACTCCTGAAGATTAACAAGGCAGGGCTCAATAACCTTGAAACGGTCAAGAGCGAATATGACCAGTCCACTTCCGTGGCGGCCCTTGGCATAAGTACGCCCGGGATGAATGAGATTGTGCGTGTGGGAGACGCCTACGCCACCATCATGGAGCGCATCAAGGACAAGAAGTCCATCTTCCGGATTTGCCACGATGAGCCCGGGCGCATAGAGGAGATGGCCCGCCTTTTCTGCCGTCTTGGAAAGGAACTCTGGGCTACGCCTTGCAATGCTTCGACATTTCCAGGCCGAAAGAAAACGGCGCTGGAAGGGCTTAGGGCATCCTCGTTTTTCGGCAAAAAGAACATTGAAACCCTCCGTGCCTTCATAGAGGCCGTGCCGGAGAGCTCCGGCTGCGTACACGGAGACTTCCAGCCCGGGAATGTCATAGTGTCCGGAGACAAGTATTACTGGATAGACCTCGGGCGGTTCTCTTGGGGGAACCCTATGTTCGATATTGGCCACCTTTATTTGTCATGCGTTGTGTACGCTTCCCAAAAACAGGCCCAGAACATCTTCCACATGGATAAAAAGCAGCTTAACCTCTTCTGGGACGCCTTTGCAAAGGCCTATACCGGAAAGGAGGACCATACCGAATTCGACCGTGAGGCCGCCCGGTTTGGTGCCGCAGACCTTGCCGTGAGGGCTTATTACCAAAAAGGCTCAATCCTGCATAAGATATTTTTCAAGATACAAATGGGAAGGCTCATCAAGTATTTTCATTTCCAGAAAAAGTAGTATCTTTGCATTCCGGAATTGAACTGTGGTGTAATGGTAGCACTAGGGATTTTGGTTCCCTCAGTCAGCGTTCGAATCGCTGCAGTTCAACAAAAAAAGACTCCTCTGCGGAGTCTTTTTTTGTTAATATATCGGACGGCGTGGCCGGAAGATGGCAGCGGCGGCAAGGAGGAGGAAGAGGAACACGGAAACGCGGCCCACTATGTCTCCGTAACGCACAAAGAAGGTTTCATCGTCAAGAAGTTTGACTTCACCGGAAAGGACGGCCTGCTGCCACCATGGAGTGCGGCAAAGAACGCGGCCGCAGGGGTCTATGACAGCGCTGATGCCGGTATTTCCGCAGCGGGCAATGTACCGGCGGGTTTCAATTGCGCGAAGGCGGCTGTAAGAGAAATGCTGCCTGTAACCGGGGGTGTTGCCCCACCAGGCGTCATTGGTTATAACGGCAAGAAGCCGGGCACCCTTCCGCACATATCCGGTGCAGTATTCCCCATAGACAGATTCATAGCAGATTGCTGTGCCGATGGGAACAGTCTCGTCCCCGGCCATCATGTGAAGACAGGAGATGTCCTTCTGCCCAACGCATTTCCCCATGAGATTACCGCCCAAAAGATTCTCAAGCGGTACAAAAACCTTGGGATAAGGAGTCAGTTCCGTGCCCACCACAAGCTTTGATTTATGGAACACCTCATACCTTCCGGTAGTGTCCGTAATGATGGCGCTGTTACGGCTTGTCAGCCACACGTGCCGCCCGTCCGGATTGTCTCCGCGCTTGTATGCAAGAAGTGAAGGTGCGGAATAAGAGACGTTTACATCATATGCCGAAGCCCCAAAGAGGAAGGTGGCATCAGGGTGCTCTTCAAGCCACTCCTGATAACGAATGAAGCTTTTTTGCCCCCTCACGTTGTCCAGCATGAAGTAGCCGGTGAATGTCTCTGGGGCAAGTACAAGACAAGGCTCATTCGGCACTCCGGCGCTGTCCAGAAGATGCAGGAGACGGGCATCCTGCTGCTCCTGGGTAAGAGATCCGAACTTCTCATAGGGATCCAGGTTTGGCTGACCGGCCATTACCCGGAGTGACGGAGCGTCGGAAGGGTCCTGATACCTCAGGCAGGCCGACCATACCATGGGCCCGAAAACTGCAATAACCAGCCCAGAGAACGCGGCAACGCGCGCTTTGGCATTCCAACTTCCCATTCGGCCATTGGAAAGAGCCACCATTATTCCAAAGATGGCAAGGTTGGAAACCAGCACCCAAAGGGAACCGCCAAGGTGTCCAAGCACAGAGTACCACTGCACAAGGCCCGTGGTATCGGCAAAGGCATTTCCAAGCACCAGCCAAGGCCAGGAAATCTGGGCCGAAGTAAGGTAAAACCTTTCCCAGGCCAGCCAGGCCGATGCAAAATAAATATATGGAAGGACACCGGTAGTGCGGCGTTTTACCCAGCGGAAACTTTCAAAGACAATGCTCATCTGGAGGGCGTTGGCAAGGACGGCAAACACAGCCCCGCCAACGGTGGCGCCGGCAACCCACCAAGTTGTGAGGGCATTCCAGAGGACAAAGGAGAGATAATGCCACCAGAAAAACCGGCGGGTTTTCCACTCCGTGGCCAGCCTTTCCATGATGAGCAGCGGCACAAAGCCCGCAAGGGCCGCCCAGCCCATATGCGGAACCAGCCAGGGAAGGCTCATAAGGAGCATGAATACCAGGGAAAGGACAAGGAATATGGTGGAATGCTTTTTCATGTCAAGCAAAGTTATGAATTATTTTCGTAAATTTGCGAGTTAAACAGCACAAACTATGGCTCTCAAAGATAACTGGATAGCGAAAAACCTCATTGGGGCAGTTGTATTCTTTGTACTTCTCATTGCCGGCGCCTCTGTAGGTCTCAACCTCATCACCCGTCACGGAAAAACCGTGAAGGCACCAGATTTCACAAATTTGAGCGTACAGGAAGCCCAGGCTCTGGCCAGTGAGGCCGGTGTAGGCGTGAAAGTGGTGGATTCCGTGTTTGTGAAACGCCTCCAGGGCGGTGTTGTCTACAGGCAAAATCCCAAGGCCGGGGCAAACGTCAAGAAAGGCCGAAGCATCTTCCTCACAATCAATTCAGTGGTGCCCCGCAAGGTTGTGATGCCGAATCTCTACGGCTATTCCGTAACCCAAGCCCGTTCTGAACTCAAGAACCGCGGGCTCAACCTTGGGAAACTCACTTACGTGAAGGATATTGCCACAAACACCGTTTTGGGACAATACTGCGGCGGCAGGGAGCTTGTGGCCGGAGACCTTGTGGTAAACGGGTCGGACATAGACCTTAAGGTGGGAGTGGGCTCAGATGAGAACACAACCGTGGTTCCGCGCGTCATCGGCATGAAATACGTCAGTGCCGTAGATGCCATCCAGGACCGTTTCCTAAACACGGGAAAGGTTAGTTTTGACCAGGACATCAAAACCTACACAGACTCCGTAAACGCAGTGGTTTACAAACAGGACGCCGCCGGCGTCACCAAGAACCTTGGCGCCCCTGTGAACATCTACCTCACCCTTGACAAGTCCAAACTCCCGGCAGAATGAGTGACTGGAATGAGATTGCCGGTCAAGCCGGCAATGACGCACAAACCGGTCCTGACCAGGACGTCATGCCCGGCACTGACCGGGCATCTTCGGACGAGATGTTCGAACACTTCCGGATTGTGGCGGACAAAGGCCAGGAGCCAATACGCATAGACAAATTCATCGCTTCGCATCAGGAAGACACTTCCCGTAACAGGGTTCAGCAGGCCATAAAACTTGGCTATGTGCTGGTCAATGACAAGCCTGTGAAGGCAAATTACATTGTTCGGCCGTGTGACATCGTGAAGTTTGTGATGCCTTATGAGCGCCGGGGTACGGAGATTATTCCGGAGAATATTCCGCTTGACATTACCTATGAAGATGACGACGTCCTTGTGGTGAACAAGCCCGCCGGAATGGTGGTTCACCCTGGGCACGGGAATTACAACGGTACCCTTGTAAACGCCCTTGCATACTATCTGCACCTTAGTCCGGACGTTGAGGACGAGCGCATGGGAGTGCTTGTGCACCGCATAGACAAGGACACCAGCGGGCTTCTGGTGATTGCCAAAAACCCTCAGGCACAGCTTAATCTGGCCGACCAATTCTTTGTCCACTCAATAGACCGCATATACACCGCCGTGGTATGGGGCAATATCCAGGAAGACGAAGGTACCATTGAGGGAACTATCGGCCGGGACCCCAACGACCGCCTCCGCTTCCGCGTTTACGACGACCCCGAAAAGGGGAAATGGGCCGTAACCCACTGGAGGGTTCTGGAGCGCTACGGCTTTGTGACGGTGGTGGAATGCAAACTGGAAACAGGCCGCACGCATCAGATTCGCGTGCACATGAGTTCCATCGGCCATCCCCTGTTCAACGACGAACGCTATGGCGGCTCCGAGATACGCCAGGGCACCATCTATGCCAAGTATAAGCAGTTTATCCAGAACTGCTTTGCCATCTGCCCACGCCAGGCTCTCCACGCCCGCACACTTGGCTTCACTCATCCCACAACCGGGCAGCGCCTACATTTTGAGGCCCCGCTCCCGGAGGATATGCAGGCCCTGATCTCCAAGTGGAAAAACTACCTGGCTGCTAAATAACTATCGCTCAGCACTTTACACATATTCGGGTGCACCTGCAGGTGCACCCGAATATCAGCAAATGCCTATAAATCAAACTGTTATGCGCCAAGGCTCAGAACGGACGTCTGCCGCCGGGGCCGCCGCCCATACGGCCGCGCATCTGCTCACCGGCCTTGCCGAAGTTGCCGAAGCGCCAGGTGAAGGACAGCATGATGTATCGGCCCAGAGTATTGTTGCGCACTTCCTCATGGTAGTTGGCGGTATCCGTAACGGTGAGGTTCTTGGCCTGGTCAAGGATGTCATAGGCCTTGAGGGATATGGTTCCGCGGCGCTTGAATACCTGCTGGGAAATGGATGCGTTCCACACAAACTCTGAAGGCTGGTCTGTAGTGTAGCCCCTGTACCAGTTGTAATTGGCATCGGTGGACACCTCAAAGCCGCTCTGACCAACGGTCCATTTGAAGGAACCGCTCACCTGATTTGCCCAAGTGGCATCAACCGCGGCGTTGACGGTGTACCAGGGCTTGGACATGCGCGTGCGACCGCCCACTATTACCTCAACATCGTCTGAGCGGTAAGTTGCGCGAAGACGCTCCGTGAAACCAAGGCTGCGGGTGGTATTGTCAAGGAAATCACTGTTCCAGTCACTGTTCATCTTGCCGTTGGCGTCAAAGTAGTGGTCATGGAAAGCACTGTATGCAAATTCGGCCTTGTCCTCGTCGTAATAAGGAGTCATGTTCAGAGAGGCCGCTCCAATGTAGCTGCCGCTCTTGGAGTATGTGAGGCGCAGCATATTGGAAATGGAGAAATTGCTCTTGGCGATAGGCGCATTGATCATAAGGCGCATATTGCCGCTGAAGGAATCCTGGCCATTGACTGGCAGGGAGAATGTGCGTCCCGCAACATCGTACCAAATGGCGCTCACTATAGGGCTCTGGGTGTAATTGCCTTCAAGGTGAAGACGCATGGTAAAGAAGGTCTTCTTGTTGGAGTACTCCAGGTCACTGCGGAGGCCGTGGTTGAAATATGGCGTAAGGTACGGGTTACCAAGGGAAACCGACAGCGGATTGCTGTTGTCGGCCACAGGCATGAGCTGTGAAGTGGACGGCTGGGATGAACGCCCGAAGTAGAACAGGCGTACATTGGAATTCTCAGTGAAGTCGTAGAACAGCATGGCGCGCGGAGCCACGTTCCAGATGACACCGGGATTGTACTCGCGGTCGTTGGTCTTGTTGTAGGTGCTTGTGGGGATGACGCCTGCACCAAGCTGGGCACGCAGTTTGTCGTTCTGGTACATGAACGCCAGGCCGATATTGTGCGTCAGGGACCTGTTGAGGATGCTGTTGGAGTAGGTGTCGTCCTTGGTTTCCCCGGGCATCAGATAAGTCATAGGGTCCGTGGCTGTACGGAGAGCCTCAAACGTGCCGAACTCCGGAATATAGTCGTAAGGAGTGGCGCTGTTGAAGACATCCTTCACCGATGTGGACTGGGAGAAGTTGATGTTGTAGCTCCCCTCAAGGTAGAAGTTGTTGCCGAGAGGCTCCGTATACACCAGCCTTCCCCCGACGCCGCGGGTGCGGGTCTCCTGGGCAATACGCTGGTTCACAAAAGTGCTGCCGGCAGGATCCACGGCATCATCGGTACCGAAAAGCGTATTGGTGATGGACTGGTTGTAGCCTCCAAGAGTGTTGTTGGAGATATTCCAGTTCACGTTGAGGGATACTGTCCGGCCCGGGATTCCAAGCCTCTGACGAAGGAGGGCCCATCCCCTGGTCTGCCAGTTTTGATTGGCGCCGGTGTTGTTGGTGTAACCGTTATTTGTGCGGCCGACTGACCCGTCAAGGGCCTGTGTGCGGGTGTCGAACAGGGACTGCTGCAGGTAGTTTCCACGGCCGAAGTTGAACTGGGGCTCGATGAGAAGCGATGTGTTTTCCGAGAACTTGTGCTCCAACCTTATGCCGAAGCGGTGACCGTCCGTGAAACGGTTGCTGAAGCCGTCCGTGGAGGAGATCAGGGTGGTGCCGTCCGTGCGGTAAGTCTCCTTGTAGGTTTCTTCCAGCACATCCGTCACCGTACCGTTGTAAAGGTAGTTGGCGCCAAGTTCCATCTTTTTGTCGAAGAGGTCCCACACGCCGTTGGCACCGCCAATCCAGGACGTTATTATGCCGTTGGAGTTGCCCCAGCCGCCGGTGCCGCGGCCCATGCCGCCTCCGCCGCCCATCATGGAGTTCATCATGGAACCGGCAAGGTCATTGAAACCGCGGTTGTTGGTATTGTTGGCGTTGGCAATCACGCTTATCTGACTGTCATCGGAAAAACGGCCGCCCATGAAGGCTCCCTGCCAGCGGATATGGTCCTTTACCGGAGTGTACTCACCGGACGAAGGGAGGTCGTAGCCGCCGCCCGCCATGGCGTTACCAAACACGCCGTTCATCATGCCGGGCCTCACGCTGAGGTCTATCACGGTTTCGTCATTGCCGTCATCGATGCCGGTGAATTCGGCCTGCTCGCTCTTCTTTTTCACCACCTTCACCTTGTCTACAAGCTTGGCGGGGATGTTCTTGGACGCAAGCTGGGGGTCATCCAGGAAGAAGGTTTTTCCGCCGATTGTGATTTTGGTTATGGTTTCTCCGTTGGCGGTGATGGTACCGTTTTCATCCACCTCAATTCCGGGAAGCTTCTTCAGGAGGTCCTCAAGGACGTTGTCGTCTGAAATCTTATATGATGAGGCATTATATTCTATGGTATCCTTCTTCACTATGATGGGGTTACCCGTTGCCGAAACCGACGCAGCATCCAGCACCTGCGTATCCTGCTCCATCTTGATGGTGCCGAGATCAGTGTCCTGTTTTACCTCCAAAGCCTTTTCATAGGTCACATATCCCATGATTTCGGCCCTGAGGGTATATTTCCCGGCACGGAGTTTTTCCACCACTCCGTTTCCGTCACTGTCTGTGAGGGCGTACTTTGCCTGGCCCTTTTCAGGCGTGGCCGAAACTGTGGCAAAGCCCACGGGCTCACCGTTTGAGGCATCCTGCAATTTGAGGGTAATCTTGTAGTTCTGGGCAAAGAGGGTCCCTGCCACCATAAGGGCTGCTAATACAGCTAACAATCTTCTAACCATAAGTTTACAATACACGGTCCGGATTTTCTTTCAAAAATCGTTCCCAACCTCCTTTGCCGGCGGAAGTCTTTACCGGTGAAGTAGTTTCATAGTGGTGGCAAAGGGCAATTGCAAGGGCGTCCGTTGCATCCAGATGCCGGGATTCAAGTTTTACGTCAAGGGTTTTTTCCAGCATCATCTGCACCTGTTCCTTGGAAGCGGCGCCGTTGCCCACAATGGCTTCCTTGGCCTTTCTGGGGGCGTATTCCGTAACGGACTGCACGCCGTATTCAAGGGCTGCAATCATGGCCGCACCCTGGGCGCGCCCAAGTTTGAGGATAACCTGCGCATTCTTGCCGTAGAACGGGGACTCAATTGCAAGTTCCGTGGGACTATAACTCTTGCAAACCTCTGATATGCAGTCGTAGATGGCCTTGAGTTTTACATAGGCATCCTTTTCCTTGCGGATATCCAGGACACCCATGTCCACATACTCGGCCTTTTTGCCTACGCTTTTGATTACGCCGAACCCCAGCAGCTGGGTGCCGGGGTCTATGCCGAGTATGATGCGCTCCGTTTCCATTGCGGCGCAAAGTTACAAAAAATGTTACAAAGGCCGAAAAGAATGTTTCCATTGCAACATTTGAAACAGAGAATGTAACATCTGTTCCAGCCGGAGAAATCCTTATACCTTATATTTGCAGGCGGTCCCAAAGACCCCCACAAGGAACTACTTAACCAATATTATATGTTCAAACTAAAGTCATTCTTAGTAACGGCCCTCATGCTGGCCGGGCTCACAGCCTTTGCCCAGCAGATTACGGTTACCGGCGTGGTAACCTCGTCGGCCGACGGCTACGGTGTCATTGGCGCCGCAGTCATGGAAAAAGGTACCACAAACGGTACCACAACGGACTATGACGGAAACTTTGTCCTTACAGTAAGCAAAGGTGCCGTCATAGAGTTTTCATCAATCGGTTACGTAACTGTTGAAATGCCCGCTTCAGAGCACATGGAGATTGTCATGGATGAGGACTCCCAGATGCTTGAGGAAGTAGTTGTCACAGGTTACACCGTCCAGCGCAAGGCCGACCTCACCGGTGCCATCTCTACGGTAAACACCGAAGACCTTGCAAAGCAAAATGAAAATAACCCTGTCAAAGCCCTCCAGGGACGTGTTCCCGGCATGAATATCAGTGCCGATGGTTCACCCTCCGGAGCTGCCACCGTACGTATCCGCGGTATCGGCACCCTCAATGACAACGATCCTCTATACATCATTGACGGAGTGCCCACCAAAGCCGGCATGCATGAGCTCAACGGAAACGACATCGAGTCCATCCAGGTCCTGAAGGATGCCGCATCGGCCTCCATCTACGGTTCCCGTGCTGCGAACGGCGTCATCATCATCACAACCAAGGGCGGCAAGGACGGCAAGATCAAAGTTGACTTTGACGCAAGCGTATCCGCCCAGAGTTATGTAAACCGCATGCAGGTACTCAATGCCGAAGAATTTGGCCGCGTCATGTGGCAGGGTTACGTCAACGACGGCCTGAACCCCAACATGAATGCACTCGGTTACATCTACGACTGGGGGTATGACGCCAACGGAGTTCCCGCCCTTCACAATGTCCGTATGAACAAGTATCTGGATGCCGCAGGAACCACTCCTGCCAGCGACACAGACTGGTTCAGGGAGACTACGCGCACCGGCCTCATCCAGCAGTATAATCTGTCACTGAGCAACGGCTCCGAGCGCGGCAGTTCCTTCTTCTCGCTGGGTTACTACAAGAACGACGGCATCATCAAATACTCAGACTTCGAGCGCCTGAGCGCACGTATGAATTCAGAGTATAAACTCCTCAAGATTGACGACAAGAACATCGTCACCATAGGAGAGCATTTCACCTTGAACCGGACCACCGAAGTCCAGGCTCCCGGCGGCTTCCTTGAAAACGTCCTGCAGTTCAACCCTTCCATTCCCGTTTACACAACTGACGGCGAATTTGCAGGCCCCGTAGGCGGATACGCAGACCGTGAAAATCCCCTCGCCCGCCTTACCAGAAACAAGGACAACCGCTACTACTATTGGAGAATGTTCGGAGACGCCTATCTGAATGTCAACCCCCTGAAAGGTCTCAACTTCAAGACCACATTCGGTATCGACTACTCCCAGAAGATGCAGCGTATCTTCACATATCCCGTCACTGAAGGCACTGTTGCCACCACAACAAATGCCGTGGAGGCAAAACAGGAACACTGGTTAAAATGGATGTGGAACGCCCTGGCCACCTACAATCTGGAAATCGGCCAGCATCGCGCAGACTTCCTTCTTGGTACGGAAATCAACCGCGAGGACGATACCTGGTTCAGCGGCAAGGCCTATGACTTCGCAGTCCTCAATACAGATTATATGTGGCCCGACGCAGCCGTCGGTGAAGCCGAGGCCTATGGTAAGGGCGGCGGATTCACACTTGTATCCTTCTTTGGAAAGGCCAACTACAACTTTGCCGACCGCTATCTCGCAAGCGTTACCGTCCGTTATGACGGTTCTAGCCGTTTCGGCCGCAACAACCGTTACGGTCTGTTCCCTTCCGTTAGCCTTGGCTGGCGCATTGACAAGGAACGTTTTATGGAGAATGCAGACTGGCTGGAGAACCTCAAGCTGCGCGCCAGCTGGGGCCAGACCGGTAACCAGGAAATTGACAATATCGCCCGCTACACCATTTTCGAGAGCAATTATGGTGAGGCCGGATTCGGCGGCCAGAGCTACGGCACCAGCTATGATATTGCAGGTACCAACGGCGGCAGCACACTTGCCAGCGGCTTTAAACGCAACCAGCTGGGCAATGACAACCTCAAATGGGAAACCACCACTCAGACAAACATCGGCCTTGACTTCGGCCTGTTCAAGAGTGCACTCTACGGTTCATTCGAGGCATATTACAAAAAGACCACAGACATCCTTGTGTTCATGCCCGGTATCGGTGTGATGGGTGAAGGCTCTTCACAGTGGATCAACGCCGGTGAGATGGACAATAAGGGTCTGGAGTTCAACTTCGGATATCGCGGAGAGATTGGTGATTTCCAATATGACTTCGCAGGAAATATCGGCACATACAGCAATACGGTAACAAAGCTTCCTGAAACAATTGCAGCAAAAGGAACATTCGGCGGCAATGGAGTAGAAAGCGTCGTGGGACATCCTATGGGCGCACAGGTGGGCTACGTTTACGACGGTATCTTCAAGAGCCAGGACGAGATTGACAACCACGCTACACAGAATGGAGCCGGCCTTGGCCGTATCCGCTGGAAGGACCTCAACGATGACGGCGTCATCAACGAGAAAGACCAAAAGTGGATCTACTCCCCCGTTCCCGATTTCACCTGGGGTCTGAATATCTACCTCCAGTACAAAAACTTTGACCTCACCATGTTCTGGCAGGGTGTCCAGGGCGTGGACGTTATAAGCGACTTCAAGAAGCAGACCGATATCTGGAGCGGCCTCAACATCTCCAACCTCAACAAGGGACGCCGTATCCTGGATGCCTGGAGCCCTACCAACATGGCCTCCAACATCCCTGCGGTGAGCACCATGGACAACAACAACGAGAAACGTGTCTCCTCATATTTCGTGGAGAACGGTTCCTTCGCAAAGCTCCGCACCATCCAGATTGGTTATAACGTACCTAAGAGCGTCTGTGAAACCCTTCACATGGCACGCCTGAGGGCATATGTATCGGCCCAGAATCTCTTCACCATCAAGAGCGCGAATTTCACCGGCGTAGATCCCGAGAACCCCAACTTCGGCTATCCTATCCCGGTAAACGTGACCATGGGTATCAATGTGTCATTCTAAAGAGAGAATTATCATGAGAAAGTTTATTTCCATACTGTTTACAGGCATTGCCTGCTGCATGGTCCTTTCCTGCAACAAACTCCTCTCCGATCAGGTTCCTCAGGGCACCCTCAGTGACGAGCAGGTAAAGACCCCCGCCAACGCCGAAGCGATGGTGATATCGGCCTATGCAATTTTCACGACAGCTGAAGACATCAACTCTTCCTTCTCCATGTGGAACTTCGACGTCCGTTCCGATGATGCCTACAAGGGCGGTAACGGAACATCCGACGGTGACGTATTCCACCAGCTGGAAGTCCAGCAGGGCGTCCTCACCACCAACTGGAACATCAACGACATGTGGGTGCGGCTCTACAACAGTCTCTCCCGCGTGAACAGCGCCATCGCCCTTCTTGAAGAATGCGACGACTCCTTTGCAATGAAAGGACAGCGCATGGCCGAGATGAAGTTCCTGCGTGCCTACGCACACTTCCTTCTCAAACGCCTGTACAAGAATATTCCTTTTGTGACGGACACCCACCTCACTTATGATCAATACAATGAACTGTCCAACACACAGTACACCAACGACGAAGGCTGGCAGATAATTATCAACGACCTTAAAGACGCATTTGACGTCCTCCCGGAAGTCCAGGCCGATAAAGGCCGTCCCACAAAGGCTTCTGCAGCCGCCTTCCTCACCAAGGTATATCTTTATAAGGCATATCATCAGGACGATGTCAAGTCAAACAAGGTGACATCCATTGAGAAGGCCGACCTTGACAAGGTTATCGAATACTCCGACCCCAAGTATTACACCAATTATGGTCTGGAGAAGGATATTCACAACAACTTCCGTCCCGAAGAGATGTATGAGAACGGAATCGAGAGCCTATGGGCAATCCAGTACTCCCGTAATGACGGTTCTACATTCGGAAACCTCAACTGGAGTTACGGACTCATCGGCCCCGGAATCACCAATGTCACGGACGGAGCCTGCGACTTCTACAAGCCCAGCCAGAATCTTGTGAATGCTTTCCGCACCGGCGCAGACGGACTACCTTTCCTTGACGGGTTCAACGAAAAGGACTACGAACTGACTGTGGACAACGCAGACCCCCGTCTCTTCCTTACCGTAGGCATGCCCGGACTCCCCTACATGTTCAACAAGCAGTTCATCCAGGACCAGACTCAGCAGTACAGCCGCGGCAACGGTTTCTATGGATATTACATCAGCCTGAAGCAAAATGTTGACCCGGCTCTTGTTGGCGAATACCTTATAAAGGGCTCATACTGGGCATCATCCATGAACCGCATTGTGTTCCGTTATGCCGATGTCCTCCTGGAGCGCGCTGAAGCATATGCCCAACTTGGAGAAACCGACAAGGCCATTGCCCTTGTGAACGATATCCGTACACGTGCGAAGGGTTCAACCCAGATGTTCTCCGACTACCCTTCACGCTACGGAGTCAAGATTTACATGGCTGGCTACAACGGAACCTATGACAAGGAGACCGCCATCAAGATTGTAAAAATGGAACGACGCCTTGAGATGGGCATGGAATGCGAACGCTTCTTTGACCTTGTTCGCTGGGGCGATGCCGCAACAGTCCTCAACAAGTACTTCGCAGAGGAAGGCGACAACTGCGCCATCTATCTGTCGGCCCAGTTTACCGCCGACAAGGATGAGTATCTTCCCATTCCCGCGGAGCAGATGGCGGCATCCAATGGCCATTACACTCAGAATATCGGTTCATGGTGATAAATGACAACTAGTATGAAACACACGTTATTATATTTTGCAGCTGCCGTGCTTTGCCTTGCGGCATGCACAAAAAAGCAGACCAGCGACCTTCATCTTGGAGGCGACTGCATAATTGAATCAGTCGCTCTGGACAGTTATGAGGGCCAGATAAACCTCGCAGAGCGCAGCATCGTGGTTCGCCTTCCCGAGGTTTATGAAACTTCCGCAATGGAAATCACCGCCCTCAAGGTTTCAGAGGGTGCAACCTGCAACGTCCAGGTTGGGCAGAAACTCAATATGGACGCCGCCAAGGTTCTTCACGTTACAAACGGTGACGCTACTATCGACTGGACTCTCAGCGTACTCCACGATGAGGCCCGCATCACCCACTTTGTTGTTGCCGACATCTATCAGGGCATCATCAACCAGGAGGCATTTACAATTGACGTATTTGTTCCCGGAAGCGTTGATGTGACATCCCTTGCCCCCGTTATCACCGTGAGCAAGAATGCCGTTGTCACACCTGCCTCAGGTGCGGCCCAGGATTTCACGGATCCGGTTGTATACACCGTTGACAACAATTCCGCACACAGCGAGTACACGGTGACCGTCACCGTTCTCAATAAGCCCAAGGCCCTGTTCCTGGGTATCCCCGGAACAATGGACGAACTTGATCCCGAAGCCAAGGAAGCATGCATGTGGATGCTTTCCAACGTTCCCGGAGCACAGTATGCCAGCTTTGAGCAGATCAAGACCAAGAGCATCAATCTTGACGAGTGCAAGATAATGTGGTGGCATTTCCACGTGGACGGAGGCGTAGACGGACACGACGCATTTGTAGCAAAAGCCCCGGAGGCAATTGATGCCAAGAATCAGATCCGCGAATTCTACGAAGCCGGCGGAGCACTCTTCCTGACCCGCTATGCCACCAACCTGGCATCGTTTATCGGCGCCACCGGAGATGACGAGTGGACAACCCCCAACAACTGCTGGGGTCAGAACGAGGACAGCGCAGAACTCTGCGGCGGACCTTGGGACTTCCGTATCTTCGACGGCCAGAACGGCCATGCGCTGTACGCAGACATCATTATGGGCGACGATCCCAACAAGGTTCTCTGCACTGATGCCGGTTACCATATCACCAACTCCACCGCACAGTACCATATCGGCACAGACTGGGGTGACTATCCCGACCACGCGGCATGGACAAACCGCACCGGCGGCACTATCCTTGGCGTAGGCGGCGACGGAGCCATCGTAGCCTGGGAGTATCCCGCCAAGGACGGCAAGGGTGGCATAATCGGCATAGGTTCCGGCTGCTATGACTGGTACTCCTATACCTTTGAAGACGGTTATGAAGAGAACTACCACAAGAACATAGCCACAATGACCCAAAACGCAATTAACTACCTGACCAAGTAGAGTTATGAAAACTATTTCCAATATACTTCTGTTCGCAAGCCTTATCGGCACGGCATGCCTTTCTTCCTGCACCAAGGAGAGCTACGGCGACGCCCCCAAGAACTGGGAAGGCACCAGTGAATACTTTGCTTCGGCCGACGAAAAAGGCTTCAGCACCTTCTATACACCGGCTATCGGCCGTTGTGGAGACCCCATGCCTTTCTATGACAGCAAGGCTGGAGAGTTCAAAGTGCTCTACCTCCAGGAATATGAAATCAACAGCACCTACAACTTCCACCCCATCTGGGGAGTAAGCACCAAGGACGGCGCCAACTATGTTTCCCTTGGAGAGGTTCTTCCTACCGGCACATCCATCTATGAGCAGGATGCCGCCATCGGCACCGGCTGCTGCGTGTACGATGAGGCTGAAGGACTGTACTACATCTATTATACTGGTCACAACGGGAATTGCACAAACCGGGAAGTGGTCCTCAGGGCCACCTCCCCGGACTTCAAGACCTGGACCAAGGACCTCCTTTGGTCACTCAAGGGTGACACCGACGGCTATTCGAAGACCGATTTCCGTGACCCCCAGATTTTCAAGGCCGATGACGGCAAGTGGCACATGGTGATTTCCAGTAACCTCAAGTTTGCCGATTACGTGTCCGACAACCTCAAGGACTGGACCCACGTGGGTTCCTTCAACATGGTATGGGACCGCATGTGCGAATGCCCCGACGTGTTCAAGATGGGTGACTGGTGGTATTTCGTGTACAGCGAAGGCTACCGCGCCCCTTGGAGCCGCAAGGTCAAGTACATGATGGCAAAATCCTGGAATGATCTCAAGGCCTGCTTTGGAGACCCCGGTGCCCACTGGCCGGCAGACGGCAAGGAAGGCATCCTTGACAGCCGCGCTTTCTACGCTGCAAAAACGGCCTCTGACGGCACCGACCGTTACATCTGGGGCTGGTGCCCTTACCGCATCGGTTCAGACATCCATGAGAGGAACATCAACGTTGGAGCCGATTCAGAGCCTGCATGGTCCGGAGCACTCGTATGCCATAAAATAATCCAGCATGCAGACGGCACTCTCACTGTTGGAGCAGTTCCCGCACTTGACGGAAAATACAGCCAGGCGGCAAATGCCAAGGTTATGGAAAACGGCGAAGGTTTCACCCTTTACAGCCGTCTGGGTGCCCACAACCACATCTCCTTCACTGCCACAACCGATGACAAGTTTGGCGTGTCCCTGGTCCGTGGTTCCGACTCCAAGAAGTACTACACCATGGTAGTCAATCCTGAAGACGGCGGCGCAAACCGCAAAATCAATTTCGAGCAGGAAGGCGAGGAAGGTAAAGGCTTTATCGAAGGTGTGGACGGCTACAAATTCGCCAGCCCTGCCGACAAAAAGTACAAAGTGGACATCTACACGGACAACTCGGTTGTTGTGATGTACATCAACGATGTATGTGCCTATACAAACCGCATCTATGGTATCCAGAAGAACTGCTGGAGCATCAACGATTATGGTGGAAACGTCACCGTTGAAGATGTAAAGGTGACACAGTACTGATTTTTTACTATCTTTGAATCATGAAAAGATTGCTCTCTCTTTTGGCTCTGTTGCTCCCGGTATTCGCCGGGGCTCAGAGCCTTGTCATTTCCCATCTCTCAGAAACCCATACCATGGTGAAGGTGAGCGGGAAAGACCGCTACGTAATGCTTCCTGTGCAGGAAAATGCCCCTGAAGCACGCGTTAAAGTGCTGTCCAACGGTACCGAAGTCCTGGGTGCAAATGTGTGCCTGGCCATTGACAAGACAGACTATCTGGTTCCCATGGACCTTAGTCAGTGGGGAGGCAGTTCAATAATTCTTGACATCAAGATGAACCAGGGCCGTTCTCTCCGTCGCGACCCTTCCGACGACGTATGCTGGACCGAGATGACAACCGTACCGGCGCCGGATCTTACCAACAAGGAAAAGAAATACCGCCCCACATATCATTTTTCTCCTGACTGGGGATGGATGAACGACCCTAACGGAATGGTCTATAAGGATGGTGAGTGGCACCTTTTCTACCAATTCAACCCGTACGGCAGTTTCTGGGGTAACATGCATTGGGGACATGCCGTATCCAAAGATCTTGTAAACTGGGAGAATCTTGGAATAGCCATAGCTCCGGATGCGCTTGGCGCCATTTTCAGCGGAAGCGCCGTTGTAGACAAAGACAACACCGCGGGTTTTGGCAAAGATGCCATCATTGCAATGTACACCTCTGACGGAGACAACCAGACCCAGAGCATTGCCTGGAGTAACGACAACGGACGCACTTTCACAAAGTACCCCGGAAATCCGGTGATTGTGGCGGAGGACACCCCCGACTTCCGTGATCCCAAGATGTTCTGGGATGAGCGGACAAAGCAGTGGAAGGTTGTGCTTGCTGCAGGTCAGGAAGTACAGTTCTACAGCTCTGACAATCTGAAGGACTGGACTTATGACAGCAGCTTCGGCCTTTCATACGGCAACCACAACGGCGTATGGGAGTGCCCGGACCTTGTCCGCCTTCCCTTCGAAGGCAAGGAAAAATGGGTTCTACTCCTGAATATCAATCCCGGCGGCCCCTTCGGCGGCAGCGCCACGCAGTATTTCGTGGGCACCTATGACGGCAAAACCTTCAAGTGCGACGACCTCCCCACAGTCACCCGCTGGATGGATTACGGAAAGGACCACTACGCAACCGTTACATGGAGCAACGCACCCGACAACCGCGCCGTGGCTATTGCCTGGATGAGCAACTGGCAGTACGCCAATTCAGTCCCCACCAGGCAGTTCCGCAGCTCAAACTCGGTTCCCCGTGACCTGAGCCTCATGAGGAAAGGCAAGGAAGTCATCCTGAGGAGCACTCCTTCAAAGGAAGTGGAGGCTCTTCGCGGAAATCCTGTCCAGTTCAATCTGGCAACGGCTCCCGTGGAACTCTCCGACTCCCCCATGAAGGCCTTCGAACTCATTCTCAGTTTCAATCTTCCAAAGAAAGAAGGCGTAACCTTCGTCCTCTCAAATGAGGCCGGAGAGCAGGTGGTCTTCACCTATGACGCCGCCATCCAGACATTCTCCATGGACCGTCGCGGCAGCGGAAACGTGAAATTCTCCAAATCCTTTGCCGCAGTTACGTCGGCCCCTACCCGCGTGGGAGGCAAGATGGAACTGAGGCTCCTTGTAGACAGCGCCAGCATCGAGGCCTTTGGAGAGGACTTCTCCATGACCAACCTGGTGTTCCCGTCGGCCCCTTACAACACCCTTAAGATGTACGGCTCCGCCAAGGCCGAAGTAACCCTTTATCCGCTTGCAAAATGAATAAGAAAATACAACTGATACCGGTGATGCTGTGCTTCTTCGCCATGGGGTTCGTAGACCTTGTGGGCATCGCCTCCAACTATGTCCAGGCCGACCTAAACCTCACGGATTCGGCTGCAAACATCTTCCCTTCACTGGTGTTTTTCTGGTTCCTCATCTTCTCCGTTCCCACAGGAATCCTGATGAACCGTATCGGCCGGAAGAACACCGTGCTTCTGAGCCTTGCGGTCACGGTGGTATCCCTCATCCTTCCCATCTTTGGAGAAAGCTACGGCCTCATGCTGGCAGCATTCTCCCTGCTGGGAATAGGTAACGCCCTCATGCAGACCTCCCTCAACCCCCTTATCACCAATATCATCAAGGGTGACAAGCTGGCCAGCACAATGACCTTCGGCCAGTTTGTGAAGGCTATCGCATCTTTCATGGCTCCTTACATCGCCATGTGGGGCGCAACCGCAGCCATGCCTTCATTCGGCCTTGGCTGGAGGGTACTCTTCCCCGTTTACGGAATCATCGGCATCCTTGCCGCCCTTCTCCTTCTGCTTTCAAACATAGAGAGGGAGCAGGTGGCCGACAAAGCCTCCGGTTTTGCCGAGTGCTTCAAGCTCCTTGGGAAACCCATTGTCCTGCTCAGTTTCCTTGGCATCATGTGCCATGTAGGAATTGACGTAGGCACCAACACCACAGCTCCCAAGCTCCTCATGGAAAGGGTTGGAATGACCCTCACCGAGGCCGGATTCGCAACCAGCCTGTACTTTATCTTCCGTACCATCGGCTGCCTCTCCGGTTCATTCATCCTCTCCAAGTTCAGCCACCGCAACTTCTTCCTCGTGAGCGTAATCATGATGGCGCTCTCAATGTGCGGAATGTTCTTCGGAACAACCAAAGCCATCCTCTACATCGCTATCGCCCTGGTAGGTTTTGGCAACTCCAACATCTTCTCCATCGTGTTCTCACAGGCTCTCCTTGCCGTTCCCGAGAAACAAAACGAGGTGAGCGGCCTCATGATCATGGGCCTTTTCGGCGGTACCGTATTCCCGCTTCTTATGGGCTTTGCCTCCGATGCAGTGGGCCAGGCCGGTGCCGTTGCCGTTATGGCCATTGGTGTAATCTATCTTTTCACTTATCTCTCAAAGGTTAGCAAATAATTATGGATAAATACGTTATAGGCATTGGCGAGGCTCTTTGGGACATGCTCCCTGATGGCAAGAAACTTGGCGGAGCCCCCGCAAACTTTGCATATCATGCAAGTCAGTTCGGCCTTGAGGGCATGGCGGTAAGCGCCATCGGCCAGGATGAACTTGGAGAGGAGATTGTGGAGGCCCTGGAAGAGCACCGTCTCCCCTACCATCTGGACCGCGTGGAATATCCTACCGGCACAGTTCAGGTTACCTTGGACGCTCAGGGCGTTCCCCAGTACGAGATCAAGACCGGTGTGGCATGGGACAACATCCCCTACACCAAGGAACTGGCCGATATCGCCGCCCACACCGTAGCCGTCTGCTTTGGTTCCCTGGCACAGCGCAACGCCGTTTCAAGGGAAAGCATCGGCCTTTTCCTGGAGGCCGTCCCTAAGGACTGCCTGAAGGTATTTGACATAAACCTGAGGCAGGATTTCTACAACAAGGAGGTTCTGGAAGAGTCTTTCCGCCGCTGCGACATCCTCAAGATCAACGACGAGGAACTGGTGGTGATTGCACGCATGTTCCAGCTTCCCGGCCTTGCACTGGAGGAAAAGTGCCGCCATCTTGTCAAGACCTATGGCCTTAAGATGCTCATCCTCACCTGCGGAGTAAACGGCAGCTATGTCTTCTACGACGGCGGGATGTCCTTCCTGGACACTCCCAAGGTCACAGTGGCAGACACCGTGGGAGCAGGCGATTCCTTCACAGGCGCTTTCGTAGGCTCACTCCTTGGCGGGAAGAGCGTACCGGAGGCCCACAAGACCGCCGTTAAGGTATCGGCCTATGTATGCACCCAGAGCGGGGCGATGCCGATAATCCCGGAAAACCTTAAATAGTAAAATGAAAAGAAACCTCCTCCCCGTAATATTCTCAGTGCTTCTTCTCACCGCTTGCGGCGGCGGGAAGAAGTCACTGGTTATAGGCGTGTCCCAGTGCAGCGACGACATCTGGCGCTCCAAGCTGAATGAGGAACTCTCCCTTGCCGGGCGCATCAACGACGTTGAACTCCGTTTTTCTTCGGCCGATGACGACAGCCGGAAGCAGATGGCGCAGATACGGCAGTTTGTCAAGGATGGCGTCGACCTCCTTATTGTTTCGCCAAACCAGGCACACACCATCACGCCGGCAGTGGAGGAGGCATATGACGCCGGCATCCCTGTCATTCTCTTTGACCGCAAGATCGATTCCCGCAAATACACCGCGTTCATAGGCGCGGACAATGTGGAAGTAGGTCGCATCATGGGCCGTTTCATTGCCGATTTCCTGGGCGGGAAGGGGAAGGTTGTGGAAATCCAGGGGTTGGAGGGTTCTTCCCCGGCTTATGACCGCCACAGGGGCTTCAAAGAGGCCCTGGACGGCTATCCCGGCATCTCCCTGCTGGCATCTCCTTATGGCGGATGGCTGGAAGAGGGAGGCCGGGAAGCCATGAAAACCCTGATGGCGGAGGGTGTGCGCCCCGATGCCGTCTTTGGCCAGAATGACCGCATGGCAGTCGGAGCGCGCGAAGCCCTCGGGTGTCCATCTGACATTCCCTTCTTTGGGGTTGACGCCCTCCCGGATGCCGGTCTTCAGGACGTCATTGACGGAGTCCTGACGGCATCCTATCTTTACCCTACCCGCGGAGACCTGGTGATAGAGCTTGCGATGAACATCCTCACAGGAAAGCCCTTCCAGAGGGAAACTCTTCTGGAAAGCGCCCTTGTAAACAGCCACAACGCCGGAATGCTCAAGATGCAGGAGGCCGAAATCGACAAGCAGAGGGCAATGGTGGAAGACGTGAACGGCAAGCTGGACACTTTCCTCATGCAGTACAATACGCAAAGGCTTATAATGTGGATGGTGATTTTCTTTGCCATCCTCCTTATAATTGTTGCGGGCCAGGCTTACTGGGGCTACACCAATTCCAAACGCCTCAATGCAGAACTCATGGACCTCAGCCGCCAGCTGGAAGAGAACACACAGGCAAAACTGGATTTCTTCACCAACGTAAGCCATGACCTCCGCACCCCCCTCTCCCTGGTAGCAGGCCCGCTTGAGCATGTAATGGAGGGCCCCCTGCGGGAGGATCAGAGGCAAACCCTCACGCTTGCCCGCCGCAACGTGGACATCCTGCGCCAACTTGTCAACAACATCCTGGATTTCAGAAAGATAGAGAGCGGAAATATGCCCCTGACTTTATCCCGTTTCAACCTTCCGGCGGCCATAAAGGAATGGATGAGCGGTTTTGACGGAACTTCCAGGACCCTTCTCTTCGACGGGCCGGAAACCCTTGAAGCGGAAGCCGATATGAGGCTCCTGGAGCGAGTCCTCTTCAATCTCCTTGGCAATGCCATCAAGCATACCAAGGCCGATGGAATAATCACAGTTTCCGTAAAGCAGGAAGGCTCTGACGCTGTTTTAGGCGTGAAAGACAACGGCGAAGGCATACCTCCTGAGAAACTCCCGTACATATTTGACCGGTTTTACCAGGCCGGGGACCACTCTTCAGGCACAGGGATCGGCCTTGCATTGGTGAAGGGAGTTTCGGAACTTCACGGAGGTTCCGTTTCCGCTCACAGCACTCCCGGCCAAGGCACGGCTTTCTTTGTCCGCATTCCCCTCCACCATGAAGGCGCAAAGATAGATGAAAGCCTTGACGCATCGGAGTTTACCGAGTCATTCCTGGAAGTTTACAAGGCATCGGACACCTCCCTTCAGGATGCCGCAAGCAGCATCACGGAAAGCGACCGCCCCACCATCCTTGTAGTGGACGACAACGCAGACCTGAGGGAGTTTATCGGCACCCTTCTTCAGGGAGAATACCGCATCCTGACGGCAAGCGACGGCAAGGAAGCCCTTGAAAAGGCCGCCAGGGAGCTCCCGGACCTTGTAGTGAGCGACGTAATGATGCCCGTAATGGACGGCCTGGAGCTTTGCAAGACCCTTAAAGGGCAGTTCTCCACCAGCCACATTCCCGTTATCCTTCTCACCGCCAAATCCCTGGAGGAGCAGCGCGCAGAGGGCTATGATTCCGGGGCCGATGCCTACATCTCAAAGCCTTTCAGCGAGAAAGTGCTGCTTTCCCGTATCGGCAACCTCCTTAAAAGCCGCATACTCCTGAAGGAGCACTATCTGGAAACCGGAGAAAGCGCATCCAGGCCCCAGGAAAACGATTTTCTGTCCCGCTTCCGCGCTAAAGTACAGGAGAATATCTCCAACGAAGACCTGAGCGTAGAACAGATTGGCTCCGAGCTTGGCCTTTCAAGGGTTCAGCTTTACCGCAAAATAAAAGCCCTGACAGGTTATTCACCTGTAGAGCTTGTAAGGATTACCCGTTTGAAGGCCGCCGAACAGCTTCTGAAGACCTCAGACCTTACGGTTTCGGAGATTGCCTACAAAGTTGGATTCGGCACTCCCTCCTACTTCTCAAAGTGCTTCAAGGAACTCTTCGGGCACCAGCCGGGAGAAGTGCGCTAGTCTATCCTGTCAAAACCGGTGAAAGGACGGAGGCACTGAGGAATCTCAATGTATCCGTCTTTTTGGTTGTCTTCCAGGAGGGCTGCAACTACGCGGGGCAGTGCAAGGGAACTGCCGTTGAGGGTGTGTGCAAGCTGCATCTTGCCGTTTTCGTCCTTGTAACGGAGGTGCAGGCGGTTGGCCTGGTAGCTCTCGAAGTTGGAAACGGAAGAAATCTCAAGCCAGCGGCCCTGGGCGGCGCTCCACAGCTCAAAGTCATAGGTGATGGCCGAAGTGAAGCTCATGTCTCCGCCGCACAGACGGAGGATGCGGTACTTCAGGCCAAGTTCCTTGACCAGGGACTCCACATGTGCAATCATGTCGTCCAGGGCGGCATAGCTGTTCTCTGGCTTCTCCACGCGCACGATTTCCACCTTGTCAAACTGATGGAGGCGGTTGAGGCCGCGGACATCCTTACCGTAGGAACCGGCTTCACGGCGGAAGCAGGGAGTGTAGGCGGTAAGCTTCTGGGGGAACTGGTCTGCACCAAGGATGACGTCACGGAAGATGTTGGTTACGGGAACCTCTGCGGTAGGAACCATGTAGAAGTTGTCCACGGTGGCGTGGTACATCTGGCCTTCCTTGTCCGGAAGCTGGCCTGTGCCGAAACCGGAAGCGGCGTTAACCATAACGGGAGGCTCTACCTCAGTGTAGCCTGCGGCGGTATTCCTTTCAAGGAAATAGTTGATGAGAGCCCTCTGGAGCTTTGCACCCTTACCCTTGTATACGGGGAAACCGGCGCCGGTAATCTTAACGCCAAGGTCAAAGTCAATGATGTCGTACTTCTTTGCAAGTTCCCAGTGGGGGAGGGCATTTTCCGGAAGCTGGACCTCCGGGCCGCCCATCTTCACAACCAGGTTGTCGGCTGCACCTGCACCTTCCGGTACAAGGTCGCAGGGGAGGTTGGGGAGAAGGACAAGCTTGTCCTGGAGGGCTGCAGCGTTGTCATCGGCCTCTTTCAGGAGTTCCTGTGAACGGGCCTTGATGGCTGCAACCTCTGCTTTTGCGGCTTCGGCCTCTGCCTTCTTTCCTTCCTTCATGAGCTGGCCGATTGCTGCCGCGGCCTTCTTCTGCTGGCCGAGGAGGGCGTCGGACTCCTGCTGGAGAGCCTTGCGTTTATCGTCCATGGCAATGACGTCCATCACGATTTCACGGGCGTCGAAATGCTTTTTTGCGAGTTTACGGATAACAAGTTCCGGGTTGTCGCGGAGAGTTTTGAGTGTAAGCATATCTTTCAATAATAAAGGAGGACCTGTGCGCACACATATCCTCCTTGATTTTACAGTAACCTTCCGGAATTAGTTCTCAAAGGGAACTACGCTCACGAAGGATTTGTCGTCACGCTTGCGGGTGAACTTGACAGTGCCGTCAATAAGGGCGTACAGGGTGTGATCCTTGCCCATACCCACGTTAAGACCAGGGTTGTGAACAGTACCGCGCTGACGCACGATGATGTTGCCTGCCTTTACGACCTCTGCGCCGAACTTCTTGATGCCAAGACGTTTGGAATGACTCTCACGGCCGTTCTTTGAACTGGATTGACCTTTCTTGTGTGCCATAATCTTTCAGTCTTTAAAAGTTAAGCGATAGCGTCGATGTGGATTTTTGTGAGCTTCTGACGGTGACCGTTCAGAGTCTGGAATCCCTTGCGACGGATTTTCTTGAATACGAGCACTTTCTTTGCTTTGGCGTCATCGTCAAGGACGGTAGCCTTCACAACTGCTCCCTCTACATACGGAGTTCCAACCTTTACGGCGCCTTCTGCATCGATGAGAAGAACCTTGTTGAACTCTACGGACTCTCCGTTCTTGGCCTGGAGCCTGTTCACGAAGATATCCATTCCAGCTTCCACTTTAAACTGCTGGCTTGCAATGTCTACGATTGCGTACATTGTACTAAAAAACTTATTAAAAGTTTGAGCCTGAGGCGTCTGGACCTGCCCAGCACTTACTCTGCCTTTCAGCCGTTAAAATTTGGGACTGCAAAGATAGCGTTTTTTTGTCAAATTCCAATAGATGAATAAGAAAAAACATGATTGAGGAAACAAACAGCGGCACCCAAATCCGCAGGCACAGTGCTAATCCTTCATTTCAAAATAGTACTTGCGCACCCAGTACTCGAAGAGCGGATCTTCCAGTACTGGGTTGTCGTTTGCGTCCAGCATTATCACCTCTTTTTTCATGAGGGCTTCCTTCACGCGCTTGACGTTGGCCGAAGAATTGAGGCCGTAGTGGCGGATAACCTCCGAGGAACTGAACCGCGTGACGCCGTCAAGGACAGCCCTGAGCAGGCTTACCTGATGGGTTGTGAGGCTATTCATGATGCCGCGGAAACCGGGCTCGTGGATGGCCACAAGGCCTTCCAGGGCTTCCACCAGCAGGGGCTCCATAATGTAGCCGCGGCTCATGGAATCGGCAATGGCTATAAGGTGGTTGATGTACCAAAGATGCCCTTTGAAAAGGTTGTACACGCCCTGCAGGAGGCGCTTCTCAACCACTTTTCCGCTTGAGAGGAACCCGCGGTGAAGATGCTCCGTCACCTCCTCTTCAGGGGCGGCCGAAAGCCTTACCCTCTCCACCCTTCGGCTGAAAAGGACGCTGCCGGCGAAAATGGAGCTCATGGCATTGACGGCGCTGCCGCATAGCACAAAGGAGAACTGCCTGCCTTTCTCGGTTTTAAGTACCGCCGAAAGAGGCCGGAGGATGAAATCAGGGTCCTCAAGATTCAGGACGCACTGGAACTCATCAATTATAAGGATCATCCTTTGGGCGCGGGAATCGGCCAGCGCAAAGGGAAGGCGCAGCATTGCCTGGGCATCGTCTTTGTCAAGGGGCCACCCCAAGGACACAACCTGCCCGGTTTGGGCATACTCTTCTTCGTCGAAGACAAAGTGAGTCCCGGAAAGATGCTGCTCCACAAGAGCCTTGAACTCCAAAGGGCTTGAAGCCACCATCTTCAGGACAGTTGTCCCAAGCCGAAGCAGAAACTCCTCCGGGGTGCGGATGTTCATGGCGCTAAGCTGCCCTATGGAAAACGTTTTGCCGGTAATCCTGAGGGAAAACAGCGTCTGCTGGATAAGGGAAGTCTTGCCCGTCTTCGGGGGCTCATATATCGTAACGTGCTCCCCCTGGGAAAGAAGGTTCCCAAGGAGAGTCACGTCTGCTTTACGGCCGACAAACTTATTGCCGGTAACGTACTGCGAAAACGGGAATGCGGTATCCATGATTATTCGGCGGGAGCGGCCTCGGCTTCGCCGGGAGTGACATCTTCAACCACTTCCTCAACGGGATCCGGGTTGTAGCACTTCAGGGGGCTCTTTATGCCCATAGGAGCAAGGACATTGCACAGCCACAGTGCCACGGCGGCAACAATGACGATGCCGCAGAACCAGCCCCAGAAGCGGCGGCGTGCCTGAGCCTTGCGTGCCTTTTCATCCACGGCGGTGAGCTTAGGGAATTCGGCCAGGGAAGTAAGTGTCTTGCCGAATTTCACCCTCACAAGGGCCTTGGCGTTGATAGCCCAGCCATTTGCATTCAGGATGGGACCGACGTCACGCTTGCGGAGTTTTCTCCAGGCGATGAACATTGAAGGACCGGAGATGAGGAGAAGGACCACGGCGATAATGATGAGAGCCTGCCACCAGGTAATTCCCTTGAGGGCGGCGACCACACCCGCCAGGGCTGCACCAATGAGGCCGATGGCCATGCCTACGGCGGCAAAGATACCGGCATATTTAGCTATGTCGAAGGGTGCTGCGGGGGCCTTTCCGTCTGCGGCGGTATTGGTGGCTGCGGTGAGGCCGGCCATGGATTTCTCGTTCTTTTCGGCGGCCTTCTTGTCTATGCGGTCGTTGATCATGCGGGCAACCTTCTTGTAAGGGCTCCAGAAGGCCTGACGCACGGAAATGGGGTTGTCCACTATGGCAGTAACCTTTGCGGTGTAGTCGTTGCCTTCGCGGTCGTAGAACACGGCGTTCTTGCCTTCACGGAGGCCGTCCACGTCACCGTCAGTGAGCACTGCGGCGATGTTGAAGCTCTTGCCAAGTTTCTCCGAGGTGCAGGCGCAGTAGAGGATGTACATGCCGCTGAGGGAGGAAATCTCCGGAGCGGGACCCGCAACCTTTACGCAGAGGTCTGTGCTGCGCTGGTCAATATACAGGCGGCCGGCCTGGAAGATGGCCTTCTTCTCAGGGTCGTAGAAATCGGCAAGGACAACGTAGTTGTTAAGGAAACGGTAGAAGTTCTTATACAGGCTCACCAGTTTCCCAACCTCCTCGATTGAAAGGGCGTTGGCCTGCTCGGCCTTGTCTTTCTCTATGAGCTCCAGGAGGGCGGCCTTCTTGTCTTCCTTGAGGATGGCCTCAACGCATTCAAGGCCAAGGGCTTCCACTTCCCCGCCCTTCTTTGCGCCAATCCATGCGCAGTACGGGCCGAATTTTCCGAGGATATCGTTCCATGAGGCTTCGTCAAGCACCTTGGGAGCATCCGTGAGAGCCTTCATGGCATCTACGGCAGCCTTCCAGGCAGGATTGACGGCATCAAGATGCAGTTTTCCGTCCTTTGAGGGCTTTGCAAGGGGCTGCAGGGCAATCTGGTCTGCGGCGGCGGCAAGGTTTCCGTCTATGGCGGCAATCTTGTCAACGTTAACGTCCAGGGCTGCGGAAGTAGCTTCATCAAAGCCGATGAGCTTGCAGCGCATGAAGTAATCGGCCACCTTGTCCTTGAGGGCCTCAACGGCTGCAAGGGCGTCCGCGGTCTTGTCTCCAAACGGGAATACGTCCGTGGTGCCGGCTTCCTTCCAGGCCTTGTAGTCTGCACATGCGGCGTAGAATGCCTCAATGTGGTCTGCGGTGATGCCGGCGACTCCGCTACGGTCCGTGGCGCTGGCAATGCCCGCAATGGTTTCTATGAGCTTTGAAAGGGCCTCATCCTCCCCTGCCGAAGCCGGTGTCACAATTCCGTCTCCGTTGAACTTGGTGTCGGCAAAGATCTTGGTGTAGTCGGCGGTGTCTTCCACTGAAATGGACTCTTTCTCCAGGCCAAGGTTCTTGAGAATCTGGCGGGCCGAAGACAGGAGCCTTGCGCCGTCAGGGTCGGACTCGTTGAAGTTTGAGAACTCAAGGGTGTCGGAGCCCTTGAGGAGGGAGTCTGCGTCCTTGATGACACGGGTGAGCCACTGGGCGGTTTTGATGACTTCATCTACGCGGATTTTGCCGTCTGCGTCTGTGTCTATGTACTTCAGGGTTTTTTCGTCAAACTCCAGGCCCTGTGTAGGGCAGCTGAGAACGGTCCAGAGCTTGCGGTCAAGTTCTCCAAGATGGCGGATATCCTCACCGCTTTGGATATTCACACGAACGGTGCCGCCTACCGAGGCGAACTTCCAGGGATAGGTTTGAGAGGTCTTTTTCATATACTAACATTTATGTTACCCACAAATTTAGTAAAAAATTTTGCAGGTCAGCAAAATAATTATAACTTTGCAGCCCATTTAAGAAAAAGGAGGTGTAAAAGCATGATCATCGTACCCATCAAAGAAGGAGAAAACATCGAGAGAGCCCTTAAGAAATTCAAGCGTAAGTTTGAAAAGACCGGTGCTGTCCGTGAGCTTCGTTCCCGCAAGAACTTTGAAAAGCCTTCAGTGATCAAGCGCATGGCCAAACAGAAGGCCATCTATGTACAGCATCTGCGTCTCCAGGAGGAGCAGTAAGACTGTAGCACCTTTTCAAATAAAAAGGGTTGACTCAATTCAGAGTCAACCCTTTTCTTTTGCCAAATATTAACTAAACCAACTTAAAACTAACCGGCTATAGTTAATACAAGAGGCGTGCCAAACTTAAACGAGGTGCTCATGTTCCACCTCTGCGCGGGCTCTCTCCACGCTCTTGGAGCGCTTAAGGACAAAGCCGGAGCCAAGGTATTTGGTGCGGACGTCTTCGTCGGCGGCAAGCTCCTCGGGGGTACCTGCCTGAAGGATGACGCCCTCATAGAGAAGGTATGCGCGGTCTGTGATGGCAAGGGTTTCACCAACGTTGTGGTCTGTTATGATGACGCCGATGTTGCGGTACTTCAGTTTTGCGATAATGTACTGGATATCCTCCACGGCAATGGGGTCAACACCTGCAAAGGGTTCGTCCAGGAGAATGAACTTGGGGTCTACGGCAAGGGCACGGGCAATCTCGCAGCGGCGGCGTTCACCACCGGAGAGCTGAATGCCGCGGGATTTGCGCACCTTGGAAAGGTTGAACTCATCTATGAGTCTTTCCATGCGCTCTATCCTCTGGGCCTTTGTCATCCCCTTTGTAGAGTCCGACACCTCCATTACAGACATGATGTTGTCTTCAACGCTCATCTGACGGAACACTGAAGCCTCCTGGGGAAGATAGCCGATTCCCCTCTGGGCCCTCTTGTACATGGGCAAGGTGGTGATTTCGGTCATGGTTCCGTCGTCGTCCTGGATGTAAATTCGGCCACCGTTGGGCTTGACCTGCCCAGTAATCATGTAGAAACTGGTGGTTTTACCGGCACCGTTCGGCCCAAGGAATCCCACAATCTCTCCCTGCTGTACCTCCATGGATACGCCTTTCACAACGGTACGGACACCGTATTTCTTTACAATCTTATCTGCGATTAACTTCATATTTACTTAGTGTCAAGGCCGAGTTCTGCAACAAAGTCACGTACGGCTGGATTCTTTTCCATGAGGTCCTTTGCCTTTTCTTCGGGCATATAAGGAACTTTTTCGGCATTCTCCTTCTCAGGGGTGACGGCAACCACAATGTTGATTTTCCGGCAGGAAAGGAGTTCGCGGAGCTTTGTCTCAAGTTCCCGCTGCATCTTTTCCTCCACCCACAGCTTCTGGGCCTCGTTCATCACCACGAATTCTACAATTTTCACGCCTTCGGCCTCACTGAGATTGATCTCTCCGCTGGAAAGCATGCTGGCAAGACGGGGTTTGGACGTGTACTGCCCGGCAAGTTCCTTCCACTTGAGACGCACGGCGTCGTCCTGTGGCAGGCTGGTGTCTTCGGCTTGGTCACTCCCGGCCTGAGCGGGAGTCTCTTCCGGCTTCTCCACTGCAATTGCGCTCATGGAAAGGGCCGAACCAGTTTTGGCTGCTCTCCTGCGGGGCGAAGCAGCGGGGGCAGAGGCTTCTGCTGGAGCATTTGCCCGGACAGGGTTGCGAAGCAACGCGGAAGCAGGAGCCTCTGCCCCTGCAGGTGCGCCTTCCGGTTTATTCTGGATAAAGCACAGCCGCATGAGGGTGAACTCTATGTGGAGGCGGGGATTCACGGCAGCCTTGTAACCGGTTTCGCAGGCCGTGGTAATGCCAAGGGCCTGATACAGGAAGGCCAGCGACGTGCGGGCGCCTTGCTCCGAGTATTGCTGCTTGAGGGAATCCGGAAGCTCCAGGAGGGGCTCCAGACCGCCGGTTTTGGCCACCACAAGGTTACGGAGGTGCTCACTGAGGGATCCCACAAAGTGGAGGGCGTTGAACCCTTTTGCAAGGACTTCGTCAAGTATTTTGAAACACGTAGCGTAGTCTCCGGAAAGGGCGGCGTCTACAATTGAGAAACTGTAGTGGTAATCCAGCACACCCAGGTTGCGTTTTACGTCTTCGTAGACAACATTGGTTCCGCAGAAAGCCACCGTCTGGTCAAAGATGGTGAGGGCGTCGCGCATTGCACCATCGGCCTTGGAGGCTATTACGTGGAGGGATTCGTCGTCTATGGTAACGCCTTCTTTCTCTGCTATTTCCCTAAGGTTTTTCACCATGTCGGAGATGCTGATACGGTTGAAGTCGTAGGTTTGGCAGCGGCTGAGGATGGTGGGGAGTATCTTGTGTTTTTCCGTTGTGGCCAGGATGAAGATGGCATGTGCTGGGGGCTCCTCAAGGGTTTTGAGGAAGGCGTTGAAAGCGCTCTGGGACAGCATGTGCACCTCGTCTATGATGTACACGCTATACTTTCCCACCTGAGGCGGCACCTGCACCTGGTCCATGAGGGCCTTGATGTCCTCAACGGAGTTGTTGGAGGCGGCATCCAGCTCATGGATGCAATAGCTTCGGCCCTCCTGGAAACTCACGCAGGACTCGCACTGCCCGCAGGGCTCCATGTCCGGGCCCGGGTTTGAGCAGTTTATCATCTTGGCAAAGATACGCGCCGTGGTGGTTTTACCTACGCCGCGAGGGCCGCAAAAAAGGTATGCGTGTGCCAACTGCCCCCTCTTGATGGAGTTTGACAGCGTCCTTGCAATGGTGTCCTGGCCAACCAGCGACTCAAAGGAATCCGGCCTGTACTTGCGGGCCGATACAATATACTCGCTCATAACACACAAAGGTACAAATAAAATCGCTATCCTCAACCCCGTCTCAAAAAAAGGCCGCAAATCATGCCTCGGGTGCAAAAACACCCCCTTTTTGCACCTGGAACCCGGTCAGCGGCTGCCTCGGGTGCAAAAACACCCCCTTTTTGCACCTGGCGCCCTGTATGATGGAGCTAAATATGTTCCAGCGCTTTTTTCACCGTGTCATCTACGGGAAGGTAGTACTTGTAAAACGCGTTTTCCCCAAGTTTTGAATACCTGGCTATAAGGGCGTGAAGCTGGGGCACAAGATAAGGCGCGGTTTCGTCCCATTCGGCCTCTGTGCAGCCGATGCCCTCTTTTTTGGTGAAGGCGGGGAATTCAACTTTAAGGTTGAGCCCATTCAGGAAGCGGTCCATGGCGGAATAGCTGTCTATGCTCCTGAGTTTTTCGGCATAACGGTCAAATATGGCCGAAGCAAACCTCATCTGGGCGGCCTTCTTGTTGCACTCAATAAAGTACCTGGAGGCCCTTGTGGTGTCCACGGGCACAAAGACATCCGGCATGATGCCGCCGCCACCGTAAACAATACGGCCGCTGCGGGTACTGTGGACGTCCGTGGTGTCAAGCTTCACGCTGTCGGCGCTGAACACCTCTCCGTCCATGTAACGCATGTAGATGTCGTAGTTGTAATTGTCTTCGGCCCCATAGGGCTTCTGGATGCACCTGCCGGAAGGGGTGTAATACCTTGCCACCGTGAGACGGAGGCCGGAACCGTCAGAGAACACGAAAGGCTCCTGCACAAGGCCCTTTCCAAAGGAGCGGCGCCCGATGATGGTTCCGCGGTCGTTGTCCTGCACGGCTCCCGCAAAGATTTCAGAGGCCGAAGCCGAATTCTCGCTGATAAGGATGGTGAGGCCGATGTCCTTGAGGTCTCCCCTGCCGTCGGCACGGAAAACTTCACGGGAACGATGACGGCCTTCCATATATACTATGGTGTCTCCGCGGGAGAGGTAGTCGTTGGAAACAAGGAGGGCCTGGTCCAGATAGCCGCCGGAGTTGTCGCGGATGTCAAAGACAAGGTGGCGCATGCCCTCTTCCTTTAGCTTCAGGGCTGCCTTGTGGCATTCCTCGTAGGTGGTGCGGGAGAACTTCCCAAGGCGGAGATACCCCACGGTGTCGGAGACCATGAACGCTGCGTCCATGCTGTGCATGGGAATTTTCCCACGGGTTATTTCAAAGGGAATGACTTCTTTCTGCCTCTGGACCGTTATGGTAACCTTCGTGCCGGAGGGGCCCTTTATTCGGCGCACCATGCTGTCCTGAGGGAACTTCACGCCGGCAATCACCTTGTCGTCTACTTTAAGCAGGCGGTCTCCTATCATGAGGCCCACTTTCTCCGAGGGGCCGCCGGGGATAACCTCCAGAACTATCGCAGTGTCGTTGGGGACGTTGAACTGTATGCCGATTCCGTCAAAGTTCCCGGCCAATTCCTCTTCAGAGGCGTTACGCTCCACGGGAGGCATGTACACCGAATGGGGATCAAGACGGGAAAGGACCGCGGCCACGGCGGCGTCGGTAACGGCAGAGCGGGAAAAGGTGTCTACGTAATTGCCTTCCACCACCTGCAGGATGGCGTTGAGTTTCTGCCAGTCACGATACTTTGTAGAAATCATGTGCTGGGACTCACGGTACCGCACCACCGTAAGAGTAATGAGGGCGCCGAAAATGACGCCCACCACTATCTGAAGAATCTGAACTGTCTTTTTACTCATTGCCTTTCTGCTCAACTAGGATACCGGCCCGTTTGAGAAGGTCTATGCCATCCGTGAGACGGTAAGCGTCACGGTACACGACACGGCTGATACCTGACTGGATTATGAGTTTGGCGCATTCGGCACAGGGGGAAGCAGTCACGTAAAGGGTTGCGCCCTCGGAGCTATTGCCGCTTTTGGCCACCTTGGTGATTGCATTGGCTTCCGCGTGAAGGACATAGGGCTTGGTAACGCCGTTTTCGTCTTCGCAGATGTTCTCGAAGCCGGAGGGCGTGCCGTTGTAGCCGTCGGAGATGATGGTGCGGTCCTTCACAAGGAGGGCTCCCACCTTCCGGCGCTTGCAGTAAGAGTTCTGGGCCCATACTTCGGCCATGGCAAGATAGCTGGTGTCGAATTTGTTGATGTCCATAATATGCTAGTTACGCTGATAGAGGTAACGCTTGATGCTCTTCTTGGGGGTGCGCTCGAAGTCTTCGGGCATGAGCTCGATCTTCTTGATCTGGGAATACACGGGAAGTTCCTTGTTTATTTCCGGGAGAAGGTCTGTGATGCGCTTCTTGAATTCATGCCGGGAGTAGCCGTCAAGTTCTCCCTGGTGCCAGTCCGGGTAAATGAGGGCGGTGAGGCCGCCGTCATCCTCAACCACAAGGGAATCCACCACATAATTGAAGTTGTTGATGGTTGCCTCAAGTTCCTCGGGGTAGATGTTCTGGCCGGAAGGACCAAGCACCATGCACTTGGAGCGGCCGCGCAGGAACAGGTAGCCGTCTTCGTCAAGGACACCCATGTCTCCGGTGCGGAACCAGCCGTCATCAGTGAAGGAAGCCTTTGTGGCGTCTTCGTTCTTGTAGTAGCCAAGGCACACGTTGGGGCCCTTCACCTGAACCTCTCCGGGTACGTTCCGGGGATCCGGGGAATCTATGCGGATTTGCATGTTGAGGGCCGCACGGCCGGCGCTTCCCACTTTCACCTTGTCCCAGTGGGCATAGCCGATGATAGGGGCGCACTCTGTCATGCCGTAGCCAACGGTATAGTGGAAGCCTATCTTGTGGAGGAATTTCTCCACTTCCGGGTTGAAGGCCGCTCCGCCAAGGATAACTTCCTCAAACTTGCCGCCGAAAGCGCTGGTGAGCTCCGTGCAGAACTTTTTCTCAATGGCAGGGCCAAGGACGGGAATGCGGCGGTAGTATTTAGTTTTGTCGATGAGCGGCTTGAGCTTGGTCTTGTAAACCTTCTCTATCACCAGAGGCACCGCAATGATAATGTCCGGGTGGATTTCCTGGAATGCCTGCATGATGATCTTGGGGCTGGGGACGCGGCTTAAGAAGTGCACGTGCATGCCGATAGTCATCTCGAACAGGAACTCGAACATCATGCCGTACATGTGGGCCGAAGGCAGCATGGAAACCACGTTCATGCCGGCCTTGAGCATGGGGCAGGCGTCCTCTGCGGCAAACTGGATGTTTGAATACAGGGCCCTGTAGGGCAGCATCACGCCCTTGGAGAAACCGGAAGTGCCGGAGGTGTAGTTGATGATGGCAAGTTCTTCGGCGCTGTCCTCGTAATAATTTACGTCTTCCGGTTCAAAGTTATTGGGATACCTGTGGCCGAATTCCTCGTTGAGGTGCTCCCTCACGGCTGCAAGCTCTTCTGACTTTGCATGGAGGAACTTGAAGGTGTTGATCTGGACCACCACGGAAAGGTCTGGCATTTCTTCGGCAGAGAGGCCCTCCCAGATTACATCATCGACAAACAGGACGCGGGCCTCGGAGTGGTTTACAAGGTAGTGGATGTTGCCGGGCTTGAACTCATGAAGGATGGGAACGGCCACGGCGCCGTAGGTTATGGCTGCCAGGAAACTCACGCCCCAGTTGGCCTGGTTGCGGGAGCAGATGGCCACTTTGTCTCCTTTCTTCAGGCCGCACTGCTCAAAAGCTATGTGAAGCTTGGCAATTCTGCGGGCGACGTCACGGTAGGCCAGGGTCATGCCCTGGTAGTTGGTGACGCAAGGGCGGTCCCAGTTGCGGACTATGCTTTCCTGAAGGATTTTGTTTACAGATTTGAATTCCATATATGGACAGGTGTAGGTTTTAGTTCAACTTAAAGTCTCTTTCACGGCCGTCGTAGCATTCGGCACTTATTCCCTTGGAGGTTACGGTAAGCTTTGAATCCGGCTTTATCATCTTGCCGCCTTCCCCGCTTACAAGAGGATCTCCGCCCTCGAAGGGATAGACAAGGGTGCGGACAGAGGTGCGCACGGCCCAGAAGCGTTTCTCCTTCACTTCCAGGAGTTCCGGAAGATTCTTTACGGTTTCCGGGGCTTTTATGCCCTTCCAGCCTTCCGGCTTTTTACCGTGGAGGTTGTAGCGCTCAAGGGTATTGTCTTTGTGAAGCACCATTACGGTATAGCCGCCGGCGCCGGTGAAATCATAGGCGTCGGGGCCAAGGAGTATCTCCTTCCCAACCTCTACGGGGAAACCGTTTACCCAGTGGCCAAGGCGGTCCAGGAGGTAGAGCTTGCTTCCGGAGGCAAACAGGAACTGGATTTTGCCGTTTGCAAAGTAGTCCACGTTCTGCACCCTGCCGCAAAGGGAGCCCTTGAACGGTATGCCCCAGACGCCCTTGCCGTTTTCGTCGTTGAGGCATATGGCGCCGTGGGAGTTCTGGTAAAGGTGGTTGGTTTTGCCGGTAGTGTAGTTCTTTACGGGGAAATACCCTGTGGGAACAACAACCGTGGTATCTCTTTCAAGCACCTGGACCTTGGTGCCCTTGAGGGCACGTTTGTCAAGGCGTATGGTCACGGAAGGAAGTTCTCCGGAGAGATCGGCCTGGACAAATGCCGGGGCATATCCTGCGCCCTTTGCGAAAGCCTCTATGGGAGAAGCCATGCGGGAACTTAGGATGTCCGTGACAACGGAAGGTTCGTCGGAAATGGATGCGTAAGTCACAAAGCCCTTGGGGGCTGGGATGGAGGCATCCGAGAGGCGGTCTTTGAGGGTGTAGCCAAGAAACTCCTTGTCCTCAAAGGCCTGAATTGAAGGAGAGTCTCCAAAAAGCATCCACTTTGAATTGACGGATGTGTACAAGCTGTCCTCTACGGCGAATTCTTCTCCGAAAACCTGTGCAAGGCAGCCCCTGTAGGGGTTGCGCTGCTCCTTGCCAAGTTTAAGGTCCTTGCCTGAGCGAAGAAGCAGGACCTCATGCTTCACGCCGTCTTCGGCACGGAAAGAAGCCCTTACAATTTCCTTGGGCTGAAGGCTCTTTATCCATTCCTCAACGGTGATGTCACCGGCGGGGCGTGCCTTGAGGGCCTTTGTGAATGCGTTGAGATGGCCGATGCCGTCTTCATAGGACCTTCTGGCGGCAATTACTCCAGCAATGTCCTGGACGGGGAAACTGACGGCGGTGCCGGCAAAGTACGGAAGGGCCTCCGGGAAGAGGGCGTCCTGGGCGCCATGGCCCTTGAAAGCCTTGAACCAGCTTCCGGATGCAGTGCCTTCCGTGCTTGTTCCTTTTAAGGTAATATTGTCTTTTTCAGGGACTTGTATGTTCCATGCGCTCCAGGGGGCAAGATCCTTGACAAAGCCGGCCTTTGTGCGGATTTGCCTTGAAGCGTATACATCCGTGATTTTGGGAGCGTGAGAGTGGTTTACAAGCACCAGCGCGGCGCCTGATACGCGGGGAAGAAGGCTCTGAAGGCTCTTGGAGCCCATTATGGAGGTGCCTTCCTCAAGGTTTCGGGCCGAAGCGTTGACAAAGGTCTCCGAGCGCGATGCTATCACATATCCGTCCTTTTCCCTCAGTTTGAGACCGGCGGCGGCAGCCCTCACCTTTGTAATGGAATCGGCAGCCTGCATTTCCGCGGCCACAAGAGGGACCAGCGAGCCGCTGTTATGGAGCGAAACGGCCATCCTGCTACGGCTTATCTGACGAAGGAAATCCATGAAAGCCGGGCTGTCCGGTGCCAGGGCGGCGGCAATGAGGCCGGTAGAGTCGGCCAGCACTTTTGCGGCCTTTGAAGAGCCGTCAAAAACAAATACTGCCACGGCGTCCGAGGGGATGGCGCCAAGGATTGTCCAGTCCGAGGAAAGCTGCGTGCGAGATTCCCCTTTAGAGGGGGAATACAGCCGTGAAACGGCAAATGCTATTCCCGCAAGAAGAATGGCTACGGCCGTTACGGCCACTATGGTAAACCTTTTTCCCATATCTTGCAAAGTTAGCATATTTTCGGGAATCCTACAAACTTGTCAGCTTTTCCTCTCCCCTGCCCTTCCCGCGCACGTTTAGGGGTGCTTTTCGTGCTCGAGCCCTTGGTTTTGCCGCCTTCGAGCACGTTTGGGGGCCATTTTCGTGCTCGGACTCATGGTTTTGCCACCTTCGAGCACGTTTGGGGGCCCTTTTCGTGCCCGGAATTGCTGAACGAGTGTTTTTTTTACTAATTTTGTGGTATGATGACACTTATAGCCACAATACTCGCTTCGCTTCTGCCGTTTGTGAATCCGTTTGTAGGCACGGACGCCCACGGCCACACGTTCCCGGGGGCGGTTTACCCCTTCGGCATGATTCAACTGAGCCCGGACACCAGGCCAAAAGCCGGAGACTGGGACGGATGCAGCGGATACCACTACTCCGACTCCGTGATCTACGGCTTCAGCCATACCCATCTCAGCGGTACTGGCTGCGACGACTGGTGCGATATCCTCATCACTCCCGGGGGTAAGCCGTCACACTTCTCCCACAAAAAGGAAAAAGCCTCTCCGGGTTACTACCAGGTGTTTTTGGAAGACACCGGCGTTGAGGCAAAACTAACTGCAGGCCGAAGGAGTGCCATGCACGAATACAAGTTCTCCGGACCGGCCAGCATCACCGTGGACCTTCGGCACAGGGATCCTCTTGACGATTATGAGATAAACGTAAAAGGGAATGTGTGCTACGGGCACCGCACTTCCAGCAGCTGGGCCCGCGGGCAGAGGGTATACTTCTATATGGAGTTCTCTGAGAAGGCGCTTGGGAAGGGAATTGTGGGCCCATCTGCCAACATCTTCTTCCCCGGAAAAAAACTCACCGTGAGGGTTGGCATTTCCTCAGTGTCATGGCAGAATGCCAAGGAAAACCTCATGAGCGATTACCCTAAGTCCTTGAAAGAACAGAAAAAAGCCACCGGAAAGGCCTGGGAGGCGTATCTTGGGAAAGTCAAGTGTCCGTACAAGGACAAAGAACATAAAAGGCGTTTTTATTCGGCCCTTTACCATACCGCCATCCACCCCACTCTCTATTCAGACGTAAACGGGGAATACCGCGGCATGGACGGCCAAATCCACAAGGCCGAAGGCTGGGAACGCTACACCGTTTTCTCCCTCTGGGATACCTTCAGGGGGCTTCATCCGTTGCTTATGGAAATTGAGCCGGAGCGCTCTGTGGATTTCATAAGGAGCATGCTCTCCATCTACGACGAAGCCGGAAAACTGCCCGTCTGGGAGCTCTCCGGCTATGAAACCAACTGCATGATAGGCTATAACAGCGCTCCCGTCATTGCCGATGCCATTGCCCGCGGCCTCACCGGCTTTGACTACGAGCACGCTTTCCAGGCGCTGGTTGCAAGCGCGAACAATCCGGAATTCGGCCTGGACAGTTTCCGTAAAAACGGCCTTGTACTGGCCGATGACGAGCACGAGAGCGTGTCCAAGACCCTTGAATATGCCTTTGACGACTGGTGCGTGGCGCAGGTTGCCCTGAAGCTTGGGCACATGGAAGAGTACCGGAAGTTCATGGAAAGTTCCCAGTACTGGAAAAACGTGCTGGACCCTGAGACCAAATTCATGCGCGCAAGGCTTAACGGACAGTGGTTCAAGCCTTTTGACCCAAGGGAAGTGAACAACAACTACACGGAGGCAAACTCCTGGCAGTACAGTTTCTTTGTACCCCACGACATCCCCGGGCTCATTGAAGCCCTTGGTGGCCCTGAGGAATTTGAGGCTCGTCTGGATGCCTTGTTCGAGGCTCCGGAGCAAACTACCGGCCGAACCCAGGCCGATATCACCGGACTAATCGGCCAGTATGCCCACGGAAACGAGCCAAGCCACCACGTGGCGTACCTCTACGACGCCATCGGCAAACCTGAAAAAAGGCAGGCCCGCGTGAATGAAATCCTTGAAACCCTTTACTCCAGCGCCCCCGACGGCCTCTGCGGCAACGACGACTGTGGCCAGATGAGCGCCTGGTACGTGCTTTCTTCCATAGGGAAGTACCCCGTTTGTCCTGTGATTGCCGGTCAAGCCGACAATGACGGAAGAGGGCTGGCCGAAGACCGTCATGCCCAACCTGATCGGGCATCTGGCATTGTCACCAATCCAGCCTTCGTGATGGGGAGCGACATCTTCACGGATTCCCTTGAAGTTGCCATAAAGGGCGAAGGCGCAATCTTCTACAGCATAGCCGGCGGGGCCGAAACCTTCTACACCGGCCCGTTTACCGTAACGGAGCCCTGCACCCTTGAGGCCTGGTCTGTAAAGAACGGCCGCCGCAGTTTTGTCACTAAGTGCAGCGTCCGGCAGGTCCAGAAAGACCGCGCCATCAAGATTCTCACCCGCTATAGCCGTCAGTACAACGCCGGCGGAGACAGCGGGCTCATAGACGGCACCCGCGGCGGCATCAACTGGCGCACCGGGGGCTGGCAAGGGTACCAGGATACAGACTTTGTGGCAGTTCTGGACCTTCTTGAAGAAAGGCCCCTGAGTATTGTGGGAGCCGGGTTCTGCCAGGACGCCCGCTCTTGGATCTGGATGCCGAAGTATGTGGAATTCTCAGTGTCCTCAGATGGCATCACCTTCACTCCCGCAGGCCGTGTGGAAAACACTGTTGCCGAACGCGACATGACCATCCAGGTGTGGGATGCCGAACTTTCCGTTAACTGTTCGGCCCGCTATGTGAAAATCCACGCCGTAAACATAGGCACAATCCCGGAGTGGCATCCCGGCGCCGGCGCCCCCGGATTCATCTTCACCGACGAGGTCTGGGCCCGCTAGAAATAGATAAGGGGCAGGACTAAAGCTCGGAATCCCTAAGGGAGAAGGTATTGCCCTGGCGGAGGTCTCCGGTTTGCATGCCTTTTTTGAGCCAGCGCATACGCTGGGCGGCGGTGCCGTGGGTGAAGGATTCCTCGACGGCATAGCCCTGGGCCTTCTTCTGGAGGTAGTCGTCGCCAATCACGGAAGCGCAGCGGATGGCCTCCTGAAGGTCTCCGTCCTCGATGGAGGAGAACATTGAACTCTCATAGTGGGCCCATACGCCGGCGTAGAAATCGGCCTGAAGTTCTATGCGCACGCTCATGCGGTTGGAATCTGTCTTGCTCATGCGGGCCATCTGGGAATGGGCCTCTCCAAGTGTGCCCACAAGATTCTGGACATGGTGACCTACCTCATGGGCAATGACATAGGCGTAGGCGAAATCTCCGTCTGCGCCAAGCTGGGTGTCCATACTGGAGAAGAAACTAAGGTCTATGTAGAGTTTTTCGTCTGCGCTGCAGTAGAAGGGACCCATGGCGGCCTGACCTTGACCGCAGTTGGTGGAAGTGGTGCCGGTGTAGAGCACCAGGGTGGGGGTACGGTACTCTCCAAGGCCGTTTTGACGGAAGTAGGCGCTCCAGACATCCTCCGTGGAGGCAAGGATCTGGCGGGAGAACTTGGCAAGGGCTTCGTTCTCTTCCGTGGGCTCATAGGACTGCTCGGAAACGGTGCCGATGCCGCCCGCGCCCTGCACTACCCTAAGGACATCCCCCAGGTTCCCGCCCATAAGGAGGGTGATAATTGCCACGATGGCAATTCCGCCGATTCCCATGCCGGCCTTTGCGCCGCCGCTCATGCCGCGGCGGTCTTCTACGTTGCGGCTCTCACGCCTGCCGTCCATTCTCATAGCAAAAAGGTATTAGGGAGTTACTCACTGAATTTCTTTCCGGCATTCCAGGCACCGCCAACGACGTCTCCGATGGAGCGGTAGCACATTCCAGCAGCGTCAAAGACAATGGGTTGAAGCTTTGCAAGGTCCACCTTTCCGTCTGTAAGGATACTTTCATCGGCACTCTGGTTCACAACCTCACCTACAAGGATGCCGTCCTTCCAGCTCACCACCTTGCATTCAAGGGTAAGAGGATACTCGTTGATGATGGGGGCGTCCACGTTGGGGCTGGGCGTTACGGTGAAGCCTACGCGGGCCACCTTGTCCGGCACCTGATTGCCGCTCACAATGCCAAGGTAGTCGGATTCGGCCACGGTGTGGATGTCTGCGAAACTGACGGTGAACGCACCTGTAAGTTCCAGGTTCTCAGTGGTTTTATGCTTGGAAAGGGAGATTACTATCTGCTTGGCGTCATACTGTCCGGCCCAGGCAGCCATCATGACGTCCGGGGTGTGATTTGCATCCCAGGTGGCTATCATCACGCAGGGCTGAGGGGTTGTTACAAGGGCATGGTTGGGGCCGAAATTCTTGCGGCCGGCAACTTCCTTCAGGGGTTCATTGCTTGTCATGGTATCTGTGTTTTGATTATTTGCACTTTTGCAACCCGCGACCATAAGGATCACCGCCGCCATGGCCGCCGCTAAAAAACTCTTTTTCATACAGTCGTACTTTTTATGTTGTAAAGTTAGCAAAAAAAAGAAAAAGCCAGGCGGTTTGCCTGGCTTTTTCTGTAGCCCCACGAGGAATCGAACCTCGATTTAAAGTTTAGGAAACTTCCGTTCTATCCGTTGAACTATGAGGCCATCATGGAAAAAGAGCTCTTATTCGGCGCTCTTTTCAATGATCTGACGGCCACGATAGTAACCGCACTCGGGGCAAACACGGTGATACATCACAGTGGCTCCGCAGTTGGGGCATACGCTCAGAGTGGGAACGGGAGCGAAATCGTGGGTACGACGCTTGTCTCTTCTCTGCTTGGAGATTTTGTGTTTAGGATGTGCCATTGTTTATACTTTTTAATTGTTTATTTTTCTTCAAAAAGTCCTTTCAGAGCGGCAAACGGGCTGTTCGCGGGTGCCCCAGCCTCCTCGTTTGAGCGCTCTCCCTGACCGAGGAACCGGACGGTGTCCGGGTTGCACTGCCCTTCCGGATGAACCCTTTGAATGGGCATTGCCAGGCAAATGTAGTCGTACACTTCCTGACTAAGGTCCCAGTCAATTTCCAAGGTGCCGGGTTTGAACACCTCTTCCGGGCTCACCTCTACCGGAACCACCAGGGGCTCCAGGCAGCGGTCGCACTGGACAGTAACGTTTCCGTGAAGATGGAGCGAAGCCTCTACTTTTTGCGAACTCTCCTTTCTCACGCTCACCTGAACGTTAACGTCTGCGTCCAGAATTTCCTCATTGTCAAACATTTGAAAGAACTCAGTGCCTGCGTGAAAGCGGAACTCCCGCTCCCGCGCAGCCCAACCGTTTAGAGGAATGATAATTTTACACATTGCCAAAAAACAGATTAAGGGGTGCAAAGATAACAATTATTTTCCAATAATCAATCTTCCTGGCCCGAATTTCTTTTCCTGTCCAGCGGATCCAGCTGGATTTTGCGCATTCTCATGTGGTTGGGAGTGATTTCCACAAGCTCGTCTTCCTGAATATATTCCAGCGCTTCTTCAAGCGAGAACTTGATTGCAGGAGGAAGGACCACCTTTTCGTCTGAACCTGAAGCACGCACGTTTGTGAGCTTCTTGGTTTTGCAGATGTTGATGTTGAGATCTCTCTCACGGGTGTGCTCCCCTACCACCTGGCCGCCGTAAATCTCTTCTCCGGGCTCCACGAAGAACCTGCCCCTGTCAAGGAGCTTGTTCATGGAGTAGGCAATGGCCTCTCCGGTTTCAAGGGATACAAGGGAACCGTTGGTTCGCATCTCGATGTCTCCTTTGAAAGGCTGGTAATCCTTGAAGCGATGGGCCACAACAGCCTCTCCCTGGGTGGCGGTGAGAAGGTTGGAACGAAGGCCCATCAGGCCACGGGTGGGAATCTCGAACTCCAGCAGAGTACGGTCTCCGCGGGGTTCCATGCGTATGAGGGCGCCTTTGCGGCGGGTGCTCAGTTCAATGGCAGCACCGACAAACTGCTCCGGAACCTCAATTGAGAGCTCCTCAATGGGTTCGCAGCGCTGGCCGTTGATAGTCTTGTCAAGGACCTTGGGCTGGCCCACCTGAAGTTCGAAGCCTTCGCGGCGCATGGTCTCGATAAGGACTGAAAGATGCAGGACGCCGCGGCCGTAAACCACAAAGCTATCGGCATTTACGCCGGGCTTTACCCTAAGGGCAAGGTTTTTCTCAAGTTCCTTCTCAAGGCGCTCCTTGAGGTGACGGGAAGTGACATATTTGCCATCCTTGCCGAAGAAGGGAGAGTTGTTGATCATGAACATCATGCTCATGGTGGGCTCGTCTACGGCGATGGGCGGAAGGGCCTCGGGGTTTTCGAAATCGGCAATGGTGTCTCCGATTTCAAAGCCATCTATGCCGACAACGGCGCAGATGTCTCCGCACTGGACCTCGTCTACATTTGCCTTTTCAAGGCCTTCGAAGACCATCAGCTGCTTGATCTTTGACTTCTCAACAATGTCGTAGCGCTTGCAAAGGCTCACGGGCATGCCGGTCTTTAGGGAACCGCGGGTGATTCGGCCCACTGCGATTCGGCCCACATAGGGGCTGTACTCCAGGGAGGAGACCAGCATCTGGGGTGTGCCGTCCACTATTGCGGGAGCGGGGATTTCCTCAAGGATGGTATCCAGAAGGGCGGTGATGTCCTGGGTGGGCTTGCGCCAGTCGGTGCTCATCCAGCCCTGCTTGGCGCTGCCGTAGATGGTCTTGAACTCAAGCTGGTCCTCGTTGGCGCCAAGGTTGAACATGAGCTCGAACACCTCTTCCTGGACTTCGTCGGGGCGGCAATTGGGCTTGTCCACCTTGTTGATGACCACGATGGGCTTCTTGCCCATGTCAATGGCCTTGTTGAGCACGAACCTTGTCTGGGGCATGCAGCCTTCGAATGCGTCTACAAGAAGCAGGACGCCGTCGGCCATATTGAGAACGCGCTCCACCTCTCCACCGAAGTCGGAGTGGCCTGGAGTGTCTATAATGTTGATTTTCACGCCTTTGTAGGTTACGGACACATTCTTTGCGAGAATGGTGATGCCGCGCTCCCTTTCAAGGTCGTTGTTGTCCAGGATGAGGTTCCCAAGGTCTTCCGGCCTTCTTACAAGGTTGGCCTGATAGATCATCCTGTCCACGAGCGTGGTTTTGCCGTGGTCTACGTGGGCGATAATGGCTATGTTTCTGATGTCCTGCATAAAAACGCTTCTTAAAAAATCTCGCAAAGATACTAATTTTTTTCGGCTTCTCCCATATCGGAAGTTTTGCACCGTCCCCGTGAAACGGATAATTTTTTTCATGTGCCCTACAGGGGCTTCAGAGGCCGATTCTTCCTTCAAAAAGGGGCTTTGCATTTTCATTTGACGCGAATATCCGTTTCATCCGCCCTGAAAATCGGCCCCAGAATAGCCTCTAATGGCGTTTTTTAAATTAAACGTTTCCTATTTGGTGACACGGATAACTTTACTTTCCTTTGCCCAAAACTTATGTGCCCTATGAAAAAGACATTGTTACTACTCATTCCCTGGCTGGCTTTTTCGGCCTGCCAGAAGAGCGGACTTCCGCTGGATGAAAACGGCCTCCGGCATCCTGAGGGAGACGTTTTCCATGAAATGATCCAGCTTGGCGAAAAGCTGGACGACCCCTACACCGTGGCCAACATGACCGAGGCCCTCACAAAGGCGTATCCCACCAAGGCTGGAAGGGTCACTCTCCAGGCCACGGACCTTTATGTGCGCTTCTTGCCGAAGGACGACGCCCAGATGGATACGCTGGCTTCACGCGGACTCTATCTCATGGACCACCCCATGGATTACAGGATTGTGAAGGAGGGAGACTACTACCAGGACCCTGGTGTCGGGGAGGAAGCCATCACCTGGCAGTACGCCGTTGTACCCTACGATTTCCAGTTCCCGGACGGCATCAAGTATGAGGTACTTGACGAATGCTATCTGGCCGAAAACGACGTCACCAAGGCCGGAGACATTGACTGGACGCTGGTTGAGGAGGAAGCGTTCAAACTGACCGGGAACCAGGACCTTTGGGCGCCGCCCACCAAGGCCGCCGCCTACCCCACCGGCCGAATCACCATCGAAGACCCCAAATTCAGCGGAGGGAAGCCCTTCGGCGTTGCCGGAGTGGAGGTTGTAGCCAACATCTTTGTAAAAGTGGCAAGGTGCAACACCTCCCGTGACGGATACTACACCATGCCGAAGAGTTTCTCCGGGAAACCCCGCTACAGGCTGGTTTTCAAGAACGAGAAAGGCTTCTCCATAGGCTTCAACTGGATCATTATCCCGGCATCAGTGAGCACCTTGGGAAGGGGCGGTCCCGAGGGAATAGACGTGAATGTGACGGCTTCCTCAGACGAAGCCCTGTTCCGCCGCTGCGCCGTGAACAACGCCGCCTATGACTACTATTCCCGCTGCACGGAGACGGACCTTGAGATTGCTCCCCCGCCCGGAGACATGAGAATCTGGATATTCCCCGGGCTCAGCGCTTCCAGCGCGCCAATGCTCCACCACGGCGCTTTCATGGACAACTACCTGCTGCAGAAGTATCTGGGGGTGTGGTTGGGGCTCATTCAGATTTTCCTTCCGGACGTTACCATCGGCACTTCAGGACAACTAAACTACCCGGCAATTTTCAGTGCCGTCAATCACGAACTTGCCCATGCCAGCCATTTCGCGAAGGTGGGAAACGACTTCTGGTCGCCTTACATCAACTATGTGATACATTCTTTCATAACTGCCGGCGGGCAGATGTACGGACTGGGAACGGGAGACGGGGCCTCGCAGTGCGAAGTTGGAGAAATGTGGGGGTATTTCATGCAGGCAACCCTGGTCAGGGACCGCTACAAAGGCGCTATAGAGACCTTCGGGAACAGTTTCTGGTTCAAGCCGGACATCTTCACTTACCTGTACGAGAGAGGGATGACTAGGGGTGAGATTTACCGCGCGCTGTCTCCGGCGGCAGTGGATATAGCCTCCCTCAAGGAGGAACTTATAAAAGTGGCGCCTGGACTTACCGAGGAAATAATGGCCACATTCTACCGTTATGGGAAATAGGTGGATGGCAGGCCGGACTCTCCTTCCTGTTATCACGGCATTTGCGCTGCTATCCTGCTCCGTGAAGGAAGACCGTTCGGCCTGCCCATGCCTTCTTGCCGTCAATCTCACCGGCCCCGGACCCATTGAATACCGGATAGAAGATTCCATAGGAGAGATTTTGCATGAGGGGACGGTCCCGCGGGATACCGTGGTTTACCATGACGTTCCGCGGGACAGGGTCCGGATAATTGCGGTTTCAGGGGCGGCGCTTGAAGACGGTGTTCGCATTCCATATGGGGAGCAAAGCCCGCCTCTGTACATGTATCACGGCATTATTTCGGCTTCCGGCGAAGCCATGAAAGTGAACGCCACACTTCACAAACAGTTTTGCGGACTGACTTTGGTGCTGGATGGTCCTCCCGGAGACGGAAAGCCCATAGGAGTGACGGTAAGGGGCTCAGTGGAAGGGATAGGACTGGATGGAAGGCCTTTTGACGGTGAGTTCTGCTGCCCGGTCACAGGCATGAGCTGCCTTCTCCTCCGTCAATCACCTTCGGACCTTCTGCTTCTGGATATTGTGATGCAGGACAAGGTGGTGAGAACCTTCTCACTGGGCACCTACATCCGCGAGGCCGGGTACGACTGGACAGACACTGACCTTAAGGACATTACCATATGCCTTTCCCTGTCCGTGACCCAGATAACACTAAAGCTTGGAGAGTGGTCACACACGGAAAACATAAATGTAGAAATTTAGAACGCAAATATTTGGAGTTCCAAAAAAAGTGAGTAAATTTGCAGTCCCAAAAAAAGATGCGCGGATGGCGGAATTGGTAGACGCGCTACTCTCAGGAGGTAGTGTCCGAAAGGACGTGTCAGTTCGACTCTGATTTCGCGCACCAAAAAAGACTGGAAATTTTTCCGGTCTTTTTTTGCGTATACACAATAAATTTGTTTTTCTCTCGGTTTGCACGTAAATTTGCGCTATGAGCCAGAAGGAACAGACAATGCTTGAGCTCATTAAGAGCAAGGTCCGGGAAGTAATGCCTTCCGGTATCAAAGCGTATCTGTATGGCTCCCGGGCACGCGGAGAAGCCCGCTCGGACTCAGACTGGGACATCCTCATCCTCATAAATACCCCCAGCGCGGATATCGGCCTATATGACACTCTTGCTTATCCGCTCACGGAACTCGGCTGGGAACATGGTGAGGTTATTGTTCCCGTAATATACTCCCGCGACGAATGGAACCATCCTTCTTCACTTCTTTTCCGCCGTAATGTTGAACAAGATGCCATTGCCCTCGTATGAGTCTGTCACAAGAAGAAAGAGCCATCGTTGTCGGCCTTGAACTGGAAAAAGCCGACAAATTCCTTGCCCAGGCCGAGGCCGTTGCAGCGCTCGGAATCTGGGATGTTGTCGCCAACCGAATCTTTTATGCTGCATTCCATGCCGTGTCGGCCCTGCTGATAAACGACCACATCGAAGTCCGTAGCCATAAAGGTGCGGGGCTGATGTTCGGTCAGAAGTATGTCATTCCCGGTTTATTCTCCGCCGATGATGGGCGTCTTTACGCCAAGCTACAAGATTTACGTGAAAAAAGCGACTACAACCTGGTGTACCAGTCCGACGAAGCGGAAATGTCTCCGCTCATAGAAAAGACAAGAGACTTGATCGAACGTATCAAGATAAAAATTGAGTAAAACAGTCGTTATTTTACACCTATTTTACACCAATTCAGTACTAAGACTTATTAATAAGTTGAAAATAAGCAACGCGCACAAAGGATGGCTTTTGAAGCCATCCTTTTTCTTTAAAATAGCGTCTCAAGCACCCAGCCGCCGCCAGGGGCAAGGTGGATGGTGACGTGAGCGGGGACGGCAGTGGAAGTGCGGGTGTAGTCCCGGCCTACCCTGTGGGCATTGGCGCCATCGGCAAAGATGACGGCCTCACTGGGGCCGATGAAACTGAGATCCAGGGTGAGGTTCCTCTCCTGAAGGCCGTTGAGGGCTCCCACATACCATTTTGAGCCCTTCCTGCTGGCCATCACCACATACTCACCTATCTTTCCGTCAAGGGCAATGGTCTCGTCCCAAACCGTGGGGATACCCGCGATGAAATCCGTGCATTCGGGCTCCCGGAGGTAGTTGCTGGGAGAGTCGCAGAGCATGGTGAGCGGGGCGTCGAACACCACGTATTCGGCCAGTTGGTGGCAGCGCGTTCCCTGGGACATGGGCTCTGAATTCACGGGCCGATAATTCCCTGCGGCAGCATTTCTCATGGCTCCCTGAGTGTAGTCTGCGGGACCGGCCACCAGACGAATGAATGGAATGGTGACATCGTAGGTGACCTGGTCCACCTCCGGAGCGGCCCATTTCATATTCTCAAGGCCGTATACACCCTCATAGTTTATTATGTTGGGGTATGTACGGTTGAGGCCGGTGGGAGGATATGCTCCGTGGAAGTCCACGGTCATATGGTATTTTGCGGCAGCCATTGCAGCCTGCTCATAGAAACGCACGATATCTTGGTCATTGCGGTCCATGAAGTCTATCTTCCAGCCCTTTATGCCAAGCTTTGAGTAATGGGCGCACACGGCGTCCATGTCCTTTTTGAAGGCATTGTAGCCGGCCCAAAGGATAAGGTTCACGCCTTTTGACCGGGCATAGGAAGAGAGCATAGGAATGTCTATCTCCGGCACCACCTGCATGAGGTCGGACTGCCCGGTAACGGACCAGCCTTCGTCAAGGATTACGTACTCTATGCCTTTTGCCGAAGCAAAGTCTATGTAGTACTTGTAAGTATCGTTGTTGATTCCGGAAGCGAAGTCAACTCCGTAGATATTCCAGTCGTTCCACCAGTCCCAGGCCACCTTGCCGGGTTTTACCCAGCTCCAGTCTACGGGATCGGCGGCCTTTGCAAGGCGGTATACCATGTCACTCTGGGCAAGCTCCTTGTCTTCCTTTGCCACAATCACAACGCGCCAGGGGAATTCGGAGGCATCTTTTGCAATATAAGGCTCTGCGGCCGTCACTATGCTCTGGAGCATGTTGTGGCCACCTTTCACCTCCTCTTTGGGCACCGGTGCAAACACGCCCTTCAAGGTGCAGGAAGCGTTCCCGTTGTAGAGGAACAGGCCGGGATAGTTCCGTAAATCGGCCTCAGTGACACAAAGTTTTACACTTCCGGCGTCAAGCGTTACCGGAGAGAAGGCCAGCCTTTTTGCGTCCCATTTGCTTATGGCCGATACCGTGTACTGGGACTCGAAGGAAGACATGAACTGGCTCTGAAGCGTTTCCGTATGCTGGCTTACATAAGGGATATATGCCTTGTAATCCTTTGCAAAGGAGAATTCCGCGGTTTCGGCCTTTACGGTAACGGGGGCGGCCGACACAAAGCGGTACGCCAGGCCGTCGTTGTACAGGCGGAAAACTACGCTGAAGCCCTTTGCGGGGAGCGTCAGCTCATTGTAGCAGTCCTGAACCTTGCTGCGCTTGAAAAGCCGGGCGTCGAACTCCGCGTTTACGCTGCGTTTTTTGGCCGAACGGAAACGGGAGCCTGCGCCCCAAACAGTGCCATCTTCCAATTTGAGACCTATCTCCGAGGGCTGAACAAGGATTTCTCCGTCATACTCCAGGGACCAGGTGAGCCTGGAACCGGTTTCTATGGTAGCCTTGAGGCGGCCGTCCGGGGAAGAAACCGTAACAGGCTTTGCGGCCGATGCTACCACCGCCACAAATAGTAGGAAAAGGCTGACTAAACGTTTCATAACTCCTAGAAATACGTGACGGTGCTGCCGCTGGCGGCGCTGAGAAGCTTATTCGCGAGGGAGGAAACGCCAAAGCGGAAGAGGTCCTTGTTCATCCAGGAATCTCCAAGGATGGTGCGGCCGATGGTCCAGTAGCAAACTGCATCCTGGGCCGAAGCGATGCCGCCGGCGGCCTTGAAGCCAACCTTGACGCCGGTCTTCTCATAGTACGCCTTGATGCATTCGCACATTACGTAAGCGGCAAGAGGCGTGGCGTTTACCTTCACCTTTCCGGTAGACGTCTTGATGAAATCGGCACCATTTTCCATGGCCAGGAAAGAGGCGTCGGCAATGTTTTCCGGGGTTACAAGGAGGCCGGTTTCGATGATGACCTTGAGGCATACCTTGCGGCCAAGCTCTGCGGCAACGCGGTCTATGCACTCACGGGAAGCCTTTATTTCCTTGCCTGCGGTTTCATAGTCTCCTGCAAGGAAGCTGTTCAGTGCCAGCACAATGTCAATTTCATCTGCGCCTCCGCGTACGGCAAGCTCTATCTCATGAAGCTTTACCTCTATCCAGCTCTGGGATGTGGGGAAGCAGCCCGCTACGGTTGTGACGTGGAGGGCGGGATCCAGACGGTTCTGGGCCACAACATACCCAAGGTTGGGGTATACGCAGATAGATGCGGGAAGCGGCCAGCCGGGGAAGGCTGCGGGAAGATTGTTCACCTTTTCCACCAGCTTTTTCACGGAAGCCGGAGTGTCGTCGGAGGAAAGGGTGGTTTGGTCCATGATGCCGAAGCATGCCTTGTAAAGTTCCGGGGAAGCAATATTCTCCAGTCCTTCTGCGATTAGTTCCAACTGGCGGTCAATGGCCTCTTTGTCCGGGGTATAACCGTATTTGCTTGAAAGTGACATAGTATGTTATCCTTTAATTTGTATTTTGAATCCTTCATTTTGAAGAGGCTGCACCATGGCGCGCATTTCCTCCGGAGTGTATTTTCCAATGCCTTTCATGGGAGTTTCGCGGTCTATGGTATAGACCTGAATTTCCCTTGGCCGAATTTGCCTTACAATGTCCATCCATCTTTCCACCCAGTCCTGGCAGGCCCAGCCCGGACCACGCAGGAACATGGTCTGGAGCACGAAATCTCCGTCAAACTTCTTCATGGCCTCCACCACATCTTTCACATGGTACTCCCCTACCGGCCTGTTGATTAGGGCCACTTCTTTGTCTGTGGGGGCGTCCAGTTTGAGGATGGGATTGTCCACCTTCCTCAGGGCCTCAAAAATGCCGGGCTGCCCGCAGCGGGTGGCATTTGTAAGGACCGACACCTTTGCAGAGGGGTAATACCTGTCCCTGAGCCTTATGGTAACGTCTATTATTGCGGGGAATTCCGGATTCAGTGTGGGCTCTCCGTCTCCGGAGAAAGTGATTGAATCTATTGGAGTTCCGGCCGCCTGACAGGCTTTCAGTTTCTCTTCAAGGGCCTCCTCCACGTCCTTTGCCGAAGGGATGCTCCTGTCCTGAAGGCCGTCCTTGTTCCATCCGCATTCGCAGTAAATGCAGTCGAAGTTGCACACCTTGCCGTTTTTGGGCAGAAGGTTTATCCCCAGGGAACTTCCAAGCCTGCGGCTGAAGATGGGGCCGAAAACTGTATCTTCTCTTAGCATAGGCGTGTGGATTTAAAATGAGATCCCTCGACTTCGCTCGGGATGACAGAAGAAGCCGGGTATGACGACAGGCGTACAAGGCCGGGGCGCTTGCCGGGCTCAAGGGTGCCAAGGCGGCTCTCAAGGCCAAGGAAACGGGCGCCGTTAAGGCAGGCCCAGGTGAGAACTTCCTGCAGCTGAAGGTCGAACGCCTTCCTGAGGCAGTTTATCTCATCTATCATTGAAAGGGAGTCGTTGGAAGACAGTGAATCCGTGCCGATACAGATGGGGATGCCGCTTTCACGCATGACCGGAATGGGCGGCAGCATATTGTGTATGAAGAGGTTAGAAAGCGGGCACACGGCAATGTAGGGGTGCTCAAGGACCTCACGGGCGCGGGCTGCACCTTCCGGGGTAAGGCAGCACTCGTGGACCAGGAGCACGTTTCCGGGAACCGGGGCGGGAACAGCCTCCGTAACCCTTTGGAGGAAGTACTCAAGGGAACTTGTTCCTGTAACGGGAGGCGTGGGGATGCCGTTTCTAACGCGGTTGTCCCACATGGGGCCGCGGCCGTAACGCATCATCTCCTCCTCTTCATCGGACTCTTCAGAGTGGAACGACAAGAAGCCGCTCTTGAGCCCTTCGGCCGAAGAAGCCGTCACAAGCTGCGGGCTCATGGTATAGCAGGAATGTGGCGTGGGGGCTGCATCCAGGCCGAAGGCTTCGGCCTCTTTCTGAAGCCCAAGGACGCCTTCCATTACGGCGTTGCACTCCCCGGGATTGGCCCCGAATACCTCCAGGAAGGTACGGGTGTACATGGGGTGGGAGGCCTTTACCTCAAAGGAGTCTGAGCAGTTGGAGATATCGGCCATGGCCTGCACGCCGGAATCCCACATGGAGTCCATTGCCTCCTTGAGGGCGGCAACCTTGTCTTCCATGGAGGAAGTGTCCCGGAGGGCGTTTATCTGGTCTATGAAGCCGGCCATTCCCGTTCCCTTCTTGAAGAGGCCCTTCATGTAGGAAAGCTCCACGTGACAGTGGGCGTTCACAAAGCCGGGGCATATAATCCCCTCATCTACAGGGCCTTCGGCCTGCCCTACGGACAGGATGGCGCCGTCTGGGGCCACCTCCACGTATCCGTTATGGATGGGGTCTCCAGAAAGGGTGTAAACTAGCTCTGCGGTATATCTCATATTGAATCTTTCTGAATGGCCAGGGAACCCGCCACACGCCCGGCATGGGCCTTATGAAGGGAATCCGCTACTTGCAGCGAATCTGCCACATGCAGGGAATCCGTCACGGCAATGACGGTATCCCTAAGGAAAATGAGGGAATCCCTGGGGATAAGTTTCAGGGAATCTATTTCCTTGTGCATATAGGCCGAATCACCCTCAAAACGCACCTTGAGGGTATCTACGGGCCTTACGCGGGGCTTAGGGAACTTTGTGGTGTCTATCTGCTTCTGGTAAATGGAGAGCATCTTGCTGCGCCACCTTTCCAGTTCAATCTCGGAGTTCACCACCTTCAGCTCCTTCTCTATGCGCTCTGCCACGTTTCCCATCACCTTTTCCATTTTGGCGGGCTCCTCAAGGTATTCTTTCAGGCTGTAAAGGTAGTCGTCGGTGTCGTAGCCTTTGGACTCAAGGATGCCGGCGTACACAAGGGAGGTGTCGGCAATACTCCTCAGGGAACGGTCCTGGCGTATCTTCTGGTCCTGGAGGAACATGAGGTAGAAGATATCCTCCATGTCCCCTTTGGAGATTTTCCGGGGACCGCAGGAGGCCACCGCCAGCACTAAGGCCAGCAGCGCCACGGCGATATGCTTCCACCTTCCGGGCATTTATCTGAGGACTGCGCCGAAATCGGCCTTAAGGGAACCAAGGACCCTTTCCATGGTCTTCTCAACCTCAACGTCCGTGAGGGTGCGCTCAAGGTCCTGAAGCACGAATCCAAGGGCATACTGCTTCTTGCCGGCGGGGATTTTCTCTCCGCGGTAAACGTCAAAGAGGGTGATGCTCTTGATGAGCTTCTTGCCGGCACGGAGGGCCGACTTGCGGACTTCGGCGTAAGGGACGGATTCGTCCAGAAGGATTGCGAGGTCCCTTCTGACCTCCGGGAACTTAGGAAGTTCCTTGAAGGAGAACTTATCTCTCCTCACAAGCGCAAAGAAGACCTCCCAGTTGATTTCTGCGGCAAAGACGGGCTGCTTTATGCCGAAGCGCCTTGCGAGTATAGGGTTAATGGTACCAAGGGTTGCAAGGAGCATGGGCTCACGGCCGGGAACGCTGTAGGTGATGCCTTCTGAGAAGATATCCGCGGGAGCGGAGCCCATGACAAGGCTTGACACATCTATGCGGTAGCGGGCCATGAGGGCCTCAACATAGCCTTTAAGCTCAAAGAAATTGGATTTCTGGACGGGGCTTCTCCATACTTTGTCCGGGGTGCCGGTAATGATGAGGGAGAAGCAGCGGTGTTCCTCGTAGCCCTCCAGGGTGGTGCCGTCTTTCTCCGGAAGCCTCTGATATACAGAGCCATATTCAAAGAATTTCAGGGCCGAAGCCTGACGGTTGAGGTTGTACGCCACAACCTCCAGGCCGCTGAGGAGAAGGGTCTGGCGCATTACATTGAGATCCGCGCTCAGGGGATTCACAATATGCACGCAGCGCTCTGCGGGGAATGTCTCCAGCTTGGTGTAGTAGTCTTCCTTAGTGAGGGAATTGTTCATGGTTTCAGTGAAACCGTTGGCTGCAAGGAAGTTGGAGATATTGTTACGGATGGCCTCGGGCTCCGGCTGGGCGCTGGGTTGCACGCTCATGCGGAGGTTCTGAGGAAGCTCAATGTTGTTGTAGCCGTAAATGCGGAGGATTTCTTCAACTACGTCGCATTCACGGGTAACGTCTACCATATATGTGGGAGCGGCCACAAGGGCTCCTGTGGCTGTGCGCTCCACAAACTCATAGTTAAGGCCTTTCAGTATCTTTTCAATGGTACCGTGACCTATCTTTTTGCCGATGAAATGCTCTATGCGGTTGTAATCCAGCTGAATACGGGCGCGGGCAATGGGCTTGGGGTAGAACTCGCGGACTTTGCCGACCACCTTTCCGCCTGCAATTTCCGTGATAAGAAGGGCGGCGCGCTTGGCTGCATAAAGTGCAGCCTCGGGGTCTGCGCCGCGCTCGAAGCGGAAGCTGGCGTCTGTGGAAAGAGTCTGGCTCTTGGCGGTTTTGCGGATGCTCACAGGGTCGAAGTATGCGCCCTCGATGAAGACATCCACGGTGCTGTCAGATACGCCGGAATCTTCACCGCCGAATACGCCGGCAATGCACATGGGGCCTTCGGCATTGGCTATGACAACGTCAAAAGCATGGAGCTTGCGGTCAAGGCCGTCTAAGGTGCGGATGGGCTCCCCTTCCTGGGCGCGTCTTACGATAACCTTTCCGCCTGCAATCTTGGAGGCGTCGAAGGTATGGAGCGGCTGGCCGGTTTCAAAGAGCACGAAGTTGGAGATGTCCACAACGTTGTTGATGGGCTTGAGGCCAATTGAAAGGAGCCTTTCCTGCAGCCATTCCGGGCTAGGGGCAATCTTCACGCCCTTTACGGTGATGCCGGTGTAGCGGGGTGCGCCGTCCTCCGTGAGCACTTCCACGGGGATGGACTCTCCCTCACCTTCCTTGAATGCTTCCACGGAAGGAATGGTAAGTTCGGCCTCAATGCCTTTGCTGTAGAGATATGCGTAAAGGTCCCTTGCCACGCCGATGTGCGAAGCTGCATCAATGCGGTTGGCGGTGATTTCGTATTCAATCACAGATTCGTCCTTGAGGCCAAGGTATTCCTTGGCGGGAACGCCCACGGGAGCATTTTCAGGGAGCACCATAATGCCGTCGTGGCTGGTGCCTATTCCAAGTTCGTCTTCGGCGCAAATCATGCCGAAGCTGTCCACTCCGCGGATTTTGGACTTCTTGATCTTGAAATCACCGGGGAGGATGGTCCCGAGACGGGCAAAGAGCACCTTCTGGCCCGCCGCCACGTTGGGAGCGCCGCAAACCACGGTAAGGGGTTCCGGGGAGCCGTCGTTTACGGTGGTGATATGGAGGTGGTCGCTGTCCGGGTGAGGCTCACAGGTGAGAACCTTTGCAACCACAACGCCCTTGAGGCCGCCTTCAACCACTTCCCTGGTTTCAACGCTGTCTACTTCAATGCCAATCGAAGTCATGGCCTCCGCCACCTCCTGAGGGGTGAGGCTGCACTTCAGATACTCTTTTAACCAATCGTAACTAAGTTTCATATATCTGTTTTTTCTTTATCTCTAATAGTCTACAAAGATACATTTTTCCTCACGGAAAAACAACTGCCGGATTCCATGGAAAATGAGTATATTTGTAAATTAAAACATATTTGACATGGGTATTTTTGCAAGCGGTGTAAAAAAAACCAACCTCGGCTTCTTCCAAAAGCTGGGAAGGGCATTCAGCGCCAAGTCCAAAATCAATGACGATGTACTGGATGCACTGGAGGAGGCTCTCCTTGGCTCCGACATGGGCGTGGATACCACTCTCAAGCTCATTGACAACATCCAGGACCGCGTAGAGAAAGACAAATACGTGAACATGGAGGAGCTCACCGCCCTCATCCGCGACGAAATTGCAAACCTCATCGGAGACGACGCCCCGGTGCAGCCCTTCGACTTCACAAAGAAGCCTTACGTAATTCTTGTCGTGGGCGTGAACGGTGTTGGCAAAACCACCACCATAGGAAAGATAGCCGCAATGCTCCGCAAACAGGGCAAGAAGGTTGTCATCGGTGCCGCCGACACCTTCCGTGCTGCAGCCGTAGACCAGCTCACGGTTTGGGCCGAACGCGCCGGCGCGGACATAGTGAAGCAGGCAATGGGCGCAGACCCCGCCTCCGTGGCCTTCGACACCGTAAAAAGCGCCGTCGCAAAGGAGGCTGATGTCGTTCTCATAGACACTGCCGGCCGTCTCCACAACCGCGTGGATCTCATGAACGAGCTCACCAAAATCCGCAATGTCATCCGTAAAGTGGTGCCTGACGGCCCCCATGAGGTGCTTCTGGTACTTGACGGCTCCACCGGCCAGAATGCCTTCATCCAGGCCCGTGAGTTCTCTAAAGCCACGGACGTTACCGCCATGGCCATCACAAAACTGGACGGTAGCGCCAAAGGCGGCGTTGTTGTGGGCATAGCCGACACCTACAATTTCCCCATAAAGTTTGTCGGAATCGGGGAAGGCATAGAAGACCTCAAGGTCTTTGACAAAAAAGCCTTCGTAGAAGACCTGTTCAAGCTGGAAGACATCCAGTAGCGCTGGCGCACATCTCTCTGATTCTCAGCCACTTGCTATACCTCGGGTGCACCTGGAAGTGCACCCGATTATCGTTATCTCGTTGAATGTCAAGCACTTGGGCGCCAGGCCGAAAAAAATATGTCGCAGGTCTGGGAAATCCCTGGCCTGCGACATGTTCTATTACACTGAAGTTTACTTCTTTGCGAAGAATTCCTTCTCTTTGCCTTCCTCTACCAGCTGCTCTACGAAAACGTAGGCACCGGTCTTGGGGCTCTTTTCCATGCGGATCACCTTAACCATGTGCTTGGCACCGGCCTTGGCGTCGAAGGTAGCAACTGCTTTTTTTGCCATAGTTTGGTTCTCCTATACTTTACTTGATTTCACGGTGAAGAGTAACTTTCTTGAGGTAGGGGTTGTACTTCATACGCTCAAGACGCTCGGGGGTGTTCTTCTTGTTCTTGGTGGTGATGTAACGGGACATGCCGGGAACACCGCTTGCTTTCTGCTCTGTGCACTCCAGGATGACCTGCACCCTGTTTCCTTTCTGTTTCTTTGCCATAATTCTACAGGATTAAAGGGTTAAACAAGGCTTACGTATCCTTTCTCCTGGGCGGCCTTAAGAGTTGCGTCAAGACCATTCTTTTCAATGATACGCATACCCTTGGTGGTCACTTTCAGAGTGATGAAACGCTGTTCGGCCTCGGACCAGAACTTCTTGGTCTTGAGGTTGAGGGAGAAGTCGCGCTTAGTGCGCAGCTTGGAATGGGCAACGTTGTTGCCGATCATTCTCTTCCTACCGGTTATCTGACAAACCTTTGACATAATATTTTACTTTTTTATTGTTATACAAGTTTTAAAAAGCGCTTCCAACGGATATTGTTGGGGAAGCTTCGGCTTCCGTCCGTTGAGAGCCAGATGATGGAGGGCCTACCTACAATGTGATCCTCAGGAACGAAACCCCAATAGCGGGAGTCCAGGGAATTGTGGCGGTTGTCACCCATCATGAAGTAGTAGTCTTGCCCAAATGTGTAGCTTGTGGCGGGCTCCCCGTTTATGAGGATTTCGGCATCCTTTACCTCAAGGGTGTTGTGCTCATAATCACGGATGATCCGTTCATATAAGGGCAGGTTCTCAAGGTTGAGCTCTACCGTGGCACCTTTTTCAGGTATCCATATGGGGCCGAAATAGTCTGAGGTCCAGCGTGTTTTCCCGGTAAAGGGGAAAATTGCGATGTCCTGGCCATTGCCCGGATAGGTTTCCAGGTTGGGGACAACTTCAACTACGCTGCTGAGGCTCCGGACCTTCTCAAGATTCTCCTGAGTGAGAGGCATCATGGGATAACCAGGAAGCTTGGGATCGAAGTAGAGTTCCTGAAGGTTGAGGCCCATCTGGTCCAGTTTGCGCTGGTTGATGCGTGAGCCGCTTGTAACTACTTTGTATGTGAGCTGGCGTCCGGGATAGTCGGGTTCCTTTACTCCGTTTACCCAGCATAGTCCGTCTTTCACCTCAAGGGTGTCTCCGGCAACGGCGACACAACGCTTGACATAGTGGTCTTTCTTGTCCGCGGGACGGACGATAATGGGCCCGTACTGGGTTATTGCCTGTGTCCTTCCAAGCAGCCTTACCCATGCATGATAGTCTTCTGCAGGACGGCGGGAAAGCACGGTGTCTCCGTTGGGGAAGCCGAATACCACGATGTCGCCTCTTTTCACTTCACGGAATCCCTTGAGCCTTCTGTACTTGTTCTGGATGAGAGTGGAATAGCTCTCTCTGCCGAAAGCACGGTTGTGCGTAAAGGGGATGGTGAGCGGGGTCTGGGGGACCCTGGGGCCGTAGGTGAGCTTGGACACGAAGAGATGGTCTCCGGTGTAGAGGGTGCTCTCCATGGACGATGAAGGAATCTTGAAGGCCTGGAAGAAGAAAATATTGATGAAAGTGACAACCACTACGGCAAAGATGATGGCATCGAGCCAGTCCAGCCAAAAGTTGTGTTTTTCCCCGGGCGCATACTCTTTCTTCCAGAAGAGCCACTTGACCTTCTTGGTAATTATAAGGTCAAAGATGATACCCAGGCCGATTAGGAACCAATAGTTTCCGAGCCATATCACCCATGCAATGTAAAGCACCGACCAGAAACCCAGCCGTACCCACTTGTTTTGGATGATTTCCTTCAGGCTCACAGCTAAATGACTACTTTACAGAGTTTACAATAGCCTCAAATGCTTGAGGGTTGTTCATTGCGAGGTCTGCCAGAACTTTGCGGTTGAGGCCGATGTTCTGCTTTGCGAGACGACCCATAAGCTGTGAGTAGGTGAGACCGTACTGGCGTGCAGCGGCGTTGATACGCTGTATCCAAAGTGAACGGAATTCACGCTTCTTGGCTTTGCGGTCACGGTAAGCGTAGGTGAGACCTTTCTCGTAGGTGTTCTTGGCTACAGTCCAGACGTTCTTGCGGGAGAGGAAATTACCGCGGGTCCTGGAAAGGATTTTCTTGCGGCGTGCCCTTGAGGCAACAGAATTAACTGATCTAGGCATTTTTTAAATTACATTTTTAGAGGCAGTGGCTTATCCTAATGTAAAGCACTTTCTTACTGCGTTCCAGTTAAACATTAAACTACAGGACCAGAAGTTCTTTAAGACGGGGAACATCCACCTTCTCGATGATGGCGAAATGATCCAGGTTACGTTTCTGCTTCTTGGTCTTCTTGGTGAGGATGTGGCTGTGATAAGCGTGCTTCCTCTTGATCTGTCCCGATCCGGTAAGCGTAAAGCGCTTTTTGGCACCGGAGTTGGTTTTGAGTTTTGCCATTGTGTTAAACAATTATTAATTATACATACATCCGTTTGAGATTCTTCGCTGTGCTCAGAATGACAAGCGGGTTATTTCTTTTTAATAGGAGCTATCATCATGGTCATGCGCTTGCCTTCGAGCACCGGCATGTTTTCCGGCCTGCCCCACTCCTCAAGTTCCACTGCAAAGCGCAGAAGCTGTTTTTCACCCTGCTCTGCGAACTGGATGGAACGGCCGCGAAAGAAGATTGAAGCCTTCACCTTTGAGCCTTCCTGCAGGAACTCCTGGGCGTGTTTGAGCTTGAACTGGAAATCATGCTCATCCGTGTTGGGGCCGAAACGAATTTCCTTGATGACTATCTTTGCGGCATTTGCCTTCATTTCCTTGGCACGCTTCCGCTGCTGGTACAGATACTTCTGGTAATCCAGGATCTTGCATACGGGAGGGTCTGCCTTAGCGCTGATCTCTACAAGGTCCAGTTCCAGTTCCTGGGCCAGGGCAAGTGCTTTGGTAAAGGGATAAATCCCTTGCTCGGGGATGTTGTCACCTACCAGACGCACCTGGGATGCTGTAATTTCACGGTTAATCCTAAGGGCGTTTTCGTCCTTGGAATTACCCCCCTGCTGCTGCTGGGGCTTGCGTCTCGGGCCCGAGGGCCTGGGTTTGAAAGGCGTTGCGATAGCTTTGCTCCTTTAATGGTTAAACTTATTGGGCCAGTTCTTCTGCCACAGCGTTGCGGACATAATCCACAAACTGAGACACGCTCATGGAGCCCTGGTCCTGGGCGCCACGGCGTACAGACACAGTTTCCTCTGCCTGTTCCTTTTCTCCTACGATAACAAGCAGCGGCACTCTCTTGAGGGATGTCTCCCTGATTCGTTTGCCAAGAGTTTCGTTCCTGTCATCAATAGAGGCGCGAATTTCGGAATTATTTAGCAGATTTACAACTTTTTTTGCGTAATCTGCGTATTTTTCACTGACGGGCAGCACTTTAACCTGGTCCGGATGGAGCCAGAGCGGCAGATGACCGGCGGTGTGCTCAAGCAGAACCGCCACAAAACGCTCCAGCGAACCGAAGGGTGCGCGGTGGATCATGACGGGGCGCTTGCGGGAGCCGTCTGAGTCTACGTATTCAAGCTCAAAGCGCTCGGGGAGGTTATAGTCTACCTGGATGGTTCCAAGCTGCCAGCTTCGGCCGATAGCATCCTTTACCATGAAGTCAAGCTTAGGGCCATAGAAAGCGGCCTCGCCGGTTTCCACAACGTAAGGAAGGCCCTTTTTCTTGGCGGCGTCGATGATGCCTTGTTCGGCCTTGTTCCAGTTTTCCTCAGAGCCGATGTACTTGGAAGGGTTCTTGGGGTCACGGAGGGAGACCTGGGCGGTGAATTTGTCGAAGTGGAGGGTCTTGAAGACGTAGAGAATGAGGTCAATCACCTTCTCGAACTCTTCCTGGAGCTGGTCCTGGCGGCAGAAAAGGTGGGCGTCGTCCTGGGTGAAGGAGCGTACGCGGGTAAGGCCGTGGAGCTCACCGGACTGCTCGTAGCGGTATACCGTGCCGAATTCGGCGAAGCGAAGCGGGAGGTCACGGTAGCTGCGGGGAGCGCTGCGGAAAATCTCGCAGTGGTGGGGGCAGTTCATGGGTTTGAGGAGGTATTCCTCACCTTCCTGGGGGGTGTGGATGGGCTGGAAGGAATCCTTGCCGTACTTGGCGTAGTGGCCGGAAGTCACGTAAAGTTCCTTGGCGCCGATGTGGGGAGTCACCACGGGAAGGTAGCCGTATTCGGCCTGCTTCTTTGCAAGGAAGGCCTGGAGGGTGTTGCGGAGGGCTGCACCGCGGGGAAGCCACAGGGGAAGGCCTGCACCAACTCTCTGGGAGAAGGTGAAGAGTTCCATTTCCTTGCCGATTTTGCGGTGGTCGCGCTTCTTGGCCTCTTCCAGCACCTGGAGGTACTCCGTGAGCATGCTGGCCTTGGGGAAGGTGATGCCGTAGATACGGGTGAGCTGCTGGCGGGTTTCGTCTCCCCTCCAGTATGCTCCGGCCAGGGACAGCACCTTGACGGCCTTAATCACCTCTGTGTTACGAAGGTGAGGACCGCGGCAAAGGTCTGTGAAATGACCGTTGGTGTAGTATGTGATGGTGCCGTCTTCAAGCTCCGAGATAAGTTCCTGCTTGTACTCGTCGCCTTTTTCGGTGAAGTACTTCATGGCATCTGCTTTGGAAACCTCTATGCGGCGGAAGTCTTCCTTGCCGCGGGCAAGTTCCAGCATCTTGTTCTCAATGGCCTTGAAGTCTGCCTCCGTGAGGGTTCGGCCGCCCATGTCTACGTCATAGTAGAAGCCGTTTTCAATTGCGGGCCCAATGCCGAACTTCACGCCGGGGAAAAGGGCCTCCAGGGCCTCTGCCATAAGGTGGGAGGAAGAGTGCCAGAACACGCGCTTGGCTTCGTCGTCTTCCCACTTGAGGAGGCGGATCTCAACGTCCTCGGTGATGGGACGCATCACGTCTATGGTTGTTCCTTTGGATGTCTCGGGCTCATCAGGGCGCTTGATGTTAACTGCCAGCACGTCCGCTGCAAGGCGGGGGCTGATACTCATTGCCACGTCATAACCTGTTACGCCAGATTCATACTGACGTACGCTTCCATCCGGGAACTTAATGTTGATCATAATTTAATTTGAGTTTATTACTTACAAATGTCTTTCACTCGCTATTTTTTGTTATAGCCTGCAAAGATAACAATTTTTTATGAGATTTCTCCACTTGCTGCGCTCGGTCGAAATGACAGGGGGCCGGTTATTTCTGCTTGTAGTTTAATGCCAGACCTCCCGTGGAGGTTTCTTTATAGAGCGAAGGAAGGTCCTTGCCGGTGCGCTTCATCACATCCACAACGTGGTCGAAGGAGATGCGGTGCCGGCCGTCGGAGAACGTGGAGTAGATGTTGGAATCCATGGCGCGGGTGGCGGCGAAGGCGTTTCTCTCTATGCAGGGGATCTGCACCAGGCCGCAGACGGGGTCGCAGGTCATGCCAAGATGGTGCTCCAGGCCCATTTCGGCCGCATATTCAATCTGGTAAGGACTGCCGCCGAAGAGCTGGCATGCAGCGGCCGAAGCCATGGCGCAGGCTACGCCAACCTCTCCCTGGCAGCCTACATCGGCCCCGGAAATGGAGGCGTTCTGCTTTACCACGTTGCCGATGATGCCAGCGGTGGCAAGGGCGTGGAGGATGCGCTGGTCGCTGAAGGAGTGGCCGCGGGAAAGATGGTAGAGGACCGCGGGGATTACCCCGCACGAGCCGCAGGTGGGGGCGGTGACAATCTGCCCGCCGGAAGCGTTTTCCTCGCTGACGGCAAGGGCGTAGGCGAAGACAAGGCCGCGGGAGCGGAGATTGGGCTGATAGCCAAGCGCTTTCACATGGTAAACCGCCGCTTTGCGGGAAAGGTTGAGGGGGCCAGGAAGCCTGCCTTCGGCCTCAAGACCACGTGCAACGGACTCCTGCATGGCATCCCAGATGCCTTGGAGATACGGCCAGATTTCAGGGCCTTCGCAGATGTCTACGTATTCCCAAATCTGGCGGCCGTTGGACTCGCACCAATTGATGATGTCGGTGAGGTTATTCATTGAATATACCTCTCCGGAAGTGGAATACTCCTTTCCGGGGCCCTCTGAAAGGGCTCCGCCGCCTATTGAGAAGACGGTCCAGGATTCATGGACGGAGCCGTCCGGGCCGAATGCCTTGAAAAGCATTCCGTTGGGGTGGTACTCCAGAAAATGGGAAGGCTCCCAGAGTATCTTTGTAGGAGCAATGGGCTCCAGGACCTCCAGTATGGCCGAATCTGTCATGTGCCCCTTTCCGGTTGCGGCCAATGAGCCGTAAAGCGTAACCTCGAAGCGGGATGCATCGGCATGCCTGCCTGCGAAAATCTTTGCCGCGTTGTTTGGCCCCATGGTATGGGAAGATGAGGGGCCCTTCCCTATCGTGTAAAGTTCTTTTAATGAATACATTCCCTAGATACGGTCTTTGATCTGGTAATTGTTGCGCTCCGTGGAACTGCGGGAAATCATCTCTCCAAGGAAGCCGGCAAGGAAGAGCATCACGCCCAGGATGACGGCGACAAGGGCAAGGTAGAAAAGCGGCTGGTCCGTGGCGGCACGGAACTTGAGGCCGTTTGCCTGATGGTAGAGCTTTGCGGCAATGATCCAAATGGTCATTACAAAGCCAACAAGGAACATCAGGATGCCGCTGGTGCCGAAAAAGTGCATGGGCTTGCCCCCGAAGCGGGACAGGAACCACAGGCTCATGAGGTCCAGGAGGCCGTTCACAAAGCGGTTAAGGCCGAATTTGGATACGCCATATTTGCGTTTCTGGTGGTGGACGGGCTTCTCCCCTATCTTGTCAAAGCCTGCATTCTTGGCAAGGTACGGGATGTAGCGGTGCATCTCTCCGTACACCTCTATATTCTTTACAACCTCCCTGCGATATGCCTTGAGGCCGCAGTTCATGTCGTGGAGCTTTATGCCTGTAACCTTGCGGGCCGTCCAGTTGTAGAGTTTGGACGGGAGGTTCTTGGTAAGGGGGTTATCCTTTCTGTGCTGCTTCCAGCCGGAAACAAGGTCATAGCCGTCTTCACGTATCATACGGACCATCTCAGGGATTTCCTCCGGGGAATCCTGGAGGTCTGCGTCCATGGTAACTACTATATCCCCCTCTGCCGCTGCAAAACCCTCATACAGCGCGGCCGATTTGCCATAATTCCTGCGGAAGCGGATGGCACGGACGGGACCCCCGGTCAAGCCGGGGGTGACGGTGGTACCGTCATGGCCGACATGATCGGCCATCTCCTGAATGACCTTCCAGGAATCATCCGTAGACCCGTCATCGACAAAGATGAGTTCATAGGTGAAGTCCTTGAGGGCTTTTTCTATCCAGGCCTTGAGCTCCGGGAGGGATTCGGCCTCATTGTAAAGGGGAATGATTATAGAAAGGTCCATAACTTATTGCTGCTCGGGATTGTTGTCATCTTCTTTGGGAGGGAAGCCGCCGCCGAAGAGTTTCTGGAGGAAAATGTAACGGGACATTACGGATGCAAGCACGCTGCCGTAAAGGTAGCAGTACAGCCACTGGAAAATGAATGTGAGTACCGGGAGGTTGGCAAGGGCAGCGTCCACGGCGTCACGGTCTGTGGGAAGAAGTTGCGCAGTGGACATCATCTGGTTCACGAATTCATCCATGGTTTCCGCAGGCATTTTCATGATAATGAAAGCCTGTGCCGAAGCCAGGATAAGGCCGGAAAGCAGCGCCGCCCTTCGGCCCAGTTTGTAGGTATCCTCCATCTTCACGCCCTCATATTTGTCGCGGAAGCGGAGCATGATGTTTTTCATGATAAGGATGCAGCCGAAGAATTCCACCACCCAAAGGATGATGGCCGCCGCCTGCACAAGGAAAGTGCTGCCGCTGAGGGCCGAAAGTTCCTTCAGGCCCAGACATCCCACTGACACTGCCCCAAAGAGCAGCCCGGCACGCGCCGCCTCATTCCAAATAATATTGTTCTCAACCTTCATTATCCTGCAAAGATAAGCATTTTCTCAATACCAAAGAGGATGAGTATGCTTTATTGACTGCACGGGCAAAGGTTTTGTAGTCTTCATAGCTCTGGGCGGGAGCCTCAAAGCGGTACGCATGAATAATCTGAACTATGGTTATATTGTTTCCCTCTACCGAAATATGGCTCTGGAACCGGCCCCACTGAGTGTCAAGATTCACGTCTTTGGGCATGGATTCAATGGTATAGCCATCCGGAATGTGAAGGATGACACGATTCTCTATGATGCCTCCGCCTTCGTTTACCAGCGGATTAACCCTCCCGCTTTTCTGGACGGGGATGCTCATGGCCACGGGATTCACGGGGACAAAGATGCGCTCACGGTTGACATTGGCATAAACACGCGTAGACATCGAATAATCGATGCCGATGACGGGGACAAAGCTTCGGCCAAGAGTCCGGTAGTCATTGAAATTGTTCCTGATGCTTTCTACCTTGATGGCGTCTGCGTGCAGTTTCATGCCGGAGGTAAGGGCCCTTGCCTTAGCGTTATCGCTGAGGTTCTGGAAACCAAGGTATGGCTCCATCTCGTCAAGCCAAAGTTCCCTGGAAAGGGATAGCCGGGCCGACCCGTCCTCGGCAAGGGTTACATCGGCAACCTGTATTATACGAGACAAGGAATCAGGGTAGGACGGGATGCGGACCACCTTGCCGCCATCCGGCTGGACCAGGACGACCTCGTGGCCGGCGGCGCCGGAATGCCTGTAACCAAGGGGATAAGAGGGGTTGGTGCATTCCACCCACACAGTATCCTGTAGCTGCGGCATGGGAACGGCCAGCATTGCGTGGTTCATCTGATTTATGGAAGCGTAACCGGGAACCAGATTGGGGCGGTCTGTACCTATTATATAATAGTCGGAGGGTACATCCACGGCGGCAAGCATGCACCTGAGGTAATTGGAAAGCCCCTTGCAGTCTCCAAAGCCCATCTTGTGGACTTCTTCGGCGGGCATGGGCCGAAGGCCGCCGATACCAAGCTGAATGCTCACATAGCGGGTGTTTTCCCGCAGATACGCATACAGGACCTCCAGTTTTTCAAGGTCCGACTTGCAGCCTTCCGTTATTTTACGGAGCTCGGAGACAAAGTGCGGAGGCAGTTCCTGAACGTTTTCCTGCATGGAATACAGCCAGCTTCCAACGCCCTTCCAGTTGCTCTGGTCTCCCTGATAGCCACCGTAGTCTATACTCATTGGAGAAGCCAGCACATAGGGAAGGAGCTCCAGGTAAGACGGCATCATGTCTTCTTCCACTACCGCGGGAAAATCCTTTACCGTCCATCTGTACAGGGTGCGGCCTTTTTCCGTAGAGACTTCACGGGAAACCATGTGGGAGTAATCCTTGATAGGGAAACCTTCCGGCACGTCTACCGTAAAACTGGCCTCGGCCAGCTTTACCTTTTCGCTTTCAATGGGGGTAAACGCAGGGAACGACGCTATACCCTTGCGGTAATGGATTTTATAGACGTAGTGGACCAGCATGGGGTATCGGCCCTGAGGGGTATAGGAAGCGGTTTTTCCGTCATCGGCCAAACCTGAACTGAGGGCCAGGACCACCAGGTCTTTCTCTTTGAGCTTCAGGGGCTTTCCACTGCCTTGAAGGGAAGTCACCTCTCCGCTGAAACTGGCCAGCGAGCGGAATGAATCCTGATAGATGACAAGCGTGGCGGCATCCAGTCCGTCTTCGTGGTTTACCAGGATGGTCTTGTCCACGGTGTGTTCTCCGGAGACCGGGCTGGTGAGCCGGAAAGTCTCTGTTTGGGACACAATGACAGCGCAGTCCTTCTCCTGCGCCTGCAGGGAAAGGGGAAGCAGAAGAAAAAGAAGCAGTCCTCCTATGCGTTTCATATTTTCCTAAGCACGATTGTGGATTTGTAAAGGTTGCAAATCTGCTCCCAGTAGGCCCTGACGTCCTGGTACTTATCCTGGGAGATCAGGATGGAGTTGTTGCGGTATGTGAACCTTATGGTCACGTGATGGGGGTCTGTCTCAACCGATACAATCTGGGCTTGGGAGTTCATGGCACTGCTTCCCAGCCGGCTGGAAGCAGGAAGCTGGTCAACGACATAGCCTTCCGGAATCTCCAGAGTATACTGGTATGTGATATTCTCCTTGTAAGGGAACTCGATGGGTATTTCACGCGTGGGGTTCCTGAAAGAACTTTCGGAGTGGAACGTGGTCACGAAGGGTTTTATGTAGAGGAACTCTCCGCTTTCAACGTTCTCCTGCTCAAAGCTGTACTGGATAACGGCCTCCGGGCTATATGAGAAGTCGTGGGTCAGGGAAAGGATCTCTACGTCGTCGTCTTTTTCCATGTCCTCGATAACCTCGTCGTCGGAGGAGAAGCGAGCGTAGTAGCTTTTGGCCGAATATGCAGTTTCATTGTAGGCGGTTACCTTGACGTCACCGCTGACAAGGCCGTCTTCCTGTAGTTTTGCGGTAACTACCACGTTCTGCATGTTGCGCTCAAGGGAAGAGAGATCCACCCACGAGGCGGCCGACTTGTCAATGGGAAGAAGGCGGGCATTGGCGACCAGGAAGTCTATAGGCAATACATTCACATAACCGTTCTTAGTGGCGGCATCCAGGTAGTAGACCTGCCCTGATGGCGTTTTGACCTGGAGAATAAAGGTGTCGAAGGCCTCCGTGGAAACGTAGAAACTGGCCAGGAAACCGCTGCTGCGGCGTTTTATGAGAACGGGGCTGGTGGTGTAACCAAGGTGGTTGAGGGCGCTGGCCACAACGGCATTGATTGAAGCGGCGTTTGCTATGCCTTCCTTATAGGACTTGGATAGCTCCTGAGGGACCATGCCACGTTTTTCGTCCCACTTGATGTCCTTGAGGACGGCGTTGCGTACGGCGGCAATGACCTCTTTCTCGTCTTCAATTCCCTGAACGGCCTTAGCATATCCTTCAAAATGCTTGTTGTTATCGTGGCAGCGCTTAAGCACGGGGCTGTCACGGAACGTGTCATCCACGTTCTCCCAGCGCAGAGAGTAGTTCTTTACCACCTGACCGGGAATACTGATGCTGCTCAGCTCATAAGAAATGGCCGCCCGGTACTGGCTGGGGCAGAAGGAATAGGACTCGTTCTTAAGGGCCGGAGCATCCTTGAGGGAATACACTTCCTTGTTGAGGGTATAATTGTAGCTTTGGTAACCGGCCAGCGGCATGGTGCGGCCTTCTCCGGAAAAACTGGACGTAGGCTTCAGGAAACCGCGGGCCATCTTGTTGAAATAGAAGAAGTTCACGTAATCGAACTTCACTTCCACGAAATTTACCGGAATGGAGCGCTGGAAAACTATGTCTCCGATTTCCCAGTAGCGGGGAGACTCAATCTTGTAGGATACTTCTATCACAGAGCCCACCTTCACTTCCGGGGCCGAAAAGGATATGAACCCAAGGTTGGAGGTAGCTTTCTCGTTGAAAATGTACTTTCTGGCCAGCTTTGTCTCCTGGATGACCCCGTTTACCACATTATATGTGGAAACCTTGATTTCATTCACGATTTCGGGGTCGTCGCCGCGATAGTAAGGAATCTTGTAGTCTGCGTATGATTTTCCCTCCTCCTTCAGGATTTTTATACGCTCATGGACATAAGTTGTCTTGGTTATCCTCAGATAAGAATCAATATCCAGGACAATGTTCCTGTCTTCGCACAGTACAAGTGCCACGGCGGAAGTATCGAGGCTGTAGGAAAGCATCTCTGCCTCCGTATAGGAAATCTTTCCAATCTTTGTATTTACCGGAATGGACTGACTCCATGCCGAAACCGCACCGGCAAGGAAGAGCGCACATACCCCTGTAATAACCTTTAAACTTTTCATATCCAAAGTATTTAGTCCCGTAAATATACAAAAAAAAATAAATCCCTCCCAAGGGGGAGGGACGGAATCATAATATATGCGCTACACTCTTCAGGGAACCGGAGCTTCCGCCATACATCAATAGCCACTCGCCTTTCTGCGGGAGCATCCGCTGGGCGGTCTCATCCCAGGCCATGAAAGTATCATCCGTGAGCGGCAATTCCACCCTGACGGTTTCACCGGCGGCAATGGCGACGCGGGTAAATCCACGGAGGGTTTTCAGAGGCCCTTCAGTGTCCGCGGGACGGCTTACGTAAAGCTGCACAATTTCTTCGGCATCCGTGTTTCCGGTATTTGTGACGGGGATTATGACTTTGCCTTTTTTGACTTCGGCACTGCCATACTCAAATGAAGTGTAACTTAGGCCGAAGCCGAAGGGGAACAACGGCTCACCGTCAAAATAACGGTATGTACGGCCTTTCATGGAGTAATCCTGGAAGTCCGGGAGCTGGGAGACATTCTTGTAGAAAGTGACGGGGAGTTTGCCTGAAGGAACCACGTCTCCGTAGAGAATATTGGCGATGGCTGTGCCGCCCATTTCTCCGGGATACCACGCCTGCAGTATGGCCTCGCAGGACTTTGTCTCAGGTTCAAGGCCGATGGCGGATCCGGAGAAGTTCACAAGAATCACCTTCTTGCCAGCATCCTTGAGGGCTTTGATGAGGTTTCTCTGAACGGCAGGAAGCTCTATGTCTTCCCTGTCTCCGCCCCTGAATCCGGGGAGGTCGACGGACATTTCCTCGCCTTCCAGCCGAGGTGAAATTCCGCCCGCAAAAATCACAGTTTCAATGCCTTTCGTTTTCTCAAGTACGGCTTTTACATCGGCCTCGCCAAGAACATGTTCGCAGCCCTTTATCACCGTTAAATCCGGGACGCGCTCTTTAAGGGCGTCGGCAAGTGTAACGGTCTTTTCCGGAATGGGATTGTAGTTTCCCCACTGCATTTCACGGTCGTCGGCGTTGGGGCCAACAAGGGCTATGCGGGTACCGGCTTCAAGGGGCAGGATGGAATTGTTGTTCTGAAGGAGCACCAGGCTTTCTTCGGCCATTTTAAGGGACAGTGCCAGATGCTCATCACCTTCCACCATGCTCTCAGGAAGGTCTTTCCAAGGCTCAATGTTGCCGTCAAGTTCCCCAAGGCGAATTCTGGCCGATAGAAGCCTCACGAGGCTCCGGTCTACGTATTTTTCGTCCAGGAGCCCACGAGAAACAGCCTCAGGTATATGTACATAGGAGTCTCCGCAGTTAAGGTCCGTTCCAGTTTGAATGGCTTCGGCTACCGCGGTGGCGGCATCCGGGCTGTAATCGTGCCTGCCCGGCACATAGAAATTGGCTATGGCCCAGCAGTCAGATACTATGAGGCCTTTGTATCCCCATTCTCCGCGAAGGATGTCATTGACAAGGTAGTCGTTGGCGCCGCATGGGACTCCGCGGAAGCGGTTGTAGGCTATCATCACTTCCTGTACTCCGGCCTTCATCACAAGGTCCCTGAAAGCCGGGAGGTAGGTTTCCCTAAGGTCCCTTTCGCTTACTTCGGCATTGAAGGAGTGCCTGTTCCACTCCGGCCCGGAATGCACGGCGAAATGCTTTGCGCAGGCGTGGGCCTTGAGTACCGGGGCATCGGCCGGCCCTTGAAGGCCTCTCACTACGGCCATGCCAAGCTGTCCGGTAAGATACGGGTCTTCTCCGTATGTCTCCATTCCCCTTCCCCACCTGGGATCCCTGAAAATATTGATGTTGGGAGTCCAGAAGGTAACGCCTTCGTACCAACCTACATGACCTTTTTCTACGGCCATACGGTTCTTGATGCGGGCTTCGTCGCTTACTGCGCAGAAGACGCTGTACAGGAGGGGCTCGTCAAAAGAGGCCGCCATGCCGATTGGCATGGGGAACACTGTTGCCTTTCCGTTTCTGGCAACACCGTGAAGGGCCTCGTTCCACCAGTTGTAAGAAGGAATCCCAAGGGCATCTACAGCCTTGGAGTCGTGCATCATGAGCGATGCCTTTTCCTCAATGGTCATTTTGGAGATGAGTTCTTTGGCCCGTTTCTCGGGGGAAGGTGTCCCGCAGGATATTACTGCCAGGACAACTACAAGAATGCTTAGAGATAACCTTTTCATATCCCAAAGATAAGCATTTTTATGAGATTTCTCGACTTCGCCCTCCGGGCTCCGCTCGAAATGACAAACAAAAAGGCCGGGCGCTTTCGCGTCCGGCCTTCGAAGAACCGCAGCTACCTACTCTCCCACCTGGTGGGGCAGTACCATCGGCGATGGTGAGCTTAACTTCTCTGTTCGGAATGGGAAGAGGTG
>Ga0247609_10000124_pt1 | contig 106598 bp, 171 predicted proteins | sample 172DNAGHGlowgp2_FD_193487 | JGI IMG/M metagenome (GOLD analysis project Ga0247609, IMG submission 193487) | Sheep rumen microbial communities from Palmerston North, Manawatu-Wanganui, New Zealand - 1728 DNA GHGlow gp2 | ecosystem: Host-associated > Mammals > Digestive system > Stomach > Rumen...
CGAGATGGGACTATTGCCCGAAGTAGAGAAGCCAAGTGATATCTATGATCAGCTGCGTATCGCATACAATCAAGGCGCACCGGTGATTAATACCACTAGAATGGTAACTCTATTTAATGATGACGAGGATTCTTATGATATAATAGAAGCAATATGGTCTGAACCAAAATTAGCATACTGGCTAAAATGGGTCAACAGGAAAATAACATTAGAGATAGGAATACAATCCTATCAAACACTTGATGTGCGATTGAGAATCGCGACAAGTATGTTATATGGACTAGTTGATAAAGGCCGCGTAAATAAATACATTGCAACTAGGATACATATGAATCTTTGTGAAAATTTACGGAATGAGAATGTTCTTGTTGTAAATGAGAATCTTCCGTTCTAGGGCTGACAACCTAATCTGGATTGGTATTCCAGCAGCCCACTAAGGGAGACGACTGAGTCCGTACAATATATCGTACGGTGCAGAGAAATCGAAAGACCTGATAGTCTCCCACATATATACAGCACCGTCTGCTACAGGAGTGACACCTTAATAACCGGTGAGTCATTTTATAATGTCTCCTTAGATTTACTTGTTTGTTTGATATGGCTAAGAATCCGAAGATTACTGAAGAGGAAATAGCTCTTATCAAAAGTGCTCAAGTAGGCTATATGCCTGCATTTGATAAACTTTATCATAAGTATGAGAAGTTCACAACGGACATTTTGTACAAATACCTCAAAGATTACGATGAGGCCAGAGATATTAACAATATTGTCTGGGATAAAGTTTACAAAAAACTCTCTAAATTCGTAGACTATTCCTCATTCGGAGGATGGCTACGTGTGCTGACTAACCGTACTGCTGTTGATTATCTGCGTAAACTTAAACCAACCGTGTGTGTGCCTGAGAGTTCAGGACCTTGTGTCTTTGATATCGCTCAGGAAGTAGATTATGGGGAATCCACTGTCGACGAGATTACCTATAATCAAATACTCGAAGAGTTTAATCGGTTCCCAGAAGACGTCCGTAAAGTCTTCGAACTGCATTACATAGACAATTTAACAGTAAGTGAGATTAGTAATATTCTCAAAATCCCAGAGGGTACGATAAAATCGCACCTCTCTCGGAGACGTAAACAATTAAAAAAATTAAAATTATGATGACTTTATTTTGGTTCTTAGCAGGACTAGCTACATGTATCGGTATAGCTCGCTATAACCGCGATGAGGCGCTGTTCTGGAAGCTGTTCATCTCTTTTACAGGAGCATTTGTTGCAGGCACTATCGTGTCTAATACAATGAGCAGCGAAAAGAAACAAGACAAAGTTGTTATGATTGACAGTATGCCCACACAGGTGCTGGAAGGTACGCCGTGCGTATTTACCACAGTGACAGACGTTGCTCTTTCAGCAACCCTGCGGGAGAAATCCCCAAAGCCTGTGAGTAAGGATGATTATGTCAATCTGAGCAACAATGTCTTGAGTAAAGTCCACACATCTGCTCGTGGACAACCAACTTGGCAAATGTTCTTTAATGATTCATGACTGACAAGTCACACATCAGAACACACCCAAAAAGATTATGGCTACAGTAACGTGACCTAGCCAGTCACAAGTAATTAACTTTTAACATTTTATCAAAAAATGGCAAACAAAAAGAACATTCCTGCTGTTGAGGCTCCAATAGTAGAAAAGCCAGCAACAGAGGAAAAGAAAACGCCCGCTGTAACAAAGCAGATCCCTGCATCATCGGGCCAGATGGACCAGCATGACAAAGTTATGTATGCGTACGTCCTGACTGAGCGTAAGAAAGAGCTCAAAGAAGCAGGCGGCTCTGCAGAAATGTATGAAGGCCTCACTGCAATTCAGGATGCTGTCATTATTGACATTGCTGTAACTGAGCTGGTTATCAAGAAGAACCCGCATGCTCTTATTCTCACAGCCAATGAGAAGAACTATAATGCCGTTAAGCTCCTTGCTAAGGAAATGGGTGTAACTCTTCCTGAGTTTAAGACCCTTCCTAAGCCAACCAAACAGGAGATGATTGCTGCTGGTCTAGGTGATCAGTCTGCAGAAGGCAAAGTAACTCTTCGTCTTGAGGAGAAGAATGTAAGTGCAGAAGCAAAGGATAAGGTAAAGAAAGAAGAAGCTATCCGTAAAGAAGCAGAAAAGGCAGATAAGGATTATCTGAAGGATCACACTAAGATTAAGACTGATGCCCAGCTTAAGGAGGCGCTTGAGTTTCAACTGGTTAACACCAAGATCGTTAGCCCGCTTGATCGTCTTATCACGGCAGCTCAATTCTACCGTTCCTATCTTGAGGCTCGCGCCGAGAAAGCAGACGATCCGAAGGCTGAACTTGCTAAGATCCACGAGTTCACTCTCGCTGATTTGTTGCAAGACATTAGCACTATGGTGCCCCCCACCTTCACCGCTGCGGGATTCGGCAAATTACTCTGCAAACGTATCTCTGATACTAAGAGCGTTATACCAGCCTTTGAATTACTCAAGCGGTGCGGAAAGAACCGCAAGACCAATGTATTCCGCTTCTCTGACGAAGAGATTGCAGCTTTGGTTCGCGTCCTCGTGGTTTGGAAGGCTTCTGCTCAAATAGCATCTCTGAGTAAAGATCTAAAGACTCTGTCTAAGGATCCCGAAAAGAACGCAAAATCTATCGAGAAGATAAATGCAGAAATCGTTGCTGAGCAGGGCTTGATCGGTTTTGTAACAGATCCTAACTTTGATTTGGCTGATAACTTTATTGGCGCTTATAATAACAACGAAGACCCAATGCATAAGCAGGCTATAGATGTAGCTAAGAGTATCGTTGAGACTTATTATAAGGATGTAGAGATTCCTGAACTTGAGGATGATGTACTGTTGTTGAACATTCAGCAGCATATTGGCATTGATCTCAACTTGTTCAACAATGTATCTCTGCGCCGCGATGAGTATTCTGCAGATAATCTTGTCAGCTTTGAGAATTCAAAGAAAGCAGAAGAGCCTGAAAAGAGTGAGGAAGAGCCAAAAAACTCATAACGCGGATTAAGGAGCGCGTTACGCCTTTTGTCCGCGGAATTCGCGATTATGTATTCGCCTAGTAATGCTATCAAAGTATGAGACGATTAACAACAATTATCTGTTGCGTTGCTATGATGATTCTCGGTTGTGCAACCGCGTTTCAGAACTTCGAGTTCCATAGTAACAAAGTCGCGATGGCGCAACCTGTGCCACAGCCTATCGTTTTCGATAGACCAGGATTGCCACTTGACGTCCAGTTCGATCTGGATAAGAGACTCTCGCGCGAATCTCCCAAGGTCAAAGACTCTATCAATATTATTGATAGCGTACGGTGGGAAACCAAAGTACGTTGGAAGACTCGTTATAAGGACGTTGCTGATCGTACTACAGCACGTGATGTAGGAGAACATTTAGCGCCTGTCACTCCAGACAGTATGCCAAATGTACCTACGATAACTAGTACGGTGGATCGTGAGGAGAAAACCACTGATTCTGTTGGTGTCTCTAAGACATCATCTATACAACTCATTGTCGACGATGAAGTTGTATATTCTTCAAACGACAATCACTCCGGGGTGGGAGGCCAGTGAGGATTCACTGGCTTCCTAGCCAGTTTTTGGCAACCCGTCAGCGCCATGTAAACGGTCTCATTAGCCGGGCGCGCAAGAGTATATACTTGATCCGAGAATATGTTAGCCTGCTCAACAGGTGAGAAACCCAAAAGGTAGGATGAAATGCTATGATGTGTAACTATACTCTACACAGAAAAGTTCATAGTAAGTGGGGAGAGCGTCTGTATCAGACCCCAACACTAATATATACCAGCAACGTTCTTTATGCGTTTGCCAGACTCGTGAAGTGAGGGATATTAGTAAGGAAGACGCACAGAGTAAAACGAAATGAGAGTAATCTCAAAGTAGCTCTAAACTGAACCGTATCGATAGATTTACTATAATGATACATAGTAGTAAAATCACGTTACACGAGCTGAACATCCGAAATATGCCACAACGTAGGATGATGTATCAATTCACAATTAGCTGTAGTCTAGTGTCACAGGTCTCCAAAACCTGCATTGAGGGACGAGTCTGAGCATATTAGCCAAGTAGATGGCTTGACAATCTACGCCGTACCGTAACTACGGTCCTTGAAGAAATCCTTCTAGTTTCGATTACTAGATGACCACCTTTGAGGCTACGGTCCCACTGGGTCACCGGGGATGGGGTACTGAGGAAAATGTGATGAAGACAACCGATGAGCTTTTGGTCGTTTATTCGGTATATAAAAGAGAAAATGACCGCTAGGTAGATGGCGCTACCTATGGCGAAGTAGGGCATTGATGCTTGAATGCCACGCGAGTGAAGTCCGCGAGTAAGACTATTCTAAAGTTATGAAAAACTATGGTAAGCGATAGTTAAGTAATATAGATTGGAGATGTACCAGAGGAAATGCTGGAGTCGAAGGGTTACAACCTGACAGTAAAAAGCAGGCAGAGCCAAAAACTTTTTTATAGTGAGATAGGGTCGATTCGAAGCGTGTACATCCAGTACACAGAGAGATCGCTCGTTCATATTACAAAGATAATAATACGATGTAACACTGTTATACTATAATCTATAGTCTCTACAGATTAGTAAGCTGGTATATTATAGAAGCAGTATAACTTGATTACTAAGATAAATCGTATGAAAATAATTGGTATGAATTATAACATGTTTAACAAAAATTGGATGTCCCTCTATGAAATCTATTACGTTATGTTCAACGCCTTAGAAAAGTGTCCTTCTGTTGTATTGAAGAAACATAGCCATTTTAGACGTATGATAGAGAACCGAGTGCCAACCGTTCCTGAGAAGCAAGTAGCAGGATAGATAATAGTTAGGGGTTAGACTGCAAATCTAACTAATCGGCTTAGTCTATGAAGCAATATACGCAAACGATGCAAGGCAGCTTATCGCGAAGTGAAGTCACCTCCCTGTCTCGGAGGGGTAAAGTGAACAGTATGAAACCTCTGTAATGGAGTTAGTACTACTGCAAACCGATGAAGCGGAACATTAAGTGGGTGATAAATCTTATAGCGTATGGGGTGGAATTCCTCCAGTATTCGTGCACTATAAACAGAAGCCAGCAGCAAAGCTGAATGCACAGTAAAAAGCCGTAGACCCATGATGGAGTTTTGGAGCTCCTAGGTCATGTCCGATAAAGATCAGGTTAGATTTAGCCTGAAATAGATGCCATAAGGCTGAGCGTAATGCAAAATTAAACGGCGGGGTATTGATTGTTCTGACCGCAGTTAATATCAGAACAGGGGTAGCTGTGCCTAACTTGGTATCGTAAGACCAGGTCACAACAGCAAGGCAGTAAGTTTTAGAAATATTTGGTAAATACTCGAAAACCAACTGCACTTTATTGAGTTCTATGAACAGTAGCCAATATTGAAATTTTGCCTTGAGCATTAGTCAATGGAATGCTGCCAACGAACAAACTTCCGTCGGATTAGTACCGCATGGGAAATATGATTCGACAAAATATTACCAAACTCAATATTGTGTTTCGTTTTTGGTGCTTGATTGCACATCTTGGCATTTAGCGCTTTTGGTCCTTTCACATTGATGGATATTCTGTGCCATACCGTTTGGCCCTCCGTTATCATGACTTTCACGACCTGTTTACAGGGGATGTATGAGGAATATATTGATAACTATGTGTGTAAAGTAAACGCGCTTCCCATATGCATAGCACAACCAGATTAAGAACAAAATAAGAAACACTATATCTTGTACAGCCAATAATGACAGTAGCCAGCCTGAAGAGAGAATTGTAGTAATTTTTTATGGCAACGTCCGAGCCGAGAGGACATATGTATCATTTATGTCGTTAGTCAATCACTGGCGATATCAAAAAGGACATAAATATGAACAATATTGAAATGGAAAACAACTTGAACCCGATTCGTGGTCAAGTAATGAACATCTCCCGTATGATTCCTACGGGAGCACAGTATTTTACCGTTGAAGGTAAGGATGTAGACCTGAAATTCAACGATACAAAGAACCAGCTTCTTCAGAACCCACAGAGCCCCGATCTTATTACGAACCGTGGACCACGCGCCATTAACGTCATTGGCCACAGCGTACTGAGCCAGGAGTTCGCCCAGGATATCGATGGTAACAACGTAGTTATCTTCAATAAGGGCATGGGTGATGAGAGCCGCGCTGCGATTGTGGCAGGTGGTTCGACCTTCGGTCAGACTACCGATGACGCCATGAAGGACGCTCTTCGTGGTGAGCTACGTATATTCGCAGATGGTATTAAGACCGTAACCAAGGCCAATGCTCTGAACCAGGCTGAGCTTGATCGTTGGGTTGCTCTGAAAAATCAGATTGAGCGCTATTGCGACTCTATCCGTTCTACCATCGCATCCAACAAGAAGAAGGCTCTTGACTATCAGGAGGCCATCAACAAGTTCAAGCCCGAGGTTGATATGGGCAGCGGTGCTGTGAGTGTTACTGTTGAAGCATAATAGCTATGGCAGAAAACCAGGCACAAGGAGTGCTTGGTGCTGAAGACTTGATCGGATATCTGTTGAAAGAACCAAAAATTCGACAGAAAGTCTGTTTAGGACTAATGCCTCAAGCACGAGAGTATACACAATATAAGATTGACGGAAAAGAAGAGCGAATATACTTCGCCAAGTATTCTTGGGGAGGGTTTAGCGGTTTCTGGAATAAACTTATAGGGTGTTATGACCACATCACATTTGACGATTTTTATATCAAGGTGTGGGATGCATTGCTGGAGATGACAACTAATCCTGTAGCACATGAAGCTATTGCAGAGGGACTATCGCGAGAGGTACTTTTACAGGGCATTCATAGCAAGGATCAGAACATTCTCCATAGATTCTTCATCGTATGTCAACACGTTGTTGACGACGGATATTGGCGTGATAAGGGACTGAAGAAGGATAATCCTCCTCACCACCATATTAACTCATGCCCGTATGCCGGCGGTATCGAAGTTGAGGTTGAGCCTCGACATGTGCATCCAGATGGCTTCCTAACCGTCCGTGATGCCGTTGGAGATGTATTTGAAGTCTTAAATGTACGTTGGAAGGGTGGTCGACACTAAACGGGTACGTTCAAACCTCTGCGGGGGTTGTATAGAGGGTCTGCGGGCTTATCTATACGTGGTACGTGTGTTAGTTTAGACTATTTGGATATTGTACATCCTGATTAGAATATTCGAAAACAAACAAAATATATTAGACTATGGTCTGTTGGACTCTGCGGGGGACTATATGCAGATCATAGTCTAATTTTAACTTATAGTAGCTCGCAACCACTATAAGTTACGTAGGTAAATGATCTCGAATTCAGATAATTAACATGTTTCACTTTTTAAATCAAGACGCTTATGATAAAGACAATCAAGATAAAGATGAATGCAAGTAATATTCTGAATATTAAGAAGAAAATCGATCAGGAGATCACGAAGTATAGCCACATTATCCGAGAGGAGAATGTAATGTCGAACAAGGCTATAGCAGCGGGTAAGGGTTCGGGCTTTGACCTCAAGGCTCTGTACAACACTATCCAGCAGTTGCGCGAGAAGCGAATCAAGCTTAAGGGCATGATTCAGTACCTAAATATGGGTACAACCTCATTTAACTATGAGGAGTTTAAGAAGACTAATTATTATGCTATTTTCTCTGCTTGTGAGGCTAAGGAGGATATCACTTTGTTGAAGATGATTAAGACTCTGGATCCGAAGACTAAGGCACAGAAGGGTAAGAAGGCTATGGCTCAGAAGGAGACGTTCTCTAAGGAGAAGATTGCTCAGCTGATCCACGACCAGCAGCTTGAGGCTAATAAGTATGATGCTATGCTCGAGAAGTTTAATACTGAAACAACTATCGAGATGGATGACAACAGTACTGAGGACTTCAAGATGTATATGGCAGCATAAAAATAATAGGTTAGAGTGACACTAACCACACTGGACCATAGTATAATGGTAGTACATAGGAATTTGGGTCCTATCGTCTGAGTTCGAATCTCGGTGGTCCAACAATGGCAAAGAGGCCAGATAACATGTTTAATTTAATACATTATCAAAATGAGTAAGAAGAACTTTAAGGTGGCAACTGACAATGGTCAGACCCCAAAACAAGATACTAAGCATATTTTTGCAACCGTTAACGTCAAGAAGGATAACACTCCTACTGGCAAAGTAAAAACGCTCAAGGACAAGGAAACCTTGAAGAAGGAGCGTGAAGAACAGTACAAGAACTTCCGTATTGGTGCACTGAAGCGTCGTGCCAAGCGTATGGGATTGACAGAAGAACAGACCAAGGTTAAGGTCGAGGAACTGATTAAGCAGATTGATACTCCTAATCAGTATCTCGTACTTGTTATATTCAATCCCGACGATAAGGACATGAACACGCAGGCTCTTAAGAATGAGGGCATTGTGTGGAAGATGCAGGGACTTAACTACTTCTATATAGAAGCAGACCAGGATACTCTCGGTACCATCCGAAGTATTATGACCCCAGGATCTAAGATTCACCCGTACGTGAAGAAGAAGCCACCAATCTTGCCTGTTCAAGAACAGCCTAAGTCTAAGATTAAGCCAAAGACTAAGGCTGAGAAGAAAGCTGCTGCTAAAGCCGCCAAGAAGGCTCGTAATGCTGCTATGGATATTAAAAAGCGTGAAGGTAAAGAATATATGAAGTTCCGTAAACGCTGTAATATAGCAGTTCTATCGAAGGTTCAAAAAGCCGATCTGAAGGCCAGACGTAAGGCCGCTGGTACAACTACCCAGAAGAAGGCTAAGAAGGTCTCTATTGCCTCGAAAAAGGCTTCTACGGGCATTAAGAAGGCTGCATAAGAAAGGAGGTGAGTATGAAGAACTATCGTATCATAAAAGGCGTGAAAATTCACGTCAATCAACTTGCATCCATGAGTCGCAAGTTTACCGTTAGTAATATTACCAAGACAATCTCTCCAGTAGTAGAGCATAAGCGCTATGGAGCTAAGATTGATGAGAGTATGGTTGTTACTAATCCTCTCAGCGGTAATAAGTTTATGCAGACCAATCCTCACACTGTAACTGGCAAGTTCGGTGTGTCTATTACTGCATACGATTGGGTTCCTCTAGAGGAATTCAAGAAAAATAATGGTAGTCTCTGGGTAATACCAGAAGGTGGTTTTAAACAGCCTAAGCGACTGATTAAGTACAAAGCACGCAAGCGTCGTGAGAAACGTAATGACTTCGTGAAATACTTTCCAAACTATCCGTACACGATCAAACCTATGTGTAAAGAGGCTTACATGGAGAAGCTTGTTGCCCACAAACTTGAGAAGTGGGACAAGAAGAACCCGAAGCCTAATCAGGATCTCTTCGATAAAGTAGAGGATTGGGAGCAGTGTCGCTTTAATGCAGAGCAACGTTTCCGAGATTTCGTCGTCTCGTGTTACAACAAATTAGATTTGAACGGTCGATTCAAGCAATCAGACCAGAAGTATACAGAGGAGAATGTAGCCAAGATTAAGGACATTAATATGGAAGGCCACCATGTTAATGAACTTAACAAGGATTCAAAGCTGCTTCAGAAAGCTCAGAAGATAACCAATGAGACTAAGAAGAAGAAGCCGAATCTTGTGGCAACTAACCTCAAAGACCACAAGAAGCAGAAAGGTCGTATAATACTACCTGAAGCTGCTTAATCCATAAGGCTCGGTAAAGCCTCTGTTTAGCACGTAACCGAGTTTAAGGAACCCCACTTCACTGAGTGGACTTCGTCAGCGAAACGGAGTGTCTAGCGATAGACGGTGGGGAACAACAAAACAAAGAAGCATGAAGATTAAAGACCTATGTGTAAATGTATATGACATAGAGGTATTTAGCAATTGCTTCCATTGCTGTGTAAAAGATACAGAAACCAACAAAGTCATAAAATTTGAGATATCTGAACGAAGGAATCAGCTAACCGAGTTAGTTGATTTCTTCTTTTATAAGAACAACGATAGAATGTTCTGTGGGTATAACAATAAACATTATGACGATGTTATTATAAACTATATGATCGATTATTATTATAAGCTCGATCAACTTCCTTGGCAGAGAGTCTGTCAATCTGTATCAAATTTATCACAGAAGATCATAGAATCCGAAGAAGGCGATAGTTCGCCTTACAAAAGGTGGAAGTATGCTAAGTACTTCTATTCAATGGATTTACTAACCATGCAGTTTAGTCAGAAACTGCGCGTAGGTCTTAAGACCATGCAAGTAACAATGCACTACAAAAACGTGCAGGAGTATGATGGTGATTTCACACTACCTATCCCTATGGATAAGATAGATGAAATGATTGAGTACAACATTAACGATGTTGAATCTACTACAGAGTTGTTTTATAGACTACAACCAGATATCGAGTTACGTTTATTTATTGAACAGGAACACGGTATTGATTGTCTATCTATGGACTCTGTTAAGATGGCAGAAACCTTCTTGCTTGAGAAATTTAGTGAGAAATCAGGTATTCCGAAAAATGTTATAAAGGAAATGCGTTCTCCTATGGATTATATTCCGTTGAAGGATGTAATTCTGCCATATATAAAATACAAAAACCCAAAGTTACAGAGCGTCTTAGAAGATATGAAGAAACAGGTAGTATATTCTAAGGAGCGAAAAGGCTACGAGAAGAAGTTTGTTCTCTCGAATGTGGTATATTCTGTTGGTGTAGGTGGTATTCATACTATACATACGCCAAAGATATTCCTTCCTAAGGATGACGAGTTCATAGGGCACGCTGATGTGGCGTCAATGTACCCTAGTTTGCTAATCGAATACGGATTTGGCCCTCGTCAAGGTGGAGAAATATTTCGCGAACTGTTTGCCCAGTTGAAAGCCGAAAGGCTAGAAGCGAAACGTACTGGTCAGAAGACTAAAAACTTGTTTCTAAAGATTGTGCTCAACTCACCTACTGGTAAAATGCAGCAGGAAGTGAGTTGGATGTACGATCCCTTTAATGTTTTTAGAATAAGAATTAACGGTCAGTTAATCCTTCTTTTGCTCGTAGACAGGCTTTTAGATCTCGGGTGTGAGATTATTCAGTGCAACACTGATGGAGTCGTCTACAGGGCTAAAAATGGCCTTAAACAGGCTGTTTCAGACGCTATTAAGGAGGTGGAAGTCCTTACACGTCTAGAATTCGAATCTGACGAATACGAAGCATTCTATCAATACGCTATTAATGACTACTTTGGTGTCTTAAAGGGCGGAGAGATAGAGGAAAAAGGTATGTTTATTACAAAAAACAAGTTAGGCAAAGGACTTGCACCTGTGGTTATACCAAAAGCGGTGATAAACTACTTTGTGAAAGGAGAACCAATAGAAGAATTTATTAAATCTGATAGAGATATCAGGGACTTCTTAATGTCCCAACAAGTCGATAAGAAGTTCGAAGTATGGCACGGGGAAAATCGAGTGCAGCGCATTAATAGATTCTATGCAAGTACAAATGGATATTCATTGTTTAAACGAAAATATAATGAAGATGCAGGAAAAACTTATAAGTGGGAATTGTCAAATGCAGGACCTGCTGGTGAGTATACTGTTCCTGAGTACAACGAACAAAATATGTTAACTAAATCAGGGGTAACTATCCTGAATAAGTTTGATGATCGACCGATAGAAGATCGAAAGATTAACTATCGTTACTACATCAGTGAAGCAAAAAAGATAGTTGCCGACTTCACTGAACAGCAACTAAGTTTATTTGATGACCAATTATGATTATTGAAGTAAACACAAAAATCCTGGACGAGTTTCCAGGTATATCTATGAATCAGTTAGTATTCCTAAGTATGATATTGGGTAAGAATCAACCAATATATCAAGACGTCCGCAACGTTATCAGCCTTATAAGCGACGACGAAATATCATACTTAGTCAATCAAGAACTAGTAACCGCGATTGAGAGCGGTGAGTCAATTACATATCAGCCGACAGACAAGCTTAAAGAAGCAGTTCTTCCTAAGAAGGATTACTTTGATGTCTTCTATGATATGTACCCAGTGTATGTAACACGAGCAGATGGGAGTAAATCCTATCTACGAGCCAATGTAAACAAATGTCGTCATTTCTTCAACACTAAATGTGGAAGAAGTAGCGCAATGGCCGAACACCTTATAAAGTGTCTCGACTATGAGATATCTAAACGCATGCGTGAAGGTAGTCTAAGCTATATGATGACCATGTGGAATTGGTTAACGCGTTCACAATGGGAAGCGATTGAGGAAGAAATGCAGGATACTGAACAAAAAGCAGTAAACTCTTATGGAACAGACATTATCTAATGTACGCTCGATGAAAGTTGTGGCTCAAGAAGCCATCAACTATATCAAAGGGCGCAAAGAGCACAACATTGTGTCCTTGAAAACTAGATGGAAGAAGTTCAATAAGCAGTGTATGGGAGGTATTGAACCCAATACCGTTGTTACCATAGCTGGTATTTCTGGATCGGGTAAGAGTAGCTTTGCTAATCTTCTCCAAACTGATATTATAGATCTTAATCCTACTGAAGATGTAATAGTATTGAACTTCTCGTTAGAGATGGTTGGATTTAGGCAAGTTGGAAGGACGCTTTCAAATAAGCTCAGGAAAACGACTTCGACTTTGTATAGCTCAGAAATGAGTCTGGATGATGCTACAATGGGGCAAGTCATCACAGTATGCAACCAGCTAAAGGAGTATCCTATCTATTTCGTAGATAGTCCTACTACTCCCATGCAAGTACAAGAAATTATATATAACTTCTATAATACTCATGTAAAAGGTACAAATAAGCATTTCGTGATCTTATATGACCACGCTTTGCTTACTAAGCCTATAGGTTCTGTATTGGAAACAATTGCAGAACTGCAGCGAGTGTTTATCCAAGTAAAGAAACTACCGATGACATCGATAGTACAACTTACTCAGATGAATAGAAATATAGAAGCTCCAGAAAGGATTAATAACCCTATGAGTCACTATCCTATGCGAAGTGACCTGTCATCGTCCGATGCGATTTTCCAGGCATCAGATTATGTCCTGGTCATTCATCGACCTGAGGTGTTGGGCATACAAGAATATGGTCCTAATCATTTACCTACACAAAACAAGGTTTATATTCACGTTTTGAAAAACAGGGATGCTGGTAAGCCTTGTATCCTTGAATTCGAGAACGACCTTATGTACAACAACCTCCTTGAATGTTAATGCGTCGGACTAGTATTAACATTTTAAAAGAAAGGCTGAATTATGACAAAGTATACTTTTAATCCTAAGAATAATCCTTCAACGTTTTATTGTCCCTTTTATAAGTCTACAAACTATTCTAAGGTTCTTGATGACCTTATTGCTAGTGATATAGCAGAGAAGAATCCTTGGTTGTATGGCTATAACAATACTGCTACCAATACTTGTTCTGAGTGTCCTATGAATACTAAGATCAAGATTAAGATTAAGGATAACAGTGATAATCTCGAGAATGCTTTCATTTTCGGCAATAACAACGATAATTTCACTAAGGCTTATAACTTCCTGACGAACCTTGCTTTCAAGTGTCCGTTTGAGAAGAATAAGGTGATGAAGCTGTCTAACGGTGATTATATTATGATTACCGATGACTACATTCACATTAACGATCAGATTTTCTACTTTAATCTGATGGATGACAGCTTCTTCTACAATCTCGGTGATAGTATGAAGAAGACCATCGCTACCATTTACACTGATGGTCTGAAGATTACGATTAAGAAATAATTTAGTAATACAATTATGAGCTTAGTACTACCTACACAACCGGTTCCTGCGACCTCGGTAAACCCTCAGTATTTGATACTGTATGGTTTGCCTAAATCAGGAAAGACCAGCTGCGTAGCTCAGATACCTAACAATTTGATCATAGACCTCGAAGGAGGTTCTACTTTTATTGATGCAATGGCTGTACAAGCACGCACGATAGAGGATCTTGGTCAGATTGCTCAGGCTATTCGAGCTAAAAACGACGAAGCTGGTCGTAAATTTTATAAACATATAACAATTGATAATGCAACTCGTCTAGAGGATATTTGTATGAGTTATGCTTGTACGTTGTATCGTCAAACCGAACTAGGTAAAAACTGGAAAGGTACAGATGTAACAACGCTTGCTCGTGGTGCTGGATATGGTTACCTACGCACAGCAGTGAAGAAGGTAATTGATATGTTCAAGGATCTCTGTGATGAGTTTATTCTTATAGGACATGTCAAAGATAGTATCACAGATAAAGATGGACAAGAAGTCAATGCAAAAGAAATCGACCTTGTTGGAAAACTTGGCAAAATCGTATGTGGCATGGCAGATGCCGTTGGATACGTCTATCGTAAGGACAATGAGACTCACATCAGTTTTAAGTCCGGAGGAGATGGAACTATTATGGAGGCGCGTGCCCGCCATATCGCCGGAAAAGACATCATCATTGCTACAGGTAATGAAGATGGAAGCATAACAACATATTGGGATAAAGTTTATAAACCTGAGTAATGCATATGACTATGAGCAAGGCAAAACGTCTTGCAAAAATACTAAATGTGGATTACAAACAAATATACGCAAGAACTATGTATAGTACAAAAACCGCAACTACAAACAATACTGAGTTTAGTAGTTCATATATGCCTGTAGGCATCAACGAGAATGTAACTTTGAAAGAAGTTAACGTAAACAAGACTCCTAATGGTCGTGATTTCTTGGAGATAATCTTCGAGAATGAGAATGGCCAAACAGCAACAATGACTGAGTGGAAGAACGAGAAGAATATGTGGATCAAGACTGATGAAGACCTTCAGAAGCGCGATGATCAGCAGTTTGGTCGTATTCTACAAGTTATCGATTGTCTTGGGTTACGACCAGAATTTGAAGGCTCTTCATTCGTTGAAATGATTAACTGGACTAAGGGTATCCTTGAACAGTATAAGAATATCGACAATAAGAAGCTTCGCCTTAAGGTTGTTTACGACAAGAATGGTTATACGAAAGTATCTAGTCTTGGTATTTTTGTTGAACCTATGAGTGTAACAGAGTCGCAGATTAAGCTTTGGAAGAATGATCTTCTGGAGCGTCCCGTACAGGCTGACGTTGAGAAGCCTAACGACCCGCTCGCTGGTAACAGTGCTCCGGTGACTGCAGACTCTACAGGTGCTGACGACCTGCCTTTCTAATGTGTCCGTTTCTAAGATGGATTTGGAATAACACGAAAGATGTTAAACCAATTCCATTTGATGAATCGGACTACACTTGGGAAGTAATAGTCAGTGGTGCTGACGACCAAACATAAGAACCTCAAGAACCTCTGAAGCTGTTGAATGGGTCAAAAAGACATTAACCAGATGAAACAGAGTCACACGGATGAGAGTAACGGTCAGTGGTGGAGGACTGATTGGAGTTGAAAAGGATGCGGAGATAAGTAGATTAAGTTCGAAGTACACGTGTCACAACTGTCCGGTCAGCCCCTAACAAACTTCTTTGTCGTTGTTGCTATGGCGAGAAATCCCATAGTAGAATCTCCCTAAAACGGTGGAACTCCTTGAGTGACGATGCAGAGATTTGTCTGGCTTCCTCTTTAGCGGAGGAAGATTGGTGGTTAAACTCCACCCTCCGAACAAAACCAAAGCGTAAATACATAAGGCGTGAGGACACTAACCAATGATGTGTAGGATAATACCGTACTAAAAACGAGAAACTGGATGAAACAGGCTGATTACCCTTCATCAACAGCACACCACCTGAATAAGGAAGATATAGTGGAATATGTGGCCACTTTCTCATAAATGTGTAGAGAGTATATAGGAGATACCTAAGTTGAAATTATAGATGTAAACAACAGCCACGTAAAATACTAGTCCGTGGATAATTGATAACAGTCTATTCTTGCAAGAATTTCGATATGGTAAAAGCACTTTCTGGAAATCAGTAGTCTAGAGGTTATGACGGTCAACTAAAAGGTAGTTGACGGATTGTGGGGTTCGATTCCCCATCTGATTACAATTATTAATTTTAAACATAATCAATATGGTAAAACTTAAAAGATTAACAGCAGATAAGATTGACCCTTCTGTAAATCAAAAAGGTCAAATTGAGTTTTCATTCAACGATTGTTATTTATGTAAAGATCAGATTGGAGGAATTGTCATATTAAACAACACTTTTCCACTAAGTAATAATTGGGCAACAAAAGAAATTGTAAATTATTGCATCGATAACAATTTACAATTGTGTACAATATGCACAATCGGAGGAATGCCTAATTTTGATAACATTGTTGTAGACGAAACGGTTAAAGATTTAATAAAACAACTTTAATCACTAAAAGTGGAGTAAGGGATTTTAGCACTTTTCGAAGATACCACTATAAAAAATTCCAAGAGAAAGTGTATATATGGAGTCAGTAAGGTAACGGTAACGTCTATACATAATTAATATTGTATAGAAATGTGAGTTCGAATCTCACCTGGCACCCAATATATAAAGGGTATTTTGTACGTTTTACCCCGATCTAGTGTTGGTCCAAGAAACGTACATTATATGGCAAGTAATAAAAAGTCTTATGACGGTGCACACGATTATAAGCAGGAATTAAAGAGTGGCTATAGACACTCTGAGCGGTTCGAAACCGACACTTGCCACACAAAGCTTAAGCTTATGTATAGTACAAAAACAGCTATCACAATGAGTCTTAGAGACTTGTTGGAGAAAGTGAGCGACTATGACATCTATGCTTATTATCTAGGCTCATTTAAGCCTGGAAAACTTATGAACAGTCCCTTGCGCCCAGACGATAAGATCCCCAGTTTCGCTATATTTCCTAGCAAGACTGGAGATCTACTGTTTAAGGATCATGGGACTGGAGAGTCTGGAAACGCTATAAAGTTTATGAAGCTTTATAAAGGAATACAGACTCGTGAAGAGCTTGAACGAGAGCTGTTACGCATCGTCCGAAAAATGAATCCGATGAGCGGTGAGGTTAAACCAAAATACGTAAAAACGGTGGATTCAGGGCTAACAGATATCGGAATAGTTCGTCAACCATTTACAGAGGTTGATAAAGCCTATTGGAAACAATTCCATATTTCAATAGACACGTTGCGTTATTTTAATGTGTTTAGTATTAAGTATTTTCTCTGCAACAGTATTGTCAGAGGAGTATACAAAGAAGATAATCCTATGTATGCATACAAAGTGTTTGATAAGTTTAAAATATATCGACCACTGGCAAGTAAGTATACTAAATGGAGGACAAACTTAACCGTGCGCCATGTACAAGGTTTAGAACAACTGAATCCTGATGGCGGAAATCTTTTGATTATTACTAAATCTTTAAAAGACGTAATGTGCCTATATGAAATGGGTTTTAATGCAATATCTTCGAGTAGCGAAACTACTTTCATACCCGATGACACGCTTCAATCTCTAAGAAGCAAATGGAAGCATATCATCATACTATACGATAGAGATGTTGCTGGTATGAAGAATGCTAGACAATATAGTAAGCAATATAAGCTAGATGCTATATTTGTTCATAAAAAGTTTAAAGCAAAGGACGTATCCGATGCTGTTAAAGCTAACGGGTTCTTTGCTGTAAAGGATTGGTTAACTAAAACAGTAGAAAGATATGATAGTAAGTGTAATAGGAGCTTCCCTGATGGGAACATTGATTGGTCTAGTAGGAAGTCTTTATATAGCTAAGTATGAATTTAACAAGGTTATAAAAGAAATCAACAAACTGATCGAGGATGCAAACACTTTTAAGATAACTCTTAAAAATGAAATCTAAGGGAAGGGTTAAGAATGCGACGAAGGTCGATGCGTATGGGCTGCATTTCCGCAGCAAACTCGAACTCTATACGTATGAAGCTTTTATGAAAGCAGGTATACCTGTTAAGTATGAGCCAAAGCATTTTACTCTTCTTCCAAAGTTCGAATTTTTAGGCGAAAAAATAAGACCTATTACATATCTACCAGACTTCGTTGGACGAGGTTTTATAGTAGAATGTAAAGGCCTTATGGGAGATTCGTTTCCCTTACGCTGGAAACTCTTTAAGTATTATTTACACAAACATCACGCTAAAACTAAGCTTTATTTGGTTAGAAACCAAAAGCAAGTTAACGAGATGATTGAAGAACTTAAGAAAAAATGAGTTTAGAAGAAGCAAACTACATTGTCAGAATGTCTATCATGTATACTGCATCTGGATGGGAGTGGTGTATTAATACAGATACTCCTTTCGGATTTATACTTGGATACAAGAAATACCCAACTCCTGATGGAGCATTAGAAGAGCTAAAACAGTTCTTGAGGTATTTCTCCAAGAATGTACTGAAAGATGGAGACAGTGTTCGTAAATATGTTGAGAAACATAAACCAAAACAAGATGGTAATTGATAAACCGTATTACGAGGATTTAACTCGTATCTCAAATAGTAACATAGGCTGGTTTCTACAGAAGGGACCAGCCTATTTACATAAAATGCTAACAGATCCTTCTCCAGAGGAGAAAAACCCTGTGTTGGAGCGTGGAAGTCTTATCCATATGTATCTGTTGCAGCCTGAAGAGTTCCTTAAGACATACGTAGTATGGGACAAAAGTAGACCTTTTTCTGCACAGCAGGAGAAGTTCTGTCAGGCATTAGCAAATACCGTTGAAATAGAGCCCAATAGAGCCATTCTAAGCGCTTATAAAGAAGCGTATAGCACAGCAGGAAAGTCGGAAGACAAAATGCTGTCAGAAGGCCTTAAAATAGCCTCTACGTTGAAGGAATATATAGATTACCTGAAAGATCCTGAGAGGAAACAGATGATCACTCCTTCAGAGTACCAAATGTTAAAGAAGATTCGCAATAACGCCGAAGCTCATAAACTAGCTTGGAAAATAATTAATATGCGAGGAACTGTCTATGAAAGTATAGATAGTAACAAGCGTGTTGAGTGGGGAGCACACGAGTTTCATATTAACTGGGAATGCAGAGGTGTACGATGTAAATCTCTGCTAGATGGTCTTACACTAGACTTTAAAAATAAGAAGGCTATTATATACGACTTAAAGACTACAGCTAAGCTGTGGCACTTTGAAGATAGTATAGAGATGTATGACTATTGTAGACAGTTGTGTTATTATGCAAAAGCTGTAGAATGGTATTTGAAAGAAGAGTTAGGTAAAACACCTGATGAATGGACTTTTGAATATTATATTATTGGTATAGATACTACTGGTTCAAATGAAATCAGAGTGTTTAATATTGATGAATCTGCAGTATTCCGTAGAGAACCTGTAATAGATAGTGTTCTAGATGAAATTGCATGGCATCAGAAGAACAACAAATGGGAACATAGTAGAGCTTATTATGAAGGTGATGGCTCTGAAACCTTAAATTTATAATATTATAAATAACAAAACAATGGAAGAAATTTTTATAAACGAATATACTAATATGGAGAATACAGATGCTCCTGTTGAAAATACAAATGCAGAAAATACTGATTTTGAACAAGTATTGGATAATATAAGCGATGAGTTTATACAGGAAGACGGTTTGAATATGAATAATAATTGGTATTGTTTACCGTACATTCTTTCTGAGTCTATTCTCTCTAATCAAAAAGATATAGAGAATGTTACAAGTACAGAATTAGACGGAACTGTTTTTATTAATGTTAAGTATAAGCCTTACTTTATTAAAAATAATTCATCTGCATTTGATAACGAGAAGTGTGAATATTGCATAAATGAAGATACATTTGATACAGTATCTTATACAGTACCCAAAGACAAAGAATATATTTGTAAAATGATTATTCAGAAGGGTATTAACGTAATGGATACTGACTTCATTAAGCAGTACATATTATCTTAAGCATAATTGCTTTTGTTGTTTGTTGTAAAAAGAAAGGGAGGTGAGTAGAAATACTCATCTCCCTTATTCTTTTTATGAATCTAATTTCATAATTTGTTTTTCGTAATACATTCGTTTTGCTTTTGAACCGTACCATTGTTCATAGAAATTATGATACGGAGTAAGCTACATAAGAGTCTTGAACGTTCTAGAGTGGTCTTTATAAACACCTCTTTGGATTAGTTCTTCGACCTTTTTATTACTACTTAATCCGAGCATAGTATCAAATAGGGTTCCTTGCGGGAATACTCTTCGAGTTATCATGTTTTTGAACGCGTCCATCTTATCAAGAGTTCCAGTTTGAGCTGAAACAGATTTGATGTTGTTCAACATGTCGTCGAAACGATACGGAGTAAATGTTTCCCACTATGTTCTACGAGCGATGTATGCAGCAAGTTGTAGAGCTAACCAGTCCTTTTTGTCGTCGTCATCTGCAAACATACAGATTAGACTAACTAATGGAACTACCATAGTATTAAATACAATAAGCTCAGTTGCAGTTTTTTTCAAAGCTTTTTTTCTCGCTCTTGATATCTTCCAATTTTCTTCTGTTGAAGTATCGTGAGTGAACTCATTATATTTACTATTAAACGTGTTGATAGCTTCTTGTATAGAAAGTGTTTTAAACAACTATTTTGCTGCTTCCAGTACTACGTTTGAAAAGAATTGTGCTCCTATTATATATTGACCTTGTGTATACATCTGCATATCAAAGTCATATATCATTGGAAGGAAACGCTGTTGAATCATAAGAGGTAAATACTGTCTATGAGTAAGTACAGCAGCACCAAAGAAATTTGTTGTTATAGCCGCTTTTTGTGTTTCTGTTGCCATACCATCAGCACTCTCTGCTGTTTTATTTATTCTATGGTACACCATGTTTTTAGAAACATCATATGCTTTTTTATATTCTTCATCTATCTATAAATGTCCATCTTTTACACTAAATATAGAATACAAAACTTTTCCTTGCTTCCATTCATTTAAAAGTCTAGTTTTACCTTCTTCGTTTGAAGCTTCTAGCATGTTGAGGATATCTTCTTTTGATACAAATTTACCTCTAAAAAATCTATGACTCATTAATACAGTTGTCATTATTGTACTTTTAGAAGCAAAATCCACAACAGTAAGCCCACCGAAACACCAGTTGTCCAAAAATCTAACAAATCTACTTCTATTAGAATTCTTAAATTTTCTTGTCAATTGGTTTGCAACATTAAAATGTTCTGCAAGTAAAACAAGTTTATCGTCTGACATCTGATTACTTGCCATACCGACCCCACCGTAAGTTCGTATATAGTGGTTTATTACTTCTCCAGTAGCTTGGGTCCATTCACTCATTCCATAACCTCTATCTCCAGTAATTGCATTTATAAGGTGCGCGTATTGTGCAGTGAAGAAACCTGTTAATGCGACCGCAGGAGACATACCCAAGTTTAATGCCTATGTAAGTCTAGAAAAATTCTAAGCGGTTTTACCAAGATTTAGATTACCGACTTTTTTTGTATCAGAACGTATATTATATAAGTTCATTTCTACAAACTTCTTAGCTGCTTTTAGTGATTTGCTACTTTGTCCTGGTATTACTTGAGCAGATTGACCGTCTCTTGTTGGAATTTGGTATCTTCGCTTTTCTATAGCATCCACCATTGATTCAACATAGTCACGTATTTCACTTTTATTCTCAAAATCACAAGCTTTTTGATAATATTCGCATACCATACCAATAAGGTCAGAAGATACTTGAGAAGGATCATCTAATTTATTTGTATAATATTGAGGTATTATGTTAAACTGTCTTCCGTCTGGGCGTGTACCTGTTGTTTTTGTAGCAAACGGTGAATTGTCATATACAATCTCTTGAAGGTCTGTTACTTGAGCTAAAGCTTCTTTTAACGAACTTCCAAAACTATCATCTTGACGTAATCCTGATTCTGTGAAACCTAAATGATCTTTAGTATATTGAATAGCAGCAGCTACGCTACCAGTAGCTCCTTGTGCTTTCATATATTTCCACATAGAACCAGTCATTCCAGGAAGCTGATAGTTATCAGAATACATTCTGTTAAATAGCTTATTGTTTGATTCTGTCATATATTTGACAACACCATCGTACAGAGCTTTAAGCGTTGGTGAACTTGTTATCTTGTTATATTGAGCAGAATTATCATAAAATTCTTTTTTTGGTATATACGGAACACCCATCTCAGGTTTATAATTTGGATTTAAAAGACTCGTGTCTTCGTCTCTATTAATCCAACCGTCTCCAGGAAGTAATTCAGTATATAAATCCTATATAGATTCTCCATTTATCTCTACATTCTTAAGTTCTAGTTTAGTGGCCCATTTTGGTTTACGAATTTTAGATATATCTACAGTATCGAGATGAGAAAAACCTCCTTGCTGCATATAATAAGAAGTATATACTTCTTTTAAATATTTATTAAATACTTTTTTATATGCTTTATTCCACTTCTTGGCATTCTTTTTGAAGTCAGCATCCTAAGATTCTCTTATTAATTCGTTTTGTTTCTCAAGCTGTCTTATATTAGCCTTAGCTTTTCCTGTAACAAATTCATAAATAGGTTCTCCAGTATTATAATCTCTAAACAAACCAATGGTTTCGTTTATACGTTTTTGATTTTCTTCGTATGTAGCACCGCCATCTCCTTTATAATCATAAACTGGTTTCTTAAGACCTGTTATTTTTTCAACTTGCTCTTCGATCATTTTAAATATGGCAAGTTTATCTTCTTCTTTCTTAAATACACGTTTAGAATTTCTAGCATCCCAAGCATTTATTAATTTTCTAAGTTGTACAGTATTTACAATACCTCCATCTCCAGTACATTTCTTAGTTGCATATTTGATAAATGCATTTCTTGCGTCAGCCCATTGCTCAGTAGCTCGTTTTATTTGTTTTTCGTCGGAATATAATATAGAATTAAGTTTTTGAATCTCTTTAGCTACTACATACTCATCTGTACCTTCTATTTTTAAATCGCCGTTTATAGTATAATCAGAACCAAGAACACGCTTACTTATATATAAACCCTGCAGGCGTTTCCACTCATCAGCAGTAAGGCGTTCATAATGATAGAATTTATCATTTTCATCGTATGCCTTTTGTTTTAATTGAGAAATAGCATCTCGTATAGCTTGTAATCTCTACAATGTAATATCAGATAATTCAGCATACGCTTCGTAATATTTTTGTACAAATCTACGTTCAGCATGCTCGCCAAGCCATTTATTTTTTTCAAGATTCCACTTTTTTCTCAACTAAACATCGTCAGGTGAACGTCTGTTTGATCTGTCCAAACCTAAACTCTCGTTTAAATCTTCAATGAAGTTTTTATAATCCTTATAAAATTTACCAAAATTAAGCTCTCTTACCAAATATTGAGTAGTTTTACCTTCGTCATCAAGTTCATATAAATCCAACGCGCTTTCTCCTGGAGCAAGTCTTGAATTTAAATCAAGAAGGTTTGTGGCAACTTCTACTGTCTATTCTTGAGATTTTCTAATAGCTTTGTTTACAAGATATACTATGGCACGAATAATAGGATCTTTTGCACCATCCTTAGAACCAAAAGAATTTATAAAAGTATTTGTATCAAATCCAATAACTTCAAGAGAGTCAAGTAAACTCTTAGTGTTAGAAAAATTAATCTCATCTCCCAACTATGCAAGATCTCGCCGTAAGTTATTCATAAGGATGTTGTACATATAATTCATTCCATCGTGAGCAGCACTTGATGCTTTTTTAACGATCGTCATCATATCTTCAACGTCCTTTGTGGCAGACAATTTATCAATCTTGCTAAGTGTTTTAAATTCTTCTTCAAGCTCGTCTTGATGATATTTATTCTTCAAATCTCTATCGAGTATGTCAAATATAGCATAATATGCTCCAAAGTTATCATGCATATTGTACATATACATTGAGTGAGAAGATTCTTCTATATTTCGAATAGCTTCAAGATCATCTAAAAGCTGTGGTAATGCTTGCTGTATAAAAGAAGAAAGCGCAACAACATTAGATACATTTGGGTTCTTAAATTGTTCTACCTAAGTTTGAGCACTTTGCTTAGCTTGTTCTTTAGTTTCAGCCTCAATTGTAGATACATTGATTGCTGCCAGGCGAGTTTGTAAAGCCTCAGTTATTTTAATACGAGTAGCCCATAAATGTGAATGCTGTGTAGCATCAGTAGCAGTATTAGGTTCAGCAGATACAAAATGTCTAAGTATATTGTTTGATTTTAATCTCAAAGACTTCTGTAAATTAGCTATAACCTGATTATTCATATAATACGGTTTCTATGCAGCAAGTACTTTTTTAAAGTATTCTACTACATTTTCATCAGATTTAATAGCTTTTCTATTTACTAGATATTTATTTATCTGTTTTTCGTATAGCTTAAGCTGGTCTTCTTTAACTCCTTTAAATACATTTTTGTTTACAAGTAACCTAGATAAAGCATTGATAAATTTCTTAAGTCTCAAAAATACTTTATTATTGTTAGCTTTATCTTCTTTTATTGCTACTTCGTACAATAATCTTCTAGAATTATCATCTGTAGCAAATACTGCTGCAAACTCGTATTTATCGCTGAGAATATATGCACCACTTTCAAGACTGTCTCTACTCCACAGAGACTCTGGCATAAGCTAGTTAAAGGTGTCGTAGACCTTGTTTGTAGCCTCGCTAAAGGCCTTTTCTTCTACTGTAGTAGGATTATTAAGAGCTTGTATAGAAATGCCGTGTACGACCTCATGAAGTAGGTATTCCGCTGCCTGTTCTTGCGAATAATATATTATCTATTCAGGATCTATTTCAATTATAATCTTGCCAGATTCATACTCTGTAGCAGACATTGGTTTACCTTTCTCAAGCTTATTAAATACAATTTGTATATCGTGATGTTGTAGAATCTCAGCTAAAGCTGTATTAAATTCAGCAAATACACCAGTATCAAGTAGATGTTGTATAAGAGTTTGTGTACTTACGCTACCTCCGTTTTGTAGAGTATTTATAAAATCTCCAAAGAAATCTTCAAGTATTACAGACTGTTGTTTATATTCTTGAGAATTTGGCTTAGAAGAAACGTGGTACATATTTGGATCATTTGGATTAAATGTACCAAGATTTTCTACATGTTTTATTTGGTTTGGATTAAATACAATAAATTCATCGTAGTTTTTACCAAAAACATATAAACGGTCTCTTCTTAGCATCCCATCAACATTTGGTGTAAATTCTGCAACGACACCATTATATATTCTATGATTTTCTTCTTTTTCAAAAGAAAAATTCTAGTCGTCCGACATTTTCTAAACGTTAAGATAAACAGGGTATACTATTTTATACCTATCGGTCTTTACAATATTTTCTTCAGAAAAATAAAATCCATTCGGATCTTCATCAATCAGGCCTAAACCAGAACCAATTTTGCTCTTGTCAAATATATCAAATGTGTTCTTGCTGGCATGCCACACAACCAAAGGCTCTCCGTTCTCATCTACAACTTTAGAAATAGGACCGTATTTAACATCTTCAGACTCCTCAACATTTAAAGGCCCCCACCAATCACCAAACCATTCTGAGAATTCATCAGAATACACATTAGATTTAGCTATAATAGCAGATTCTCTATCTCCGTTAAAATGATTTAAAAGCGTCTAGAACAGTATTGACTTTTTACCATCTGGAGTCAAATCTAAGAAATTACCACCATTACGATGATACACTTTATATGCGGTTTCCATAGCCGAGTAATCGTCTCCAGTTCGCTTATTTCTAAGCTCGCTGGAGCGAAACTCTTCCTCGGTTAATGGTTGCCCGCCTAAGGCTGTAACTATCTCGTTAAAACCTTCGAATACTTCTTTATTTTTATAATTTGGGCAAAACATAATTAACAGATTTTATTTTCTTCAGATTTATTAGACTCCTTGAGAGATTTATTATGTTGTTTTAGCATTTCTCTTAATTCTTCAACAGATCCTCTAATTATAGTCTGCGGTTGATCATTTATCACATCTGGACCGTAACTATACTTCTCTTGTATAGCATCGGTGTTTCCAGATTTATTCTTAGTAGAACTTAAAGCGCTATCCATAGACTAAGCGCCGTCTACAACGCTTTCTTGAATTTTCAATTGTTCCTTCTTTTTATTAGAAACAGCATTGGTCTTTTCTGAAGTTTCTTGTGATACAATATAGAAAGTGTCTGTAAAATCATAATCACCTTCGTCGTAAGCCTCTTTCAGCTGTAAACCATATTCTGTATTAGGTACTAAAATAGATTCTATCGTACCAGGAACATTATTTAATACATCCAAAGTTCTTATTGCTATATCATGTCTCCATTGTTCTTCAGAATAACCCTTATCTAAAGCAACTTTTGGTTCGTATGTTATAGCAACAGTACCGCTCCAATTTTCATCCCACAATAAAGATGACATATCTTCGTTTATAGTATCTGCTCTATAAATAATATCTGCGTGATTAGATATATAATTATCTACGTTATTTGTGTATATTATGCTATTATTTTCAATATCATCTACGTCAGATCTAATAGAAGAATCTTCTACAGTAAGATCGTCATATGGAATAAAATCAATAAAAGATGGCTTTCTCTTAGGATTATTTAACTTTGCATATTTCTTATCGAGCAGCTATTGACTTTTATCCATTACAGAATACATATCTTCGTCAACCGTTTCGATACTAAAGCTATCTGGAAGTCTATTCTGATCAAAAATAGAATCGCTATAAGCATTAGCAAACAATTCATATTGATGAATATTTTTATTATGTATTCCTAATTTTTCTGTCAATACATACGTATACCACTTAATTCCTGAAAATTCGCCGTTATCGTCTTGTTTTATATCTTTTCCTTCATGTTTAAGATAAAAACCAACTTTTCTATACAAGAATGTCTCACCATTTGTTTCTACTTTTAAATAAGGTTTATTATTACCAGTAGTGGCAAACCATGATACAACGACATCTTTTGCACGCTTGGATCTAACGTTGCGACCAGCAAAAGTACCTTTGTATCCAGTTATATCCATAGAAGACTACTTTGGGAATTCAAATAATGGAACAATCTTATCATCCGAATAAAAGTTTCTACATATAGTATCAATAAGAGGTTTACAGTTCTATTTATAATCTTGTATTCCATTCTCAACTCCTACTTGAGCTGCAGTAGATGACGAGAAGTTGTTAACACCTTCTTTTATAGCTTCATCATATTGCTTACGGTATTCAATGGGAACCAAATCAAAGAATGAATAAGCGGAGTTTGTATTATATCCAGAATAATATGAATATATCGCAATATCTCTAGCCAATCTTCTTATTATTTCCATAGGATGACTTAACAAGAAATCAAACGCAGACATGAGTCTACTCTTTTCGCTAGTAGCCGTATTTCTGTTTTGTTTCTTTAACAATAATCTAGGTATATCAAACTTATCATTTGCTGGCTATGGCCTTAAATAATTGAGTAATTCGTTTATTACTCTTCCATTTTCATTTACCAACCCTTTAAACTCACCTTTTCTATCCTCTAGATCAGATGTTTCCAATTGATTTATTACCTCTGCAATATTTTCAAAAATACTATTTTGCTCATATGGATCTTTTGAATTTTGGTCTCCGTTCCATATACGCTTCAATTCGTTTAACATTACATCTTCATCACCTCCAAATGTAAAGTCGATTACTCCAGAATATCCACGGTCTTTCTATACTTGATAATAATCGTAAGAATCTTTAGTAGAATCTTGTCCGGTCATTCTATCATATATCTTTGGCCCATACATAAATAACATCTTATGTCTAAATGTATTTTCCAACTCGTTCGATATACTCTAAATAGATTGTTTATCAAATACAGTTTCATACGGATGCATTATATTACCAAGAGCATCTGTAGCAGAAGTAAATCCGTATATTTCTCCAAATATCGTATTAACAATACTGTCAAACTCTTCGGATGCTGTAACAACATCATTTTTAAGAATTTTATTCATCATATTGATAGAAGCATATAACTTCTTCTCTAAGAATGTAGATTCGAAATACTTATGTAGAGGATGTTGTGTAGAATCATCAGTATTCACCCATTTAACATCTCTTTCTCCATACTTAAACTTCTTATACTCATTTACAAAATCTCTACGAAGAGCGAGAGTATTACCAAACTTCTTAGTATCGATTCGAGATTTTTTAACTAGTTCAGACATTTCTTCTGCATACGGGTTTATTTTACTAAACGCCATAAGACTTATTACCTAGAATTCAAGACCTATTAAAGAATCAGGATTTTTAAGTGCTTTCTTTGCAGTATCTTTATCGAATACAATCTTCCAATTGGTAAAATTTCCAGATCTTATTTCGTTAAGTTTCTTTACCCACTGCATCTTATCGTTCTTATCTTTGATGTCCTGTATTTTGCTCCACAGTCTCTTTAAATATATATTTATTTTTTCGTCAAGTAGAGCGTACTTGGAAGTCTTTTCCGCCTCATATTTAAGGTTTTGTCCATACAGCCCGCCGGAGTTATTATACTCATCGGCATACTCTTTGAGAGCTGGTTGAGCTAAGAATAAGAATGTACTTTCACCCTTTCCTGCGCGCAACAAGAAGTTTGTTATATTATATGTACAACTATTTACATTCAAATCAAACACATACGGATCTTTCGCTACATCAACGTGAGCATTTACCATAGCTGATAGCCAGTCTGATATACGTATACCATCCTATCCAATAATTTCGTCAAGTTTCCCAAAACCAAACTCGTTTTCTCCATAATCTATTGAAATGTGAGCAAACTGAGTAAGAGCTAGGTTTGTTATGTTAAGAGCAAACGGTCCAATACCAGACTTACCGATAGAGAACTCCATTTTTCTACGTAACTAGAAATACGGATCTAATTCATACATAGATTCTCTATACCTATTATTGGTTTGGCGTATTGCAGGAAGGGTGCTATCTTGAATAATATTAGTTACTACATCAATAGATCCTCTTGCATTTGATCTATTTTTAATATCTGTTAGCACAGTAATATAATTCTATAATAACTTGTTAGATATAGCTCCTTTTGTAGAAGACGCTAAATCTTCTTCAACTTCTTCAAGTATACCATTCTTAAACGACATAGTCGCTAAATAAATTTTATCAACGTCAAAGTCAGAACCGGTCTGCGCGGTGAATTCTCTAGGAACAATGATAACGTCCCCGGCTTGTTCTGGAAGAACATCAGCAACTCTAAATGCAAATGTAGATGACATACCTTGGGTTGGAATACGATAACCTACGCCAAACACCATACCTTCTGAAAATTCCCTTTCTCCGGTCTCTTCATTTTTAGCTTTCCATCCTTTAATTACACCGTGATTTATAAGCCAATTACGCATCATTTTTGGTGTTTTTTGATACTCAAATGGAACTACTGCTTTAAAGAAATTCAAAGATAACATGACTTCCATTGTACCATCTTTCTCATTCCAGTTGAGTTCTTTTCCGTCATTAGGAACCCAATATCCGTCTATTTGTTCTGCAGATGTTCTAATCTGATTTGAATCGTAACTTACAGTTCCAAATATAGACTGCTGCACTGCGCTACCACCTTTTGTAGGTATATCAATAACATGAGAATTTACTAAAGAAGATACGCTATGTTCAAACAAAACACGTTGCATTAATGATTCTACAGTACCAGACGTATTAAGAAGATTTATGACACTACTCGGCAAACCGTTATTTTCAGCAATCTACTTAAAATATTTATGAACTTTTTCCGAGTCAATATTTCCATCTTCTCCGCAGAATCTATTATTTAGCTCTTTTATACCAATATCTGTAAGAGTATTAATACAATCCATAATTTCTCTGCGGATTTCTTTACCAGATCTCTTCTTATTATTTGGATCTCCTCCCGTATACTCCTCATCGTCGTATATATTACCAAACAAAATCTTAAACATCTGCGTACCAATGTTGCGTTCTTCATCCAAGTGTGCCTCAGTGTTTAATTGCATCCTAAGACCTCTTATATCTTGAACTTCTACATTAATAACATCGTTTGAATCATTCCATTTTTCAGTATTTTCGTCCAATATACATGCTGAAGGTTTGTCTAACGAGATATTTAATTCAGACAATGATGTGGTATTGGTATCGTATGCTTTATATGCGTCTTGAGCCATACCAACTTTAACAGCAGATTCAACAGTTATCATATCAAGAACTCCCTTGGATGTGTCGTTCATTCTGTCATATATCTTTCTACCAGTTTCGCTGCGCATTATATACTTAAACGCAGGGAATATAGCCATTTTATTGTATACAGAATACGCAATATTCTATCCAGAAGTAAGAGATTTAGGATCGTTCTTAAAGTAAGACATCTTTAGCGGATATAACTGTAACTTTGACACCTTTGCAGCTTTTTCTGGGTCTAACATCCATTCTCCATCATGTTCAAGTATTTCAAATGCTTCGTTATCGCTGTAGGTGGTTGTCATCGTTTCTCCACTATACGTTTTATACGTAATTTTTTGTGGTATTACAGACCATGTGCCAAGCATCATGCGAACCTTTCTATACATATCTGGACGGATAAATACTTGTGCGTCCGTTACATTTATACCAATATACGGCTTCGCTTGTTCTTGGGCTTGATATTGCACATCCTTCTTTATTTCATCAGACAGCGCATCGAATTCTTTTTTAAATGTGGTGTCGTTTGTGTATACTTCGTCAATTCTACGTTTATCTACACCAGCATGTCTTAACTAATCTGCAACCAGTTGTCTTGTAAATATATCTTTTATCTCATCAAAATATAAAGAATCTGCTATTACGTCTTTTATAGTTGCATTTACATATTTTGTACCTTTAAGCCATGGGAATCGTTCGTATTCTTCTTTAGAAAAATCTGTACGTAATTCGGCACCAGGAGACAACAGTCCACCAAGACGCTTAATTTTATCAGAATCCTTGTCTACCAAAATTTGTAAATCTACGACTCTTTCATTTACTATAGTATGTTCTGTCTATTTTGCGTACTTCCATTTATAGAAAGCAGGATCACCAGAGTATACTTTTTCTATCTCAATAACAGATATAATAGACTATAACGTATAATTACCTATTACCGATAACATCAGAGCATCAGATTTATCGCTTCTACCATAAGAAGATTCTGAACTTATATTAAGAGCTACTTTTTTGACAGTATCTCCGGTCTTTACGGAAGTTACACCTATTTTTTTAAACCTTTCTGCATACTCAGATATAAGTTGGTGAGGAATTGCTCTGTTACTCCAATGCCATTCTTCTATAGAATTTGGATCTGACGCATCTTTATAACTTTGTCGTTTTATCAACTAAGTTATTCCAGGCTTTGAGAACTTATTCATGTTATCGTAAACCCTACGAATAAGCATTGCGTTTATGGCGTCGTATAATTCCTGTTTTGCATTTTCAGATATTTTACCTTCGTCACCTTCTATAGTATCTACAAAGTAATCTCGTATTTCTGCAAGTCGCCTACGAACACTTTCAAATCCGTCCATTTCTCCACTGTGCGTTCTATAAAACCAGTTTCCGTCTCCGGACATTGGATCTTCTGCTTCTTTTTGTAAATTGTATTCGTATTCGAGAATTTGATTAAGATTGAGACCTCCTAAATCTTCACCTGGTATTCCAGGGAATTCCAATCCGTAGAAATATCTAAACTTACCGCCGTTTCCAGAGAAATCCATTCTACCACTTTTTACCTTTCCGTGATAATTTACTTTTCTAAGTTTTTTATTTTTTACTATTTCGGCAATATTGTCCTTATCATAAAATTCTTCTACAGAATTTAATTCATCTAAAAAATATCTTGCAAATTGATCGAGGGTTTCGTCTGAGAATCTAAGAGCCTTTTTCCCAGGGAACATTTCACTCTCTCGCTCTATCAACAAATCGTGGGGTAAATTAAATATATTTTCTGTCGGCTCTCCTTTTCTTGAAACAAGCTCCAACACGTAATACGTCTTTTTGTCGGCCATTGTAGGAAGAACAATCATGTTATTATTTGAAAGGAGCATTTTTGAAATAACATCTTCCATTGCGTTAATTCCGAAATAATCAACACCTTTCTTTAATTTTTCGTCCTCCATGCCAACATATACGTTTAATTTAAATTCTAAATTACCTTGTTTTCCGTTTGCGATGATTATTCTAGCTACATCTAGTATTTTAGAATTATGTGCATACGTTGTTTTTGTAAGATTGTTTACAAAGTCACCGTAATTTTTATTTATCCAGCGAGTTACATCAGAAATAAAATTATTTTCACCAACAGGATAAACAATTTTTCCGCCTGGGCCTGTCACCGATAACTCTCTTGACGAAGGGTGAATGTTATTATAGGCTATTGCCATTTTTTCCATCTCTCCGCCAAAACCTTCATATATTTCATCAAGCGGTTTAGGCTTACTCAGTTTATATATATTTAATCCAGCAACAGTTCTTCTTCCTACTTTAATTTGTGGAGTATGCGTAGAATTAAATACCGTATTTACAAAGAATGCGATATTTGCAGATTTATCTTTTGTAGCTTTTGCATCTTGCATTATTTCATCTACCGCAGCAAATAATTGATTTATACCAATTCCATCACCGTTCTATTTAGTATTTTTATTTTTACCTTTTGGTGTCGGAACATGCATCATTATATACTCCATCAACACATCTTCATCAAACGGTATAGACATATCGTTTAATAAAGTGACAATCATTGGAAGTACCTCATCCAAGGCTGCTTCTTTTGCTTTAGAGTCACCATATTTTGCATTAGATATAATCTATCGAATTTGATCAAAATTCTTCTTTATTACATTTTTTATATAATTCTTATCTATATGATAGAACTAATCATACTTTACTGCAGCAGAAGCGAAGAAATCAGTGGACCAATCTCTTGGCAACATTCTCTTTGCTTTAATACGATTATCGTTTATTATTTCTAACGCGCGTTCTTGGTCGTACTTCTGAGTTATTTTTTGCGATATAGTTGTTTCGAGACCTGCAATTGCATCCAAATATTGTTTAGATTTTCCAATTTTTTTCCGGTCACTCTTCATCTAAATTTGAAGTACCTTTGTAAGGTGTTTGTTTACGGTAGAATAAATCTGAGTCTACAACTATATATCATTTCCTACAGAAGCTATATTTTTATATAATTCTGCAAAGAAAGCTTTTGTTTTTGCAAGCCTTTGTACTTCAGACATAAGCTCTTCAAAACTGTCAACCTCGTGTAATTCTTTAGTTATTCTCTGCCAAGCATCATCAAAAGATACATACATAGGAAGGCCAGTCTCTGCATCTGTTTTTTGCTATAATTCCTTTTGACCTGTCTATTCATTATATACAAACTCAACATCTTTTATTTGAGTTAAAAATAGTTTTGCTCTATACGCAACATTGTCCTTTTGGCTTATTATATAGTTGTCATACAACTAAGATAATTGAGAAATAGAATCGTCCGGTCTATTTTGTTGATTCATCTAATCTTCGCCATCCGTCACTTTCTTAACGTTTTGCTTTCTATTAGATCCAACAACACCGTATTGTTTTAATAACGCGTTTACCGTATTTATAAAAGCGGCAGGGTTTTCAACAACATCCTATATAAACGGGTTTTTCTTTCTTATATTTGCAATACGAATTCTAGTCAAATATTTTTCAAATGAGTCTTTATTTATCCTAGAAATATTTTCTGCTTTCTTTATATTCATAAAGTCAATAAACCCGTGTGCAATATTTTCAGCTACAGCATAGAATTGTTGATATGTAGAAATAGTCTTAAAATTGTCTATTTGTTCTTCTGTTGCCCCCTCTGCTTCAAATTTTTTATAAGCCTCACCGTTGTAAGCTCTTTGGAAATCTTCGAGAGACTCTTGATCTATGAGTTGGTTCTTATAATTACCTTTAGCAATACCATCAAACAGAAGTTTTATCTAGTCTTTCTTTCCAAACTGTTTAATAAACTCTATAAATCTATTATATAATTTAATAGCCCATCTAGAGAATATATTTTTGTTTGCAAGAGATTCTTCATATACTTCTAATGCTTTACAATATTCAGCAAAATCGTCAGCCAGCAATTCTTCTATTCTTCTTTTAGAAAAATCTTTATATTCTGGATGACGTTTTACATACTCCTCATATATCTATTGTCTCTTTCGTCTGGAATGTAACAGTAGGTTTACATAGTGAAATGCTTCATGATAATGTATAGCGGAACCTCCGTATTTAGGTAAGAAAAATGTACCTTCAATAACATCTGTAAGTACATTGTTCATTACTGTCATTACACCATATATAGTCTTATTTGATACTGACTTTAAAACTGCGTTGGTAACAATAACCTGAGCGTCGTTTAAACCAAGCGTATCTTTTATCCATTTTCTAGCTTTATTTGCATCAAGAACACCTTCTCCAGGCTCTTCTGAGAATACACCTTGGACAGTATACCCCTGTTCCTAAACAAGATTTATAATATCATCTACAGGCTCTGTCATTACTATAGCTTTGCCATCTGGAAGAAGACTTGCAGTAAATAATGCCTACCCGGACGAAACAGAATCGTAATCAGAAGTAGAAGGAAGTTCAATATCTTCTTCTTTTAATTCTATTCCGTGCTTATCTTTTACATATTGTATGAAACGTTTTACAGAATCTTTCAGCCTTGATGTAATTTCTTCTTCTGAAGCTGGCTTTTCTATAGTACCCGCATCTATATCAAACAATGCATAAGCGTTTACTTCTCCAGATTCCTATGTTTCTGTAATATGTACAGTGTTTCCTATACGTTCAGAATCAAATTTACTAAGTCTAGATTGAATAGAAGATAATGTTGGAGTTTTATCGTTTTCAGGAGCTGACTATTTTTTAGATAACTTCTTCTTATTTTTAGCTTTCTATTCTGCTGTTTTAGCGGCGTTTTTAGCAGGAGTTTCTTGTTTTACACCATCACAATACACAAAAGGAGCATAGAATATAGAATCTCCAACACTTGTCATCAATTTTTTAGTTCCAATCATCCAAGCAATCAAAGATACATTCTTATTGCTCATATCAGAATTGAATAAATCTGATTTTTTAAACGTAAGATCGTCTATACCTGCTATTTTATATTCCGTAGCTTTTGGATTTTTGATAAAATAATCACGCAACGATTCAAGAATACCCATATCAAGTTGTTCTGTCATAAGCTCCCACGGTGTATTCCAGTGAAGATTATTGGCTATTGCAGCAATTACAATTCTTCTTTGAGTTTCATCCAAGAATATGCTATTTTCGCCATTTGATATATCGAATTCAGTACTTCTTGGTACTCCATTTATATCTTCAAGAGCTATAACAAGAGTGCCTTTTTCTTCGTTTATAAAGAACTGTTTCTTTGCAAAATGTTTAAATTTCTTTTCTTCTTTTCTTGTAACCCACGTACTCTTACCGTGATTTACAATAAGGCCGTTGCCTTCGTTCTCTTCGTTTCCTATAAGAGCTTCCTTTAATGCAGAAATATATTTTACAGAAATTCCAGCAAATACACTATCGTCTATTCTATCTGTTATCAAATAAAGAATAAATTCTGCTAACGACGGGACTGTATTTTCTTTTAACGTACCATCTGTATTAAATGTAAATTCAACGGAACTAGCATCTACATCTTCTGGAGTATCCTTGAATTTGCGTTCAGTTAACTGTATAGCTCTATCGTTACCGTTTACAGTTTCTGCAATAAAATATATTTTACCGGCTTTACCTCTACCTGCATGAGAATAATCTCCTTGAGAAAATAAATTTAACTTATCAATCTTCGGTTTAGTAGGCCTTCCGTTTGCGTCAAACGACGAGAAGGCTCGTTCACCGCGACCAACACCAAGACGAACTTCTTCTTTATTTATTTGTTCAGTAAGTTCTTCTAAATCAGAACTCATACCAAACCCACCGTCCAACAGACTTCTAAATACAGGATCGACACCGTCGTATTTATCGTTTATCTTTCCGTCAGATATACGTGGATTTAATGGACTACCTTGTTTATATTGGGTTGGATCTGCTTTTAATACATAGTTGCCATCTGCATCTTTGTCCAAAAGTGCATCTATAATTTGATTTCTGGTATTACGAAGATTTGCAATCTGCGCTTCTATATTTTCATTAGAATGTACACTTCTACCACCAGATAAGAACGATCTTGTTATAAGATCTACTCTATTTTTAGTTTCTATATCGAGATCCTGATACCATTTATTTACAATAGTCTTTCCTTCATCGTCATATTTCAACGTAGCAGGATCTACACCTATATGATATTGCAAATACGCATTTCTTCTAGATATAAAAGTTCCAAAGCTTACGTTTTCTGCATGTATGCCGGTTTCATCTTTTACCACATACTTTTTGCCAGAATATTCAAATGAAGACCAGAACATCTAATCCATTTTGTTTCTGATGTCTCTTTCTCCATTCATATCATACCCTTTATACGTAGCGAGACCTGTTAAGAATGTAGCATATACATCTTCACCGTCTTGTAGTATTAAGGCTACAACAAGGTTATCTGGGTTTTTTACATCTACAACTTTTGTTTTATCTGCAGTTATTACAAAATACTTATCTGCTTTATCAAACCACCCTGGAATAATTAATTTCTATGCTAACTCTGCAGGGGATTTTAATTTACCATTATTTTTAAAGATAATTGGAGTTACAGTATTATCTTCGTTTCTTATTCCAGCAATCCAATCTGGAGTTTTGTCTATTCTTGGATCGTATTTAAATGTTTGTCCAAGAAAATCCGTATATATTTGATTTGGAGTAGAAACAAAACGTTCGTTATTTTCAAATACGTTTCCATCTGGGACAGCATCTGTGTTTTGATTTGCCAAATCAATAACAGCATCGGTATTTTCTCCAGCACTTGATTGTGCTTGATCAGAATCGTCCGTATTCTCTAAGTCTTCGTCATCTACTTCGTCAGTATTTTCTCTTTCTGATGAATCTTGCACACCATCTGTATTTTCTTCAAGCATCCCTAATTTTTCTCTTAGTGCACGCTCGTCGTCACTCATTATAGTACGCTTCTTTTCCTTTTTACCATCTACAGCATCAGTGTTTTCACCTGCAAAATCTTGTATTGCATCTGTATTTTCAGCAGCGTAATCTATTATTTCATCAGTATTTTCTTTATTTGTAGGTTGCTGTTGGGCAGCGTTTGTGTTTTCTCCTTCAAACTACTGTATTACAGTATCGAAATCTTGATTTTGAACGTTTATGGCATCTGTATTGTTACCATCAGCCTATTCTCTTACTTCAGAAGGAGATGCTGTTTGCCTAAGATACTCTCTGTGATTTACACGTTTGAGTTCATCATCAAACTGCATTTCATAATCAAACAACAAATCTGCAGCTTCTTTCTGCATGGATTCAGCATCTACATCCACATTAGACACAGTATCGTCCTAATCCGTATGTTCGTGTAGGTGTTTTGTGTATTGTTCAGATAAATCTCTTAATTTCTTAAGTTTATCTGCCTGCTATTTATTATATTCAAAAACAATACCTTTATTTGTCAATGGTTTTTTACCATCCTTTTCGCGCTATTCGTTTGTTTGTTTTAAGAATAAATCTTGCTCTTCTTTTGGAAGTTGTTTCCAACTAAGTTGCGTAACAGATTCTAATGCAACACGAGGATCTATTTTTCCTTTTAATATAGCATTCGCTACAGGTTCTATTGAATTGTATACAGATCTATTTAATATCATTCTTCGCTGAATTCTATTAAATTCGTCCTATGCCGGAAGCCTACCGTATTGTTTTTCCAGTCGTTTTGCAACGTTCTAAACAAATGGGATTTTTTTCTAACCAGGTTTAGCCTTCTTATTTAATTCAGCAATAGCGTCGTTCATAACTTTTGACATGTCATCGTCAAACAGTTTTAACATTTCGCTTTCTGTTTTTTCTATAGATTTTATCATAGAACCGAGTCTTGACGTAGATACATCTATACCCAATTCTTTTGATATTTCTTCAAGAAGCGTTTTTCTATCCTTTAATCTCTATAAAAGATCTTCACTGTTCAATACAAACCTACTGCTATACAGATGGTTTAAATATTGCTCTACATATTCAAGATATGTATGTTCGTGTTCGGCATCATAATTATCAAGATCTTCTTTCGCTTTACTCAGCTACCAATCCTGCGCATTTTCATTCTTTTGCAGACTGTCGTAAATATTCTACAATTTCTTTCTACCTGCAGATCTTCTATTTTTATAATCTTGATAAGAATTCCACATCATTTCCATTAAAGCGTCATATTCTGGATCCATTGCTTCACCAACTGGATTGTCTAAACGACGCATTATTTCACGATAGGTAGAATTTTTTATTTGATCTAATTCATGATTATCGTTTTCTATATATCTAGAGGCGTCTCTAAGTTGAGTAAGTTTTCTTGCACTCTATATAATAGCTTGCTTATGTTCTTTAGATCCTACAGATATTTCTTTTTCTTGTAAATACTTTTTGAATAACGGATGTTCTTGTATATAATACAGATTATTTAAAAGCTCTATGTCACGATCTATGTATTCGTCTGTAACCTAATTTCCTTTAAACGCTTTTAAATCTTCTACAGATTTTCTTAATCTATCTATAGATATACCGTGTTTTTGCAAAGCATCATAAAATATACCAAGATGCTTATCGTCCTAAGCTTGCCCATAATGTTCACCGATAAGAATGTCCATTACCTTGTCGTTTTTTATTTGAGCAAATAGGTTTCTAAGATTGTCTTTTCCGTTAGATGGAAATATATTTGATACTGCTTGAAAAGCGCCACCTCCCATCAACATACCTGTTATGCCACCAATCTGCATAGCTCGTCTAAGCTAATGCGATCCGTTGTCGGGATCTCCAGGCAACATTCCCATATATGCAGCCACAGCATCTGTTGCCAAATTAGTATCTTCGAGAATAGACGCCATTGGCAATAATGATTGTTCTTGGCTATATTGATCATACAATCCTCTAGAATATCTACTTTGAAGTAATTCCTGTTGACCTTCTTCTATAGCCTCCAACGAACCTATATATCCAAGCTTTTTTCCAACTCTTGTTAAATATTCTAAACTATGTTTTGCAGCAAGCTTATTTCCTATATTATTTAATCCGGAAGAACCAAGTTTACTTATCGTTCTATCAAACAAAGTTCTTGCTTGCTGTTGGTATGTCTGATCAGCAAGTTTGTTAACTGTACCTTTTCCAAAAGAACGTAAAAAAGATCCAGAATATCCTAAGAATGGCATTGCCTCTATATAATCCTTTACAGCAAGTGCCATGTTATCATTGTACACCTTCTTTAGTCCCTGTCTACCAGCTTCTTTTTCTTTTTCAAATACAGAATCTTCTGTATTTATATCATATGCAAGGGCATGCTAAACAAGATCAATATCTGTCATATTTGTAGGATCGATACCCATATCCTATAGATATTCTTTTGTCTTTTCAAGAACCTTCGGCATATCAGCGCCGCCTTGCATTGATTTTGTAAGTACTCTGGAAGACCACGCATCAATCACTTCAGAATTAGTTTCATGTTCTCTCATTCTATTTATAAAGAACATGTTAGAAGCTGTTGTACCTAGTTTTAAACCTAAATCTGTTGTAGCAATTGCATTATTAGTAGATGATATTATTTTTTGAGCACGTTCTGCCGCTTTTGCTAATTTAGCGGCTTCTTCAATTTTTCCAGCAGCATTAAGCTTACGTAAATCATTAATAGTAGCGACGGCATTTACATATGGATTTCTTTTTATAGCAAACGTAGCAAGCCTACGAGCAAGTAATCCTGCTGCGGCATCAGAAGTCATCATTGCTCCCATGTTAACAAAATCACTGTATGACGAACCTGTTTCTGCAATGGAATATAATAATTGATCTGGTAACAATCCTCCAATTATACCAGCATCATTATTCTCAGAATAATATCTAAACTTCGGATTTATTTTTTGCGGATCAAAATACCAAGATCCGTTTTTATATTTGTTTGCTGTTTCTTTTTCTGCCTATACGCGCTCATCGTACTCTCTGTTCCAATAATTGCGCATACTCTTAACCTTTGTCCTAAGCTCTTGAGTATTTCCTCCGTTTCCATTCAGGTTATCCCTATCGTAATCTTTAAACATTGGATCAGTCCAACGGTCATTCTCTAAACTATGCCGGATTGCTCGGCGCATATAATTTCCATCGGTACCACTATTAATAAGTCTGTTTATACCTTGCTAAACAGAACCAGCTATGTTTCCTATAGTGGACGAAAATTCTTCTAATCCTGTAATTGGATTATACCAAGCCCCCAGGTTGTGATCCGGACCAAAGTTTTCTGAAAACGCTTTAAAATACTCTTTAGATTTAGCAGAATCTGTATCAAAGAAAAGTTGTGCATTTATGTCATTCTTTTTTCCAGTTGTCTTTATCTTCTCCTGGAAATCTGCAATGTTTTTTTCATTTTGCAAATATGCATCCTTAGCCTTCATGGCATTCTCTGTATCACCAGACTATATTGCTTTTTGATATTGATCAAGCAAACCAGATCTATTATCGAGCATTTGAGCGTACTTCTCAGCCTCATCCAAAATATTTAAGCTTTCTTTAGCTTCGTTTATTTGGTTGAGTCTGTTCGTCATTTCTGCTTGTAATCTCTTTTCCTACCAAAGTCTATATGCATCTTTCACGCTTGCTGCATCCCAACGTTCTTTGGCGTTTTCATAATTACCAAATAAGAAATGCATAGGACCGGAGAATATAGATTCTCCTCCTAACTCTTCTGCAGGAATTATTTTTCCTTCTTCTCCTACAGTAGGATAATATTCGTTTGCAATACCTGTATTAGAAAACGTAGAAACGTTTTGTGTTGTATAAGGTAATGCTTCGGAATAAGATGTACTTAAACCATAAGATCTGCGCAAGTTTTCCTCACGCAGATTTCTTCTTATGGCATCTCCCTATTGATATCTAGGGTTTATTCTGAACCTTTTGTCCATAATCGTTATTGTAACATTTGAATAGCTAATTCTTCCAGGGTCATATCATCAATATAACTCTGATTTTCAGAGTTTATTATGTTTTTATCTGCGACACCCGCATTGAATTCAATAATATCAGAGAGAGCATTTATATCTCTAAAGTTCTAACCACCAAGATTTTCTATAGTTCTTATAACAGGTACTTCGTAGTATGTATCAGAGCTATGTAGTTCATTATTTTTATCTCTATATGTAATCTTTTGGTCAACAGGTAATAGTCCTAATTCTTTACACAAACTGTCAATATCTTTATATTTCTGTTTATCTGTATAACTTAAAGAATTGTAGAACTGTTGTATTTGGCTTCTAGTCATTAGTGGATGAGACAATATGTCGAGTTGTTTACCAACTCTAGTTGTACTTGGTATACCTGCAGCTTTTACGTCATTTTCATCTATAGAAATAGCCGTACGTCCTTGTAAGAATCTATCAAACTTACTATGTATATCATTATGCTTAAATCTAGCATTACCAGATATACCAAGCTATCTTACTGGAGCATAATGATACCCACTACCAAATCGTACGTTGTAATATCCATTAGAAAGATCTGGATCTTTTATAGTATTATCAGCACCTACAAATTGTTGATGTAATACTTTATTTTGTATAGAACCAAGACCTTCTGCAGAAAATCCATCCCAGAAATCAGAAGCACGCTTCTTTGCATCTTTAACACTCATTTGGCCTCGTTTACCACCAGATGTACTCCATTCTGGAGAACTAGACTTTGCCTTCATTATCATTTTCTGCATATCTTCCTGTTGGTAATTCTGCAAGAATGCTATTTCTTCTGGTGTCGCTTTGTCTCCTTTTTTGATTATATCTCGTATAACATGCACAACATATTTGCCATCTTCCGTTTTTCTAGTATCATATCTGCTTGGATAATAATTTCCGTGGTAGAAATTAGACCACCTACTCTTTTCGTATTGATATACATTATACGAAGAGTTCTGAGATTGATCATAAACGTTTTCCTTACCTTTTTCTGTTGTATGTACAGTCTTTGCGATACCTACAGAAGGACTTACACCGTACGGAGAAGGGGTTACGATTCCCTTTGCAACTTGTTTTTCAACATCTTTTTGTCCAACAACCTTTCCACGGTTCTCTACACTCTTTGCCATTTTATCCCAATAATCAATAATTGTGGCAAATGTATTACCAACAGATTCTCTACCAATTTGTTTTTGTTCAAAGTTTGCATTCATGTTCCTGTTTAATCTATCCATGAATGTAGTAGGAGCTTCAGTAGGATTATTCGGGTTTGTTTGTGCACTTCTACGTAGAGCAGCTATTTGCCTTGCTTGTTGATTTTTAAGTTCTTGTAAGTACAATTGATTTACAGATCTAGTAGGATTAATAAGATACTCCAAATTTGCTACAGCAACGTCTTTCTATAACTACTTTTCTATCTAATCTGCAGTAGGATTATCTATACCAGCCGCACTCAATTTATTCTTTGCCAACTATCTATAATAATCTGCATATATACTACCATTCCAGCCGGGAGTTTGTCCAGAAGCAATGTCAAGAAGATCTTTTGTAGTAAATCCTAAATAGTCGTATCTTGGATCATACTGCATTCCAAACGATTCAACTCCAGCTTTATCCAACATGTGAGCTGTTCTGTTATTATACCAAGATTCTGTAAGCTCTTTAAGCGTTTTTACTTCTGCTGGAGATGTTCTATCCCATATTCCATTTCCTAGAGTACTCCAATTATCCAATGATCTCCCTTGATTAGCAAAATTCTCAAAATTAGGATCCCACTTACCAGTTGCTTCAAGAATGCCTCTGTTTTTTATATATTCTTTAGCGTTCTCAGCGCTTGTTCTGAGTTTAGCAACTTTACCAACATCAATACTATTGATCATCTGTGCAATAGCAGCACGGCCTTCAGCAGATCTAGTTAAATCGATACCTTTAGAATACGCGTCATTAATGAAATTCCTAATTCTACCTGTAACATTGTTGTTATACCACTCTTGATCAGCAAGAATAGGAGTAATAAAATCACCGTACTCCTTCTTGAATTCCTTCATATCTTGAAGTCCTTGCTGATAATCCGCATAAACAGCATTAAAGTATTTGTCCTAAGCATCTAGGACCATTTTAGCCATTGTTGGATCGAATATTTGCTGTCCTGTATATTCGATCGGCCTTTCATATCCTAAAAATGCCATAATTATTTAAAATTTGAATTAAATGTATACGGTTGATATGTATCATACCAAGGTATATAACTTGGAGTACTATAACGCATCAATGACGACGGAATATTATATTGCAAAGATGGTTGGTACAAAGAATTAGAAAACATCCGTGGAAGCGACGTATTTAATCTTGGAGCAATATATGGAGATGTTCCAATAGATGCTGTCGCTTTTGTAGATGGTGTTACAGCAGTTGGTGTATTGTTTCCGTTAAGCCAATTATTTAACCACTACTATTCAATATTTGTTTTTTTATCAATTAATTCCAACTCTTTTTCTTTAAACTTCTACGCCTACTTAAATTGACTATAATCCATTTGATCTTTTACAAGATATGGTAAAGGTGCAAATCTATTCTTCCAATTATATGTATCTTTTAAATCCTTTGCACCAACAGCTCTTGCATATCTATTAAGCTGATCAGTAGCAGTTTGTATACGCATATCTTCCGCATGAGCGTCAGTATTAGCTAATAGTTTTCTAGCAGTTTCTCTTCTTACTCTATTGTGTTCGTCTATATTGAGTAGCTGCTTCATTTTTTCATTCAATCCGGTACGATCTGCAGAATCCATCAAAACAGCTCTTCCGCCCATACCGATACCAGGCATACGGCTAATTGCATATTTGTTTCTAGCAACTTCGTCGTCTATCATATTCATGTAAGGTCTAGAAGGAATCATGTCGCCTAATATAGCGTATGCCTAATTTCTTGCAGAAGAATAATCCGGTGTTACGAGTGGTGCTTCTGCTGGACGATTTATATCCTTATTGTACTGTTGTGTGGCAGCTAGCATCTATGCTATGTTTGGCATAGCCATGAATGCTCTATCCCACCAGCCATCTTTAAGTCTAGGAAGTTTTCCGCATTTATATCCTTTTCCGTTTTTATATTTCATTTGCATATCATTCATTGCTTCAAGCGCCACGGATTCATTTCCGCCATTTTTAATATAATCTGAAATTCCGCCTTTGTTTGTCCATACAATAGATCGCGGATCACTTATCATTTCTCCAAGTAGCGTTCCTTTTCTTGCTACGTATTCGTCCTTATTATTCTTTTTACCTGGTACTTCTACCTTAAGTCCTCCTAGCTGTACAACTTCTCCTCCAGATAATCTAGCAACGCCTTTACCGCGCGAATATCCAGGGAGTTTTCCATTAGCCGCACCAAGACTACCAGATTTAGTTCTACCATAAAAACCCTATTGTGCGTCTTTACTTTTAGCAATGGATTCTGACATACGTCCCTCCATTGTTGTAGCATCGGTAACATCTTGAGCAGCTTGCCTTGTTTCTTCTTCTGTATCTCCGAATCCAGCAAGATATGCCAATCCTCCAAGAAGTGCTCCTGCTCCTGCTCCAATGGCTGTTCCTACTACTGGAAAAGAACTTCCGGCTGCCATTCCTGCCAATGCTCCAGCAGACATACCCGTTCCAATAGAAGACGCTGTAAAATTAAGGTTTCGGCTTGCACGCTAAGCTCTCGCATATTTGAGCTCATTTCCTAGATTTACACCACCATATTTAGTATACTGATTACCTAAGTCTGTTGTGTATATATTTTTAGTCAATGTATCGCGCATCTAACCAGCACTTCTATGGTCTTTGTTTGCAGCAAATTGCATACCCATATCAGCAAGACCATATGCTGTGCCTATACCAGCAGTAATACCTCCTAAAGAATTTAATCCAACTTTACTTGCTGCCTGTCCAACCCCTTTTTGTCCAATTGAATTTATATTTCTTATTACGTTAGAAACATCTCTTACTCCACTTGATGCCAAAGACGCTCCAAATCCAGAAGCCGCAGTATTCACAGCAGCATTTGCAGCTGGTACAAAACTCTTTAAATTTTTTAAAGTTTCTAAAGCAAACGATGAATTTATTTGAAGCTTATTTAGTGCACTAGGAATAGTATTCTATCTAGTTGTCTATATCTCAGGATACAGATTCTATCCAGGTGTACTGCTCATCTATTGTCCTCCAATCCCGTAGTTGGGTTGGTAGCCTAAACTAGTAGGCATTCTTGTTCCCAGCCAATATCTGGGCAATTTATTTTTTCTTTTCATATCAACTATAAGATTGTCTGAATTTAGTTATTATGTGTGATATAGTAAGGAATTCTGTTGGATTTGTACTCTTTATATTTACTCTTAGCCATTTACCGCGTATTCTGTTTCCATAACCATCTCCTGTGATATATCTAGGTATATTATATATCACATTACCTTCCCTATCAGTATACGGTTCCATATTGCCGCTGAACTCTTTATTTATAATATCGCTTTCAAACGACATTACCGCTCCTTCTAAGAATGCACTATGATCTACTTGTGTGAAAGCATCTCGTTTAATTGGAATAAACTGCTGAGAATCAAATACTTTTGTTACAGATGCCATTGGGTTTACAATAAAACTAACAGCCAATGGATATAAATACGAAGTAGCTTGTTCTAGATAGTTATGCTTTTTTATATCAAGTTTTTGATGTTCGTTGTCTACAGTCAAACCATACAGGTGATTCTTTATATATAACATAAAATCATAACGTCTTGTATATATAGAAGTACCGATATTATACTTTATGTTTAGCACCATCTAGTCCTAACCTAAACATTTACACAACACTTCGTCGTTTTGTAAATCGTAATCTACATGCGGAACATCTGCCGTTATGTATCGATTTACTAAGTTTTGAATATTTAGTTGTTCTCCTACATTTATTGCCCTACTTTCTGCAAGTGCCGCAATAGCTTTATTATTTATATCTACCCAGAACACTCCTCCTTCAGTTGTTCTAGCGCAGAAATCATAAAGACGCATTCCATATCTCGTACTTATATAATCATAACGTGACAATATGCCTGCCTGTCCCAACATTATAGTGTTGCTGTTCTGATCATTCACAAGAGAACGTTCATTAACGCTGAACCGTCCGCATGCGTGATCTTGCCAGTAATACAACATGTTCTTATCTGTGAGTAGGTTTGTTATTTGTCCGTATTTACTATCTACATCAATAAAAGATGCTGCTTTGAATATAAGGAAGTTATCTATAAACTCACCATTTGTCTTCAAATCAGAGTAATAAGTACGCTACTTAAAACTATTTGTTTCGTTTTTGTCTGTGCTTATTAATGTAAACACATCATTAGAAGCGTCGTTATCAGAATATATCATGTTATACTGATGAACAGGGCGGTCTTGTGTAGTAACGCCATCTATTTGCCCAGGTTCATATAACAGATTTTCGCTTTGTGTGTTCATAAGATTCATTCCATAATCAAAATAAGTATTTACTTTTGATTCAAGAGGAATGTAATTTACAACCTACGTGGACTGGAGTGTATCCATAGAGTTAAAATCATATGCTTTATACATAGTTCCCAACTCATGCGGAGTAATATAAACATCTCCATCAAATACAGTTAGTGTTGTATTATCTTTTGGCGTACCATTTGCATTATACGATACATTGAAATAGTTTCCAAACCCGTAATATTGAGTAAATTCATCAGATTGAACATCACTTGTCTTTGCTTCGTGAGTTATATTGCATATAGAAGTATAGAAGGCACTAGAATTCAATGGGAATAAACCGGTTTCGTTCTCAGTAGTAAGTAAGAAACAAGATGGTCCCGCACCTATATATCCTATTTTTACAGCCTGATTATCTTGTGTCATTGGATATACAGCAGCTTGCAACCAGTTTCTATATCTTTTTGTTCTACCGTGCATCTCTGCTGAATTTGGACCATCCCCGTCACTTGTAGTATAGTCCATATTAGCCTGACTTTCTTCTCCAGGCCTTAAATCATATTTTGCGAATGAGACCCAATTGTTGTACACATAGGAGTCAATATTTGTAGTAAAACTCTTATATTTCTTTATGGCTGTATATATATCTTCATCTTCGTTTCGTTGTACTTCACTAAATGCTGAACTCCATTCAGGTATCTTTACATCTTTTATTTGATTTACGTCCTATGTACCAAAACCAGAGAACGATCCACCATTTGTTTTATAGAAGTTAAATATCCAATGTCTTGCCTATTTTTTGTCAGACGAAAGCTTTTCTACATAAAGTCTATTTATTCCTATTGTACCTTCTTGCGAATCATAATCAACAGGAGGTATTCTAGTGTTTACTGTTAATACTGTAGGCTAATATTGAAGATCTACTTTAATTACTATAGATCTATTTAACGTTGCCGCTTCGTTTATAAAATCGGTTACATTAGAATGTGATATTATGTTGTCAGAAATGCTCATGACAGGACCAGCTACTAAACTATCTGGCTCAAGTCTCATAAATTGCACGTCTGTTACGTTTGGATCGTCTACACTAAGTAGTATACTTTGAGCAGATGTACTCAATGGGCCAACTGCGAACATGTTTCCTTTACCCTAAACAACTCCAACATTATATGTTCTTGTCGTTTCTTCTGGAGTATAATACGAAGAATTTGCACTTGCTGTCATTGAGTTTGGAAGTGCTCCGTCATATATAGTATCTTTTGTGCTGTTTGTATATTTAGCAAAAACAGAAGATACGTACAGCATTTCTTCTATATTTGTATCAGACGTATTTACTCTGGACAGAACATCATTTCTTCTAAAGTCTATTTCAGATGAAAAAATCTAATATAATTTGTGGTTTCGAGTTCTCGCTCTAAGATCTGCATAATATCCAAGGTCCTGGCCATTTGGTGCAGATACCGTTTTACTATAATAATACGACGGAAAAATATACAACCCGTTAACAGACATAAATCCGCTAGGATAGAAAGGAGATTTTTTTGTTACACTATCCTATGCATCAGATATTTCTTGTATATTTGTATCAAGTATTGCTTGTGATATTGGTCTAGCTAAAGCAACCTATAGTAATGTTTTTTGATATACTTCTGAAGAAGATCTACGAATAACCTAGCAACCTACAATACTACTTATAGCATCTGGATCACCAGTAAGCGTCGGAAGTTGTATTTTTACTCCAATAGGATGGGCCAATAATTTTCCATTTACACATTCAAAAGGACGTGATGTGTTATAATCAGAAATCGCTTTTTCATCTAGACTTATTACATCTGTTCGTCTTCCTTTATTGTCATAAAATACTAATGCGTATTTATACTTCTCTCCGCGTCGTAAAGATCTTAAGAGACTAGAAGTAATCATATCATTGTAGGAAGCTTTTACAATCTAAGGATTTACTCCACGTTCTGTTAAATAACTCAATACGGAAGAACCATCGGAGAAAGTACTATATTCATCTTTATAATAGTGTTTCCCGGGATCAGGTATATCTCCATCTATTTTATCTGATAATACAACAGTTGCTGTTATTTCACTTATTGACCCAGCTGTACCAAGGCTTACGTTTTTCAGTATTGTATCGTCTGTAACATTTCCACAAAACATATATTCCTAGTTCTGTTCTATTGTTTGTGGAATAAGTATAAGACCGGACATTGCGGCAAACTCCTCCATTGAAAGTTTTTGCAGAGGGTCTATACCAATATCGTTTAATACAAAAGAATTGTTTTGGCTTTTTATATCTCCATCGTATATCAAAGATACTTCTGCATCATGTCCGGGTGTTATATAAGATAGTCTATATACTTGTATTTTTTTATATCTGCTAGAATACCCGGTCATATCTATCGACAACGATAATCCAACGGACGTTTCTGTGTTTTCAGCATTACCTGTCTCTTTTGATCTAGACGAATCAATAACCTATATCTTATTAGTTAGAGGAGCTAATTGAGTGGTATTACCATATTTATTGTAATATCTATATGTGTACTATACCTACTATGTTGTAAGTCTTCCAGATATAATATCTGTTATAACCACCCTCTTGTCTGGTATCTCTCTATTATTTATAAGACTATCAATAGGTACAGGAGTTCCGTTCGTTATATAAGGATGATCCTGTTCATCGTCAACTCTTAAACTTATAATAGGGTCTTTACCAGTAGCTATGTATAGTTTTATTACGTTTTCAAGCTCTTTATATAATACAGCTGATATCTTCCCTGGAGCATTTCCTTCCCATACACCGTTTGCAAACCAAACCTACTTAAATTCACTGCATTCATTGTTAACTTCGTCAACAGTAAATTTCCATACGTGTAAGTCGCTATCATTTGTAGTAACAACAATAGCTAACTGATCTACAGAACATACTGCAATTATTCGTTGATTGTTTGATATAGTACCGAGAGAATCTATACTGACGCCACTGGGTACAGGAGTAACAATTCCTTCGTGCACAGAAGAATAGTCACCAGAACTACCAAGGAGCTGATTCTTAGTAATTCTAATGTTCTGACCATATATGTATTGCGCGTTGTCTATTTGGTCAAATGCGGTGTCAGAATTCATTCCCTTCGTAAACGAGTTTATATAGGAATTGTTCTCATTAGTAACCATAATAGTAGTCGTTATAAGTTAATTGTTCTTTTCCAATATTCTTAAAGAATGTATCATCTCCATCCCAATCAGGGATAAGCTTATTCCAATCATTCTTTATATTCTGCATATCATCAGGCGTTGGCATCATACATTCAGCATATGCCTGATTTCTATAAAAGTTCCACTGTTGCTGTGTATAATAGTATGTCTGCTGTGCATACTTCTATGCATATTTAGAACTACTAGTAGTAAGCTTACCACTCATAAACTTAGGGAACGTAAGCTTCATTACAACATACCAGTAAACTGCTTCCTAGAATGAAGGGAGGTCTGGAATAAGAGGATAACCTCTCTCATCTACTGCTATAGCTTTATATGAAAGCCGTATGAATCCGTGTCTCTTATTTGTTACAATCCAACCAGGTTTAATGAAATACTCAGGTTTATCTAAGTGATTTGGCAACCATTTGTTTGCATACCTCATTCCATTATACATGTATAGTTGATGCTATGAAGTAGGTAACTTGTACATCATAGGCTGGTGTGGAGGTGGTGGCATTGGCATAGGATCTGGTACAATAGCAGGTTCCTGTATTGCCAAGTTAGCCGGATCGTGCATAACAGTAGCTGTGGGATGCGGGTGTGGATGAGGATGTTGCTTAGACTTAAATATCCTTGTCATTGTACTCATCGGCTACCAGTGCACTCCATCTTTACTATATGCTACACCATCCAGAGACACTAAATCTTCTGGGATAGGAACCTAATAGTCTTGTATCTTTAGAATAGGTAAATCATCTGTCCCAGATTCTCTTGTGATATACTACATAGGAGCACCAATCTTTTCCACGGCTTCAAAAATCCACTCTCGTATATCTGTAGTACGCTGTTTCGCTTCTGTGGAATCCAAATCAGCCATGATTTTTGCTATGACTGATTCACACTTTGTATATTTGTATATCATTTATATCTATATAATCGTGTTTATTAAATATTAGTTGAGCTAATCTGCGTTTATTCTATCTTACTAAACATAACTGATATTTGTATCTATCAGGGAATGTTCTAGGTATCTTAGACCAGTATAGTCTATATTTATACCCATTAGAATGTTCATTCAAATGATAGATACGTTTATCATATTCTTTACTCGCTTTATAGTCCACAGATAACGAATCTGGAGTAAGCGTCTTGGGTCTATATTTACCCACCTAAATAAAACCTAGCCCATAAGGCATTTTAAAGCCGTCTGAGCGCTCTAACACGTATTCTAGAATAACTTTACACATCTCGTCTAAAATGCGCTTGTAGAGGCTGTAATCAACCTCTACGGGCATTGTACGATACATGTCTCTAAACGTTAGCGATTGTTTACTTCTCATCTTCCTTTGGTCCGTCAGGCTTTATACCGTCCAGCGTAGAGTTGTTATCATCATCGCTAGGTCTATTGAGCATAAATGCAAGCTCATTGTTCATTATAAGCTTTTTGATATCGGGAACCATCCATGTAGGAATCTGTATATCATCCTCGTCTGGATCTTCCACGCTATCTTCGTCTGCGTCATCTTCCGGCTTCTCATATACAGCTAGAACGTAGATATAATCAAGGAGTCCTTGATCCTGTAAACCTTGTACATATACATGCTTATCGTCCATATAATAGGCGGTCAGTTCCCCAAACGTATACTTGCGGAAGTACTGATAGTGTCTACGAATATGATTCATATACTAAATATTCTCGCCGGCCTCATCGTGCACAGCAAGAATACTAGTCCATTTGTTTCCGTATATGTTTTCTAGAGTATCTTCGGTTTTTTTGGTAAACAAGTTTCTACCTTTATCCTCAGATTCTACAGGTATAAGCTTATGCTTAGTCTCCTTCAAAAATAAGAATTCACCGTCTATTAGATCGGTAATATCCATTCCAGCCTACTCCTTAGCTTCAACCTCATCCAGGTGTTTCTTCCACAGCATCCTGCGATAATGATCAATCCAGGCTGCTATGTGTGCTCTTGAGAAGTCCTCGCTTTCGCTTATATTACTATTTCTAGCTATGAGAAGTATATCATCAATAATCTCTCTAAGAGATGTTTTCTATGGTGAAATCTTGCTCATTTTATTTTGTTGTTGATTCAACTATTCTTATGTTATTGCTCTTAAGTAGCTCATTAGTATTATAGTTAACATACTTACGTTTTTCTACTTTCTTCCAATCCCATGTGAATAGTCTCTTTATGAAGTTCTTTTTGTTCTTATACTCTTTAGTAGTATAGATATATAAATACTGCTCATTCTGTATATCTAAGCCTATATTTACAGTATCTCTACCAATAGTATAGTAGACGGTAGTAAGATCATTATACTTTAAAGAATCAGTATAAGTAGTATCTTTTAGTATAGTTACTAAGTCACCCCCTACCCCCTTACTATCATTAACGTTTAAAACCTGAGATTGCGTTGCAGCAGTTAAAATAGATTTTGATTTAAGTTTTAACTTATTTCTTATACTATCTAACTTATGTAACGTAATATCGTTTTGTCTCTCTAATTCTTTTATGTCTAGCCTTAAAACATTATTAGCCTACTAGGAGCTATCTAATAACCCCTAATAGGCTTCAATGTTGTTCTGAGCCATTTCTAGCTCCTGTGACAGCTTTATATTGCTTCTGTGGGTATTTATACCCCACAACAGTAAAAACGCAACAGAAGCCACGCAAATGCCCTTAACGGCCATCTTCCAGTGGTTCTTCAGCCACAGGAGTGTCGTTAGTATGTTCATCATCAAAATTTAGTTCTATTCCTGTGTAGTCCTCACCTTTCTTCCTGAGAAATTTACCGAGTAAACGCCAAGGACCCTTTGGATCAAGTGTATTTAAATTTTCTATAATGGACCAAATTTCAGTCAATGTTATAATTACGGCCGCACCTCCGGTAAGTAAAAATACTCCAGATTCATCAAATACAGCCCATTCGAGGCCATGCAATAAAGCTAATATTATTGCTTCATCTTTGATCTTTCTAAGCGTACCATCCCAGTTCTTACCGCTTTCAATTTTCTTTTTAAGTTTCCTAGCTACTTTCATTCCGTAGACCATATCTACGGTTGTAGTAACGAAACATATCGCCAACAGATACCATATAGGAGCAAAGTACGATACTACAGCAGAACCTATGCCAAGTAAAAACTTGCCTGTAGCACTACCGTTAACCATTGTATTTAATGTGTTAGCAATAGCCTATAGTGTATGTGATATGTGTTGTATCATAAATTAAGTAAATCTTCTCTTTGTTCCATCAGCGGCTTCGCCCATATCAGATATATAGAACCATATATTGATAGTCTTAGCAACAACTATCTGTCCGTTATACGATCCGTATATAGTAAAATCTAAAGAATCTTTCCAATATGCTTCGCTTCCTGACTGTACTGATATTCTCCAGTTTCCACCATCCACAGTTTCTCCTGGTGAAAGTTCATACGGTTTAACAATAATTGTGTGATCCCACTAATTGTATCCTCCGCCCGGTTTGTGCCAATACCAGCATCCCATTTCACTTTGACCAACATCAAATGTCCATGTAAGATCGTTGTGGCTTACACTTACTCCATTTACAGTAGCAATAGGATCATTATATGATAATTCTGTGCCGTTACTTGTATACATTGGTTCAAACCAAACATTCAATGGAATTCTAGGACCTGCAGGTCTCATCAAATAATCAGTACTTGTTTCATAGCCATTACTAGGATCTCCATGAGGAATACCTTGGCCAGCATCTGCAGTCTTCCATCCTACATCAGCAAGCATTACTACAGGTTGAACTGGAGGAGCATCTTCTGTAAACTGAGCAGTAAACGTAGTATCTCCATTTATTTGCGTAGAAGATACACTTGGACTCCATCCGGTAAACGTATGTCCAGATTTCGTCGGTGCACTCGGTTCTGTTGCATAACCACCATGCTCGACGCTTTGCGTGTCCCAAGTAGATCCTTCGGAAATAAATGTTACTGTGTGATACACTGTATCTGGAGTATATACAGGACTATATGTAACATCTCCAGTTGCATATCCTGTGTATCCGTTATTCCATGCACCAGTGTATCCAGCCTTAGAAGGTACACCAGGATCGTCCAGAGCTGCACCTGGTTCATAATAACCAGAAGATATTACGGTGCCGCCTTCATTTACAAATACAACATAATATTTTTTAGCTACTGCACTTACTGGAACCAATCTATTGCTTGCAAAGCTTGCCAACGGCCCTTCTTGAGCATGCCAAGTAATTGCAATACTTTTGCATATGCACCTATTATTAGGTGTCAGAGAGCAACCAAGTATCTGGTTTGCCTCTGAATAAGTCATCATTTTTTTCATAATCACATTGTCGAATCATAGAATCCAGCACCAGTAACAGTACTGCCAAACGTAGATGCTCCGTTAACTACAATTCCGCGGCTTGCGTTGGTAGGAGTAAGTTGTCCATTTGAAAGTTTCCACAAACCTTCTAACGCAGTTACACGAGCTTCAAGAGCATTTAAGTTTGCATTCGTGGCATAGTTATTTTTAATGTTTGTTATCTGTCCACCAAAATCTGCATCTTCTAAGGCTTTGATCCTTGCTGTATTACTAGCAATAGATGCGCCATAGTTTGCATCTTCTAGTGCTTTAATTCTAGTAGTATTGCTGTTGATTGTACTATTCATTTGCGCAGCATCTGAGCTGTGCTGAATAATCCAATCCGCAATCTCCTTTAGAGTGTCAAACGATGCATCTGCACCAGCAACCAATTCTGCAATATATGTAGCAACAATATTTCTAACACTGTTGGTAACGCTAGCACTTCCGTTAAGCGTATCAATCGCGTTCTTAATATTGAGACCATTTACTGTAAGATCACCTCCAACAGACAGATCTCTCTCTGCAGAAACATTACTTTTAAGTGTTGTTATACCATCTACACGAAGCGTTCCTTTTACCCACAGGTCATTTGATACATTCTCCAGTGCACCAACTCGTGACAAGAGGTTTGATAATTTACTATAAATATCAGTAACTGTTGGTCCTGTAGTATCACCAGAAATATAAAGGTCTCCTCCAATAGAAGTTGTTCCATCAGTATGAGATATCGCAACGACTCTCTTATTAATAACGTCTTGGAAGTTATTAACAAGTATAGAATCGCCAAAGTTACCGTCATACAATTGGAATGCATTCAAAAGAATATCGTTGTGGCTATCGTCCGAACTCGCAAGGTTTGTGTATATTTTAATATTCTTACCTTGTTTCATAATCACGAAATAGTTGAGTCATAAAATTCTGCACCAGTGACAGATCCTCCGAACGTAGACGCATTAGATACAGATATACCACGATTAGCCTTAGCAACAAGATTTGTGCCGTTATCTGACCACAATCCCTCCAATGCTTGAATTCTAGCTGTCAATGCTGCGATAAGGTCTGAATGTTCGTTAACAATGTTTGTGATCGTATTTATATTTGCAAGTCCGGCAGGCAGAGCGCATGTTGTTGTGTGTCCATCGCCAAACGTAAGAACAAGGTGATCACCATCCAAAGCTACACCAATAACAGCCCTAGCTCTTGTTTCATACGTAGATGCTGCATCTGCAGATTTCAAGAACGTATTATCGGTCTATCTAGCTGTATAATAATCATCTGGATCAAATATTTGATCTCCGTCTATTGTAGTAGGCTATTTTCCAGCTGCAGTATTCCAAGTTATAATAAGTTTACGGTTTTCCCATACAACGTTGTCAATCATTCCATCGATAACAAAGTCGTCAGCATCAACCGTAGAAATAGTAACGCCATTCTTATTCTTGAAATATATCGTACGATCTGACTTATTATAAACAGCATCGGCAATAAGATCATTGTTCATATCATCTGCAAGCTGATCTACCTTGTCATCAACGCCATCTATTTTATTATCCAGATTATCAATATCGCCTCCAAGCTCGTTGCCAAGATTGTTGATCATGTCTTCGAGCTCATCTTCACGATCAGTGGCACGCTGTGTTTCGTTATCAATCTTGCGGTTGAGTGTTTCTATATCAACCTCTTCTTTTTCCGCAAGATCTCCTATCTGTTGTGTTAAATTTGAATTGTAGTTTACAATATCCTTTTCAAGCTTAACGATACGGCCAGACATGTCCGTGTTCTTCTTAGTTTCCTTTTGAAGCTTTTTGATTTCCTTTGTACATTTACAATTATCCCAACATGGGGTACAAGGTACAACAGGAAGAGTATCGCCACTCAAAATATCAACTTCGCCTCCGACAACAAAAGGATTATCGCAAACCTAATCAAACGGATTGCATTCGCAGCAACAGTTCTGCATTTCATTAAAACAATTTTCCATTTCCATAATCACGAAGCCATTTCTGAATCATAAAATCCGTGTGCAACAGCAGCACGACCGTTCTTAGCCTGTACTCTGCCTTCACCGTTAATCTCCCAAAGCATACCAGCTTCAAGTGCATTCAATCTGTTTATTATATCAGATAGATCTACTGGTTTGTATACGTCACCGTCTTTATAATACAAATCACCATCGATATAAAGATTACCTTTGATGTTTGTATTACCATCTACAACAAGCACGTACGGATTACCTTTAGATCCGTCTCTATTGCCGATTGTAGTAACTCCACCATTTGTATCTGCATATGAAATAGCGGACAGACGCTTGTTGATCATGTCCTGGTAGTTTTCTATAGTATCCTAGTTCGGAAAAAACCTCCCATCGTACAGTTGATACGCATATGCAAGCGCATCATTATGAAAATCATTATCAACGCCTTTTGTTCCGTTTGACTTATTGGCGTCTAGTGTATGATTTAAAAGAGTTCCGTATACTCTAATTTCTTTATTTGCTTTCATTATGCGAATTTAATTTTAAATTTAATATCTCCAGATAAGATGGGAGCGGCGCTACGATAGCAGAAATAACCATCTTTGATCATATCATCAGTCATGTTTGTCATTGGAATTCTAAATCCAGATGACAGTTCTGCTACAATTTCATCGTCATCTTCTGTACCTTTGATATAATGAATCTTTCTTTGAGAAAATACCCACATATAATTGCCGCTCTTATTATTTGGAACAGAATATGTACCAGTAATTATCTTATATGTGCCTAAGAAATCATCATCAGATGTAATGTTCTCAGGTTCAGACTCCGAACTAAATCCTATCTTAATAGTATCCATATATCTAACCGTGACCGTATACTATGCAGGCGCAACTTTTCCATCAATGTCAGTTACTGTTATAGTAGCAGTAGCTTCAGCTCCGTCTATATCCTGTGCATACAAAGTACCATCTTTACCAACTTTTACAACGCTTTCGTCTGATGATTCAAACTTCAATTCTGTGAAATGCCAATCCACTGGATTATAAAGAACGGTAGTACCATCTTTAAGTACTACAAAAATATTATAATCAGCTCCGAGAGAATCGTATTCTCCAACGTGCATCACAGTATTACTAGCCATTGTATAATTTGAAGTGCCTGTATAGATGAGCGAGAACAAATCTTCTCTATCTCCAGTCGTATCTGGATATATTGTAATAGCTCCGGACTCTCCGGTTTCATCATCTACAAGCTCAAATACATCTCCTTTATCAATAGTGTATGTGCGAAGATTGTGACGTCCCCAACCCTATTCAAATACAGTAAGAATAACTACAAGTTTATATGTACCACACAGTTTCTATTGAACTGCAGGGAAGAAACAAGTAAGCGTATTCTTCTCATTTAATACTTGAGAGTCTGCAAGATAGTACGGAAGATACGGATCTGGATGCCTATGATCTTCGATAGTTCTTCCAAATATATCATACGGCTCTGGCTCCGGATGATGTGGTTCAGCACATGGCGGAAGTGGTGGATGATTTAAGCAATGCGGATCATGAATATGATCGTGCATAAAATGGTCATGATAAGGCCAATGTCCAAAATGGTCATGATGAAAATGATGATCGAAAGGCCACCACGGTTCAAATCCACAACATGACGGCTTTGGTCTAGGACCATGCTATATATGGCAACAATGATCGTGAAAATGTTCTGGATGTAATCCAAATCCTCTATAACCAGGCCACCAGTGGAAATCGTGGAAATCTGGAGAGAATCTATCATAGTTACACATATTTGCAGGAAGCATGTGATAGCTTGGGAATCCCGCATTGTTGATATTGTGATGCGTCGGATGATAGAACTCCGGGAAACCTACTCTTAAGAATGGTTTGGGATGGATTTCATCTTTTTTTGGTCTAAACCAAGATGTATTGATCAGATAACATCTAAGTTGTTTGACATTAGACTAATCAAATTCGTCGATCTTATCAAACCCTGCTTCTGTGTTGGGTTCGATTTTAAGTTTAAGTCTAATATCATTACCTATTCTAATCTTTCTCATATTGCAATATGTTAATAAAAAAAGGCCACAGATGGGCGTTGCCCACCCGTAGCCAGTTTTATGTGTTTTGTTTTAATTAAGCAACAAAAGCGTCGAGAATATCCTTCAGGTCACCGAGCTGACCGGTGATTCCGTATACCTCGAGAGTCTGCTTTGTCTTACGCTGGATGTCATCAGCAGCGCGGTACATGTTCTCAAACTCGAGAGTAAGAGCATCGTACTGTGCACTGAGATCGGTCTCCATAGCGGGCTTGATGATGGGCCAAGTGCCCTCGCCACGGTTCAGGATACCCAGGTAACCCATAGCCCAAGACTCGCGGTCACGAACCAGTTTAGCTGAAGCAGGATACTGCTTGCCGGGAACCTTATTGATAGTTACGCCTTTTGGGAAATGCTTGTTCAGTGACTCCCATCCGTCTGCAGCAGGATCGGTGTAATAAACATTAGCATTGAAACGAACTTTGTTAGCAGGGCTGATTGAATCTACGCTGTCGTCATCGTCATAAGGCATAGCGGTCAGAATAACCTTGTTTGCAACAGAAGTATCGGCAGATACACGAGCGCGCTTCCACTCTTTGTTAATAATGCTACCAATATTAGCAGCAATAGTAGCAGGAGTATCGCCAACTTCAGTTACATACTCGTAAGATTCTGTCCACTTGCGATAACGGTGAGGCATGTCCTTAAACGTCAGACGAACGACGATGCGCTTTCCACCATCAGCAAGCTTGTTCAGGAGCAGTACATCGAGATTAGTGAAGTCAATAGTAACCTCATCTTCAGTGTCTGCAGCATAAGTCAGAGCGTTAAAGCTCTTAATATCAGCAGCCTTAATCTCGTTAGACCACTTAATAATCGGCTGGAAAACAGTGCTGCCGTCAGGACGATGGAGAGCCATGTTCTTCTTGGTTACGATACCAACCTTAATGGTGTTGATATTGCCTGCGTTAGCAGCAGTAACCTCGTACAGCTTGTTCTGAGCAACGTCAGGATCGCAGTTCATAATAATAAACTTGCCAGCGTCGGCAGAAGCAGTGTTCAAAGCGGCTGCGAATGCAGGAGCGGCATCAAGTACGGCACCAGTAGTAAGATTGCTAACAAGTACAGTGTTTACGTAATTTACCATAATTTAAATTAATTTTTTCTACTCCCCCTATATTTCAATGTCTAGACCTAACTAGCTGGGGTTTCCACGTTAAAATTATTCTTGAGTATTTACTTCATTTACAATAGTACGGTATCTTGGGTCTGCTTGATTTTCTATATACATCTAAGCAGCCATTTTGATAATCTCGTACATCGTATGATCATCGAAATCCGTGTACTCATTTCGCGGATTATCGAGTGTTAATTCAGTAGGCTTCTTTAAGTAGCCTAAAGTATAGGATGAAATTGTATAATTCCCATCAGTAAGTAGATCACATCCACCTTCTTTTCTAATCCTAATAGGTCTTGCTTTATGATATTTGTAGTGAAAATCAGTAAGACTGTTATTTATTCTATACATGAAGCTATCCCTGGTACACTCGAATACACAAGTGTTCATAGGGTGTCCTCCTTCTATAGAATCAATCACCACATCCTCATTAAGAGCATAAAGAAAATCGCTAGGATAAGAAACAGAAAATCTAACGAAGCTTGGATTTTCACCCTGTTCTTGTTGTAGGTCGTTCCAAGTTTGTTCTTTGAAAAGTTTGATAAGATCTTCCCTACGTTTTTCAGTTTGTTCATAGCCTGTCTTATGTATGAAGTCGCCATTGGTTCTAAGCTTAATAAACTTAGCAATGGACTAGTTTAACCAAAACAAAGAATCTTCAGTAGCAGGCTTATTTGCAGCATCATCAAGCTTATTTATTTCACGCTCAAAGTTCGCGATTACTTCAATATTTGTCATTCTTCAGCCTCCTATTTCTTTGGTTGTTGTTTTGGTTGTGTAGCGGTAAGGTGCCTTATATACAAATCAGTTGCACCTGCGACAAGATCATTAAAACATTCCATTGGTAATTCACACGCAGTATCAGTAAGTATACTAAATTCCGCTGGTAGTTTTATATATGTAATATCTACATTATTTATTGTAGTATATTCATCATGGATTATTTTTATTTTACCTTGCTCAAGTACTGCAACAGGATTTCTAAGTATCCTATGCTGATCGTACGCTTGATTAATTATGGAGTTTGCCTCAGGTTGCTTAACCAATACGTTTGACACTTTAGCGCTCAATACTGGGTTTTTATAATTACCAGTAATACTAGAGACAGAACGTACATATGCATAGTAGTTATTAGGTAGTGTAAATACTGTGTTCCTAACATCTGCTGAGCCGTCTGACGCGCCATTTAGAAGCGTCTCGTGTGTTGTTAAGGTGCGTAAAAGATCTTCGATTAGAACGGCTGTACGTGAGCCAGAAGCCACGTTGTCATTCTATCTATATAATTCATCTATATACTGTTTCTGAAATTGATTAAGAAACGCATATATATCTTCAGTATCAATCTTATTTTCAAGTTTAAACGTAGGCAGAATGGTTTGAAGCCTGCGCTCAACTTCTATACCAAGTTGTCTTGTTTCTTGTAATGTCATGCTTCAAGTCCTCTTGTTTGTACCTTAGCAGTAAGTCTAGTAGACTCTACATTTTCGAGAGCAAATATTACTGCAAGGGAGATTAATTCTTCTGCCATTGTATCATTCAACTCAAACGTACCATTAAACTCGTCTGTAAACTTAGATGGCTCTTTTACATAAGTAATCTGTAATTCCCCAGGAGTCGCATCATAATAATTATCATATAGTACAATAAGCGTATTGTTTTCTATATAACCAACAGCATCCTTTATCCAAGGACGGTTGACACGTGTTTGTTTAAACTTCTTCGCGATTTCATGGTTGACAAGATCTACTATAGCGTCTTTACCAGACAACTTTACAACACTTGTTACATAATACAAGAAATCTGAAGGTAAGCTATATTGCATCGAATTATCAGCGAATCCTGATTGCGGGTTTGTATTCTAAGTAGATGTGACAACAAGGGGTTGTATGTCCGATATAGCTTTTGTATCTGCTTCAAACGGAGCTCTCCTCTAGTTGTTGCCAGTAACCTTCTGTGCTATCAAGGCAAGATAGGCTTTATTAAGAATTGTAGCAATTTCGTAATTTGTAAGCGACGGATATGACGAAGTAACGTTGGCTTTGTCATATTCAATCATGAATTTTATTTTAATATCGTTGTGCGCCATATCTCGTTGTATTGATCGTTAGATCACTTATTTTCTACTTCGTTGATAATAGAAAGCCTCAAATCTTGGTTCTTCTTGTTGTCAAGATATGCGATAGCGTCAACAAGCGAATCAGCAAACATATCTGTACCATAGAAGTAATGTGTCTTATCTTTACGAATAACACCCTTTGCAATAGCATTCTCAAGAAGGAACTCTGTCTCTTTAGATTTGTTATTTACCCACTTATCAAAGAACTTCTTAGGATTCTTATCAACTTGATTAAACAGAGTAGACTCAACAAGTTCATTAGACATACGATCTGCACTCATACCAAACAGTCTGAGACACTGACGCATCTGCTCAAGCGACAACTTATCGAATTCCTTAATAGCATCACGACGCATCTTATTCTGCTTATTCTGCTCAATTGCCTCAGCCTCACGGTTGATCAACAGATAGTCTTTACCAGCATCAAGCTTATCAAGCGACGTAGCGACACGTTTGTGACCGCTAAGGAACTTAATAATCATAGCCTGACGAGGAATAGAATCGTCGAGAATAAGTGTACGTGTACCAATCTTTACTGAGAATGTAGTCCAAAAGTCAGACGTCTTAGAGAGATGTCCATCTTCATAACCAAGAGCTTTCTCAAAATACTTCTCATCTTCTGGGGTGAGACCCGTATATATCGACCCGGAACGTGTATAATATGGGGCAATGTAATCAAAACAATTCTTATACTTTACCAGCCCAATCCAGGGATTCTTCTTTTTAATCTTAAGTTCAACTACCATAATTTACATTAGTATGTTGAGTATCGAACAGGGGGTCTTTCGACCCCCGTCGAATACTTATATTTTTGATATGTGCATTAAATACCGCTATTAGCGATCTCAGTATCCTCTGCATCGCAGTACAGAATACCACAAGACAGCGGGTTACGTACGATGATACCAACCTCACCAAGGAAGTGAACCTGATAACCATCACGGCTATTAGAACGGAGTGTGTTAATGCTATTTGCGTAGCCATTAGGAGCTACAGAACCGCCAGTATACCACTGAACGAATTCACGACCCTTACGACAAACCTTAACGATGTTAGACTGACCGTCGAAGTTGCTAATGTTAACAAACAGGAACGTGTAAGACATCAGAGGCTTACCAGTCAGCGGGTGAAGCTGACGGAACATTTCCATATTGTCGAACATAGGACAACGCTTCAGAGACAGCGTAATACCATTAGTCATGTTGTAAGTAGTGAACTGACCACCGAGAGTCAGATTCTGACCACTACCAGTAACGAATACATTATCGCACAGGTTGAAGCTAGCAACCTTCTCCTTCAGGATACGATCGAACTCACGAATACCCATCTCACCGGTCAGAGCAACGAACTTACGCTCGTTAGTACCGAGGATGTTGTAGCAGAGGTCGAACAGATAATCCTCAAACAGCTCAGCTGTCAGCTTGGTGTAGTAACGAATGTTAGCCGGGCTAATCTGCTCGAACAGACCAGACATCGTGGGAACGGGACGACCGTTGGTACCCTTATTGATGTAAGTACCATCACTCAGACGGTTGCTCTTAGAGAAGAGCAGAGCGGTTTCCTCACGCTTCTTCCACTCACGCAGAGCCTTCCAGTACTGATAGTCAGACCACAGATAAGACTTCTTACCAGTCTCAGGATCAGTCAGAGCGATAGCAAGTACGGTGCTGTAAGCATCACCAGTGATATCGTAGGTCAGACGGAGATTCTGCAGATGGTTGCGCATCTTAAACGGAGTCTGATAGTTGATGATATCAGCCTCGTCGCTGTACTCCTCGTAAGCAGAACCGATACGGCTTACCTGACGACCAGGAAGCAGGAGCTCACCAGGAATATAAGCGGCCTGTGAACCGTCAATTACATAACACTCGTATACCCAGGTGCTACCATCCTGATAAGGAAGACCAGTAGTACGAACCTGGAAGTGGAAATCGTCGAAGCTAAGAACGGCACCAGGACCGAACCAACGCTCCTCCAAACCGAGGTAGATAGGAGTGTTGCCAAGACCAGGAGTCATGGTGTTCTGGTTATAGTTAGCCAGAGATACCTCCTGACCATTCCACTTAGCAAAACGAATATTAACAGCGTGATCGCTGTCAATCTGTACGGCCCACTCTACTTCGCGATTCTCAACAATCATGGTCTTACCCAGACCACCTGTGAGCAGATCGATAGTCGTAGAAATACCGTCATCTTTGGTACCAAATACCAGTGAAAGCAGACCAGAGATCTCATGAGGCTTGGTCAGCAATGCGTTTGAAATCATGTTCTCATCAACCAAATCGCTGAAACGCTTTCCGCGATAAAGCTGAAGATTGTTAAGTAAAGTATTATTCATATATATTTATAATTGTGTGCATCAGAACATACCACCTATAAGGTCTGTTACTGATTTTGTTTTATCATCGGCATTATAAGTGCTATGATTCTTTGCACTATGCCTTAACATTTTCCTAAGTTTATCAGCAGCGGATGTCTCTCCGGTATTCTTTGCACTAGAAATTAAAGAATCAGCTTTCATTGTGAAGTATGCAGATTCGATCAGATTCTTTGAAGGATTTTTATTGAAGTCTTTTGTATATTGTGACTGTCCATTCTGATCTACCTTGAAGATATAATCTAACAAAGTTTTGCGGTCTTCTTTAGGAATTGCAATACCGCGAATATTAGTAAGTTCATTAATACTCTTAGTTACTTCATTAAAGAACTGTCTTGATTGTTCTTCTTGCTGTTTTGCAAGCTCCTCTTGCTGACGCTAAGCTTCTTCTACTTCTTTTTTGCGAAGTTCTTTAAGTCTATCCAAAGCATCCTCAGATTCCTCATACAACATATCACTATCCTCGTAACGTGTTATCTTCTTGTTTATTTGTTCGTCAGTATAGCCATTGCGTTGCATGAGTTCACGTACAACTGCCTTTTGATTATTCTCATCTTCGAGATCAATGTTATCAAGAGTAATAGCCTCTTGCTGTCTACGATAGAAATCCTCAAACTTTCCTCCATTCTTTACGTACTCGTCGAGCGCCTGTATACGATCGTCCGCGTACTCAGGCTTGGAGTTCTCAGTAACAACAGCTTTCATATAATCTGTCAACTGATCTACTGTAAGAGGTCTATCTTTCTCATCGATCTCATCCATATTCCACCCAAGTGACTGTCCGAGAGCATCGAAGAAGAGGCCAACTTGTTCGGCCTCGATTACATCAGCTTCTGTAGGATCTTCATTATCTTCAGGATCCTCTACAGGAGGCTCTGCAGGAGGTGTGGGTGGTTCTTGGTTGTTGTTCACGGGAGGGACCGGAGTATCGTCCACGTGTGCATTTGGATCCTTTTCGTTTGGATCCGGTTCATTGCCGTCCTCAGGATTTTTCACTGGCGGCTCATCAAGTATCTTATCATCATCGACATCATCTGTAAACGGGTTAATATCGTCGAGGTTTGTTACGCCTCCGCCTTCTTCGGCGTTTGTATAGATATTACCAAGTAAGTTATCAAATTCTGTCGGAATTGTATTCTTTTTCTTTGCCATATTATAATATGTAAGTTAATTTTTTACAGTTTATTCTGTTATGTTAGTGTTTCCATTTACGAGCATTCAAAGCAAAGATTGCTCTCTTTCTCGTCAATGGGTTTTTGCTATGTGCTAATTCTTCTGTGGTTTTACCAGTACGCTTCTTAGTAGCGTTAAACTTACCGCGGTTAGCAGGATTTATATGAATAGAAGATTTGCCGTCTTTATATTGTGGCATTGTTATCTACGGAATTTGATATTCTGGCTCCCACTAAGAATCTTCTACCATCTATATTAAATCCGGAAAATTAATCCTGGGTTGTAACTTCAATATAGGTTTACCAGAGATATATGGGCTTACTGTAGTATCATAAGCAGGAATAGTGTGTTCAGCTGGAATAACCTGACGTACTGCTGTAGATACAGGTTGGTTTACTATTGGAGTAGGTTGTATAGTCTATACAGGTCTTAAGAACGGATCTGCTTTAAGGAGAGCTTGTTCTTCAAGTCTGCGCTTTCTTAAACCAGGATTTTTCTTATCGTGCATACCAGCATCAACTTGTCTGATAGCTTCTTCATAATTACCAGCATTCCAAGCTTTCATAAACTTAGTAGTAGGTTTAAAACCTGATGGATAATTATAGTAGTATGAACGTAATGCCGTTTTAGAACCTTCGCTAAGACTATCCCAGTTCTTCATTTTACTCAAGAACTTCTCCCTAGAAGCTACTTCTTGCTTAAGTCTACGGTCAGCTTCAGCTCTACTTATAGTACCTTTATCAACAAGAGAAGAATCAGTAAAACCATAGCCAATAGTAGGTATGCCATTACCATCCAAGTAAGTAGTATCCTTAAATCCTTCGTGCTTCTTTAAAAACTCCACGGTACTATCATACGAAGGTGTACCTTCAGCATATTTTGGAAGACCATTCTCATATGGCATCTTCCCTTCTTTGTAAAGTTTAAATCTTTGTCTAAATTCAGTTGGGTCTTGCATACGTCAGTCCTCCGTCTATTCTATTGCTAAGTAGATTAGCAACGACGTTGGTCATGAAATCATCACCTCCGTCGTGCTAAACTAATCTTAGTATAAGTTTTAATAATTGATTGTTCTCTCTAGTAAGCTATAGAAGCTCTTGTTCTTCAGCATACGTCATGTCACATACCTTTTTTTGGTCCGATTTTTATGGGTTTAAAATAAGTATCGAGATTGTTGTACATTGTATATATATCACGGAAAGCGTCCTCATAATTATATGAACGCTGTATATTTTTTGGCAATTCTTGATTTGCATCATAATTATCCGTAACATATTTCCAAAAAGCAGGTTCGATTATTTTATGCGCAGTATGTTCTAACGAGCCTGGTGTATCGTATCCGTCTTTATTGTTGATCACCATATCACCATTTGGACGGGAAAGAAACTATTTCATCCACTTCCAATTTCTTGGAGTATCTGTACCATAAACCTAATATGCATGCGATAATTCTGCGATAATATCTTCAGCAGCATACTCTGGATCTACATACATTGTATTAGTAATAGGTTTATAATGCGCTCTGTTGTCACTATATTTTAATAAACCCGTTTTCTCTAACAAACGCAATGGTAACTAAGACATACGACTTATTGGCTTTATTGTCGGTTTGCCAGATTTATTATACAAATCCCACAACCTATTGACGTATGTACGCTAATCTAAAAGATAATCTTCAATAACATCAACATCCCCGGAATTTATACTTTCATAAAACGCGTTACGTAATTCTTTATTGGGAATCATGTATTTTGCTTTATATACAGCATTGTCTTTTGGAGGTCTTATTACTACTTCCGGAAGAACGCCTGCATAATAATACGAGTCATTTAAGTCACTCGCAGGACCAGATTCTGCCCACCGCATATCGTCTTCAGTAAAATTTTTTTCAGATCCCCTTAACTTTAAAAGCCTGTTATATCTATCTCCGTCATCGATGCGTTTTAATCTCTCTATCCTATTCATTTTTCTCCTGCTACTTTATTACGAATAGCAGCACGAGCTTTTACACGTTCACGTTCAAGAGCAGCATCATCTTTCTGTTTCTGCAACTCCATCTCGTGCTTCATACGCTACTTTTCGAGATCAATCTTCTTATCTTCTATCTCCTTCTTCTGACGAGCTTCATAACGCTTAGTATACTCGTCTGATGCAATCTTACGTTGCTGTGTAGCATCCTTAGCTATCTCCATAGGATCAGGTATACCATTATTATTAGCATCCTTCTCTTCTGTACCACGATATGCACTAATCTCAGCTACTGCAATCTTAGTCTGATTATCAGCATCAATCTTGTAACGCTCAAGCTCCATCTTAGCTTCTTCAAGCATAAGCTCTTGCTCACGCTGTTCATTCTGCATCTGTTGCAGTTGTACAGCTTGCTGTTGTTCAGCTTCTTGCTGTTGCTGTACAGCTTGCTCTTGACGCTCCTGCATTTCCTTAAGCTTCTGCTTAATAATGTTGAAGTTATCGTTAGTAAGTACTTCAGCTGCTTCAAGTAAGCTAGCACCATTCTGCATAGCTGGCTGAATAAGCTGCTGTAACTTCTGGATATTCTCCATATCCTTAGAAGTATCACTTACAAATACATCCATATCCTCATAATAGAACTTCTCTGTAATATCAAGATATGCACGCTCGCCATTATCGAAGATATAGCTAAGCTTCTGTTTACCAGTCTGTCTCCATGCACCTTGTGCTGTGTTAAGCAACATGTTTAAAGCGTGACGTTTACACTGATTGTGTGCCCAGAACAAAGGTTCTGTAATATGTGAAGACTGTACAACACTACGTTCTACATTACCTACAAGCTCACTAGAACTAATAGCACCTTCACGTTGTTCTGTAATACCAGATATAGTACCTGCCAACTGTTCGATCTTGTCCATCAACTGAATATACTCAGCGATTACGTTCGACATAGTAAGATCGAGAGAAGTGATTTGATTAAACGTAGCAGGCTTTCCGCCTTCTCTTCCTGGTACATTCCAACCTTCTTCATAAGGATTAATAAAGTTTACACCAACACTAGACAAGTAGTGCATCCATCTGTCTGGAGTAATATTCATAGATTTAGGAATCTATGTAATATCCATATTTACTACTTTTCCTTTATCTCTTGCTATAGCTAACTCTAGTCTGTACCAAAGCACTATATACATATACTGTAAAGGCTTAAGGATGCTAACCAAGGACCTAGGGCGACTATTGGTATTAGAATAAACGCATCCGCAATAGGGAAGCTTCTGAGAATTTGGGTTATCGAGAGATACGTGCTGATATTCAAGAGGCTGAATGCCAAAGTATAAATCAGAACCTGCACGATATCCTTCCCATACTTCTATAATCCAATCTGGTTCAACAGAGATTTCCATACCTGTTTTCTTGTAGGATTCGTCTGCTATTTCTACTTGTGCTTGACCAGCTTCATCAAAGTATGTGACATAATATATCTTTTTGAACGACTTCCAACAACAGTGCCATACATTGATAGTATATCTACCTTTCTGGTCAAATATTGGATTGTCGTATATTCTCATACGGATACCACCACCAAAGTTATCAACAATATCTTTATCTCCCATATCGTTGACAGGTCTACCAGTAAGCATTTCGTTGAGCTTATTGAGATCCTTCTCTGTAAGTTTATCGTAATACCTATCATATATTTCAGCCATTGGCAAGCGCATCTTTCTGCAGCACCAAGAACCGTCTTCAATAAACTCAAGATCAGGACTGTGATCATATCCAAAGAACATTGGATTCACCCTCTCCATATAAGGCTCATCGTTCTGCACGCCCACGTAGTATATCTCGGTACCAGCGATAAGAGCATCTTTCCAACCTTTAATAAATTCATTGTCTAAGCTTAGTTTTTCTCTTAAGTATGTGAGAGTGTGATATGCAGTATTCTCTACAACGTCTTTATAATCTTTTGTCATATACTTAGCGATTGCTTCTGGTGGCATTACTTCACCATTCTAAAGCTGTTGCTAGAATTGTTCAGCTTCTTCTGGACTCATACGAGCTGTAATAGATGCCATTATATATTGCATAAGCATCTCTTTCTCCTTGTCCATAAGTTCCGATGCGGCTTCCTACGACGTTCTCACTACCCTGAAGTTCATTGGCCTCTTTGTCTCTTCACCTATAAGGAGGTCTACCTTAGGCCTTATTATATTGAAATCTTGAGGAGTAGCGGGAAACCCGTCTTCTACTTTGAACGGGTTTGTGATTCGCTTGAAGTCTTTTTCATCAAATATAGAATTATAAAGGTTGTAGTAGGTCTATAATTCTCCGAAAGGTGTATCTGCTGTGACACCAGACGTAACATTTCCCTCGCCTATAATAAAGTCAACACAATCGTGCTGCCACTTTTCATCTTTTTTCTTTAACGGGAGTTTTTGCTAAGGAAATGAGATGTTGTATAAATTATCTTCTACTCTAACCATTGTTAAAAGCTAAATAAAGGTATATCGTCTTTCACGTCGTTATCACCAGCATCCCAATAGCGCTAACTGAATAACGGCAATTCGAAGAGTTCAACCTGTTTGTTTTGTTCCTTTGCAGCTGATACTTTAACCTAGTATAGTTCTTCTCTATATATCATAACCATACACAAAGCTATTAGACGGTCCACGTTTCGTTCTCCGTCATTCATTATTAGCTCTTCGATTAAAGGTTCGCTGTATACTCTTTCTAGATTAGGATGACCTTCTTCGTATTCTTCGAGAAGCCATTCTAGTATTTTTCCTTCTCCGTAGGCCCTAATCTGTTTTGTCATGTGACAGCCTTTTCGGCGCTGTACTTTACTGTCTTTAAAGACTTCCGTAATGATTTTATCTGGTTGATCAGCTAGCAGATAGTCACAGTGTTTGTTCGTGAAGTATGGGTAGATACCCTTACGTTCATTCTCGAACAACAGCCTGGCATTATAGAACATGAGAAGCTTTCTTACGTTCTCATAATATTCTTCTGCTGTGTCAGGCCTTCCTGTGTACTCTGCTACTATCACGTCGTTCCAGGCTTCTCCTGCTTTAACGCGTTTAAAAATAAACGTCGATCCTAAGGAGTTAGTGAACGACTCGTCATGATCATACGGGTCGCAACCGCCAATGTATAATCCGAATGGGGGATCTGGGATTGGGTATTCCCATATGACTACCGATCCGCTTGGTTTGTCATCTTTCTTTAATGGGTAAGTAGTTATATCACCAGATTTCTTTTCATGTGCTTCAACGCCACCGTTACCATTCCATGAAAGATCCACAACGTGCTTCATATTCTAAAGCTTTTTGTTTGTCCTAATGCGGGTTAATTGATCCATCAGCATCTTACGAGGAAATATATTCTTACCAAGTTCCAGTACAGCCTCCTGTGGTTTGATAGGACGTTCAGATATAAATCTATCTATAGACTACTGACTGGCGCCCCCATCTTTAATTTTATTACGCTGATGAATGAGTTCTTCTATAGCAAGTTCTTTTATACTGTTTCCATCGGGATCCATTAAAGGTTGTCCTTGCTCATTATGTCCTTCCATATTACTCCAAGAAGGAACAAAGAATCCGCAATTAGTTTGTTCAGCTTTATCATCCCATATGTTTGGGAAGCTAAGAACATTGTATGCGTCTGGTTTATAGAACAGTTCCTTTAGACCATCAAAGCTACCTCCTTCAGTACCGCCGGTACCAAAACCAATCATTAGACCGAAAGCTTTACCATCGTCAGTTTCTACAGCAGGCTGTTCAATACGCCACGCTGTAAGTAGATTTGGGAATTTACCACCCTCCTCCCATAGTACAAGTTTACCACGAGTACCACGAATACGTTCAGGGTCGTTCTTCAAAGTAATACCAGCTATACGTGACATATAACCTTGTTCGGTTTCTTTACCAAACTCATCTTTTACTTTGAAACCAGATACACGCTCCATACGAGTATTAACAAGACGTTGCTTAGACCATCCTGTGTGTTTGTCTATGAAATCCATGATCTACCATGCTTTTGTAAGCAATCCGTCGCCAGTTAAATACTTCTGCTCTGAAGCTACAGCAAAGTTTTGTGAACCTTTTATAAGTTCGTAATTACGAACAAGCATCGATGCTCCTTTGAAAGAGTATCCTCTTTGACGAGCTTTAAGTACAGCCATATGCTTTCCTTCATCTTCAGCTTGTTCTATAGCGTTGAAATAATAATAATCGTAGTCCCAGAACCTCGGGAAGCCAAATATACGTTCACGACGTTTTCTTGTATTGCCGTATCTGTCAGTATATTCAACTTCGTCGAGCTTCATTATAGGACAGTAGTTTAAATAAAAATAGTGGTAGCCTGTAATAGCATCCCCATCGGGAGCGACATAACCGTTTAGACAGCGATCAGTTTCGCGATCCCAATATTGTATATAATCGGTAGTTCCACGCGGCGCCAAAGTATAACATCCATTCTACTAGAAGAAGATGGCCGCATATCTAAATTTGTCAGAGTTTAAAATTTTCTTATTAAAGTCTACCATAGTTTATTGTGTTATCCAAGAACAATAGGGAATTCTGCGGGGAACTATGATGTTTCTGGATCTCCCCACAAGAAGTATATTGTATTATCGTCAGGTTCATTTAAAGCAAGATATTCGCTCTACTGCATGAATGCGTGATTATATCTATTAGATGATATCGGTGCCATTACGTTACCGTATATAAACGCTGTATATGTTACAGATGTTGGAAGAGTCGTCTATATTGGAGTACACCACACGTTTCTAAGTACAAGATCTCCGAACGTAGCTTCCTCATAATACTGCATATTGTTTCCATAAATAACGCCAGTCTCATCGTTTTCCCATGTGAATGAGATATGAGTTACTTTCTTTGCGTTGGTTTCATCCATAGAAACGTATGCCAAATATAAAGGTTCTTCTATAGAACCAGCAGCTACTACAGTCATGTTTCCGTGTATAGAAGATACTTGTCCTTGTATTTGATCTACAATATCATCTATCTCAGATTTAGTATATGAATCGACAGTTTCAGCGTTTCCGTTTCTTACTTGGAATTGTGCTGTTCTATCATCATCCAGGGTTACAGTAAGAACGTTTATTCCTCCATTATCAGTAGAGGTAGTAGTCTGTACTACGCTCTTTATACCAATACCGTCGTCACCTTTATCGCCCTTGTCGCCCTTATCACCTTTGTCTCCAGTATCGCCTTTGTCGCCTTTAGGGCCTTGTTCACCTTTTGGGCCCTATGCACCATCTGCACCTCTGTCGCCTTTATCACCTTTAGGTCCTTGGATACCTTGGATACCTTGAATACCTTGATCACCCTTATCACCTTTAGGTCCCTGAGCACCATCGGCACCTGTATCACCCTTATCTCCTTTATCGCCTTTATCACCTTTGATTCCTGCAGCACCGCTAAGTGTAGATATGTAATTAAAGCCACTGCTTGTCTTCATATACAATTTTCCATTATCTGTATATGAAGGATCGCTATTCGATATGATTACAAATTTATTTTCTGCAACGTTACCTGCATCGTCATTCATATCAGAAATAGACGAGTAGCTCTTATATATCGAGAATGGATCACCGGTATCTCCCTTAGGTCCTTGAGCTCCAGTAGGTCCTGCGGGACCCTATATTCCTTGTAAGCCTCGTTCACCCTAAATACCTTGTTCACCTTGAGGTCCCTACGCACCGGTAGCGCCAGTATCACCTTTTGGACCCTGAGCACCAGTTGCTCCTTGGACACCTTGTAAACCTTGTGATCCGGTATCTCCTTTAGGTCCTTTTGCAACTACACCAGTAGATGTATAAGATGTTCCACCATTAGTAGATACTTCCCATTCAAGGGTTGTTGGGTTTATTCTAATAAGAGGTGTTGTACCATCGTTTCCACGAGCTTTAACTTGAGTATCGGTACTTCCAACAAACCAGTTGCCGTTCATTCCGATAGTTGGAGAAACGCCATCAGTACCATTATCTCCTTTAGGACCTTTTAAGGCAGCTAGTTGCTGTGGTGTAAAATCTTCATATGTAAAATCATGACCAGATTGTCCTTCAGCACCCTATGCTCTTACTCCAGTATCTGTATCGCCTATAAACCAATGTCCGGATTGGGAATCAATATGCGGAGTTACACCATCTTGACCATCTGCACCGTCTGTACCATCACGACCAGGAGCACCTTGTTCACCCTATTCACCAGTAAGACCGCGCTCTCCAGGTTCTCCTTTGGGACCTTTAAGCGCTTCTAACTATTCTTCTGTGAAATCTTCGTACGTAAAAGGATCTCCAGTCTCTCCCTGCTCACCTTTTTCGCCAGTTTCTCCTTTATCACCTTTATCTCCTTTGTCACCCTTTTCTCCCTTAAGGCCAGCTTCGCTAATTGCCTTAGCAATCATTGTTGCAATCTCTTCAGAATCTATATTAGAATCATCAGAGTTACAGCATCTTCCTTTGTTTTGAAGTACAAGGTTGAGCGTAGCATTAGCATCAAGTATATCGCCTTCTTTAAATGCAGGGTGACTAGGCGGATAATTACCGATGAGCACATTTGGATGCATATCTCTTCTGGCAGATGTGCCAAACTATGCAAGATCCTTAAGTGCTTGTTTTTTCTTTATACCTAATATCATACAGCTTCAGTATTTTAAGATTCAGTTGGTGTTATGATTGCTTCAAGCGCTTCGATTCTAGCTATAAGGCTTGCAATATCCGGTGTGTTGATCAAATCGGTATATGAACCCGATGTTGCTACAGTAGCGAGATCTGCACTATTTGCTTTAGCCTGGTTCAATGCTTGTTCTGCTGCTTCAGCTCTCTCCTGTTCGGCATCTACATCATCTTTACGATCCTAAATTTCGTCATCGATCTTTTTGTTTAAAGCATCTTCGGCAGCTTTAGCTCTAGCTTCTTCTCCATGAGCATACTCGTCAAGCTCACGAATATTATCGTGTTGAGCATGCGAGTTGTTTACAATAACATCAATTGTTTTATTAGCGTCCCAAAATTCAGCAACGTGTTGTTTGCCGTTGTCTGAAATTACGGCTTTTGGCATAAATTCTGTACGAATATGAGTGCCAGTACTTACAAGGTCTTTAAGTAATACTTTTCTTTCCATATTATATATTACATTTCGTAGAGGCCTATAACACCTCCACCTTTAACTTTACCTGTCTCTAACTACTCAGCCTTAGCCTATTTCATAGCCACATCTAGAGACTTAACTATGTTTCCGACATCCTTTAAAATACGTGTTACTTTAATAGCGGTGTCTATGTCCATATTACCCTACGAGTAGTCATTTAGGGCAGCTATCAGCCCCTCCGCTGCAGTCTATGATGCCGCAAGCAATCTTGTTCCTGGAGTTTCTTGAAACTCCGTAAAGCGCTACGCTAGCTGTTTTACCTATGCAGTGGGTTCATATTTTTCATCATGAAATACATCCTTTGCTACGATAGAAGCCCGTTCCGACATAGGGTACGCTTCATATGGTGTATTCCATTTATAAAGCCATATTACATATTCGATCTCCTTCAACGCCTAAGACTTATCCTCAGCACCATTGAAATGATCTCTAAATGGCGGTATGGCTAAGTCTTCGGTGTTGAGAGATATTTTATTACCTTTTATATCAAACATAAAAGCTCAGTATTTTTTCAAGCATCTTATACATACGTTGTACAAGATACCCAATAAGGTAGGCGGCTGTTTCAGAGTCTTCGTCTATGCTGTAATATTCACATACGTGTGACTATACATGTTTAGCTTCATGTATTGCAGTATTAACAAACTAACTAACGTTTGTAGTTTTGCCTATACACACAATGCTCATCTTATAGTCAGTATTACTAAAAGTAAATCCGGTATTCTTTCTACCGAGCGCGTTATACGCAGCAATTATATGCTTTTTTGGACAATCTAATTGCAGTAACGAATCTTCTATTTCTGCAAAGTCTTCTCGTCCTGCGTTATAGTACACTAAAACATTCCAACCTTTATTTCCTAGTTGTATATATTGTGCTGCCATAACGAAGATTATTGTTTATTTTTTAATAAGGATTCAAGTCTATCTAATGTATCCTGTATACTATCTACTCTCTATGAAAGATCTGTTATAGCGCTATCCCGTTCTTGCTCTTTAGCATATACTGGATTTAATGTCTTAAGGATCTTTTCATAAGCTACCATATCAGATTTACGCTTATCCATACTATCCAATATGTCTTTATTTGATTGTAGAAGCCCGTCTACTTCCGATATCATAGCCTCTTTACTTTCACTAAGAGTATAATCACCATAAGTATGTAATGACAGACTTGCTGGTACACAGAATTCTTTCTTCTCATCGTCTACGCGTGTCGTTATATCTACTACAGTCTACATATTAGTACCAAGACTAACTGAAGGATTGTAAGTAGGATACATTGGGCGTGGTGTAGATACATTTTCAACGTACCCGATCTTTACTTCGGGCGTACTCGTCCTATCTAGTATATAGATAGTGGAGCCATTTCTAAGTGTAGAAAACATAATAATAATTATGCTGTACAGGGGCCGAAGCCCCTGAGAGCATATTTTACATCACGCGAAGCGACGACGCATACGGAGACCGCGGCTTCTATGACCCATACGTTTCATATAAGACTTAATCCCGCTCTCTTCGTCATCGTGGCGGTATTCTTTATCTGATTCAGTTACACCACGAAGGCTCATCTCGCCTTCTTCAAGTGAACGTTCTTGTTCATCCATTGACGCATCGTAACAATCGTACATAGCGTTCTCTAACTCACACAAAGTAAGCTTAGTCTTTTTAGCATTCAGCTTAGCTTCGTCAAGTAGTTCAAACGCTGTCTCATACGCAGCGTCACGCATTTCAATAACTACCATAATTTAATAATGTTAAAATGTTAATATTAAGCTGCTACAGCAGAGGTTATCTGCAGTATGCCATTAAATCGATCGTTGAAGACCGTAATAATACCTGTGCCTGTTAAATCGGCAGCGGTTACAGGGGTTCCATTGAAGAAAGTAAGCGGTCTAGCTGTACCATTCAATGTGAGGGTTATAGGTAATGTCCCTGTAGTACCCTCAGGAATAGCATCCTAGATACGAACTGTAAAGTAACCAACAGGTTGAATACGACGGAAACCTAAAGCAAAGTCTACCGCTGTATCAGTTACAGTTACGTTAGTTGTGCTTAAGTATGGAACTCCATTTACGTTTGTAGTTACATTAAAGCACCCCATATCACTTACTATTAAAATGAAACATTGTTGCTCCAACCATTCCAACCACCGTAGAAACCTCCCATGTATGGAGTAGTATTAACTGCGGTCAGTTGAGGCCACTGTACAGGTACTGTATTAGGCTGTGAAGCCTTAATAGTTGCGAGCTCAGTAGCAACATTATTAAATTTCTCGTTAATAAATGCAGTCTGGCGGTCATTGTTTATATTAGAACGCAACAGAGCATTGTCAGCTGTCAAAGAGTTGATCTTATCCTGCAGCTCTCTCTTTTCGAGATCACAGAACTTGTCGTTGATCATTACACTCTGACTCTGTATTGCATCTACGATGTTGCGAGTATTACGCTCAGCCTGTGTGCTCAGCGTGTTTGTTTGCTGACATACTGCAAGCTGATCGGCTGCTTGATTTGCGGCCATCTGAGACTGCAGTGCGTTGGTCTGGTTGGCAATAGCCAAACGATTCTCACAGCAGCACTGACAGATCTGGCTTGCTATAGATGCATTACCACTCTGGATAGCGTTCTAAATTTGCAATCCGCTCATGCCCACCTGAGTACCAACAGAAGTAATAGCGTTGTTGAGAGTAAAGATACCATTCTGTACAGTGTTTATTTCTGTGTTCAGAAGACCAGCAAGGTCACGAATAGCGTTACCATTACCCTGGATAGCATTCATAAGCAGTTCACGACCAGAGTCGTTAGCAATCTGGTTAGAGAGGAATCCGTTATTACCGTTTCCGCCCCAGTTACCATTGCCACCCCAGCCCCAAATAAGCCAGAGGAACAGAATCCATATCCAATTGTTACCACCAAATCCACCATTATTGTTAAGAGCCATAAGCAGATTCGGATCAATACTGTTACTTCCCATCTCAGGGAACATCATAATTTTAGAACTTTCCATAGTTTTATTTATCGTTGATAATTAATAGTTTGTTGTTGATAATCCGCATTGTACAGCGCGGAAACTGTTTGCGCGTGGTGACGGAATCGAACCGCCAACAGGTGCCTCCTTCACTTGCCGCCACAACGCGTTTGCAAGCACTTGTCTCCCGCTTTACCATTAAGCTAACCACGCAATCCCTATTTTAGACAGTTAGGGTTCTGTTATATTATGAAGATAGTTCAGACATTGCTGACGCTTTACTACTCCAGTATTGAGCTGATTGATATGCCGATAACGTACCAGCAGGAACTTTAATATATGTCATACCTCCCAAAGCATTCTAGTTAGCCAAAGTTGGAGGTGTGGTAGCCAGTACAGTTAATTTAACACCTTTTGTTCCGTATAGGAAATTTTCACCTATTTCAGTAACGCCAGCGGGTATTGTTAACTCTAAGTTACTACTACCACAATAAGAAAACATGCCTGATGGCAATTTTGTTATATTCGGGTTTAATGTTGCTGACGACAGCGCCGTACAGGATGCAAATTGACTACCTGTCCCGTATCCTGCATTATAAAACAAAGACTGTTCTGATATATTAGACAAATCTACACTTTGCAAACTTGTACATTCTTGAAAACAATTTGCACCAAGAGCGATATCCGCATTAAATACAATAGACTGTAACGATTTAGCCTTCTAAATACCTTTGTGGCCTATAGTACCACCACCTAAAAATTCTATAGACTATACGTTTGAATTTTCAAAACTTTGCATACCTATAGATACTCCATCTTTAAACTAAACGCTTGTTGGAATATTAGTACCACTAAAGGCCGTCATACCAAAATTAGAAACTTTATCCAAGTTTGTAAACGTACAATTTTTACAATTTCTAAACGCACTATTTTGTATAGTTGTAGTATTTGCAAAATCAAACGTGCTTGCTAAATTAGTACACCCTTCGAATGCGCTTGCACCAATAGACGTTATTCCGCTAACACCTGTAAGAGTAGTAAGATTTGAACAATCTCTAAAAGCTTCTTTATTGATCTGGGTAACTCCTGTTATATCAAGTTGACGTAAACTTGTACAAGATTTAAAACATGAGTTAGGTATTGTGTGTCCAACAATATTAGACCAATCTATATCAACTGCTGTTAGAGATGTACAGCCGTTAAAACAATCATTACTAATTGTTGTTACATTTGATAAACCAGTAAGCGTAGTTAACGATGAACAGTTCTTAAATGCTTCACCATTCATGGTAGTAACACCAGATAATCCGGTTATACTAGACAAATTTGTACAATTTATAAAACAGGTCGCTGGAATTTTATGCGTGTTTGAAGATACATTTATTGACGTAATAAGAGTACATCCACTGAAATCACTGCCTTCATTATTACTTGTGCCTAACAAAAACTATACATTAGTAAAATTATTACTTGTCAGTTTACTACAATTTTCAAATGATCTCTACGCTAATGTTATCTCTCCTGAAAGTCCAGATATAGTCTCTAGATTACTACAACCTCTAAACGCAGACGCTCCTATTTTTTCAAGGCTGCTACTTGCAATAACCGTTTTTAACGCAGTACATCCCCAAAATGTTGGATCATTCACATATGTATGTTCATGTCCAATCATCGTAAGATTACTAATATCTATCTCTTCAAGAGCCGTCCAATCTTTAAAACTATAATAACTAGTTCCTTGTCCGTTCCAACCTCCACTAGAAGATGCTGTTATATTAGTAAAATATCTAAACTCATTAAACTTAGTAACAGTTGTATTAGCAGTACTTGAATATATGCTAGTAGCGGCTGCAGCCTATGATTCAGTAACCATACCATTGCTACCTACACCTATAGAGTTCAAATAAGTAACTATGTTAGGATCTTCAAACTCCATGGCATAATCATCTGCATTGATGTATAGACTAGGATATGTAGATGTCAACCATTGGATTTGGCTTCGTATTCCTACAGCACTATGTAATCTACCCTACAAATTACTAGACACATCAAGTCCAGCATGAGCAATCTCATATAGTTTAGTAATCATAGAAGAACTTACTTCTTCAATTACTCCATTATTTTGTTCTATTCTTAAATGTGTCATAGTTAATTCTCAGTTATTTTATCAAATGTACTAAACGACTTATTATTTGGAATATTTACAAGATCCAAAGAATCAAGATTTGCGTAACTATCTACAACAACTCCAGCAGGAGTAAGTACAGTAGGATTAATCAAACTAATACTAGTAGGAGTACCAACTTCATATTTAGTAACCTTAGTTCCAGTAGGTACTAATACATTAACTGTAGTACCACTAGCGTCTACCTAAGTCAATTCAGAACATGCAGTAAGATCAATATTACCAGTCAGGCCTGTACAGTTCTAAATAGACAACGTCTGTAAACTTGCCATATTAGAGAAGTTTACTTGAGTCTTATCATTATCTTGTATACTATTAGAAGTATTGGTGAGACTAGCAAATCCGTCAAGAATAATACCAGTTACATTTGGTAAATACTTAAACAAATATGAACCATTTGCAGTAACCAAATTAGGTAACGTACTTACATAGTTAGTAAAGTCTATAGTTCCATTCAACGCATACAAATCCATCTTATAAATATAGTTACGTCCAATAGAAGAACCAAACTGTGTAGTATAAGCATCGTTTATAGGATTATACAGCACCTGGTTACTTTGTACAATAGAAAGTACATCGTCAGATACAACAAGAGTAGCAGTTGCTGTTATTTCCTTACCAGATACAAATCTGGTAACAGCGCTTACTGTATAGAACTCCATAGCATCGTTAGCTGGCATTGCTGCGTCGCAAGAGATGCGTACACCGTGTTTGTTAGTATAAGAAGAAGCTGTAATATAATCATCATACAGTTCAGCAAGACCGGCTCCATTACCACCATCAACATAACTTACAGTAGTATTATCCGAGTTACGTTTAACGTAATATGTTATTTTATTTACTGTACCTGTGTATGTATCATTTGTATCTACAAAAAACCTAGCACGTTGTCCAGATTGATAGAACTCTATATAATTACTTACAGACCTAGGAGCAGCCTATCCTTCATTCTCAATATTAATAAACTGTGATGTAGGATATGTGGCAGCTTGTATGTGGATTACTGTAGAATAATTTACACCTTCGACAGAGCATGTTACCTACACATCGTAATTTGCACCTTCATTAGATTCAGTAGATGTAATATATGCGATTCCATCAACACTCTAATCTTGCTAAATTACAGTAAGACCTTTATATCTTCCATAAGACTCGGCGCTCCCTACGGGTCCAATAGCCCATGCGTATTGAGTAGTGTCATCTTCAGCAAGTGAGAATCTAGTAGCATTAAGTGATGCAGAATTACCTTCCGTAAGAGTAACACCACCTTGTTGATCGATAATAACATTACCACCGATATTAATCTGTACATAATTCCTCTTATGGTCTACAACAAGACCTGAAGAATTCTTGGTGAATACCGTATCGCCAAACCAACTCTTAATGTTGTTCAATTGTTGAGATGTAAGTTCTGCTCCTGTGTCTTTGAGTACAACGTAACCTTTTAAGTTTCTTGCATTATTAAGCTGTGCTATAAGAGCAAGTTCATCATATGTAAGAAGATTAATTGCACCAACGGTATCGTCTCTCCAGTCAATCTTATCCATCTCCAGAGTATACTGGCTAAGATCGGCGTTAGCATCAACAAGATTGTTCAACCAACTACGAACCATCTCCACCGACTCAGGAGTTTTACCTGTTGTACCAAGAAGAGATATTTCGTGTACTGTAGTAGGAACTCCACTGCATTTAGTAAATGTAGCTGCGTTATTGCTTCCCACTTCAGAATGCCAGAACTCAAGAGTCTGCCAAGACGAGTTGTTTACATAGAATCTATATACCGTATCAGGAATCTCAATCTTAGAGAATGTATTACCTGATTCTGAACTATAGAAGTTAGTAAGACCTGAACCTAATGCAAGTACTTGTGAAAGCTCTGTCAAGTTGTTATTATAGATAAGAGCATTGGTATCTGTCTGATTACGCTGTCCTCTAATGTTCAAAGACTGCAGGTTAGCAAGAGTATTGGCGTTTGCTTGGATCTGACAACCAAGTACAGCAACAGTACCTGTGAGAGTATCACCACTTCCGCTTGTTGTTATACCTACATTTATTCGTTTGATCGGAGAACCAAGTACTTCAGAGTATGCACCGTCAAGCGTTACACCATCGAGACCAAGTGCTATTTCACTAAGGTCTATCTCTTCCATAAAGTTAGCGCCGTATACAGTAACAGGGTTCTTTGTGTTAGATCCACCAGCAAGATCTCCATATCCTGTACCCATGTTATGGGTAAAGATATTACTTTTAGATACATTGAGTGTCGGTCCCCAAGGAGCACCTTCTTTATATATACTCATGTATGTATCCTTTGTTGGAGTAATTCTGATGGTCTGATTAGATCCCTCCGTTACGTTAGCACGAATATAGATGTAGTGGCTCTTATATTCACCACAGAACCATTTGGCATCGTAGTAGTCCATAGAGTTGCTCAACCACCAGTGACGGTGAGTCATACGAGAACCCTACAACCAACTCAACCAAGTTGGGTCTCCATTACCAGATTCGATATATTTAAAGAATCCAGACTTGTTATACATTAACTCGCACCATGCGGCAGCATAATCCTGATCAAACAGTGTTGAAATATTATCATATGTAAGACCTGCATTATACAAGGCATCTGCTACTTTAGGTACAACTGTATTTGCCCAATATGGCCAAGCCTCAAGAGCATCGAATAGCCAGTTTGATGTTACAACATTTCCGTTATTATCTGCACTTCTACCAGAGAATGCATACGTAGTAACAGATCCTGGAAGTTTTGTATTACGATCAATAGGAGGCTCGTAAGCAATACCACCATCGTTCTTATTACCGAGGGCAATATCCATATCCCAAGGCTCATAGTGGAAGTGAACGCCATCGTATGTCTTGATCTGAGCGTTACGTTCCAAAGAGTCGACGAGACCGAATCTCATACAGAATATGTAGTAGGCAGCCATCTTATACAAGTCAAGATGTTGCGCAGCTTCTTGCTGGAACTTCTATTGATTGTTATATGTACTTACTACCCAAGCATGGAAGTCTACAAACGGTTTTGTTTTGATGTAGAAGTTGGAATCAGTACTAAACTTGTCCTGCGTGATCTTATTGCCCTGCTCATCTTTTACTTCAAGGATATCATCTTCATCTGGGAATATAAGTTCAAATGCTTGTTCCCATCCCCACATGCGTTCATACTCACCAGTACCATTACCTTGGCTATCAAGTTTTTCAATATTTAATACTTGCTCAAATCTATTATCGTGCGTCATGTATGACGAATATTGTGTGTTAGAGCTAAGTACTTCAATACGAAGAACATTGCTGTTATCCCATCTACGATTCTGTTTAGTATCCTAATTCTTATATGTATTTGTTAAACAGAAAGGATCTTTGGGGACTGCGTATATACTTCTTTCGCCGTATGTAAAGTCAGACTTCTTATCATCCATAAATACATATTGGCCAAGGAATATACGTCTTTGAGCACCTTGTTCATCAAAGTAGAATACTGCACAAGGGAATGAATCTGGAGCAATTCTAATATTGTATGGGAAACTATTTTCTGTCACGTCACTCCACTATACGTCTTGAGACTGTATAATGTTGCCATTCGTATCGTATCTGTTTCTCTTACCATAGCCTTCTGTCCAAGCGTTATCCCCAGTTTCATTAAGATTTGCATCATTGTGATGAACAAGCTGGTTAGTTGCAAACAGCTGAGGTTCAGTTCTAAGCTTATACTCGCCATCGATATTTGCACCAAACCAGGTCTTCTGTATGATACGCTGGAGGGATCCATTATGAACACCAGATGAGTCAGCATAGTTGGCTTGCAATACGAACTTATTGGCTGGAATAGATGCCTTGCCCTGATCGTCAGAAGACTTCATCACGTATCTGTTCTTATTCAACAGAAGGTCCTCTTGCTGTGTGAGTTCCCATGTAGGAACGGCACCGTTCTTAGACTTGTTCAGCCAGAACTTCATTGACGTGATCGGGTAGTTAAGAGTAGACTGACCGTGTTTTCTAATCTGTGCACCTACGATCTTAAAGTTTTTCGTAGAATCTGACGGACAGAATCTTTCAATAGTTACATCAGTGGTAGAGTCTTTTTTATCTGTTTGTCCACTAAGAATGTTAGAAAGGTTACCTGTTATAAGAATAGTATCAATCTTATTCTTACACAGATCAAAGTCAATCTCGCCACCAGCGTTCAGAATGTCGTTTCTGCTAGCGATTACAGCCTTTTCTGGGCTATCAAATACAAAGTTATTATACGCGTCAGTATATGTAATAGAATAATCGTATATTCTTATAGTATATACTCTTACACCTGAATCAGATCCACCTATTACTATATTACCATGTGTAGTAAATGCCTAACCTGAAGCAATAGCAGCTCTCTCAAGTATACCGTTATTGACGATATATGCGAGACCTGACTCTACTGTACGGTCTTGACTGTTCTCAGGAACGGCATTAATAATAAACGACAACTTGATACGTTCATTTGCTTTATAATTGGTATGTACTACTTCAGTGTTAGAGTTTCCATAAAGAGTAGCAGTATCAGGTGTAATCTCAATACGCGCACCCTAAGGATTACCTATTACAACAAGTTTGTCATTGTCGTTTGCTACTTTCTCAGATTCGAACTCAATCTCGATAGTTTTACCTTTTACAAAGTCAAAGTTAGAGAACGGCTGTGCATTAATAGTTGCATATTCATTTTGCCCAACAGTACGGAAGCTGTTTTCATACCAACCAGAGTTAGTATTCCAAGCAATATTAGTAAACGTTGTAGAAACCTGACCAGATTCATCTGTCCAAACATCTTTGGTAGAACTACTGTTAGTTCTTCCATAGCCAGACATTTTAGTCTCGTAGAAGCCAGTTTCATTGATCTTAATCTTGGTATTCCTTACTATATAGATAGGAATAGCATTCAAAAGAGTGTTTCTAAAATATGCAGCTACGTATGTATTTACGCCATCTTCTGTATAGATAGTAGGTACAAATGTAAGCGTAGCGGCACGTTCTTGGTTGTTTGCTGTGATATCTCCCAAATTAATTGGGTTCGCATCATCCAATCCTCGTAGCAACTTCCATGTAACAGGAATAGATGTATTTGTCTAAAGACTATCTGTATAGTAGCCCCAATCAATGATCGCAGACTCATACTGAGTAGCATACAACATCAGATTGCTTAAAGGATAATCACCTGTATTAAATGAACTAGCAGTATTAATAAACTTATTAGTACTACCAACTACGCTAGATGCTACAGTAAATGTATAGTATAAAAGATTACTATTTACAGTTGTCTAACCGTCGTTATACTTTGTCTCTGCCCATATCTACAGTGAATGCTGTCCTTCGCTAAGCGTAGGCTGCAATCTCTGAGTCTCCACAACTCTTGTAGGCCCATCTTGTACAACATCTCTAGTTGCCTCAAGACCAGAGCCACCGTTATCAATTCTAAAGTATATTTAGCTGTACCAGAAGTATTGTTACGCTCAAATACATAAGGAATCTAAATGGCTTGCTGTGGTGTAAACTTCTCATAGAATCTAAATGTACTTGATACGGTTACATCTAGAAGCACGATAGTAAACGTACGGTTATTACGAGCACCAGTAGTAGAACCCTTCGCCTCTATACTTACTACGTTTTCTCCTGTTTGCAAGTATTCGTATATACTAAAATTAGGATCCACATCTGATCTATTATACCAGCGAGTAAAACTATTAGTAAGTCCAGAAGAGGTATTTGTTATTGTATATTTTACAGAAAGGCTGTCCGAAGATTCTCCTTCGTCATTATATATACTCCAATGGAAAGCTATTCTAGAACCGTTACTGTTTGTATCTCCTTGGCGGATAAACTTGTTGTTGAAGCCATCACTATCTGTAGCTGTCAAATCAAGTTTATAATCGCTAGGACGTGCAAAGCTAAACAACTCTAAATCCTGATTATCAGTAGGATTTTCAAGCCACATAGCATATGCTTCTTCACTAGAGAACATCCTATATTTATTATTAGTAGGATCTTCTTTCATGACAAATGGTTCCTTAAGCCTACTTTGAAGAAGCTCTCTAATAGCACCACCGGATACCTGCTTGCCTTCTGTTTCATTTTGTCCTGTGAATGAGTTTACACCAGTAATCCAGTCTGTAAACTCACTTATTTTACCATTATATGTCTACATGTGTTATGTGTTTAATCTTTCCAAGGCGTATCTTCAGTCCAAGCATATTGGTCTTGCCAATAACCGCTTGCGTAACATGAAGGAATTGCTTCTATAATGCCAGGCCACACCTTGTGTTCACCTACGTATACAGCGAATATTTCTTCACCGTTGTACCTAATGTACATTACCGGCTTTCCATTTTTATATATACCCATGGCATTATAATATTAATTAAACGGCCCAAGGACCTTGATTATTTGCTTTAGCCCAAGCAATATACTTTACAATGTCCTCCCAAGTACAGGTAGGATCGTTTGCATCGATATTATCATAGAAGTCGTCAGCTGCCTTTACGTACTTATACGCAGTAGTTGGATCGTTTGCATCAGCTTTGTCAGATGCTTCTGTAGTACGTGTAGCAAGTCTAATAACGCCAGCCTTATTAAAACGATAATCACCAGTGAACAGCGAAGTATGCTCTGTGTTAAATGTACCAAACTCAAGACCGTCGCCACCACCATGTTCGAACTTAATCTTATTCATGTGGCCCTGACCATCGCTACCTTTCGGCTGAAGAGCAATACCACCGTGGTCTTCACAACGAAGGTCAATGGCCTGTGCACGAACCTTCAAATAACCCTTAGTGTTTTTACCGCTGTTTACATTAATATCAAATACATTTGCATCAGCGCCAGCCTTATCTTTGGTAGTAAGCGTCATTGATGCAGCATTAACCTGAAGTTTTACAGGATTATCTTCACCGTCAATAATTTTAATTGACACTTCGTCCTGATTTTCTGCAAGTCTGTGATGTGAGCAGAACTCAATATCATCGCCAGGCTTAAATGAAATATTACCACCTTTTGTGGTATCAACACTTTCACGAGGCTCAATGTTGATATTGTTCTCAGAAGTAAGCGTAGTATTTACACCTTTCTTCTTTTTTGTAAGCTACATTACAACAGGAGAGCCTACCGTACTAACACCTGATGCAACTGCTACATTTACTGTAGCGTCGCCACCACTCTGTGTTACATCAGTAGCTGAAACCGTATTAGAACCACCTTCGTTTATGGCATCTACAGCTTCATTTACATAACCAGTAAGCCCATTCCACTCCTGTGCACTGAGTATGTCTCCAGTCTGTTTTTGTGTAAATGTTTGTTTTGTCATAATATATAAATAACGTTATTTGTATATACGCCAATAGGGGGCCTTGAGGGTCCCCTATCAACTGATTTACTAAATTTTAGAAATATGAAGTTATTTAAAACTTCGTTTGTGAGGTTTTGCCATCTGATGTACGCCACCCCATGAAGCTTTTATTACGTAATTATTGTGCTTCTTCAGAATCGTTTATCGATTCCACCGCTGCCTCGTTTGCGGGCTCAGAGTTTGTAGTCTCGACTTCTGTTTCCGGAAGACTCTGAGTAGCCGTAGGTGCGCTTTCGTTTATATTGTCAGTAGACCCATAACCGCCTTCTCCACGGTCAGTCTCACTGAGTGTATCACTCTCCTCAAACTGTACATCAGGTACTGGGAGTATAAGGAGTTGACAAAATCTTTCACCTTCTTTATATATAGCAGGTACAACATCTGTTGTAGCTCGCATCTTGGCCATTACTTCACCACGATAATCAGAATCAATTACACCAATACAATTAGTAAGTATAAGAGATTTCTTTGAGATAGATGAACGAGGAACAAGAGCTCCAAAATAACCTTGAGGAATCTCTACTGCAATATCAGTATGATATACAAGGACAAGCTGTCCACACTCGTTAATCTCTGTTGTGATTCGTGTACATGTCAAATCGAATCCAGCATCTGTGGCATGTGCCTTTACAGGTGCGATTGCATTTTCTGAAAGTCTTTTAAATTTAATTACCATCTTTATATATAATTTTAGTAATAATGGTTGCCCAGTCCGGTTCATCTCCAGATCTTCCGGGGTTAGAGCCCGACGTGCTAGGAATCATACACCACTAAGCAGTACCTACCGGGGGTAACGCTCCCCCGCATTGGGTCTAACCGTAGGTTGCCAATCAACATTTTAACTATGAATATACAGGGTTCCGGATGGCCATCCGAATCTCAGCCTCCCCTGTATCGGCTGTGTTATGCGGCTCTGGGAAGATTCGAACTTCCTGCACGCCCGCCGGACAACCGACATATCGCAGCGCCTTCCAGTATAACGTAACGGTTATACTCGTTTACTTGTTCTTCTTGAAAGGATGTTTGATCCAACCCCAGAAGCGCTTGTACCAAGGCTTCTTCTTTTTGCCTGTAGCTTCCTTAAGAATATTCTCAAGCTTATTGAACAACTTATCATCCTGAATACGAACAATATTCTTCTCGCACTCTTCATCAATCTCATTGAGAATATCACCTGTAATTTTAACTCCAAGCATCACAAGCCAGGTAATATCATCTTCTGTAATTGCCACGCCTTGTGTAGCCTTTGCTCTAATAAACTCGAACTTTATGTCGTCACAATTTCCAACATTAGTAAGATCTACAATAAAAGCGGGCTTTGTTTTAATATTCTTCTTCATAATTCTATATATCTGATTATGCTTTCTTAACTTTCTTAACAGCTTTCTTGGCCTTAGTCAAGACCTTGGAAATCTTTTCACAAACAGTCTCCTTTGGAGGTTCTGGATCGCACACGTTTGGACACGCATCGCACGAACGTTCGCAATCGCAACATTTACACTCGTTTTCTGCTTGTTTAGCAGCCCACTCTTCCTTTTCCTTCTGCTCAATAGCTCTACGGTTCTTAATGTTAGCAGTCCACTGCTTTGTTCTAACTGTATCGAGATGATACTTATTAAATCGATTTGAGTAGAACAGAAGAAGGATGTCGCCCTTCTTAGCGTCGATCTCTTCCTTGCACTCACCGCAATTGTATACAATGTGCATAGGCTCTTCTATGTAGTATATCGAACGAATATCGTAACGGTCCTCCTGTGGGAGTGTGCATACGAAATCAGTATCTGGATCTACAACAATGTTTGCTGAGCTGTCTGTTAAATATAAAGTCTTCATTTTGAACTGTATTGTTTTGTTTTGTCTTGTTTGTATCTACGTTTCAGTTTAAACTTAAATGCTTGATTGAATAGTATATCTCTAGTATCTTCACCATCTTTCATCGTATCAACGACTGTTTGGAATGCATGTTTACAAACCGCACTGACAGTATCACGATCTACATCTAAGTTCTTAGAAACGTCTTTTATTACTCTCTCGATATCAATCACTTTTCAATGCCTAAAATATCATACTGCCTCAAAAGGCGACTGTCTTTAAGTAGATCAAAGCGAAGTCCAGCAGCATCTCTGAATATAACAATATCACCGACATTTATGTTAGTATAGACGTTGTCATTCTTTTCAGAATCAATATAATACAAAGGACGTTTCAAAACAACACCTCTGCGATAATCAGAATCAACTTCTTTAACCTCTGTCTCAACGCGATCGAAGTCTTGTGCTTCAATTCCATTTTCATCTTTTGCGGGTGTACCAGTTGGGACAGGTTTACTAAACTCTTTCTTTACTTTGACCGGATCCAGGGGCTTTACGAGGAAGAAGTCCAGGAACTGATATTTTATCTGACTGGCTACATCTTCGGCAAGCACCGATTGATCAATTAACTTCTCGTCTTCCATTTTATCACTTTTTAAGTCCTGCAAGATGATCAAGGAGTGAGAGCATATTGTTGAGCACTGTAGTGCGCTCCACCTTCATGCACTCAGGCATGTTTGCCATATCTTCATTAAGATTCTTGAGTTCGTCCTCGTACTTGTTTGTAAGACGACTAATCTCATCAAATACGTTCATGAAGACCTTCTTGTTCTCTGCACCAACTACTTCAAGATATCCATCTGCGATCAGCTCTTTTGCATAATCAGCAGAGATTGCAAAATTAGATTGGTAGGTTGAGCGAACTTCAGAATCACTATCGTCCGACTTATGGAACTGTTCTGAGTGTTCGGCTACGTACATCTTGGTATTATCATCCCAAGTGAACGTATCACCAACCTCCATAACAAAGAATGATTCAATTACACGTAATGTTTTTTCCATTGTTTCAAATTTATTTTATGCCCACATAACGTAAAAAAATTATGCTTTGGTTGCAATTTAATAAAAAAATTTGCGAAAATGCAACTTTTTTGATGATTTTTACGTTATTTGAGTGTACCTATGGGGAAGAAGGGGGACTATAGGGGGTTATTAGGGCCCTATAATGTTCTATCTTATTTTATCTAAATATAATATATATACTGGCCCTTTCTCTTTGGTTACTTTCTCTTTCCCCAGTAAAAGTAGAGACATGAAACAAAAAAGTAAAGTTCATATAGATACATACGAATCGATATATCCTACTCAATTAGTAGTTGCTAACAACGCCGCTACTACTAAACAGATAGCTAAAGATTATTGCTGGTTCGATGGTGTAGAATTAGAAGATTCTGATTTTGCAAACTGCCTTGGATGTGTTATACGAGCAAAAAGAAAGTCTGACGGACGTAAGGTTACACTTGTAAAGATTAATTTTGATCTTTCTAAACCTAGTAAACCGGAGGCCTTTTTAGATGATATTGCATCGCTTGTACACGAAGCAGGACACGTTGTTCTTGATACGTATAGTTACGTAGAAGACAGAATCTGTACCGAAGTATGTAAGCAAGAACCTTTTTGCTATTATTTAGAATGGGTGTTCAAGTGTATCTATAAAACTATTATAAAGAAATGACCCATTTAGAACTAAATGCCATACTGTATTATGCTGATTTTCTAAGTCTGAAAGAATAGAGCATCCCTGTTACAGACAACTGTAAGTATTTCTTTATACACGGATACCCTATAAATAGCGCTTTTATAGTAGATTTAGAGCCTGAATATGACCCAGAGAATTAGTATATAATGCAAGCGGTTTAGGAATTCCAAGCAATCCGGGATAAGTATGACGAAGATGCGGCTATGAGTTTTATAGACGATATTTGCAGTATAAAAGCCTGTGGAAGCGTGAGTGCAGAATAGATGTTAAAGTGCATTCATAGATATAGTACAAAGCAAGAGCGAAAAACAGCTCTAAATGCGTTAAAAAATTGGCAAAAAGAACAAATTTATACTCACATAACGTTCAACGAAAATGGAGACCCCCAAGAAACAGAATGTACGAAATACGTCAAGCACGCTGAAACGCTTCTCGCTAAACGAGGCTTACTTAAAAGCCCAAGATATAATGATCAGAGCTTATAAAAACGCAATCAAAAATGGACTTTATCCAAATGACGACGAATAATTTAAACGAAATCGAGCCGTACGACGATGATGATAGAAGGCCAAATCGCGACGACGACTATAATATTGATTAAATATGAGCAAATTTAGTAATTTATACGACATTGACGGCAATATAATCAACAAATCTCCTCAGCATACATATACACTTGAGGAGTGTGAGAAGTTAGTTGATGATTTGACCAAAAAAGTCGAAGAAAACCCTGATAATGAAGTATACAGAGTATACTTAAATAACGCCCAAAAGTGGCTTATGCACATGTATGATGGGATGAGTAGGCAAGATTTGATGAAACGTATGTCATTCTTGACTGATAGCATCCAAAATGCTAAAGATACTGCTAATGAAGCCGAACAAAAGCAGCTTGACGAGATAAATAAAGTCATGGAAGAGTTCAAAAAGCAGTATGACAATGATACTATAATGGATGAATATGTCGAACCAATAGAGGAAGTAAAAGAAGATGGAGACGATAAGAGCAATGTTGAATCTGCAGCGTGATTGTGTAGAGCCATATGAAGGAGGATACAAGCAACAGCGCCTTTCATATGATCTGACGAGGCAAACGCAAAGTAGTATAGCGGAAATGAATAGTGTACTTAAGTATTTTGCTGCAAGATCTAAAGGAGAATTTAAGTATTGGTTTACAGGAGACGTGACCTTTAGTTCTGATGACCCCGAATGTCAAGAACTTATAAAGGAATACGAAGAAATGTTTAAAAATGAGACAAATAAAGAGGATATTCGTCCATTGCACAGCGGGGAACCAGAAGCAGACGAAACAGGATCTACTGAATGAGTTCAAGCGTAAAGGATGGAAAAACCCAGGATATCATTATGTTGTATTCCCTGACGGGAAGATAGAAAATCTATTAGATATAGCCAAAGTAAGCAATGGAGTACAAGGATACAACAGCACAAGCATCAACATCGCCTATGTTGGAGGGATTGATAACAAAGGAAGAGCTATAGATAACCGCACACAAGCGCAAAAAGACTCGCTCTTTAACATATTATCCTATCTAATACAACAATTCCCTAGTGCCCACATAATGGGGCACAGGGATATCTGGGGAAAGGATAGTAGAAAATGGAAGAAAATGTGTCCCTGCTTCGACGCAGAGAAAGAATATGAATCATTAAACAATAAGACATGGAAGGAGAAGAACTAAGATCATACTTACTCGCAAGTATAATATCTGCAGAAAACGATCATTATACAGAAGACGTAAAACAAGAAGTAATACGCAGATATGATATAGAGAGGAATAACGACCATAAAGATTGGCAGTTTATCCTTGAACCTATCGGAGCAGATAACAGGTTATTAGAATTATTTGAAGATTAATATGGTACTGGGAGTAGATTATATAGGAAAGTATTCTTTACTAGAGTCTAAAGTACTCAAAAGTGGTAAACAGATATAGGTGCCTACACTGCATACTGATAATTATAGAGAAGTAGTATGGTATGCTAATATGGATCCTGAACACAGTACTCCTGTAAATGTGTGTGGAGAACGAGACTTCTATAAAGTAGGCGGTAAATGGCACAGTTTTGAATTATAAGAATTATGAATATAGTAATAGGATTGGCTATAGTAATGGGAATATTATCAATGTTTACTAAGCCGTGGAGAGAAGAAGAATAATGGAAGAACCTAAATATCGAAAAGGATAGGTTGTTAAATTTCACACAACACTTCGTAGTGGTACGAAAGAACAAATATTCTGTAAAATAGCAGATGTTTACTATAATGACGAATTAAATTAGATACGATACCTCATGGAAGAATATCCACAAAAAAGTGATATTACATGGGATGCTCCAGAAGATAAATTAAATAGCGTTTCATCAATGGAAATATAAACATAAGATGAATAAGGTTACAGAAAGGGCCATAGAATACATGATAAGGCCTATTAAATCATACACAGGAAACGGTCTTTTAGAACAAACAAGGAGGGTTGATGAATTTCAGCTCTCCTTATTTTTTTAAATTTTTTTATTTTGCGAGTGTGGAAACGGGAAGGAGCAACTTTCACACCCCAGTACATACTAATGGGGTTAAGTATCCCCCTATACAACATTTACAAACAACAAAAAAACAAAGCATTATGAAAAAAACAAACATTTTTCCCGTGTCAGTCGTGGAAACAAATGACACAATTAAGGAAGTTTCACGGGAACGTGAAACATTGTACTTTCGTTTAGCTATTTCCCCAAGTGGCGATGAAAATGCACTAAGTGAGGAACAAAAAACATTATTAGCTAAACTAAGCCCTAAGGCAAAAGAAATTACGCTAAAAGGTATGCTAAAAAGAGAAATTAGTAACGTTTTTCCCGCTACAATTCTAAGTGATTACATTGACGGCTTAGATAGTATCACGGCTGAAGATTTAACCGATGAAATGCAAGACGAGATTGTTTCTCAAATTAGCGACATTTTGAAAGCTGAAAAAGACGGATTTTTGTTTACCTATTATGTCTTTTCAATTAACGAGTTGTTAAAAGGTACGGAATATAGTGATATAGACCGACTTTTTACGGAAAACGGCTCAATAGTAAGACAACGAAATAACCTTTATTTTGGCTTTTTCGATGATGAAGATGAGGCATTTTCGTTTATGCGGTCCCGTTTGATTGATGATATAGAAAATGAAAAACTCTATACTGAAAACCCGACCGAAACAGCACCCGCTGAAAAAGCACCCGCCGAAAAGCCAAAATTTCAGCTAAAGCGCAAGTAAACCAAGAATTCAGCTAAAGCGCAAGTAACCCAAAGGACACACGCACGATATTCGTGCGTGTACCCTTTAACCCGATTCGTCAATCCTCATTTTTATAGGGATATTTAATATATAGCTTTTGACATTAATATTCAATCAAATATACAAAGCGTATGAAGACAAATGTCATTACCCGAGAAGCTATCGTCGGCAAGCATGTAGAGTTCAACTCACGTGAATTGGAACAGATGGCAGAGATGTGTGACAAGATCGCAACAGTTCTCGACAATCATGAGAAGAAGGATGAGAAGAAAGTCTATCTTAGTGATGACGATCTTTACCGTCTTGAATCTATCTTCATGTGTATTCTTGAGACAGAGGCAGACTTCGCACGCACAGTGTTTGACAGCTATGAGTTGACTCTTCGCAACAACAGACGTGAAAGAATTGAAGCAAAGCCTTAAACACTGCTCCTGAGCATGAGTATAAACTGCTCATATTCTATTTATACTGTCCCAGTGTAGACGCTGGCTGATGAGTCTTGGAAGATTAAGACGAAACAGTATTGTTTAACCCTTTAAACTTAGACCTATCATTATGGGCAGCCAATTGTCCGTACTGAATTGGCATCAAACATCATCAATTTATTATTTATGTAAAGTTGAGGGTGTATGATTTGACCATTGTACACTCTGGTTAAACAACAAAACAAATTGCACACACTTATCACCGCTTCACGGTGATGTAGGCTAAACACATCTTGGTCAACACTGAAAGACCAGTGTAGATGTGTGACAGCAAACGTAAACGTTTGTATGCCTGTGTGTGCTAGTCTCGCTTGCATGACAATAAAATGAACTTGGTTAGTCATTAGGAGCAAGCTAAATGCAAATGGGAGAGCGATGCTGGTCTGTACTCAGCAACTCTCCCGCTTTTTATACCACTCTGGAATTCGAGCTAACTTGATCTCGTAATAACTTAAGAGTCCGTAAGGTGAGTGGTATTTAAGTGAAATCAATCACAACAAGATATGAGTACATTAGATGAACTCAATGCACTCTTGGACGAGATATTGCCCGAGTTTGCAGGTTGCTCAGCTGACCAAATAGCTGAAGTCTCTCGCGTTGCTAATGAAGATGAGCGTCGTCAACGCTTATCTGGTTATGACCCAATCTCTAAAATACCAGTGGCATGAAAGCAGTATTTATAATTACTGCTCCATACGCAGTAAAAGAGACAGCAAAGATTTTGATGCCTTTTAATAAAACAAAAAGAAAAGGCATTGAGATTTTATATGATGATTTTGGTGTAATTATCAAAATGTCATTGCACTATGGTTGCGTATGTAATGTATTACGCAACTATAAACAATTTGTCAAAGCCTCACCAGTACACTGGCGTTGGCTTGGCGAATAAACCTTTAAACCTACACCCGACATGTCCAAAGTAGTCGGCACGGATAATTACGTGAATGGTGATGGAAGGCAGGCTTCTTGTCTTTAGAATAAAGCAGCAATGCTATAAAGTGCACTCCTTTAGAAAGAGTGTGCGCAGATATGTGCTTTAGCACAGACTCTGTTCATAAGAAAGCTATACTATATAAGTATATCTTGGGATACTCGGGCAGAGTTGAAGAGGTATACGGTGGCTCTTGCTAAGCTACCTTGGGTGGTAACACCGACAATATATAGTATAATCATACTCCAGAGGATTGCCAGTCCAATAGAGTGTGTAATCTATTAGTAATATCCTATTCATCAACCAATGGTGAACTCCAGCTGGTTACTTGAGTCAGAAATGGTAGGATAAATAAAACTATTAGAAATGAGTAGTCTTGGCAGACGAAAATAGGAAGGTGTTGCACCTGGGCTGGTCAAAAGCCAGTATGGTGACAAGCATGGCCACATCTTCCAAGCAGAGCTCTAGTTATCTATTTTTAGGCGAAAGCCCCACAAAAAGTATTTAACAAAAAGCAAAAGTGCTATGCACTCTCGTATGAAAATACGGTTGTTCTGCTGTAATACACAGATTGTGTGAGTACCGCAAGGAAAGCACAAAGGTGAAATCAAACTTATCTGGTTTCAGGATGGTATCCTGTTAAGCTACCAAAGCGCCATGAGTGAGAAATTAATCTACATAATGCGAGAGTAGTTCTTGCGACTTCTTTCTAGAAGCCGTCCGTATGCTATCTACCTGATAAAAACAGGTGTGTGGATACTCTAAAAGGAGTGGAAAAGATAGTACAAAAGGTCAACACTCAGCCTTTTATTTAACGAAATAATTGATTTACACCCCAATATAGCCTAATTGTAGTAGTAGGGAAGAGCCGTGAGATTAACCTTCCAAGACTACAAACCTTCAGACAGCACGTGATGCTGTTATTTCATAGCTTCCGAGATAAGCACGGAACATATGATAAAAGACAGGTGGCAAGAAATGCACGGATTAGCTTGAGAGTGTAGCGAGGCATTAAGGGTACAGCCAAACTCTCCGTCAAAGTGATGCACGCCACTGCATCCACGTTCTTGGGAAGGCAAACGCACAGGTATAACATGTAGATATCGAAAAGGATTGCTCGCCACCAATAGGTGATAGAGCGCGAAGAGAGTCCTTGCGATTCGAATTGTATGCCTGTGCATTTTTATTTGAATCAATCACCAAAATAACTAAATATATGAGGAGAAGATTCAATCCAAACGCAGTTGCCTCATCAACAGGTGACTACACTCGTGTATCACACGACCGTAAGGCTGGTACAACTGGCCGTAGAGTTAAGAATGTGTTCGCAAAATGCGGGCTAATAAAAATAGCTGTCACGCCACGACAAGCTATGATGCTCGCATCTTATCAGCGCATCGAAAGACTCTAAACTATACAGTATCGCTGGATGTCAGTATACTGTGTTTAATTGAAATCAATTCATCAAAACAACATATTTATGGCAAAGGTATTTGTATTTCAGACATGTGACAAAGATTATACTAACAGATTGGTAGATAGATTAGTCACAAACGTAAAAGACGGTTATGAATGGATTCGCAAAACAGCTTATCCGTATTATAACTGGAGTTTCCAAACAACATGTGGAGAAAATGTGGAAGAACCGTCTCAAGAAATGGCGGAATACTATCACATCCTCAAAATGATTGGAAAAGATAAAAAAGGCAATGAATGCTGTCATGTATTGATAGAGCATCGCAACATTTACTAAAATGTAAAGTCCCACCGCGTTAAAGAGTGGGACGGAGTGATGCCTAGACTCCACGGCCCGCAATTCCAAGGCGGGCCTTTTTATTGGAATCAATTCTTACAATTATGTGTTTATATACAAAACAAATATGCCCTATAAAGGCACGAAAAACAATTGTATGTTACAAGGTCGTAAAACGACGCAAACATGCAACAGGAGAAAAGAAGTATAGGACACCATGCATGAAAAAACCACTAAAACTTCATGGACTAATATATCCATCACCTATTACTTCATGGGATAAAATCCATGAAAAAGATATATACATAGGAGAAGGTAAATGGATTAATGTTCGTGAAGTAAATGGAGGATGGATTCATGCATGTAATACACTCGATGATGCTAAGTTGTGGTTAAAAAAGAATTATCATCTGTTTAATCATAATAAAAAGCAACCATTTCATTGGGCTATAATCGAGTGTGTCGTATATAAAGGTGTTCTATATTATCGTTCGTTTGACAAGCATACTCTGTGTGCTAAAGAACTCTTCACAAGAAAAATAGTGTTACAAGGTTAACACTATAACTTGAAATCAATTCTAAAACAACATATTTATGGCAAAAGGTATTAAAGGTGAGGATATACTACCTCATACGTATGTAAAACAGTTCAAACAGAAATTACAGCTGTTTGTGGACATGTGTAATGTCGCACTATCGTGCGATGAAGACTCTGAAAGGGCCAATGGCTTCATCAAGAAAATAATGGAAGATCATAATTTCAAACCATGAAGAAGTCAATTATCTCTCTCATTCCAACAGCAGCAGGTCTGTTATTAGGATGCTATGTTATGTATGTTTTAAGTGCTTTAATTCAATAGAATATGACGTATAAGAAACAAACAATCAATGTAGCAGGAACAGAGTATGTCAGCGAGGTAACTCGTTGGCCAGGTCACAAATATATCAATAACATTCCAGTATGGAAAGGATAATGGTAGATGTTGTGGCAAATGGCATAGCATGTGTAATCATGCTAGTCGTAATAATAGTCATATGGACAGCATGCCATGTAGACGATTCTTCTAACACCTAAGCAAGTGTCTAAACTGCTACACTAGAGTAGCACTACGTGTAAATGTAGCCTGATTAACGAATAATTTGTACGTACTTCGTATAATCAGTTGGTTCCAAGCCCATACTAATCAATGACAAGGTGTGTGAAACAGAATAAATATTTAAACAACACAAATATCAGTTCTAAACTGTGTAGAATTAATACGCGCAAAGTTTGTGTATGGCACCTCGAGAAGAATACAGTAGGAACACGTGGTAAAGGGGAGGAGGGACTTCACAGTCTGCCTCCCCAATTATAATTAAACACATTTAATGCGACCAATAATGACGGTGACAAGTCCGAAGAGAGAACGCAGAGTCAAATGTGTTAGCTATGCAGGTATACTCAACAGCATAGCGCTAAACGAACATTGAGTTACACATATTTATGTACGCTTACATTTATGTGGCAAATCAGAAGCCCGCGGTAATGGGCGTGAAATTCTGACATGTGAATAGACGAACTAGATTCACAAAATGACTTTAAACAGTGGAATAGTAACTGTTGCTCCGTAGTGAGGTAAGCCCCAAGAGGTGTAACTACCAAAGTGGATGGAAGTCGGTCACAGTCCACCAGATACGCAGAAGCCTAGGCGTATCAATCGGCAGCTTGAGTTGTACATAGAGCTGCACACGCGTGTGGAGGGCATAATCTAATCAATGGATATGCTCTCCCTTTTATTGAATCATTTAGTTGTTTTTAGGTGAATAGATTGTTTGTCAGGAACAATCACAACGGTGAGAGAGTATATCAGTACGCAATTTTACTCATATTCAAAGAACTCATGATGATTATGCTACAGCGGTAGCACTCTCACCGTTTTTAATAGAAATCAATTCTAAAATTATATAATATGAAAAAGAAGTACTTAATTCCAAAAAGACTAGAAGCTATTATAATAGCTCTAGCTATTACCTTGGTCGCCCTTACTGCAATTGCAATAGGGCAGTGTGCTAAGTTTTCTCAATTAGAGAAAATAAACTCTAACGCTCTCGAGACTCAATTAGAAAACAAAAACAACATAATCTATGCATACAATGCACTGTTGCATCGGATTTGGGTGGATAATCCAAATTATGTTGAAGATGTCTTAGTTGAGTGTGATGAGTGGGTCTCATTAGACCAGCTTGTCGATGGAGACTTCTATGGAGCTTTTGAATATTGGTCTAAAGAAGATAGTATTTCGTATTCTTTAAACTCAGGCATATGTGGAAGCCAGGACAATTAGTTACGATTGCTCATAAGGTGTATCGTATTACCAAATGTGATATAGCACCGATAACAGACAAACCACCATATATGTGGAATAACATATGTACAACATGTAGAACATGTAGAAAACAAAGAAATTCTTATCTTTGTTTACTTATCGGTGAAGTAAAGTGTCTTAAACTAATGGGACCAGATTGTTATCCAAAACCTCTAGAACCTAAATCCAGCATAGGTTAAGTTGCTGGAAAATATAAAACAACTAAATAAATATCAAATTTATGGAACAAAAATTTAGTCTGGTAGAAATTGAAAATGGCGTAAAAGCTATCAAGTGTTCAATCGTAACTGTGCTGACAGACAGCGAAACTAAAAGATTCGCATCTAAAAAGTTACGTAACCGTATTGTTGCTTTGGCAAAAGATTGCCACTTAGAGTGGTCTGTTGAGTGCGACAATACGACAGTATTATTGACCTCAAGAACCAACATGGTATTCGATCACCAAGACATCCATGACCTTGAGATGGCAACACAAACATTTCTTGATGCCATCAACAAGATGGAGCTTGAAGACGAGAAGGTTCAAGATGAAGAGAGGGAGAGAAATAAAGACGTAGAATTCGTTAAAGAAGTCCTTCAAGAACTCGAAGACGGAGACTGCGTGGCACTGGCATTGTTATCCGAAATCGAGCTTGGTGATAACAGCATTGTACTTCCGTATGGTCACCTCTCCAAGAAATTGGCCATAGAACTGTGTAAGTGTTTCATAGAACATAACAAATAAAATATGGACAAGCTTTATATTCGTAAAGGCCGCAGGTTTGTGGCTATACCGAACGTAATTGGCATGTTCTACGATGGAGCTGAATTCACTAAAGAAAAAACCCCATCGTCATTTGCTTTCTGTTATGATCAGAATGGCAATACTGCAATGCTGACGTTATTGAACGTGGAACGTGGAACATTTACCTGGTATAAGGCGCAAGAAGACCGCATCAAACCGTATCATTTGCCCAGTAGAGAACAAATATTATTAGCTAGAAAAAGATACAAATCTTTCCCTATCAATATTATAATATGGACTTGTGACATGTATAAGCATTTCTCCAGCTATGCTTTCGACTCAACTGAGAGTTGTGGGCGCATCTTTAGTTGCCCTAACCACTACTACGCAAAGGTTCTGGTTTTTTTCGAAACAGAAATAGTATGAACAATGAACATCAAAATCAAATACATCCACCGCTTCCTAAAAAGAAGCGTGTGGATGATAAGGGCAATTCTTATGTAAGAGTAATTGCCAAAGATGGTGGTGCTAGTATGATTATTGCTGAACACTTAACAGAAAATGCTGCTGGAGTGTTCATCAACAAAATCTCTGAAGTAATAGGTAAATTGGGAGGTAAACAAAAAACTACATTTAAAATAATAAGATGATTGTATTAAAAGTAATCTTTGCAGTATGCTTATTAGTAGTGATGTTCATAATAGGCTACTTAAACGGTAGACGTGATGGTTGGTCAAACGGTTATAACGCCGGTTGGCAAGATAGATTAGAACAAAAATCATTTAACAATGATTAGTGTAGGATCTATCGTTGCGATAGGTGATGAAAAATATGTAGTCACCTCAACAGAACCACATCAGTGTGCATGTACAGTATGTGAAATCAAAAACTGTGCATATAACAAAGCACTACAGGAGTTCAAAAAGTCTCATAATGTAACAACATGTGAGAAAATTATTGGTGTTAATAAGTATTTTAAGAAATATGAGCAGCATCAGTAAGAACTCAGAATCTTTACCGCCTGGCTTTTGGCTAGGTGTACTTCTCATTGTAATTATACTGATTATGAGGTTTTATATAAAAATGAGAATATGAAAAAGATTAAACCAGGACAATTCTGGTCCTGTAACGGGTGTATTGTAAGAGCCCGTAAGCGTACATCAGGATGTACTGGTTGTCTGTACGAGGACAGTATAATGCTATGTCCTGACGTAAGAACTAAAAATGGCGATAATAGCAATAAGCCAAATTGCTTAATCAATAATATTATATTCACGAAGCCATAGATGAATTTACTAATGTTTAGAGTCTCCCTGTTGTGAAACACGGAGGCTCATTTATATGACGTTTAGAAATCAGCTAAAGCGGAAACCTCAAGCCCGCAAGTTAATTGGCAAGAAGACTGTAACCCAGTAAAGGTAGAAGATGTAGCTTTTTGTAGCCGCTACACGTCTTGCGCTACAACAATTGACGAATGATGAGAGGGAATGTCTTTTGACGGTGCAAATCTAGAAAATGTGCAATATACTAGTGTTGCACAGCACCAACCGCAACACCACCAAGAATGACAGTGAAAGTCTGAAGAGAGAAGAAATGTGTTGCAAAAGTAATTGAATGGCCTACTACTCCATTTAGCAACAGTACGAGACGGAACGAAAGTATACCTCGGTTGTAAGTAGTGAATATGTCGTGGTCAGAGGAGACTTAAAAAGAAGCTGACACTGGAGAGTATATACTCAACACAAGGGGAGACGGCGGAGATAGCCGACCTTGTTGCCTGAAAAAATGGCTAGTTGCCACAGGAACTGGGAAGCCTGTGTGCGAGAACAGAAAAGAACCCAGTGGGGAATAGTTCAGTTGGTAGAACGCTAGCCTCTGGATCTAGATGTCGGTGGTTCGAGTCCGCCTTCCCCAGCAACAATGGCATACTACTTTATAATGTTAAACCGATTGTTCATTCTTAATGGTTTTGGTTTTCCAAAAAATGGACACAGACTCATAGCATACGTACATCTGTATCTATGCAGTCGAGCATTATTTGTTGAGAAACAAAGAAGTGTTGCCAGTGTGGGGTATTGTGAAATACTCCACAACCCATAGGTTTAGTACTGTACCTGAAGATCCGACGTTTCACGGTAGTATCGTCTGACCTCGTCAAGTCGGTGAAAACAGTACACATGGTCTATTCGTCTATCGGTTAGGACGAGAGATTTTCATTCTCTAAAGAGCAGTTCGACTCTGCTATAGACTACTATAAATACATACAAATATGACACTACTTGAAATCGTTGTAATTGTATCGCAGCCATGCATTCCACAAGGCCTGCAAGAGGATATTCTATTCGAAGAAGCTCTTGCACAGTATGATGCGTACATTAGCGAAGCGGCATACCTAATCCCGCAGATTGATGTTGACACACTGATGTCTGTCACATTAATTAGGTATGCACCTAGGACATCAGAAATAGTACGTACTGCCTGTAACGACAGTACACAGAATGAAATAGACTTTAAATCTATAATTCATTTTCTTTTCTAATTTCTGAATGTTATAGGACAGGACATGCGGGTGTTCTGTCCTTTTGTATGTATTCTTATAATGTCCGAGGTTAAGGGGCGTGCTTCGCGCACGTGAGGTTGGGAGATGTAATGTCAAACATCTGGTAGGACATTTTAAATTGAATCTTTTTGGGTTTAATTAACATAATTTATTAACAATTTAATCATTTATCAAAAATGAACAAAATTCTTACAGTGGGTCTAACGATCCTTGCATCAGTAATCATTACGATTGCCGTGCTCGCAGGAGTAAACTCTTGCACAGAGAATGGACTTGGTGCTTACATCAAAGGTCCTATTGAGCCTACAGACATTGAAACGTCTGTAGAGAATGCTATCAACCCTCAGATGATTTCATCAGACGAGGTAGTTGCTTTCCAGATAGCTATGGCTACCAAGAACAACGTGGATTCTATCTTCTTATCCATGTCTGAAGAGGCTATTCGTGCAGTGTCTACGGTGTTATTGAGAACATCGACTAGTGTAACAGTGCAGGAAATAGTCAACGAGTATACGCATCCTACGATTTTGAACTATAACAATCTACCAACTTCAAAGGATACGAGTACTAAATCCGACAGTTCTACCAACAAACCGATTGCATCCGTAGAATTAGTCAAAGAAGAGAAAACGACGGTGACGGAGGCACCGCCAACCAGGGTAGATAAGACTACCACCACCAGTAAAGATACTGTTGTGGATGGTAAGAAAGTAACAATAACAACAACCGTCCACGAGTAGATTATGGGTAGAAAAGTAGCACTTGTAATAACCTATGATGGTGCAGAACCAGATGATATGACAAAGTCACACATCTGTGATACCTTGGCACAGTCAGGATGCTGTAATTGTCAAAAAGAAATATGTATCTATTTCGTAAGCGAGAAAGAGTTGGTACAAGCAATTGCAGCAAAACCTGTGCCTACTGTTATCAACCAGCACTTTTACAAAAGTGAGGAACATCTGACTGAGCAAGAACTTGCTGTTACGTACATTGCAGGTATCTGCAAAGATAGTATCAACAAGTCTGTTAGTCACTTTGCTGCAGATTTTGCAGTAAAGTTCTGCGACTCCGTCCGAAAAGGAAACGATCCGCAACTCTTAGAGGCTGTAAAAATCCTTAAAAGAGACTACGCAATGTCTCGTGTTGGCGACAAAGTACGTCGCGAGACAGGGTTTAACGATGAGATTTATAACATCGTATTGAACATAAGTAGCGATATGTGGAATGTCTAGAACCTATCGAAAGGTGTTTGTTGGTAAAAAAGGCCAACGCCATCAAAATGCAATTCCCTATAAGCGTCAACGCACAGAGATTGAGATAGAAATCGAAATCTCAAGGGAACCAAGAAGATTTAAGTAACGGGGAAACCCACAGTAATAACAACTAAAATTTATCAAAAATTATGGCATCAAAAGACAACAAAGAAAAGACAATCGGTATTGCCGATGTCACAGTAGAGAACGTGAGCGATCAGCTTGAAAACGCTGGTAAGTTTGGAAAAGACATCATTGAGATGGCTAAGAAGAACCGCAAGGAGAAGGATGAGAAGAAGCTGGCAGAGGAGTTTGACGAACTCTCTCAGAAGTCATCATACTTCAATTTGCGCCTGGCCCTGCTTGCCAAGATGTACAAGAATGCATCAAAAGCCGCAGCTGAAGCTCGCGATAAGAGCCTCGAACTGTTTAAGAAGGTCGAGAGTGGTGAGCTGGACGCCGTTGGATTTGACAACGAGCAGAAGAAGCTTGCCAAGGAGCTTACAAAGAACATCGATGCTACACGCGAATCGCAGCGTACAGATGCTGAGCGTCTGCGCAAGCAGTTCCCGAACGGAAATTGGTGGACTTGGGATAACGAGTTCTTTAACGGCATAACTGCCGCTATCCGTCGTTTGACCGAGAAGTAAAAAATCCTGCGACAACCCCGAGCCTTTGAGCCAGTGGTTGCTCATGTGGTGAATAGAGAGGAGCTATATGAGGGACAGCCTACCACATTTAAAGGATGAAATGACATTCTGGACAAGAGTCAGAGTATGAGAAAGGATTATACTACTAGTGGAAATATTTTGTATAAGAATTCAAAATGGTTATTTAACCTGATAGACACACCAAACAAGTCGGTTTACCGGAGTGAGGTGTATTGACAGCGTTATAATTACATATAATTCTAATGTACATAATACAGAAACTAGTAGTTCCTTTCTATGTTACGCGAACCACGTCCGCAGGTAAGCAGTGAGCCAACGCTGTTAAAATATATTGGACCATTTGATCAAATCACTGTTGTGTCTGAGCCATTGAGCCGGTGCACCTTGTCCTCGAGGGGACTATATAAAGACACTGCACAACATATCAAGAATGTGAACTATATACTATGTGCGAGCCTTCGAGCCAGAGCATGGTCAATGTAGAACATTTAAGGTGATGTTATAAGCGATTTGAAGCGTCGTATATCCTTGAGTGGGCCAGCTACCCACAAGAGGCTAGAAAACGCGTCAGAGAGCCTGTAAATAGCCTTAAATTGGATTTTCCAACTGATCATTGGGAGATTCAGCTGGGTTGCAGAGTAGTATTAACCATATACTCAATTTGACAAACTGCAACTAAAGAAATCTTAGCGGTCTGAGGTATTTCGTTCGGACGAGGGTTCGAATCCCTCCGGGTCCACGGCAAGTCCCGAGTTCTATCTGTCACATAGAGCGAATAAGGGGTGACTATCTACGCAGCCCACTCGTAGGCCTCATGTGGGCATTCCGGGCTCGACAGGATTTTGACGGGCGGAGGAAGTAAAGACGTTAACGCTTTGATATAAAATTAAACGGCGATATGAACATCGTTGACTATACGGGCCTCAAGGAGGCAGCGTAAAGTCGGTGAAGGCTACCTAAGTGCCTGAGAGTGAAAAGGAGACACTGGATTAACTCCAGGGTGGGTTCGACTCCCACCATCACTCCTATGTGATAAAACGTGGACTGGCCAGAAAGAGGGAAAATGACACTTCCAACCTTCATTATCACAGAACATCCTCAGAGACCTCCAGGCCAGGAGAACATGTGAATCTGAGGATAAGGGCCTATAGCTCAATTGGCAGAGCTTGTACTAGTGAAGACTTAAGTGTCTGACGTTGGGTTCGAATCCCACTAGGCCCACTAACGTGGTAGCGAGTTTGAAGTAACATACGACGACTGAGTGAAAAGTGCGCACGAGTAACTGAACTAAGTGTATGTGAGATAAAGAAAAGCTTTAAAGTGTATCCGGCTGATTCCGCCACGTATTTTAACATTGGACTTTTAGCTCAGTTGGTTAGAGCAACAGACTCATAATCTGGAGGTCGCAGGTTCAAGCCCTGCATGGTCCACAAAATATATTATTAACAATGATAACAAAAACAGGATACCGACAAATGCTTCGTGATAGGACTCCGAAGGTTGTCATCTTTGCACTAAAATGGTGTAAAGTAACAGATGCATGGCTTGACCATGTGTACAATAACTGGATTTGGATTTATAAAAGTAATGAAGAGCGGCTTAAAGCAACTCGATCATTACTTGGATTAGATTCTAAAGAAGGTTTTAAATTTGAGGATACTATTCTGTGGGATAATTTCACAGAAGATGAAACGAAGCGTTGGAAAGCAATAGTTACATGGGTATCCTGGTTTAGTAAAAATCATGCGTATATACAAAATACGTATGATATCTCTAAGAAATGTGGGAAAAACATTACTGAAATCAAGCTCAAAATTATATCTGAGCATCTAAAAGATTTTTGTCCCACAAATAAGGATAATCAAAAAGAACGTGAGCGTAAAAACATTTATGTAAACAAGCTTTGTGATTTCCTTATCAACAGCTTTGAAAATCTTATATAAAGATATGATAAGCGTATTTACCAATTATTTGAGTCCCTATTACGAGATGGGACTATTGCCCGAAGTAGAGAAGCCAAGTGATATCTATGATCAGCTGCGTATCGCATACAATCAAGGCGCACCGGTGATTAATACCACTAGAATGGTAACTCTATTTAATGATGACGAAGATTCTTATGATATAATAGAAGCAATATGGTCTGAACCAAAATTAGTATACTGGCTAAGATGGGTCAACAGGAAAATAACATTAGAGATAGGAATAC